>JAEEGL013245088.1_pt1 | contig 19847 bp, 18 predicted proteins | sample 9134231 | NCBI WGS metagenome assembly JAEEGL01 (sample SAMN16246548, study PRJNA631951) | gut metagenome | biome: gut microbiome; feature: rumen; material: fiber-attached | host: Bos | place: Iran: Karaj | collected 2018-10 | reverse complement strand
GGATACATATCTCCATTAAATTCTACTGACGAGAAAATCTTCCCATCCCGATCAATGTAAATAATCTTTCCTCTTGTCATCACGCACCTCCGATGTTTTTCTTTTATCGTATGATATGCGTGATTTTTTTGTCATTGGACGGATAGTCCAAAATCCCGGCTATGCAACAAATAGCGAATAATAAGCCTGCATTCGTTCTACAAATTGGTTTGAATTAGCCTTTGTAACCAAACAATAATCATACGTATACTTTGTGTATTGTTTCACTAAAAGATCCTCAATATGAACATGGAACAATTCACTAAGGCGAAGAAGATTATCAACTGAAGGCAGTATTGTTCCCTTAAACCATCTGTACACCGGTTGCGGGCATGATAATCCAAGATACTGCTGGATGTCCTTTACGCTATATCCATTTTCATATGCATATTTTCGGAGATTGTTTCCGCTCTTCTCCATATCAATTATAGTTTTACTTTCAATCATTCGTCCTGGCCCCTTTTATTCTGTAATAATCCTCCATCTCAACATCCAGAGTAATAGCTTTCGGACGGGTGTTGCTCACCCTCTGCAAAAGCACGCAGCTTTCGACGTTCTGTCGCGTGGGCAAGAATTTGTGTAAAATCCGTATTCGCTATATTTTTTACGGATATTATATCAAATCTGTGTTTTGCAGAAACGAAAGAATTCCGTCAAACACTTCATCAATATCATTATCCAGCCAGCGTTTGTCACTGGCATCAACTCTTTGCTTGAAGCCCTCATCGGAAAAAGTCTTCTTCACTCGCTTTAAGATGGCCTCTTGATCATTCTCTCGCATTCCGGGATCATCCAAGATATAGATACTTACACAAATTTTCAGCTTATCCGAATTCAATTTCCCACACTGATAATACATGTCATAAATATCTTTGTATCTCGTGCTGAAAGTTCCGAATTTAAGAAGAGACCTGAGTTTTTCCGTAAACATCTGCTCTCGGCTGTTTATCAAAAGAGATGCGCCTTCATTATCAAATCCAATGTCAAAACAATACTCTTCCTGCTCTATCTCCAAATGCTTATGAACTCCCATATCTATCTTACTCTCAATATGGTTACCGAGACTGTCTGAGATATCAATATATACCCGTTTACCCTTATAGTCCTGTTGATTAAGTTCTTCTATCTTACCAATGCGCTTAATCTTGATGCCATCCAAGCAATTCAGTTTTTCAATAAAATGCTCTATAGCTTCATCAGACAAAGAGTATTTTATAAAGTCAATATCCATATCCTGAGTGGCGCGACGTATATTACCGGTGATGCTTCGCATAACCACACCGCCTTTTATGGTCACATTTCTTGACAGTGAGCTTTCGGAAATAGCCTTAAGGACAATATCCTGACAGACCCTTGCCTGGGCATCGTCCTGTTCATATCCTTTCGCAAGCGCATCACTTGTCATATCACTTAGATTCATATCAAAAAACCTCCATTCGAAGGGTATTCATTACAAGCTTTGTTTTGGGCAATTTCTCCGCATACTCTTCGATTGCCTGAATATCCAATTCATATATTTGCTTCCGATAATTCGATATAATCTCTTTGTAATAATCAAAGGCAAACTTTCCTCTGTTACGGATAAGTTCGACCAACATCCTCTCCTTATTAAAAACAAAAATGTAATCACCGTTGTATTCTTTCTCAATCCTACCTAATTCAAGGCTGTCATTGTTGTCAAAAAACTGTTTCACACGCGGATTCTTTATTTTTGTCGCATTTTTATCGGTGATAAGATAGTAACTCTGAGGGATTGTATCTGTAAGACCATGATAGTAAAAAGCACTGTTAAGTGTAAAAACCGCATATGGATATAGCTTGCTTATAACAGCAAGTTCCGATTCTCGCTCCTTATCAGAGTAAACTCCCCTTTCAATTCGGGAAATCTCACCCGCTTCTATTCTTTTACGCAGTTCATAATCTGTTTGATATTTCTGTTTACATTCTTCATAGGTATAAAGCATGTCATCACCTCTTCAATCCGTAATTTTTATATTTTTACGGATTATATGTAATATCATAGCATGCTCTTTCAATTTGTCAATATCATCCGTATTTCAATTGTTTTCATTCAAAAAGCACCTACTTAAGTAGATGCTTCGTACAAGAAGTGATTGAAATATACAAGTTATCGCAACATTTTCATCCCTACTCAAATACTAATCTGTATTTCACAAAAACTGCTTACACCTATCAAAATGCATTCCTGAGCAGTTATTTTCTCTGGCAATCACAGATTCAACTTCATTTAGCTTGTACCATTTGAGGTCATCCACTTCATTTGAATCAGCAAACTCACTTTTGTTAACATAGGCGATGAACCCTATCATGATAAGCTGTTTGGGCTCAAAATAGTAACTGGAAATATATTGACATTTATGGACAATCTGACCTGTCTCCTCTTTTACCTCTCTGGCTACTGCTTCTTCAATCGTTTCTCCCTCAACCATATACCCTGAAACGACAGTCCATTTGTCTTCTGAGATATAATTTTGCTTAAGCAAAAGAATTTCATTAAACTCATTCACTACAAGCACTTCGACAACCGGCAAGGGATTTCTTCCATAAATTTTTTTACAGAAAGGGCATATCTTACAATCATCGTCTCCAAGCCTTATATCTTCAACCTTGTGGCCGCATTCTACACAATATTTAAAAAGCATTATTTAGTCCCCCAATGTTTTTATTTAGAAAAATCTTCTCTTTTTATCTTATTCAATTCCTCAAAGCTAATATGGTCTCTTGCGCTTCACAGCCGTTCGAGCAAACAACAGGTCTCCGTGTGTTCGGCCATCGGGAAAAGATCGTAACATTCGGCCTTTTCTACCTTGTAGCCGCCAGCGGTGAAGAGCTTTAAGTCACGGGCAAGGGATTCGGGACCGCAGGATACGTAGACAACCCGCTTGGGGGAAAGTTTTAAAACTGCATCGATGAAGGTCTTGGTGGAGCCGTTTCTGGGAGGGTCCATAAAAACAACATCCACGGGATTGCCTTCTTCCGCCACCTTTACCATAAATTCACTTGCGTCTTCCGTGTAAAAAGAAATATTTTCGACTTTGTTTCTTTTTGCGTTGGCAACTGCGTCACGGACCGCATCGCGATTGACTTCAACGCCGATGACGCGCTTTGCCCTGTCGGCGGCTATGATACCGATGGTTCCGATACCGCAGTAAGTGTCGAGGACCACCTCATTTCCGGTAAGCCCCGCATACTCGATGGCCTTGCCGTAAAGCGCTTCGGTCTGGACCGGATTTACCTGGTAAAAAGAACGCGAGGATATCTTGAAGGTCTTTCCGCAAAGGGTATCAAGGATAAAGCCCTTTCCGTACAGGACGTTTTCTTTATCCGAAAGGACTAAACTGTCAGTTCGCTGATTTACGTTCTGAACAATGGTCGTGATCTCCGGGTGTTTATCCCTGAGGGCTTTGCAGAAATTCTGCTTCGAAGGAAATACGGGTGAAGCCGTAACAAGAGTCACCATGACTTCGCCGGAAGCTTTTCCCGTGCGGACCTGCACATGACGAAGAAGACCGTAGCCTGTATTTTCGTCATAGACCTTGATCTTAAAGGATTTAAGAAGGCTGAAAATGGTCCTGTTTATGGCGGAAGCCCTCTCATCCTCTATGAGACAGTTCTCAACGGGCACAATCCGATGGCTCTTTTCCGCATAGATCCCCGCAACGGGATGTTTCTTCTGATCCATGCCAAAGGAACAGGTCACTTTGTTCCTGTAATAATATGGATTCTCCATTCCGTGGATCGCAGTTACTTTAACAAAGGGCTTTAATAATCCCGCCACATATTCCTTTTTCTTTTTAAGCTGTTCCTCATAGGGAATCGAAATAAAAGAACAGCCCCCACATTTCTTCTCGTAGGGGCATGTTTTAAGATTCTTCTCCATACTAATTCTGCTTTCTCACTATCGCGTATTCGTTATCTTCCGAGTAATAAGGACACTGAAACCGCGAGTCGGCCATGAGCCTTCCGTAGTCATCCTCGTCCATATTTACCATGCACTCATAGTTTTCAAATTCTTCGTCATACACATAATTTGAACATGTGTCACAGCTTCCGTATCCGGCCATATCACACCTCTTTTACTTTCTTTTTAAACAGTTTGTCCGTTACGTTAAACAGCAAGGGGTATACACCCAGCATAACAAAAACAACGATCGCATACCTTCCGATCCTTACCCAGTGAGCCGCCATAGTGCCCGATTTCAGAAACTCCGAAGAAAAGGGCATCTTAAGCGCTGCATTGACCCCGAAATAGATCCCGCCGCCGAATATAAGCCTTAAGATCATGCGGAATATATTTCTTGTATTTGAAAATTTAACAAACTTCGTCTCAAAGAATACTCCGAAGGCCGCCCCGATCAGGATGCCGAAGGATGTAAAATAATCATCGCTGGTGCAATAAAACAGCCCGGGGATTCCGGAAGCTATAAGGATTGCAAACAGCAAAGGTCCCGTACCGAATCTCTTCTGAAGAAAACTTACGATGATCACCGTCAGAATACCCAGAAGCCAGCCCACACAGACATCCGTGGGATAATGAACTCCCAGATAAACCCTTGAAAATCCTACCATAAGAACAATAAGCACCGCCACAATCCACATCCACGTTTTCTTCTTATGATTGGCTATGGAACCGTAGGCTATTGCGGAATTCATTGAGTGCCCGCTGGGGAAGGAGTAGCCCTGAGCGGCAATGTCATATATGTCCGCTCTTGCGGTAACGGGCTTAAGGCACTTAATGGCAGGCGTGTCAAAATAAGGACGGCGTCTTAAGAAGACGTTCTTGACCATGGGATTCCACAGACAACCCGCAAGGATATTGATCCCCACATATTTACCGTATTCCTTGTCGTAGCTCCAGTAAAGAAATCCCATGATGGCGATGAGGACCATCTCCTCGCCAAGGCGCGTCATAACGGCGCCCACAGGCGCAAATCCCTCCCCCAGGACAGTCTGGAGCCATATCATCAGTTTTGTTTCCCAAATAAAATAGAAAGTATTCCCCATTTAATCATCTACGCTTTCTTTTTCCGTTTGAATATGCAACTTCTGAATAATATCACATTCATCATTATGAATAATCCGGATAATATCAGAAATGCCACCACCGGCTCCTTAGGCGCCATGGTAGCGATGAGCATCATCGGGAATCCGAATACAATGGCCGGAAAGTTCTGAAGGACCATATTGTCCGCTACCGGCGACTCAAATTCCGGATCGATCTCTCTTAAAAGAATGATTCCCGTACTTGCGGTTCCCGTAAGCATTCCGTACATTCCCAGGAACTGCTCCTCCGCATACTCTTTAAAAAGAGTCTTTGCGATGATGCGGTTATAAATATATGTGACAACGGCTCCCATAACTCCCAGTATCGTTATGAAGCCCCAGTATCTTTCCAGCAGATCAAGCCTGATGGCTGCGATCCCCGCAACCACCATTATGTCAAAAAACAGGTTGCAGGCTCTCGACATAAGGAAATTGTTTACATACTCCTTCTTCATCATACCGATCTTCTTAAAAGTTCTGATAAAAGCCTTTATTATGACCGTGGCTATAACGCCCAGAAGGAAGTTAAAGCCGTAAATGACCGATCTCATGCCCGGAAGAAGGCTTCCCAGCGCAAACATCATAAGGAACGCAAGCAGATATGACATAATGATGAGGGCCATCTGAAGAGAAAGCTTGTCAACACTTTCCTGCATGGGGATCTCGTTTGCGGACTGTATCTCCTGCGCCCTGATGATCTCCTCCTGACGTTTCTTTATGATGTCCTTATTCTTGTGCTTAAGAACAATAAGATGTATAACTCCCCCGAAGCTGGCACTCAAAAAACCCAGAGCCGCTATGGTAAGTCCGAAACTCTTTCCGCCGGTAAAACCGTAGGTACTTTCGTAAATGTATCCGTAGTTCATGGCCTGGCCCGTTCCCTGTCCGTATCCGAAGGGAAGAAGAAGCCCCGCCGGAGTAAACAGATCCTTAATGAAGAGGGTACCGACGAAAGCAATGCCCATTCCCAGGATACCCTGGATAAGATACACACAGACCGTGGAAACACCGGTATTGAAGATCTCAACATTCCGTTTCTTCGTAAGTTTGGAATCCGTGGTCTTAAAAGCGGATGCGATAAAGCCCAATGCCAGAAAATGATAGGTGATGCTCTCAAGCATTGCGGAACCGTTTCCGTTAAAACAGAGTTCATCGTAAAGCACATGTCCCGTTGCGGCTTTGTATATTGATGAAAAAACAAGCAGCACCGTTCCTCCGATGACCGAGGTCGGGATCAGCGACTGCTGAAGCCCCGGGATCATCTTCTTCATGATGTTTCCGATAAGCAGGCCGCTTAACAACAAACCGAAAAGCAGAACCCATCCCCATACATTAAAGTCCCAGAAATTTGTCATTGTCGTCTCCTTTTAGAGAATTCTTATATCTGTGGTAGAAATTTACAAATCTCACCACATTGAAACTCTTCGATCCACGGATCTGGAGAACCTCTCCTCCGCAGCTGACATTTAAATAGTTGGCGGCAATAACGGCACAGCCGTCCATCTCATCAAATGAAAGGACTCTTTCCTGTGCATCTCCCCCAAAGACCACCATTCTGTTACCGTAAAGGGCAATTTCCACGTCCTTTAACAGCAGCTGTTTCTTCTTATTTACGATCACTTTGTATACATCCACCCGGTCGGTATAAGCGGGCTTGTCAAAAAACTCCGCCGGTTCCAGGGAATTGATGAATTCCTGCTGATAGTCATACCACTCCGTTCCGTTCTTAAAAGTAAAAGGAGTGTCCACACCTTTAAAGGTAAGGTCCGGCAAAAGCACGGTCACCTGTCCGCATTTAGTACACCAAAAGCGGTTTCCCTTACTCTCAAAGACCGAAAGCCCGCACTTGGGACATACATACATCGATCTCTCGATATGCTCCGCAAGGGATTTCCCTTCGTACCTTCCGCCGATATCGTGATCGTTTACATACAGTTCTCTCTTTATGGTTTCAAATAATTCTTCATCGGTTAACCCGGCATATTCAGCGGGTTCCATTATCCTTGAAACTCCTGCGAAAACCCTGCCCTTTCTCCACTTATCCGCCCATCTGGGTTTGGTCCCGTATCCGCCCCGGATCTTATAAAAAACAATGGGCAGTTTAAATTTCCGTGCCATTGTAACGATGGAGGATTTCATGTTCTCCGTGCGTCCGCTGTGAGTGGAATTTCCTTCAGGAAAAATAACAATGGTGCCACCTTCCTTAACAACCTGATAACAGGTCTTCACAGCCTTCAGATCCGTAGCGAATTTATTGATGGGGATCGGTGCCACCGAAAATCTCAGCAGTGTGGAAAGAAAGCCGTTGGAAAAGATGTTTTCCGTAGCAAGAAAATATATCGGACGGGCAAATGACAACGCTATATAGAACTGGTCAAAAACCGTCTGATGGTTCACCAGGACCAGATACTGCCCCTTCTTTCCTTTCTTAAACGGCTCGATGACCGCGTGACTCTTTATCCACGTAAGAAAACTGATTATCGGAGTGCAGATCACCCAGACCACTCTGTGCCTGAATCTGCACCACTTTTTCTTCTTCATTCAGACCTCTGATAAGTTATTTGAAACCTGTAAATATTTTACATTTTTTAAAAATCGGTGTAAAGGAAAAAGAATGAGTTTGCCGTTGTTTTTCCCCAAAACAACAACATCCCCGTTGTCGTTAACAACGAGGATGTCTTCCATACTGATATTCAATATTCTGCTTAAGATGACCAGATTGTCAAGACTCGGTAATGTCTTGCCCGAGATCCACTTGTATATGGCCTGGGGATTCTCAAAGCCCATGACGTTCTGAACGTCCCTTACCGAATAACCGTTTTCGACAAGCAGTCTTTTGATCCTGCTGCCGGTTTCCTTTTGTCTTATGGACAAATACATAGGTTCCATGGCATTCCCTCCTTGTTTTCTGCAGATATCTTCCGCAATACATAAATATACCGGAAAAATCCGCCTTTGTCATTAAACCGACGGTTTAAAACGAAAAAAGAGCACCCTTACGGATACTCTTTAGTCGGAGTGACAAGACTTGAACTTGCGGCCTCCACGTCCCTAACGTGGCGCTCTACCACCTGAGCCACACCCCGATATAATAGCGAGAGGGGGATTCGAACCCTCGACACTGCGGGTATGAACCGCATGCTCTAGCCAACTGAGCTATCTCGCCATATTTGTGCTTGGAACGAACTGGGGCCTATAGGGCTCGAACCTATGACCCTCTGCTTGTAAGGCAGATGCTCTCCCAGCTGAGCTAAGACCCCCTGCCGATTACCGACTAGGCTAATATACAACATGGATTTAGCTATGTCAAGTATTAATTTCCTTATTTTTATATTTTTATTTCTGACAGCATCCGCCGCAGCCGTTTACGTCAAAATAAGAAGTCAAAAGACAAACCGCATGGGCTGCGATACCCTCTTTGGCACCGGTAAATCCCAGGCCTTCCTCAGTGGTAGCCTTGACATTTACGCGATCTACAGAGATACGAAGAGCATTTGCTATGTTAGCTCTCATTGTATCTATATAAGGACGCATCTTGGGGGCCTGAGCGATTATGGTTGCATCGATATTCTCCACCATGTAAAGCTTCTCCTCCAGCATGTCCCCTACCTTTGCAAGAAGCTTCATGCTGTCCGCCCCTTCAAATTCAGGATCGTTATCGGGAAAATGAAGCCCGATATCTCCCATGGCTGCAGCGCCGAGTAACGCATCGGAAATGGCGTGGGCCAAAACATCCGCATCGGAATGTCCCAGAAGCCCCTTTTCGTGGGGAATGTCCACGCCGCCGATTATGCATTTGCGACCTTCAACAAGTTTATGTACGTCGTATCCGTGTCCGATTCTCATATTTACATTCTTTCCGGAGCCGAGAAACCTAAAAGATCTATGCAGGTTTCAAGCACTCTCTTTGTAAGATCTATCAAAGCGATGTACTGAGACTTAACAGCCTCGTTCTCTTCAGTTAAGATCTTTGTTTCGTGATAGAAGGAATTAAGGGCATTGGCAAGATCATAGATGAATGCACAGATCTTGTGAGGAGCAAGTTCCTCAACTGCGGATTCCATCATCTGATTGAAGCCCGTAAGAGCCTTCATAAGTTCCTTTTCTGTCTCGTTCTGAGGCTTTGTACCTATCTTTACAGCTGTCATGTCACCACCCTGAGCCTTGTATTTCTCAAGGATTGACTTGATACGAACGATGGTATAAAGGATGTAAGGACCGGTATTTCCTTCAAAGGAAGTGAAACGATCCATATCAAAGATATAATCCTTGGAAGCCTGGTTGGAAAGGTCACCGTATTTGATGGCGGAAAGACCTACAACTTCTGCCGTCTTCTCTGCTTCCGAAGAATCAATACCCTTGTTCTCCCGTATCTTCTTAAGCATCTCCTCGTTTATGTCACGAACAAGATATTCAAGGCGCATTACGCCGCCTTCACGGGTCTTAAAGGGCTTGCCGTCCTTTCCGTTCATGGTTCCGAAACCGATATGGGTAAGCTTTGTGGTTTCGGGAACAAGGCCTGTCTTGCGGGCACAGCGGAATACCTGTACAAAGTACAGTTCCTGACGCTTATCCGTAAGATAAATGATATGATCGGGATGATATTTATTGTTACGATCGAGGATGGTCGCAAGGTCCGTGGTATTGTAAAGGCTTGCGCCGTCGGACTTAAGGATCATGCAGGGAGGAACTTCCTTTGTATCCGTCTCCTCCTTGACATCAACAACAAGAGCTCCTTCACTGATATATGCATGACCGCCCTTCTTCATATCTTCAACCATTGCGGGAATGATGTCATGGACAGAGCTTTCTCCGTTCCAGAGATCGAATTCCACGTTCAGTTTCTCATAGTTCTTCTTAAGGTCGTTTACGGAAACATCAATGATCTTGTCCCATAAAGCACGATAACCGCGAACGCCGGACTGAAGCTTGAAGGTTGCTTCCATGGCACGGGCCTTATAATCCTCATCTTCCTTGCTCTTTCCGGAAGCCGTGGGGTAGATCTCCTCAAGCTCGGCTACGGTAAAGGGAGCTTCCTTTGGATATTCTCCCGTATAGGAATCATCGAAATAAACAAGATCGGGCTTTCTTTCCTTAAGTTCCGTCATTATAAGTCCCATGGGAAGACCCCAGTCTCCCATATGGATATCTCCGATGACTTCGTGTCCTGCAAAACGTAAGATCCTCTTTACGCTCTCACCGATGACTGCGGAACGAAGATGGCCCACGTGAAGGGCCTTTGCAACATTGGGTCCGCCGTAGTCGATGACGATCTTCTGCTTGGCCTTAAGGTCCATTCCGAACCTGTCGGCAGTTGACATCTCACCTACATATTTTGCAAGGAATTCCTCGCTGATGAACATGTTTATAAAGCCGGGCATTACAGCCTCAGCCTTTGATATGACCGCATTTCCCTGAAGCTTCTCGACAACGGCGTTTGCGATCTGTATGGGTGCACAGTGAGCCTCCTTTGCAAGAGCCATGGCACCGTTACACTGATACTCGCAAAGATCGGGGCGGTTCGATACGGAAACACGACCCGCTTCACGCTTATATCCCGCTGCCTCAAAAGCATTCATCACTTCTTCCGAAATGCATTCAAGTAGTTTCTTCATTATTCTTCTTCCTCATTTCCGATTCACTTTTAGAAAACGGGCAACCACAGTAATCCTGTCTGTAAAGCCCGTATTTATGCGATAATTCGACGCTCTTTTTGTAGCCGTCTTTTTTCTTGAAATCCGATGGCAGAAAGGCGATTCCTTCCTCTGCGGCGATCCGCTCACCTATGGTATTGATGAGTTCGGCATTCTTAAGGGGACTGATTGTCAAAGTGGTGGAAAAATAATCCGCCCCGATCTCCTTAGCAACTTTGGCCGCCTCACGCAGTCTCAGTTCAAAGCCGACCTCGCATCTTTTTCCGCCTTCGGGTTCTTTTTCCAGGCCCCTGACCGCTTCAAGAAAACGCTCCGTATCCGGCCTTCCCGGGATCATCTCTATGGATGCTTCGGGGTACTCCTCGGACAGAGTATCAACAAGCCTCGCCAATTCCTTTTGACGAAGCTCGTATTCGGCCTTATCCACTATATTCGGATTGTAATACAGGGATCTTACTTTGATCTTTCCCTGCAGATAAGTAAGGCACCAGCTTGAGCAGGGGGCGCAGCAGGACTGAATGACAACAGTCTTGTCCACAGTTCCCGGCGTCTTTAGTATCTCATCGCATAGCCTTGCGTAATTCTTTTTGTTCATTATTTGAAGTATTCAACACCTGATTCGAAGATCTTAAGATCCTGATCACCGTAGATGTTTACGGCAACGCTTCTTCCGCGTCTTTCGGAGTGAGCCATCTTACCGAGGCATCTTCCGTCAGCGGAGGTGATACCTTCGATGGCAGCGTAGGAACCGTTGATGTTCCACTCCTCATCCATTGAGATATTGCCTTCAAGGTCACAGTATCTTGTAGCCACCTGTCCGTTGGCAAAGAGCCTGTCGATCCATTCCTTGGGAGCAACAAAACGTCCTTCACCGTGGGATGCGGGGTTTGTATAGGTCTTTCCGAGTTCAGCCTTCTGTAACCAGGGAGACTTGTTGGAAACAACCTTTATATACGCCATCTTCGAGATGTGTCTGTTGATAGTATTAAATGTAAGTGTAGGTGAATCTTCGGTCTGGTTTAAGATCTCGCCGTAAGGAACAAGGCCTAACTTTATAAGTGCCTGGAATCCGTTACAGATACCCAAAGCAAGTCCGTCACGCTCATTTAAGAGCTTCATCACTTCTTCTTTGATCTTCTCATTCTTGAATGCCGCAGCAAAGAACTTTGCGCTGCCGTCAGGCTCATCACCTGCGGAGAATCCGCCGGGGAACATGATGATCTGGGACTGAGCGATGGTCTTTGCAAATACGTCAACGGATTCAAGGATGTCTTCGGCCGTTTTGTTCTTAAATACCTTTACGATGGTATCTGCGCCGGCTCTCTCAAAGGCCTTTGCACTGTCGTATTCGCAGTTGGTTCCGGGGAATACGGGAATAAATACGGTGGGACGTGCTACCTTGTTCTTGCATACATAGATGCTGTCAGCGGTATAAAGCTTGTCCTCAAGTGCTTCCGTTCCCTTATATGCCTTTGTGGGGAAGATCTTTTCAAGAGGCTTCTTCCAGGTTGAAAGAGCATCCTCGCCGGAAAGGCTCTCACCGCCATGTGAGAAGGTTCCGTCTTCCGTTACTATACCCACGATCTCATTTTCAAACTCAACATTTGCTGCATCGGTGGGGTTCATTTCAACGATGATATCACCGAAGTTGTTTGCAAAGAGATCCTCAAGGTCGATCTCGTCATTGAATCTTACGCCAAAGCCGTTACCGAAGCCCATCTTTGCGGCTCCCACGGCAATACCCGAAGCATCCAGAACATATGCGGACTTAACAAGTCCTGCCTTTGTAAGGGCATGGATAGCATCATACATTTCAAGAGTGCTCTCGTAATTGGGCATGTCGTACTCGTCACGTTCAATGCTGAAGTGAACAAGAACGTTTCCTGCCTTCTTAAGCTCGGGAGTTACCACATCGCCTTCCTTCGCAACGTCAACCGCAAAAGAACAAAGTGTGGGTGGAACATCAATATCGTTAAAGGTTCCGGACATTGAATCCTTTCCTCCGATGGAAGGAAGTCCGAATCCGATCTGAGCATCGTATGCACCGAGAAGAGCTGCGAAAGGCTGGCTCCATCTCTTCGGATCCTCGGTCATTCTTCTGAAATATTCCTGGAAGGTAAATCTGATCTTCTTTGCATTACCGCCGGCAGCAACGATCTTTGACATGGAATCAAGTACCGCATAAACCGCACCGTGGTAAGGCGACCAGCTTGAAAGGTAAGGATCGAAGCCGTAGCTCATCATGGTAACCGTATCGCAGCTTCCTTCAAGAACGGGAAGCTTTGCTATCATGGTCTGAACCTCTGTAAGCTGCTTCTTTCCGCCGTAAGGCATAACAACACTGCCTGCACCGATGGAGGAGTCAAACATCTCCACAAGGCCCTTCTGTGAACACTCGTTAAGATCCTTTAAGGAAGCCTTCAAAGCCTCAGAGAAGCTGCCCTTTTCAATCGCTTCCTTAACTCCTGCGATGGCTACCTTGTTAAAGTAGTTTTCTTCTTCCGAAGGCATTTCAACATATACGGAGGTCTCCTGATGAGCTCCGTTTGTATCAAGGAAGGCACGGGAAAGATTTACGATATCCTTGCCTCTCCAGTTAAGCACAAGTCTGGGCTCTTCGGTTACAACCGCAACCTTTACGGCCTCTAAGTTCTCTTCATCAGCATAGGAAAGGAACAGGTCTGCATCCTTGGGATCCACAACGACTGCCATTCTTTCCTGGGATTCGGAAATCGCAAGCTCCGTCCCGTCAAGGCCCGCATACTTCTTGGGCACAAGGTCGAGATTTACGTTAAGTCCGTCGGCAAGCTCACCGATGGCAACGGACACACCGCCGGCACCGAAGTCGTTACACTTCTTGATAAGCCTAGTAACCTCGGGACGTCTGAAAAGCCTCTGGATCTTTCTTTCCGTAGGTGCATTACCCTTCTGAACCTCTGCTCCGCAGGTCTCGATGGAGGCTTCGGTGTGAACCTTTGAAGAACCTGTCGCACCGCCGCAGCCGTCACGTCCCGTACGTCCGCCGAGGAGGATGATGATATCTCCGGGATCTGAATTTGCTCTGATAACGTTCTTTCTGGGAGCGGCGCCCATAACCGCACCGATCTCCATACGCTTTGCTACATAATCGGGATGGTAGATTTCCTTGACATATCCCGTTGCAAGACCTATCTGGTTACCGTAGGAAGAATAACCCTTTGCGGCACCCTTAACCAGTTTCTTCTGGCTTAACTTACCCTTAAGAGTCTCGGTCACGGGAACCGTGGGATCGGCTGCACCGGTAACACGCATTGCCTGATATACATACGATCTTCCGGAAAGGGGATCTCTGATGGCGCCGCCGAGACATGTGGCAGCTCCACCGAAAGGCTCGATCTCCGTAGGATGGTTATGTGTTTCGTTCTTAAAACTTACAAGCCATTCTTCTTCCACGCCGTTAACTTCAACAGGAACAACAATGGAACATGCATTGATCTCATCGGATTCTTCCTGGTCCTGAAGCTTGCCGTCGGCCTTTAGCTTCTTCATTGCGATAAGAGCAAGATCCATGAGGCATGAGAACTTGTCGGGACGGTCCTTGTAAAGCTCCTCTCTCGTATCAAGATAGCTCTGATATGAGGTCTCGATGGGAGTTCTGTAATATCCGTCCTCGAACTCAACCTTTGTAAGTTCCGTTGAGAATGTGGTATGTCTGCAGTGATCCGACCAGTATGTATCAAGAACACGGATCTCGGTCATGGAAGGATCTCTGTTTTCTTCTTCCTTAAAATACTTCTGAATATGAAGGAAATCCTTGAAGGTCATGGCAAGGCCCAAAGATCTGTAAAGCTCCTTCAACTTATCCTCGGGCATATCCTTAAAGCCGTCGAAGATGATGACATCGTCGGGCTCGGGGAATTCCGTAACGAGGGTATCGGGCTTCTCAAGGCCTGTTTCCCTTGAATCTACGGGGTTGATGGAGTTCTTCTTTATGCGGTCGAATTCCTCGTCGGTGATGTTGCCGCTTATGATGTAGGTTACGGCAGTCTTTATAACCGGCTGTTCGTCAGCCTTTAAGAACTGTACACACTGAACCGCGGAATCCGCTCTCTGGTCAAACTGTCCGGGAAGAGCTTCAACGCTGAACACTCTGTCTCCCGCATTAAAAGGAAGTTCCTCAAAATATATGTCGTCTACCGGAGGTTCGGAAAAAACGCCCTTGCAGGCCTGTTTAAACACTTCCTCCGAAACATTTTCCACATCATATCTGATAAGTACTCTTACCTTCGTGACCCCGGAAATGCCCAGAAATCCTGAGATTTCCTCTTCTGTCTCCCTTGCGGTCACGGCAAAGGGTTCTTTCTTTTCTACGTAGATACGTCTTACATTGCCCATCTAAAATGGTGCTCCTTTCATGTGTTTCGATTTGATGATCATATATAAAATGAAACCCGGAGCGAGCCCCGGATTCCTTGTATTCATTTATTCTTCACCGACAAGAAGGCCGCTCATTATATAAACAAGTTCCCTGTCAATGTCGCTTTCTGTAATACCCACGGTATGTGCGGTGATACGAAGGCCTTCGATAACGTACATTATATTACGGGCCGCCCCTTCGGGATCCTCGCAATAGAATTCCTCGTTCTCAACGCCGTTTTCGATAAGATGGGTAAGGACTTTAACGAAAGAAGAAAACTTATCCCCGGAAGACGGATCCTTCTCGCCCTTTGCCTGTTGCATGAAGAGATACTCATACACGGCCACGGACAGATTGTCCTTTTTTGATAAGAGTTCCTTCTTCTGCTCCTTTAAAAACAACGCCAGTATGTCGCCTGCGGAAGTTTCCTTATTGTAATTCCTTGAAAAGATATCATCCTTTTCGCCGGCTTCCTTGGCCATTATCTCCCTGATGATCGATTCGGTGCTGTCAAAATAGATATAAAGACCGCCACGACTGATATCGCAGGCTTCCACAATATCCTTCATGGTAACGTCCTTAAATCCCTTTTCCGCAAACACCTTTTTTGCGGTATCGAGAATGTGTTGTTTTTTCCGTGCCGCCTTATCGCTCATTTTTAATCCTCCGTCTCTCCCTCTATGCCAATGGTTTGTCCCAGATCTCAAGCAGCTGCTTCATCTTTTTTAATACCGCAAGAAAGATCCCTTCGGTAACGGCTTCATTCCAGACCGTGCCCCTGGTCATTCCGCCCAGCACATACTTGCTGAGAATGCCCGAAAGCAAAGCACCGTCCTTAACGGTAGCTTCCGAAATGGCATTTCTCTCATCGTCGTGGGTCTTAAGACCGTACTCGCTGATGGCATAGACATAGTTGGTATCCATCAGGCCGGTGGAATTCGCATCATTGATAAAGCTTAAAAGCGTGGAGTCGTAAACCGGAAAAGTGACCGTGGAAGAAGAAAGGTCATTATCATTGTAAAGATGTGAAACCGTACTTCCCACCTTGCTTTCAAGCCAGGGGATATAGGTGATCAGTCTGTCCACATCCGCTCTGTAATCGGAAAGCTTCAATTCCTTCATATAACGCTCCTTGATCTGTTCTGTTTTGTAAAACTTATTATATATAAGTACATACAAATGTCCATAGTACAATCATTTTATCACACAGTATCAAAAAAACAAGGGTTCAGGGCAAATGTCGCCCGGTTGAGAGAAAGAGTTTTTGAAAAATATTTTTGATAAATATTTTTGAACGGTAAAAGACCCCGCCCATAGGACGAGGTCTTTTGTTAAAGGGGAATTTTATTTGGAATGCAATAAATAACTTATTGACAATGTCATAATAACACTTATAGTAATTGTTAATAGAATTATTTTGCGGAGAAATAGAATTATTTTGATCTATTACTTTCCTTCTATAAAATTCCTCGTTGCTATGATCTCATTTGGAACTTCAACACCCGCATTCTTAATCTTCTGGATAACATTATCTATGTGATGCAGCTTCTGTCCGATCTTGATCTCCTGCCGTTCAAGAAGTTCCTTAAACAACGGATTTGCTGCCATCTTCTTTCTAAGTTCTGCCGGGAACGGGCAGTAAGTACAGAGAATGTTACGGGCAAATTTGTTAAGTCTGGGGGATCCGTTTCCTTCATACATTACCCAGACGATGTAGTCCATAACAAACATTTCCTTGAAGGAGTTCTTGGCCTTTACAAGAGCCTGCTTGATCTTGTCCTTCGTATCCTGGGAAAGTTCCGAGTTCTTTCTGTAGAACTGAACATAATCAAAATATTCACTGGTAAGGGAACGATCCGTAACATCGTTCCAGCGTGCACCCTGAACTCGCTTGCACATCTGCCAGCGGTAATCGCCCACAAGCCTTGTGAAGGTTAAGTTAAGGTCCTCCAGATGGAAGGCGGATATCATGAACCTTGCGGGTGTGGTACGCTTTCTTCCTTCGATCTCCTGCCACATAACGCCCCTTGTACCCACATTGGGTGTAAGGATAACGTTTGGAAGGATCTTGACCTGAACAAATTCCTTGGGGATTCCGGCTTTGTCATTTGTATAAACAGTTTCTCTGTGGAACGCACCAAAATCCACGGAAAGTACCTTCTGTATGCTCTCCACTATATTGTCGGTGGTCACAAGACAGCCGGGAAGGGGCTTGATAACATTAAACTCGCAGAATATGGGAGTAAAGATGGAAAGCCTTCCGTAAGTGATCTTGTTGACAACGGGAAATACATTTTCAAGTTCGAATTTAAGTCTCTCTTCCGGATCCTTGGCAAGAGCGGTCTCCTGCTCCGCCGTAATCTCTCCCTTTACCTTCTGCTCATGTATAAAGGAAAGATAGTCCGTATCAAACTCGTTTCGGCCGGGATCTTTTTCCATATCGTAAACGGCTCTGAGCCACTGATATATGTTGTAAACACCGTAGGTGGTGTCTCCTTCAAAATGATCCGCAAGGCTGTAAAGATAAGTTGCGTTGTCGATTCCCGCAAGATCCTCGTCCACATAACCGAAGTTAAAGAACATCTTAAGGATCGTGGGAATTGCGAGGCTTCTTAAGCTCTGGTTAAATGCAGCTGTATAAATATCGTAGAAATATTTGGTAAGTTCGGTACGAAGTGCCCTGGCCTCATTATCCGTGGCAGCTTTATCGGACATCTTCTTATATTTAACGATGAGTTTTCTGAAATAGTTTGCTACTTCATCCGAAACACCGGAGTAAGCAAGGATAACATCCAGGGAATTTGCCAGTTCCTTTGCCGCAGACGGCGATGCTTGTTGTTCCTGCGTTTCCGTTTCGGATGTGGTGGCGGTTCCCTGCCGCTTTGTAAGATAAGAAGAAACCCTTTCGCGGATCATATCTTCATTATCTCCGGGATGAGCCTTAACAAACCTGATGATCTCGTCAATGGAACGTGTCAGAACGTCAACTCCCGGCGAATCCTGGCGGAGCCTGAACAAAAGGCTGGTGTAAAGATCGAACATATCTATCTCGTTTTCCTGGATAAAGATGTCCATCTTCTCGTCGTAATATTCTCTCATGCCTGCGCATGCCATGAATGTGGAGTGAATGTCTGAACTTGCCCTGAAAAGGAAACCTATGATGAATGCCGGATAATCCGGAAGGGCATGCTTTATATCGTCGGGGAATTCCCGCAAAGATGCGTAGTAGCCAAGAAGCCAGTCCTCGATATCGTCCTCGAGAGACAGCTTATTGTATGAATCAAACTGGGGAAGTGAACGTGCGCTGATACCGTTCTTTGCGCAGATGTCCATGTACTTCTCATAATAATCCATCGCCTGATCGTAGATATCGTCGCAGTTGGTGCGAAGACGTGCGTAGCAGGTAAGGATGAGAAGCATCTGATTTACCATGGAGGTATAGAAGGTTCTTGTTATCTCAAGATTGGAGGCACAGAGATCCCGCACAGTATTACGGTTCTTGAAAGGAAATACAAGTACCGTGATATTTTCAAGGGCAGTATAGGTAAAATAGTTGGAATCGTAATTGATATCCGCAAGGCCTATGATATCGCCCTTCTTAAGGGTGATCTCTCCTCCCGGAAATTCAGCCTTTACGGTACCGTTTCCTATAAGATACAGCGCATTAAGAGCTGTCCCCTCCGTCTCAATGACGGTTCCCTTAAGTATCTCCTTTGCTGCCATATGCCCTCCAATAAGTATACTCCCTATACCCGATACTTTAGATTATACATTATTCACGAAAATGTTCAAGTTTATCGGGCCGTTCCGCCTTTTGTCCCCTCCCCAGCTTTTAACGCTGTCCCGGTGATGATTTTTTCGTCCTTTACCCACTATTTTTTCATATTGTTGCGCCCGGTGTGTTCTTTTTCCTACTCAAAAATCGGATAAACCTACCATTTTTTCCTTTAAAGATCCTAGATAGGTCTTTTCAGCGTCATTCTTTAACTCCATACCTACTATGATATTGGATTATGACAATTAAGTGGGTTACTCCCCGAGAGATTTACCTACTAATCTTCAAATATAGAAATGACGTGGGTTTTCATTCTTTTTTCATGGCTATTATTACCAACTAAATCTATGTTCCGTTATTTATAGTGGGTTTTTGACTCTTCCACCTGCAAAAGAGAACCTCAAATTGACTTGTAGCTCCGTTTTTAGTAGGTTTTCAAGCCTTCGCAGCCACTTTCCAGCCATCTTTCCTGATAAAACAGTCCTTGTCCATTGTGCGCTGAGACATTCAGTAAATGTCATATTGACACGCCCTTTATAACATTATAGAGGAGTGACAATCACTAAGTGTCAATTCGATCTTTTGGGGGATACTCAGATGTTTACTAACAAAACCCCTGATGGCAAGAACAATCTGTGCGGTCCCATCGTGGCCAAACGCCGTAAGGGAATGAAGATTTCACAAAGGGAACTGGCCGACCGCCTGCAGATCAACGGTCTTGATATTGATAAAAATGCCATTCAGCGTATAGAGTGCGGAAAGAGATTTGTTACCGATATAGAGCTTGCATATTTATCAAGGATACTGAAATGTCCGCTGGAAGAACTCTTACGGCCCGGCAACGCCGAGTCCCAGGCTCATACGCCCTCTTCCGCTAACAAATTTCGTTGATGCAGCCGATCAATAAGAACGACCACCG
>JAEEGL017295380.1_pt1 | contig 19849 bp, 21 predicted proteins | sample 9134231 | NCBI WGS metagenome assembly JAEEGL01 (sample SAMN16246548, study PRJNA631951) | gut metagenome | biome: gut microbiome; feature: rumen; material: fiber-attached | host: Bos | place: Iran: Karaj | collected 2018-10 | reverse complement strand
TGCAGCAGAGAGAGGTGATAATAGGTGGGGTACTTCTCGGGATCGAGGCGCCGGGCAGGGTCGTCGGCCTCACCTGACTGACGAGCCACCGATGGACCGAAGCGCACACCAAATGCCCTCGAAAAAAACGTGCCCAACTGAACATCAATGCTTGGAAAGTTCTTGACAAAATTGTTGCTTGGGGCATTGTCGGCAAAAGACAATGTAGAACCAGCAGATGCGCTAATCCACCAGTCCATACGCGTGGGCACATCAATGGTTCCCCACTCTTCCTTTTGACCGAAAGAAGCCCAACATGACATCAATGAGGAGCACAGAATAATCAGTAATTTTTTCATATTATTTATGATATTTCTTTCTCGGTAAGTATCTCATCGTAAAAATCATACAAACACTGGCGGACAAAATGCTGCTCGAAACGTGACTCGATTGAAGGACGGGCATTGGCAGCCATCCGGTTTCGTTCAGCGTCATGGGTAATCATCCACGCCATAGCCTTCTGCAAAGCATCGGCATCGTGAGAAGGAACGATCAAACCAGTTGCACCCTGAGGATCCTTCTCGTAAGGAATAATGATCTCGCGGGAGCCATTGATATCGGTCACAATCGATGGCAAATCCATAGCACCGGCTTCGAGCACGGTATTGGGGAATCCCTCACGATAGCTTGGGAAGACAAAGCAATCGGCTGCGGCATACCATGCCAGAAGATCATTTCCAGATTGTGGTCCAACGGCATCGATTTCCGGAGTTGAATCAATGGCTTGTTTGCTATCTGAAGAAATCGGATCTAACTTACTTTCGTAATTACCGACCAAAACCAATCTTGCCTTTTGCGGAAGATCTTGAGCCAACAAGGATTTGAATGCATGAATTAGTTCGTTTATTCCCTTATCCCCGACAATACGGCCTACAAAAACAAAGGTAAACACACCTTCTTTCTGAAGAAAGGCTACTTTCTCCATCACTTCTGGCCTTCGAGAAAATCGGTTCATATCCACACCCATCACATTCCCATAGCCCAAAACCTTCATCGGTTTCGATGTGATGCCGTTGTTCTTCAAGTCATTCAGCACACCTTGCCCCTCAGGAATCACATGCGTAGCACAAGCACAAGTCAGCCAATCAGTTGCCATCAGCACCTTCTTAGTCAGACCTTTCGCAGTAGGGAAAACAAGGCCCGTAAATGTATGAACTCTTACTGGGACCCTTGCGACCCATGCCGCCATCATACAAAGCAACCCAGCCTTTGGAGTCATCGAGTGTACCATAACAGGTTTCTCATGGAAAAAGACTCGTATCAGCCGGAAAAAAGACACCAAATCACGTACTGGACTAATACGCCTCTCCATTGGTACTCCAATTGTACGAACATGCTCCCTCGCTCCAAGCACACTAAGAGAATTATCTGGTGAAGAAAGAGCAATAACTTGATATCCTTTCTCGTTCAATTCAGACAATAACCCAAAACAAAAGGTATTGAGAGATGCCCCGATAGTAGATGCACGAATGATTTTTCTCATATTAGTTATGGCCATTGAATGCGGACATTGTTGCTTGTCCCTTCTGGGAAATACCTTCACGTCTTAACACTCCTTTGATTGTAAGAAGAATGACCAGCAGATCGATTTTTAGTGAGATATGATCAACATACCAAACATCATATTTGAACTTTTCAGTCCATGTAAGCGCGTTTCTTCCATGACACTGTGCCCAACCTGTTATTCCAGGACGGACTTCATGACGCCTCATTTGTTCGCTACTGTATAAAGGCAAATACTGCACCAACAAAGGCCGAGGACCAATAAAAGACATATCTCCCTTGAGTACATTCCATAGTTGAGGAAGCTCGTCAATGCTCAAGCTTCTTACTATTCGTCCAACCCGAGTCAATCTATCTGCATCGGGCAGTAAAATACCTTTCTCATCTCTTTCGTCTGTCATTGTCTTGAATTTCAAAATCTTAAAGATTTTTCCATTTAGACCTGGCCTTTGTTGTGTAAAGAAAACCCCTGCCCCCTTATTAGCAAAGTGCAAAAGTATGGCGACTACCAAAAGCGGTATAAACAAAAATATCAAAGACGAGAAAGCAAAAAAGAAATCAAAAAAACGTTTGAATGCTTTTTGATACATAAAAATTGTTTTAGTTTCAAAACAATAAAAAATCAACTTAATGAAGTGCCAGACTTGCTACCACCGACGCCAACAGGAATCAAGCTTTCTGTTAAAGCAGTCTCATCAACGATATTTTCAGATTTACCATTAAGTAATGGATTATTGTTAAATACATACTCCAATACAGTTGGAGTCAGATCACCTAGAATAGGCCCATTACTCATTTGATGAAGTTCAATGCCACCAAAAGTATTATTTATCTCAATCACTATGGGGTTGCCGTCTACATCGATAGAAAGATCCCATGATTGCAGCCTTGTAGTATAGGATAATCGGGTGGAAAGTCTTTTAATGAGTTCAACACACTTATCAAAATTAGGGATGACAACATCTGATAAAATAGCACCTTGAGGATGACAATGGTAAACATTTCCGCTCTCATCATACGCAGGGCTCTTCAAAGATCCATCGTCATTAATACCACAAAATATACCTCCGCTGTGTGCATTATCGACTCGAGAATGGTTGACGCCCATCCTTAAGAGCGAAGATAAAATGTGAGGTTCACCATCGAATATCATTACCATCATACGAATAGTATTAATGCTACTAGGATGGATATCGCTTAAACATTTATGCTGCTTAATGACCTCTTGACCAATTATATTGTTCCCTGAAAGTAAGGATTTGAACTCGGATTTTGACATTCCTTCGTTAAAAAAGACAATTCCAGTTCCTTGACACGAGTCAGAAGCTAGTTTGATTATAACCTCTTTCTCATTTTTACAAAGCTGATAAACTGTTTCAAAATCAATTATTCCATAATCCTTATCTAAAAAGATATCACCGATTTTTCTAAAAATTGTTTTTGGCATTTTCACATCATGAAAATACAAATCATATAAATTCTTATCATCCAGCACTTTTGCTTTCTGAGGTGTAGTAAAAAAAGCGTCTACATAAACTTCCCAAAAATCATCTGGCACATAATAACACAGTTTGAAATCAGTCTGAGATGTGTTTTGAACATATTTATATATTGAAAACCATCTATAATCAAATATGTTACGTCCCTTTAGGAAGGGTTCCCAAAATTCATCAATCTCTTTACGCTCAATAGTATTTAATGGCTGTAAATGGGAGATTTTTTTGTTTAGAAGGTACGTTATATAATTTCTTCTTTGTCGCAGCATGTAACCTTCAAAAAACAACAAGATTTTCTGTTTAATCAATAAACGAAATTTGTCTTTAATAGTTTGAACTTTCATAACTAGTTTTATTTTATATTTATATTAGGGAAACAAAAATCAAGTACCTCTTGCAAACGATCTCCAAAAATAGGACCTTGCGTCATTTGCCAAGGTAAAGTATCTGGGCGAATATAATTTGCTTCGATAAAAACAGGCTCATCATTAATATCCAAGGCAAAATCCCAACCGACCATAGACATCGAAGGGATCCTTTTGTGGAGTTCTTCCGCCAACTTAACGATCCTATCAAAGTGTTCTATTTGACAATCTTCGAATCTTAATCCAGTGGGTGACCTTTCTATTTTGGGAACATCTAAATTAATACCATAAGACATTTTACCATCTGGGAACACACAGGCAGCCATTCCTCCAGAAGTCAAATTATCCACTACTGAACCATAGGTTCCACATCTAAGCCAAACTCCCAATATAGAAAACTTCCCATTAAGGAGCAATGATAAAACACGGAAAGTGTTGAGAGACGTCGGATTAAACCTTGCCGTTTGCTTACTTTGCACCAAAAACTCTTGAACAACGAAATCCTCCTTGAACAAATCGAATGTCTGATTAATTAGATTACTATCCTTTACATCAATTTTTTTTATATTTTTTCCACCGCAAGAGTCAATACTTTTCTTAAAAACAACGGGATTACTCTGTTGAAGAATCTTTTGAACAGCAATAAAACGATCTATGATGTTATTCCTCTCGTCCAAAAAAACACCACTAACATTTCGAACAATTTCATTAGGTCGGCTTACTCCAGAGAAAAACACATTATACAAACCTTTGTCACTAAGGCCGTATGCACGGTTTTCTGGATTAAGCTTCGTAATAATAAATGTGTTAAATACTGAGTCATTGACTATATATTTAAGTTTCTCTTCTGGAATTTTCAGCGCTGCTATCCTATGATAATTAAGTCCAGTTTCATACGTAGTATATTTTTTCCAAAAATTTTTTATCTGATCTGCTACAGCAGGGCTTAATTCTGGAATGCTATTTTTTTTGACGAAATCCTCGAAATATTTATCATAGAAAGACATCTGTTTTTTATTACGTCGCCATATGATAAATGAATAAAACTCTCTTTTTATATAGTCGGTAATGCAATTAATTATATTTATAAGCATAGTAGGCAATAAATTATGAATATTAATGAGCCATTGTTGTAACTTTGAAAAAACGCTGCAAAAACTTATATAACCCAATCTTCACGCCCCAAGAAGCAAGTTTTAAATAAAACGGGACATGAAACCCAACACTATTCATTAAGTCGCATATCTCACTATAATATTCGTTTGTGCTTTTTTGACTTAGCACTTTAATAATAAATTTGTTACGATATCTTTTATACTCATCTAAATCAAAAATATCCTTATATTTGTCAAGATTCCCAACTAACTCTATAGTGAACAATGTTCTAATACATTTTTCACATTTACCACAATTCTTTTTTACCTTATCCCTTAATAAGTTGTCATTATTTGTCATATTTGCAATTTGAGAAGCCCAGCAAACATCCAGATAACGCTGAACAAGAGGTGAAGAAGAGATAAAAGCAGTCTTTTGTACCCTCGTCATAACTGGATTCGATAAAACTATCTCAGTATTATGCGTTGAAAATAATGGAACGAGTATCGATTCTGCATGTCCAATATCATAATCCGAAAAAACAACGTTGAAAGCAGAATATGAACTAGCATAGATATATCTCCTAAATAGTTTTTGTAATGCTAAAGCAGCGCTTATTGTACGTATAGAATAAGATTGAAGAAGTGTCACTTTAGAATCCCGATACACATAATTGAGATTTGAATTAACAGCGACCAGAGGCAATCCGACTTCGGATGCAAAAGGTCTCAATTCCTCCACTTTATCTCTAAATGATTTTTCGGCTGCTTCTAAATTCAAATCGCCTAATTGTCCTGTGTTGAATATAGCAAAATGAGTTATCCGATATCCTGATGTTACCCCTTTCTCCAAATGTTTTAAAATAGACGAAAATGAATCCACGCCTAACGAACAGCCACAACCGACTGATTCAGCACTGAATAATGGAGTATCTTTGGCCTCGGCTTCTATATCAACAAGTATACTATCTGGCAATACTTTAAGAAACATCGGCATTAGAGAATTCCTTATGTTGAAAAGAAGTCTCGCCGAAACAGGAGCTTCGACCTTGATGTTTTGATGCGATGACATAGCAATCTGAAGCAAAACAAGTAGAAAGGAATCTGCCAATTCTGAACATAGATATTTTCCATAATCTGAATCAACAGAATACCAAAGGATATATTCCTTACATAAAACAGAATCATTTATCGAAGAACATAAATAAGTAACATGTTCTTTTTCTTCGATATAAGGTTGAGAAATAGTAATCATATAATATATATTATTTATTTAATGTGAACTAGAAATCTTTAATTTGAAGTCGAAACCCAGCTTGAATGTATTTACAATATAGGTATTTATATCTTTTTGTACCTTGGATATTCGAAAAAGTATCTCATCTAAATACTTTTCAAAAAAGGGTCCAGAAACCATTTGCGGCCCTTCAACACTTGGTTCAAGATTAAATTCAATTAGCATAGGTTCACCTTTCTCATCAATAGCGATGTCCCATCCAACGAAATCGAAATGAGGCAATCGCTGATGCAAGGAAACTACCATCTCCTTTACTAAATCCAAATTAGGTACTCTTAAATTTTTAATACCCAATTCCGAAAAACTCTTATTTTGCATTTTCTTAAAGAAGACGACATGATCAGCAACGTTTCCATCTTCATCTACATCAAAAATGCCACCGCCGGCTGATCCATTATCCATGATAGCACCTTTTCCCCCATATCTTCCAAAAGTTTTACCAGTCATGTATTCAATCTTACCGTCCAATGTTCGATAGGTAAAGACACGCAATGTATTCAGGCTGGACTCATTCAGTTTATTCATTACTGAATGCTGTTTCACTTTCTTCTGAATGATGAAATTGTTCTTATATGAGCGAATCTGTTGCTCTTGTTCGATTTTATTATCAGTTATTAGTTTAGCCACACCAATTCCGTTACATGTACAGACTGTGGGCTTAATGATACACTCTTCTTTTATCGAACCAGCGAATTGGAAAAATTCTTCTTCTGAAACAATGATGGAATCGGAGACATAAAAGATACCATTCATATTTTTAGCTATTGTCTCAGGCTGGTTAACATCATGAAACAATAGCTTGAATATGTTCTTATCAGTATATGCATTCTTGAAATCATATCTATTCAGAGCTGGAAGAATATAGAAATAATACAAGTCCATTGGAATGTACTTGTCACTATGAATGCCATTGAATCTAGAATAAAAGTCATCATACATCATTGAAACTTTAAATCCTTTAGACTCGAAATAAGGAGAAAGTTCCTTCTTATGGACTTTATATTGAAAGTCTATAGGGGCAACGTGCTCAAGAAAATATTGATCTCCACAAAAAATTTCCTTGTTTGAGTTGATATACTTTGTCATTTACTAATGTTTAATTATTATCTAGGAATAAGTTTTAAGAAAAAAGGGATGCTATACATAAGTCTCAACAAAACCATTGTTAAAACTGTATATAATATCGTCAATAAAATATTAGTATGAATATCAAATGTTGTATTCACGTAATCTATTATAAGGACAAAAAAGAAATGATAAAGATAAATAAACATTGAATCATTTCCGAATCTAATTTTTGTAAATAAAAATTCATATTTGTGTACCCCCAAAAGCAAAAAAACAGAAAAAACAACAGCGATAATATAAGAATTCAACCTACATAATAAAGATCCATAAACAGGTAAGTCAATACCTTTATATGGGATATATCCCACATAAAAAGCCCTTGACATAAATGGTTGACATATAATGCTATATGCCAAAGCTAAAAGAAGGATTAAATATATAGTGTTATTTTTCTCATTCTTTATAAATTTGGTGATAATATCATGTTGTCTACAATAAAACCCGCCAAGAAAATATGGAAGAAAGCACAAAGTTCGTATCAAACAAAATTCTCCCTTATATAAGGGTATAAAACCGCTTAATACAGAAATAAAAATAGAAATAGGTAACCAAATATACAATGAAGCTAATAGTCTATTAGGAATAATAACCAGTAAACACCTCCAACAGATCAAACTAAAAATATACCACATAGCATGTTTCGGAGCCCCAAAAGAATTCACAGGAACACCAAAAATGTAATCAGCAAGAAGATATAAATAATTAAAAATAAGATAAATAAGCAGAAGCCTAATAATCGAATTTGAATCAAACACCTTCTTTGAAAAATAACCGCTTATAAAAATAAACAATGGCATATGGAATGACCAAATTATATTTAATAAAGCGTGCCAAAGTACATATGAACACGGGCATTTCTCCAAAATATGGCCAAAAACAACTAAAACAATTAATATATATTTCAAGTTGTCAAATAACGCGATTCTCCTAGTATCTGCGACTAACATGACTTCAATAAAACAAATAATGATTACCTATAAGGAGAAAAATAATTTCTTACTCATAGATATAATCAAAAAGAATTGAGGCTTTCAAATCTGATATGTAGAAATGAATTGATCCCCATGCAAGACCGACACCGAATCCACAACCAAGACATTCATAAGAACCGTGTTTCAACTCCTCGGACTTGCATGCAACCATTGCCAAAGGAATAGAGGCACTGTTAGTATTGCCATAGTCCTTCAAGCAATATGGGACCTTGTCTTCTGATAATTTTAATTTCTTACGTATTCGCTCGTCAATATATTTATTAGCTTGATGCAAGAATAAATAATCAATCTTAGACAAATCGATATGAAAGTGATCAATCAGCTCTTCTAAAGAACGCGGGGGGACTTTGATGGCGAAAGAAAAAACATCCATCCCATTAACAATCATATCAATACCTCTTCGAATAATCCCGGGGGCTATCTCTTTTTCCATAATTGATTCTGGAGTTATTGGATTACGAGTACCTCCATACTCAGTCCACACCGCTTTAAATCCACTGCCATCTACGCCAAAATTGAACTGTATTGGCTTATCCCAAGATGGATCATATTCCAATGCCGTAACTGTTGCTGCATCGCCAAACAATGGTTTAACTGATTTGTCTTTGGGAGACCTATTTAATGAATTAGTTTCGGCACAGACCAACAAACCGCGATTAAATTGACCATGGGATAAAAGAGATGCCATATTACTCATACCATAGATCCACCCTGAACAACCTAAAGGAAGATCCAAGCAGTAACAATCATTTCTAAACCCTAATCGGTCTTGAAGAATAGCAGATGTTATTGGTGCAATATAATCTCTTGAAGTACAAACATATATAAATACATCAATCGAATCAGCACTCCAATTCAACGTTGTCAATAACTTATTTATCGCTTGAAACGACAAATCACTTGCTGTAGTACCTGGTTTTACAATATGCCTACGTTCTATGCCAGTTGAATCAATCACCTTTTGCGCTTCCTTTTCATCTGTAAAAATCGACAAAGACAGGTTCTCCTCCACTGTCGGAGGCACACACGCACTCAGGCCTACAATTTTAACCTTATTAATTGACAAAAAAGACATATCCTATTTTAATAATATACGTTGTTTCTTACCAGATGATGTTTGTGGGATTTCATCAATCCACTCATACTCGACAGGCCTTTTATACGCTTCTAGTTTTCCAATAAGCATTCGAGAAATATCACTAAAAGACAAAGCTGTACTTCCTTTTAAAACATAGCATTTAACTAGTTCTCCCATAATTCCTTTTTCATCCTTCATGGCGACACAAACACAATCGCCAACACCCAATGAACATATTGCATCTTCGACTTCCATGGGGGAAACCTTTTTTCCGCCAACGTTAATAAGTTCTTTGTCCCTGCCCAGAAGGTACAAATAGCCCTTTTCGTCCATAAACCCACAATCTCCTGTTCTAAAATAATCTCCGTGGAAGGCGGCAGAATTGTCATCATCATTAAGATAATGTTTCATTACCATGTTACCCTTTATGCACAATTCACCTTTAATACCGGAAGGCACCATATTTCCTTGTTCATCGAAAACACGGATATCAACTTTATCACAGACGGGACGTCCGATGGATAACAGATGTTCTTCATCATGAAATTCCATAAAACAGGCTCGACTTGCTTCTGTAAGACCATAATGCATGCATATACGAGTCTTAGGGAACATTTCCAACAATTCCTGTTTGGTTGAAATAGGCATAGAAGCACTGCCAATCTCAATATACCTTATTTGGTCAGAAAACTTTTCGATACGTCGTCCACTTATTTTACGGATATATGCCCATGCGGCAGGCACGACACCAAAACCTGTAGCATGATATTGCTCAATAGACTTAAAAAAAGCTCGAACATTTGCGAAACTTCCAAGTATCACAATTGTAGCACCTATGATGAGATTGCATCGAAGTCGTCCCATGCCGAAAGAATGACAGATAGGAAGACCTAAGACCTCTATGTCATCTTTTGTATTTTGGACAAAACCATTAATGTTACTGGCTGCAGAGAAAATATTATTAAAAGTCAAACAAACTCCCTTGGGCTTCCCTGTCGTTCCAGTTGTAAAAAGGATTTCAGATATACTTTCTGATGTCAACCCCGTCTTATCATCAAGTTCTTTATAACATGGATAAATATTGATATCTAAATCTTGAAATAATTTAGAAGGGAATTCAGATGACTTATATCCGAAACAAAATGTAGGTTGTACAGCATTTTCAATATAAGAAAGACGATCTAAATTTGATTCGGAATCTACAATTACATTAATAGCACCAATGGCCTGTGCAGCAAGATACAAATAGATGAATTCGATATCTTTATGAGCAGAAAGGACAATACAATTCCCTTGCTTTATTCCAAATGATTCGAGCAGTGAAGCGGCTTTTAGTAGATTCTGATATAATTGATAATAAGAAACCTTATTCTCGCCTACTATAACTGCATATTTATCAGGATAAAGAGAAGCATTATTATGAATTGCTTGAAGCAAAGGGCTATGAGAAAACATATCGTTAGGCTTTCAGTTTAGATATTTCTTCAGCAAATGCATTCACTGAGACGAGGTCAAAAATATCATCTTCAGGAAATAGGACATCATATTTCTCCTCTAATTCGGAAAGAATTAAAATATTATGCATAGAGTCCCACTCAGCGATTTCGTCCATTTCGGTTTCATAACCTAATCTGTCAACAGAAATCTCTAATATGTTAGCGATTGTCAATCTAATTTCTTCCTTAAGTTCCATAATAAACTATTTAATTGAAAGTCCACCATCAAGTACCAATGCCTGACCCGTAACCCAAGAAGATGCATCAGAGAGCAAATAAATAGCTGCATATGCTATATCTTCTGGTTTTCCATAACGGCCTAACGGGTAACGTTTCTGATCCTCTAAGAGTTGTTCTTCTGTGATTGTTCCACGATGGATGAGTGGAGTATCAACCATTCCCGGGCAAATACTATTTACTCGAACTTTTCTTGATGAAAATTCTTTGGCTGCAAATTTCATAATAGAATTTAAAGCGGATTTTGAAGCGCCATAAATACCATTACCGCCACTGAATATTTGAGTTCCTCCAAGAGAAGAAAGCAAAACAAGCGAAGCATTTTTTGCTATTTTCTTCTTCTTATAAAGCAAACGCATCAACTCAACAGGTGCAAAGAAATTGATGCTAAAAATATCATCAAATTTTTCTCGAGTAGCGAATTGAATTGGCAAAGTCAATCCCTTACCTGCGCATAAGACAAGACCATCTATCGATGGCGTCTCAGCAATTAAATAATCCAACTGGTCTGGACTGGTTAGATCAGCAATTATCATTTTATGCGCACGATTATCTGCATGCTCCAACGAATCAAAAGTCTCTTTCAATCGATTCTCATCACGAGCAGTAATTACTACCACTGCACCCATCTTTGATGCAGTGATGGCTGTTGCTCTACCTATTCCTGAAGAAGCTCCGGATATAAGAATGGTTTTACCCTCAAGACTATATGGATTAAAGAATGACATAGATTATAATTCAACTATTTCTGGAATAATAATATTATCGGTAGTAAAATACACGGTGCCCCATGACAAGCCCACACCAAAGCCACAGGCAATAAAAGCGGTTCTTTTGCTTCTTACCTTTTCGGCTATTTGAGTAACAATGGTGAGAGGTATAGATGCCGAAGATGTATTACCGAAATGAGTTATGGAATAAGGAACCTGTTCCTCGGAAAGTTTCATCTTCTTCCGGATCGTCTCATTCATCTTGCGATTAGCTTGATGGAAGATATAATATTCTATAGTCGAAGGGTCAATGTCAAATTCAGCAAATAGCTTTTTGATACTCTTAGGAGCTGTAGAAATGCCAAAAGAAAATACATCCATACCCTTCATTTGAGTTTGGAATCCATGACGCATTCTACCGTCGGGACACAACTTTGGTACTAAGTCTTGTGCCGTCACCTGATTACGGGTGCCTCCTACCGGTTTTATTATTGCATCATAGCCAGATCCATCGGTACCAAAATGAAATTTGAAGCCTTCGGCATTTTCATTGAATTCGATTGCAGTTGCTGTAGCAGCAAAGCCAAAAAGTTGATCAGGTTCTTCAAAGCACTGTTTTCTTGCATCACCAGCGATCAAAATGCCCCTTTTAATCATACCGGTCTGCATCAAAGAACCTATTACACTAAGGCCATATACCCAACCCGAACACCCTAACGAGATGTCGAGAGCATAACAATCTTTAGCCAGGCCAAGTTTGTCTTGAAGAATGCAAGATGTAGCAGGAAGAATGTAATCGGGCGTCTGACTAACAAAGATCAAAATGCCGATTTCATTCTTATTCCATCCCAATTCTGAAATCAATTTTTCAGCAGCGGCTTGACCCAAATCAGATGTGGTAAAATCATTGCTATAGCGTTTCTCTATAACTCCAGTCGCCTCCGTGAAAGCGTCAGTACCGTACTTGTCAGTTGTCGAAATTGCAGGCATTATCTGCTTGGGGACACAAGCAGAGAATCCTACAATTTCAACATTTCTAATGCTTAAAAATGCCATTAGGCTTTTCCCTTTACAATGTTATACAAATCCTCGATAGTATCAGCACTGATAATATCATCGCCCTTGATTGTTACATCATACTCTTCATCCACCATTGCAATGATGGAAAGCGCAATCAATGATGACCATTCATCAAGCTTCTTAAATTGAGTACTAGCTGCAAATGCACTAGAATCTGTTTCATCGAACTGATCAGCGAAATTCTGAATAAAAGTTGTTAAATCCATAATTAAAAAATTAAAAGTTAATAACTTATATATATTTAAATAATTTTGCAGGATTGCCGATATATAATCCTCCGTCTTTTGGTTTTGTCATCAATACAGCACCAGCTGCAATTCGTGTATTGTTTCCAATCTTTATCTGTTGAATAATGATAGAACCAATCCCGAAGAAATTACAATCCCCAATTTTAACTTCACCGGACACCCTAACGGTGGGCATAAAAAAGTTAAATGATCCGACACGTACATCATGACCTAAAACGACCTCACCATTGAACACGTTAAAATCCCCTAATGTTACATTGAAAGTGGCTGCACTTCTACCAATGATAACATTACCCTTACCCATTGAGAATGTATCTTTGTCGGCACAGACGAAAGATGGAGATATCAAATTGGGGAAATAAATATAAGGATTAATAATTTTTTCAACGATAGTTTTGGCAACAAAAGGATTACCGATGGCCATAACTACCGCTAATTCTTGCGAATATCCGTTAAGTTCCTCAATTCCGCCTAAACATAATGCAAAATGAGATATACTTTGACCCCTTAATGCTTCGTTATCATCAAAAAAACCGATAAGATTCCAGGTCGGTTCTATCTCATTAAGTCTATTAATCATGCAAGCGATTTCTTTTCCGAATCCACCTGCACCGTAAATAGCAATATCTTTCATCATAATTGTTTATTTAAAGCTGTCCGAATAAATCATTATAACCTTTTCGAAGACCAACAGCAATATCTTTATAGCCTTGCTCAATCAAATGAACTGCAAGAAGGGCTCTCTGATTACCTGTAGCCTCGAACACAATTATAGTTTTCATATTATCCTTTAGCTAGTTTTGGATTGTATGATAAATTTCATTATACTTATTTGCCATTACACTGATGTCAAACTGTTTTGCTCTTTCCTGGCATTTTTGAGCTACTTGTTCTGCATATTTATGATCGTTTGATAATTTCAAAAGAATATCTGACAGAGCTTGAGCATCTTCATGGGGGAATAGCAAGCCATAACCATTGACTATTTCATGAAGCCCATCCACATCGCTGGCGACGAATGGCTTACCAGATGCCATTCCTTCCAAACTGGATAATGACAACCCTTCATAATGAGAACTCAATACAATAATGTCTGAAGATTGAAGTATTGCTGGAATATCGGACCTCATTCCCATAAACGAAACTCTATTTGTCAGATTTAGATCCTTTACCAATGCCTCGCATTTCTTTATGAGCGTCGTATCTCCAGCTCCAACAAGTTGCAGTTTAAAATAGTATGGCAATAAAGAAATTGAACGAATCAAGGTTTGATGATCCTTCTGTTCACGAAAAGCAGCAACCATAGTTATCTTGACATCTTTTCCCTCTTTATATCTCTTTGCGTCGTTATTTATTTGATTTGAAAAATGTGAAAAATCAATACCATTGAAAATAGTACATATTTTTGAAGAATTATCATTCAAATAACAACGAAGATTTTTCTCTGCTTGTTCAGAAATGCAAATAATCTTTGCATACTTATGATACATCCATCGATCAAGATACTTAAAATAGATTATGTCCCTTCGACGATTTGTTGTATTATGTTCAGTGGTAACAAGATTAACTGAACTTGCGAAAACAAAACATTTAGCTAAAACAGCGAATAATTGAGGAGCTGTATTATGCGTATGGACTATATCAAATTTTTTTATTAATTTTGTTAATGATATAATGTTACGTGGATTATAAACATTTCCCCCTACTCTCGCAATATGAATTTTAACGCCCTTAGATTCAAGTGACTTCATAAATTCAGTCCGAACACCATCAAAAAGAAGAAGTTCGACGTTATTCCCTAAAGCCTCTAGCCGAGGGAGTAAATCGACCATCAGCTTCTCGGCACCTCCTGTGCGAAGGGATGTAATCACATGCAGGATTCTCATGCTTCAGACCTTATAGACATTATACTTGTCGGTCGGAGATGAATCACGTTGTATAATCTGTCCGGGATTGCCAATCACAATGCAGTTGTCGGGCACGTCAAAATTGACGAATGCACCTGGTGCTATCAAGACATGATTCCCGATCTTTACACCACCTACAACAATCGAATTAGCCTGCATGCACACATTGTCGCCGATAACCGGACATCCAGATTTCCTGCCCTGGGAATTGCCAATCAATGTGCCTTCGGCTATAGAAAAATTCCTTCCAATAATTGCTTCGGGATTAACTACAATGGTCCCGAAATGAGAAATACGCAACCCTTCGCCGATTCTGGCAGACGATGGTATCTGAATTCCGAATTTGAAGGAACATAACTTCAAGCAGATTTCAAAGAACAATCTTGTAACCCTGAATCTGGAAAGTGAAGCCTTCCGGAAGAAATAAATATATTGAAAGCCGGGCGTAAAAAGGACGTATCTAAGCTGATATAGAAAACGATTGCTATCGTTGCCTATATAACGATAAAGGTCACGTTTGATTAAACCATTCATTTGACAGACACTTATCTACGATTCTTGTACTTAACGAACCACGTAAAGATCAGGCCCAAAGGGGAGACACATAAAGTCATCAGCTTCTTGGGAGAGTTGTGCAACCAATTGCTGTCGTGGGAGAGAATACAGGAAGAAACATAATGAATGCAAAGCATAAGCTTGCGCTTCAAGTCAATGCCATGCTTCATCTGCATCTGCATAATACGATACTTGGCATAGCTGCGAGGCGAACGCACATATTGCTTCCAGATACCTGCAGACATCGAATCTCCGGTAGTCTGGTATTCCACCCAACAGAAATTCTCATTCACCACCAAGACCTTATATGCATTACAAACCTGCATAAGCATATAGTAGGGGTTGAAATCGCGCTCTCCCTGAAAACCAACCTGAGGCGCGACGCGGCGCATCAGATTAGTTCTCATTACCTGTTTGCTATCTCCCGAATGATGCAAATCTTCCCAATAGCAAACCTTGTTGTCTTCGGGGAAATATCCTCCTATTGGCTTCATATTAACGACATTGAAATCAAGACCAACAAGACCAGCTATCTCCACTTTATTAATACATGTTTGATAGTTTTTCCACTTAGTTACGATTTTTTCCACTGCATCGTCAGGCATATAATCATCACTGTCAATACATACACAAAGCTCAGTCTGGATTGTAGCATAAGCAGTGTTATAGCCTGTATAGAGTCCTCCGTTGGGTTTATAGATATACTCTATTCTTAGAGAATGACATTGAACCGCAGCTGGTGTCTGTATTACAAAATGATTCTCATCCGTTATTGTAATATTTCTTCCCATCCAATCGAATGCGACCCCTTCCCTAGAGGTCTTTACGCCCAAGCTTTCGACCCATTTACGAGTACCATCTATGCTGCCATCGTCAATAATTAACCAATCAAAATCACTAGATGTCTGACGACATAGAGACTCGAATGTTCTAATAATGGTATGCTTTCGATTATAAGTCGGTGTAAAAACCGTAAGTGCTTTCATTTATTTTACTTACCAATGAGAAACATAAATATTGTGAAAGCAGAATGCGCCATCAGAATCAGACCAGCTTTCCTGTCTTGGTCTTTCCAAATAGGCACCCTAATCACGGCGTATGCTATAACCAAGCCATACATAAACCAAGATAAATAAGCAAATCGATTAGAAAATGCCACACGATTTACTAAAATCCAAAATGAATTTGCTATAATATAAGTATTCGCCAAAAGTGTAAAAGTACGATCAAAAATGCCCTTGCTTCTTACATACCATGCCAACCAAACTGGCACAGCACTGTAAAGCAGGAAATCCCAGCGGTACCCAGTACGAGAAAATTCAGACATAATATCTTCGTTCACAGAAGAATATGTAGACATTCGGTTATCAAAACCCAAATTCACAATAAAATTCTGAACGGTAGTACCTGCTATCAGTGAAACAGCAATACACCCGATCCAAACAATTATAGCATACTTAATGTCTTTAATAATAAAAAGCGAAACAAATAAAGCAGCCATTGGCACGATCACAGTACGATGGCAACCGATAGCCAATAAGAACAATACAAATCCTAAAATATAACCCATTCTATTTCTATCTGTGAAATAGGAAATAGATAGCATCATAATGGCCGTGCCCATTCCATTTCTTAGTCCATTGGTAGCAAATCCATAAAACTGATAAGAGAAAAAAACAAACATAACAGCCATCCAGACATTCTCCCAAAGCAATTTCTTACAAGCCCAAAATTGACATCCGACATAAAAAAGTGCAATTACCAAAAACCAGAACTGAGAATCGTGAATCATCACTTTGCATGTTCGCATTACTAATTCAAAAAACCATTCAGCCTCAAAATCAAAAAAGAGTTCAAAAGAACTTACTTCCGTAATATTCCACCTGTGATTATAAAGCACCATATCGCTAAAGGCCCAGCTTATCGGTCGTAGTCCATAATAAAACACTAAAACTATTGATAATGCCAGAGGTAACAATATAGAATTCTGCCTCAACAATTTATTGCACCCTTTCGAATCGAAATAATACAAGCCAGTTAGCATGCAAAGAACAAATAAAGTCCAATAGAGAACTTTTGTATAATAAGTAAGAGAAACTAATTCGATCATTTTGGGAACCTATTAAATGGGGAAAAACCGATACCGAAGATTTAATAAACGGACATACCAAGGATCGTTGCTTCGGCTAAAAGGAACATCCTTCCAAGGCAAGGAAAGATATAATCCTTTATAATCATCGCGAAAAGGGTGACTGCAATTCTTTTCCCATGGCCGAACGGTAAAACTTGGCGTAAAATGGAGTATTACTGGTTTTTTTATTGCATCTTCTGTTTCATAAGAATCGTAAAAAGTAGCATCATCTTTATAAAACTTCCTAATCTTATTCTGAGACATCATATAATGAACAGTCATTACATTATACTTCAGCGGAAGTCTAGCCCATTGCCCCATTAAAACCCCATTCAACACTCCTTGGTCATGATGGCTTACACGACCTGCATGAGAATCAATAAATGCCAAACATCGCTCACCTACCTTATTCTGCCTCCATCGTTTCAAATCGATTAATAATACTCCAGCATTAAAATAAGGCTGTGTAGGCGACAATCCTACGGAAGCTTTAGTACGTGCAGGAATCGTATCTTGAATTGCCCCCAAACAGTTATCCCCCAAATCCCAATTCCACAACTTTAAAAGAGACCCTTTCACAACAATGTCACAATCCATGTACAATACGCGCTCGACATCGGCCGGCAACATCTCTCCGACGAACAATCGAGCATATGAGCTTAGAGAGATGGGCCATGCAAGATTGAGACTTAATTTTTTCACATAAGATTCAAAGGGGATAAAAAATATCTCTGAATTCTTGAACGAATTAACCACGGACTCCAACTTATCAATGTTCAATTGAGAGATATGATTATCAATGATGAACAAGCGAATCTTCGGCACATCGATGTTATGTAATAACAGACTATCTATTGCCACTCCCAAGTGCCGCGCATAATTATCGTCGGAAGAGAAAAGAATGTTCATCGTAATTGCTTTAACAATTGACCAGACCGCCAAGAAAAATAGTTTTTGACACCTAGAATAGAAATCATAATACCATCAATCTTTCTTAACCGATTCAAGTTAATGGATTTTGTCTGCCACATCATCTGAATAATCCAATTGCAAGCAGCCTTGGCTTGACCAATAGCCTTAGACAAGACAACCTCAGATACGCCCTTGCGCCTGATTTCGTCAATCATCAGACGATGAGCAACCAGATTGGTTATTATCTTTTCGTCGAAGGCATTCCAAGTCTTGCTCATGGCTCCCGTTGCATTCCTATAGTAATAGTAGAGTATCTTATCGACACACCCTACCATCCCATTGGACGCACAAAGATACTGAACCAAAAAAAGTCCATCTTCCTTGTAATAGATATCTTCCTTGAAGCGAAGATTATTCGTTTGAATAATAGACCTCCGGAACAGACGGTTGACCATATACCGCTGCCAATCCTTGTGGTTGGCAGCGTAAAAGCCTAAAAGGTTCTCTTCGAGCGTTTCGATCTTCCTCTGTGGAACCACTTCGCACTCCTCATGGCTCAAGAGGTCGATTCGACAGAAACCTCCCATCGTGGAATCTACTTGGTCTCCCATGGCCAAATAAAGATCCTCCAAGTAGGTTGGTGCAATCTTATCATCTGCATCGACAAAACAAACGAACTCCCCTACCGCATTTTGCAGTCCTAAATTCCGAGCAGAACTGACACCTCGATTTTCCTGATGATGCACTTGAAATCGAGAATCAGCAGCTTGAAATTCCTGGAGGATAGACAACGAATGGTCATCACTTCCATCGTCGATCAACAGGACTTCGAAGTCGGTAAATGTCTGTGAGCGAATACTGTTCAAGCAATCATGCAAATAGTTTTCTGCATTATAAACAGGAACTAGTATAGAAATGGCGGGGTCCTTCATCCGAAAAATTAGGAAAAGGAAAAATCAACCTTATTCAATATCCTACTTGAATTTGCCGGATCTCTTCCCTTGTGATTCGTTTGTCCAAATTTACATAGAAGAGAGGATGATGAGAAGTCCGATCCTCGACAGGGGGAAATGTCATATAATCGCCATACATGGTTTTCAGGAACGCGTCATATCCACGCGGCACATCGATGACTGTATCTTCGAAGGAGCATGAGATGAATTCATCAAACCACGCGGCACGAAATATATCTTTCACTCCCGAAGTTCCGGTGTAAGCGACAAGCCATTCGCCATGCGTGCAGTCTGGTTTCCTTAAGATCACACGTTTGAGCAATGAATGAAAACTCCCCCAGAAAAGCCTTTGACAAACATACCATAATGACTTCTTAAGGTCACCATGCAAAAAGAGTCTTCTAATCTCTTCAGCAGAGTGATGATTGGAGCAAAGATAGAATTGATTGGCCCTCTTGGCATAATCCATTCTCTTTCGGGCTACATCATCAAAAGCTCCATCCTCATAATCCAAGACAAACACATCGACGTAGGCACCAAATACGAAAGGTATACCTTGAAACTCCCAGATGGTGGAATTACGATGCGAAAACTTGGCATGCGCACAATAGTAGCCGGGCGTACTGGG
>JAEEGL016353291.1_pt1 | contig 19849 bp, 15 predicted proteins | sample 9134231 | NCBI WGS metagenome assembly JAEEGL01 (sample SAMN16246548, study PRJNA631951) | gut metagenome | biome: gut microbiome; feature: rumen; material: fiber-attached | host: Bos | place: Iran: Karaj | collected 2018-10 | reverse complement strand
TGATATTGTTATTGATCTATTTCTTGCAACCTTATTCTCATTTAATAAATCATTTATGAGTGAAAAGACTAAAGCTGATGATGAACTAATAACATTAGTATTAATATTACTACTCTTTCGATAACCAGTTGCAACATCATACCCTTTATTATAAGTATCTAACATACTAGCTAAATAATTCTTATCTAAGACGTTATCAGCATCAAAAACAAAATATAAGTCATAGATTTTATTTTTCTTGTATAAATCTTCAATTAATTCCATAAGGGCATAGCCCTTACTTTTTAGCCATAGTTTATTTCTTACATAATAACTTATATTATTATTTTTACATATGTTTACTGTAGGGTCATCAATGTCTTCAACAATAACATAGACACTTGATAAATCTACATTAACAGTTTGTTTTTTAATACTATCAATAATATTATTAATGACCCTAGATTCATCTCTTGCGGGGATAATAATACAAAAGTTTTTATACTGTCTTTCAATTAATTTCTTTTCACTATCATTTATAAAGAAGGCATCGATGATAAAGAGAATTAACCCTAGTACAATAACGATTAAACTAACAATTAATATATATTCCATAAATCACCTAAATTTCATATTGGGGTAATGTTTTATTAAGAAGTTATCTGGATATACTTTATCAAAGAATTTACCTAAGAAAGAAAATGGTTTCATACCTTGATGTCTAAAGTTCCATCTAATAATTGCCCCAAAGGATAAGAAACAGTTAACAAACATAAAGACATGCATACAGTTTACACAAAGTTTTCCTACATTATAGGGAATCTTCTCTATTAACTTACTTACAAATGGATATATTACTTTAACTAAGATAAAAGCAAGTAATCCCCATACTAACATATATGGAATATTTGTTCTACCATTAATATTACCAATAAAACCTGTATAGTCCCAAGAGGTAGTTCCTGTAAATGTCTCTTGTAAGAAACTTACTAAATATTCAACTACACCACCTATTAAAGAACCATAGATAAAAGTTTTTAAATTAGATAGTGGCTTTCTAAGTAATAACCAAACAAGAATCATTGCTCCAAATCCATATAAAGGATTAAAAGGACCGTATATTAAACCTCTTCGATATTCCCAAAACCAAGTGCCATTATTAATTAATGATTTTATAAGGTTTCTTATTTGTTCAAAATAAACTCCAAAGATTGAACCAATAATATATATTACATATAACTTAGTTCCAGATAAACCTTCTGCAAATATTCTTTTATCACGATAAGCCCATTCTTTTATCTTCTTCATTTTAACCTCTATTGTCATTTTAACATAAAAACAAAAAAAAGGCATTATTTAAATGCCTTTGTAAATCTTTTAGATTTCTTTAATATTTCATTACTTGTTTGATAATTTTTTAAATATTGTCTAAGGAAATATACTTTATCTAAGTTATTATCAAATATCATATCCCCAAGTTCAATAGCTTGATTTAAATATATTTGATTATAGTCACTAAAATAGTGTGGTAACTTATATCTTTCCATATATCTTTTAGATACAATATCATCATCATATTTATCACTTTTTGCATACTCTATTAATTTAACTAATAAGTTTAAATTATTTTGCCAAATAACAGGATCTAAGGTACCATTAGGACAACGAAATTCTATGGTATTACCATTCATTTCTTCACCTAAAAATTTAACATGACAAAAATTAACTGCCTGATACTTTCTTATATTAATAGTACGTAATAGAATATCAGCATCAAATTTATCTCTATCATATTCTTTTACTCTCTCTAAGAATGTATCTGCCATAGAGAAAGCATACTTAGGTATTCCTTCTCTTCCTGTTAAATAGTTTCCATAAGTAAATCTAAATATAATATTTTCGTAAACTGCCCATAGTTTTAAAAAGTTACGGAAAGATTTACCATCATTATCAAAAATTTGTGCTCCTACATGAATATGACCTCCTGCAAAAGCAAGAATGGTTGCATGATGAGATACAATTCGACATACTTTTTTAAGAGTATCCCAATCTTCTTTAGTATCTTTAAGTATTGGTGTTGCAATCTCACCACCAGTCATTCCAAGAGATCCATCATGATGAATACGCCATCTAGGATGAAGTCCTGTTACTATTAGATCCAAATTAATTAGTAATTTTAAAGCTATTTCAAACTCTAGTTCCATACCAAAGGTTGTACTAGGATCTAAATTTAAACTATCTCTTAGTGTTAAATAATATCTATTAAGATAGTATATAAAGTCTTGTAAGTCTTTACCTTTATAATCTAATAATTGAGTATTATCAGTAGGTTTTATAAAGTCAAATATTTCTTCTTTTTTAGGCATCTTACTCACCTACAATCATTTTATAGTTATCTTTTTTGAGTTGTAATTCTCTTTCTAGATAACTTTGATCAATTACTCGATATTCTTCTTTATAACCTTTTATTTTAGCATCACATCTAAAACGATTCTTTCTAGTAACTGCAAAAGATACTACATCAAGAACGCCAACTGTTAAAATATAAAGACATGATATAGATATTAATTCAGGAGTTGTTGGCATACGAAGTGTAATATCATTTTTATCTTCACCATAAGTTGTTATTCTTGCATAAGATGAGGCATTTAATTCTTCCTCAGTTAAAGAATTATTGGTTTCATAAAAGATACTTGTTGGTTCACCAAATACTGATTCAAAATTAGTAATTAAATTACCTGTTGCAACATCATAGCATTTAGCTAATTTTTCACTATCAAGATTATATCTACTTATTTTTCTTGTATATGAATCTCCATCTTTTTCCCAATTAGAGCACATATCTACATATGGAATTGTTGAATTATAGTTAATATACTGTTTCTTTTGCTCAATATGACCTAATGTATCTTGTTTTGTTTCAATATAAGCATTTGATTTTATTGGACGTGGTATAAAAGGCATTCCAACATATTCAAAAAAAGGAAACCCTATAATAAAACCAGTAAGATATGTAGGAACATATTTAAGAAACAATCTGCCTGTTATTTTAACATTACGAATAATAGCTCTTTTTATATTAGCTTTCTTAACATCAGATAACTCTTTTTCCATTCTATCAATATCTTTTTTTAAGGTATAAACAAAACTTCTTTCTTCAATATCTTTTCTACTTTCTTTTCTCTTCATAATAACCCCTTGTTATTCAAAAAGAGGGATCCCCTCTATTTTTGTGGAATATTATTCTCTCTTAACAAATGATAATATTCACTTTCTTTTTCTCTTAATACTCTTACTATTTCTTTATCACTAATAGATGGATATCTATGTTTAATATCTTCAATCATTACATTACAGTAATCTTCTATACCTGTTTGAATCTTAGATCTACACAATCCAAAATAGACAATAAAGAATATAAGAAATTCTGCTGATACAAGAATAAAATTATTTCCTGTATTAGTTAAGAATTTAGGTACTGGGATAGGAATATTATTCATATCAATATCACCTGTTAATTTACTAACTACAGCATAAGTAGTTAATAATAGATATGAAGAATATTTCTCTACTCTTCTCATAAATACTTTAATATTCTTAATTCTTTCTCTTTTGTCATTTTCTTTATGTATAGTACTAAGTTCTTTACTAAGATTATCTATTTCTTCTTTTAGTCTATTAATATCTTCCATAGTATCCCCCTTAAAAACTTTCATTATTATATCATAAAATCTTTATTTTTTCAAGAAAAAATAGAGATTACTCTCTATTTAGTAGACTGATATAAATTTTCAATATAATATTTTACATAAGATAATTGTGCTATAAACATATTTTTATTAAATGATTCATCAAACTTATATTTACTATCATTAAAGTGATTCATTAATACTACATGATCTATTTTATAATAATAATCAAAGAATTTAATATCATCATTACCTGCTAAGATATTAATATCTATCATTACAATAGCTCTAAATATTCTAGTTAAAAAGTCTTTATCAAATGTAATATAATTCTTTATTTCATTAAATCTATCATCGTCATAGTTAACATCATCATTAAAGAAATTATAAAAAGTCATTATTGATTTATAAATATCATTCATTTCTAAATCTTCTTTAAAGTACATAATGTTTATAAGATTAGTTGCATCTTCAAAAGATAAATCACTGATACGATTTAAGAAGATCTTAGGAAGTTTATTTATATCATATTCCTTCTTTTCTAAGCCTTTAATAGTATTAATTGATAAATAAGTAAAAGGTATATCATGATTTCTTTTACCATCACCAGTCATTTCAAACACTTTATTAGCTTCATTCATATTAAGTTTTGTATTAGTTACATATTGATCCATATCTCTTAATCTGAGATTACCTTTTTTCATAAAACCTCCTAAATTACTTTATACCCTTTTTATCACCTTTAATTAAATAACTGTTAGTAATAGTATCATAGAAACAAGGATTAATTTTAGTTATACCTGGTAAATCTTCAACTAGTAATCCATTTTGTCTACACCATTCAAATATTTTAGAGTAGTTATTGGCAAAAACTTTTAATGTTTCATCATATTCATCAAATGATTTATCTGATCGATAATAGTCTGCTAATAAATATATAGAATACATTTTAAAATTAATTATAAAACCAAATGGAGCATGCATAATTCCATCAAATACATGTTTATGTCTTATATTAATATATCCATAGATATCAGGGAATTTATGTTCAATATCATATAAAGGATCACAACGACTGATCATAAACATAATATCTGCATATCTATTACACATTGGCATATTAGTTTTATTATTGATAACAGTATATAAATCTTTTTCAAAATTATCATCTAAAATATGTTTTGTATTTTCACTATGAAATAAATACCAATTTAACTTTATAACTTCATATAATTCTTTAGTACTATTAAGTCTTTCTTCATCTACATTATTATCTATACTCATAGTCTCACCTAATTAATACCTTTATACCCATTAAAAGAACTTAAAATCATTTTAGAAATCTGTTCATAGCATAGTGAACTATCTCTATCTAAATCATTAAGTTCTACATAAGCATATATCTTATCTAAATTATTAAATATATAATCAAGTTTTATAGTAAAATCAGAACTATCAATATTATTTTTATAACAATAAGCAATAAATAAACCTACTGTTCTTTCAAATAATCTTTTTTTATTTGATTCTTTAATTGATCTTGGAATAATTCCAAGCCAGTATTCTTTATATTTATCAAAAAAGTCCATTAAATTACTTTCACATCCAGTTTCTTTATCATTTATTACATATCTAAAAGATAAATCTTTCATTAAATTATAATACTTCTCCGGAAACATCTTATGGAAATCCTCAGGATAAAACATCATATATAATTCGTTTAATAAATTACTCCATAAAGTATCATTATTATCTAAGAAATAAATATATTTTTTTAAAAGATGAAAATCATCTTGTGATACTAATTTCTTAAAGAAAGGGATTAATGTATCAATAAATATACTTTTACTAATATTTATATTAATATTACTAGACATCGATATTTCATAATTATTATGAAGACCTTGATCATAATAAGAAACAAAGCCATATAAAACAATAATAATAGGTCCAATGTCTTCATTCTCATAAGTATGATTTAAACATTGAAAATAAATATTTAAATTTTTTTCAATATGATCCTTATCCATAATAATCCCCCTTATTGACGGTTATAATATCATATTTTCTAATTTTTTTCAATAAAAAAACCACTTACGTGGCTTTTTACTTACATCTTTTTGATACTTCATTTCCTTTGGTACCATTTATTTTAATTTCTTCTTTAGTTAAGTTAAATACTAAAGCTTTACTAGAATTATTTACATAATATGCATCACACATATTAAGACCTAGATTACTAAAACAAGAATCATTTTCTTTACTATTATAAACTACTTTATCATTAGTAATCATATATCCATTACCTTTAGCATTAGTATACTCTTGATCTATTTTATTAGTTACAACATAATTAGTTGCATTAATTTCCATATTAGTATTACCAGTACAATCAAATGAACCATGATTATTTATTTTATAAATATCAATCTTTTCATTACGATTCCATACCATCTTAACTTTGTTTTTCATAACACCATTAAAGATGTCATAGTTATTTAAGTCACTAGTTAATAATATATTATGACCATTAACTCTAATTAAGTTAACTATGGAGTTTATATTTTCTGATTCACCACTATAAAAGTTAGATTTATAGTAATCAAAAGTACCTTTATTTCCATTATCTAGTCTTTGTAATGTATTGAAGAAATAAATATGCATATCAGATAGATCTACTGTTCCACTCTTACTTATTTCTTCTTTAAATTTATTATCTTTATCGACATAAACAATGGAAGTATTATGTGACTTTGCAGTTTCAATAATCTTATTATATCTTTCACTTATTATTTCACTATGATCATCTTTACTGTTATAAGATTTCATATAAATCTTTTTTACAGGATATCCCTTATTAAGTAAAGATACCATACCACCATCATGTTCACGATGATGATTAGTTAAAATAACAAATTCAAAGCCATCTTCTTTAAGACCAAGACTATCTAAATAATCAAAGAAATACTTTCTTGATGTATCCCAACTAGTTGTTCCAGTATCAATAAGAGCAAATTTGTTGTTAGATTCTAGTAATATGGCATCAGCCATATCATTCGTATTTATAAAATGTATTCTACTTCCTACAATTGTTAAAGTAACACTATTCATTAAGTTACCACTGGTTCCTGTTATTGTAACAGTACCAGTTCTTAAAGTAGTTATTCTTCCATTATTATCAACGGTTGCAATCCTAGGATTAGAGCTTACGAATTTAACTTTACCTTTATACTCATTATCAATACTAATTGTAGGATTCTCACCTATCTTAACACTAGATGAAGTAGACATTGCTAAACCAACATTAATTACATGAAGTGTCGCCGTAGCTTTCTTACTTTCACCAATAGTTGCTGTAATTGTAACCGTTCCAGCTTTTAATCCTTTAACCTTACCTTGAGAGTCAATAGAAGCTATACTAGTATTACTACTATTCCAATTAACACTATTACCAATAATATCATTACTACTTACAAGTTTAAAAGTATAATATTCATCAATCTTAATGGATACACTCATGGGAGAGATATATAAAACGGTATCAGAATCATTAGGACCTGAGTATCCATCTTCAATACTAGGATTATCATTTAAGAAAATCTTATCAAAAGGTAAATAAAATAATAATGGTTTAAAACCTTCATCTTCCTTAGGCTCTTCCTTATTCTCTTTATCATTTTCAGTATTATCAGTTGGATTAATAATAGGTATACTACTATTATTATCATTTTCTTTATTATCAGTTTCACTATTACTTTGATCATTATCAACTGGTTTAATATCAGTATCTTCTACAAATTGACCAGTATTTATATAATTCATTACTTTATTAAAGTTTAAAGCTACAAAGATTAAACCACCTATTAACAGTATCAACAATATAGCCACAATTGGACTACCACCACTATCTTTTCTTTGTACTTGTCTCTGTCCGTACATTATAACCTCTCTATTCTATAATTATTATATCAAAAAATATATAAAAGTTAATAATTTTATAAAAAAAAAGAATATTAAATATTCTTTTTATATTCTTTATTCTTAGTAGCTCTTATTAAGATAGTCATACTAGGGTAAATCCATTTATCTCCATAGATATTGGTAATTGATATCTTATCTTTTAAATACTTTTCATATTCTTCATTAGATTCTATTACTGTTTCTACTTCAAAACCACATTCATTTAATAATCTTATCCATTCATTTCTTTCTAAGATACCAAATCTTTCATTTATTTCTCGATGATAACTCTCTGGTCCCCAAGTATATGTATATAAGAACTCTTTTAAGAAAGCTTCACTAACTAAATATTCATTTGGATAACTTGTTATAATGTCTTTATTAACTTTACTTTTATCAAACCCTTTAAAATCTTCTTGAAAACGATATAACCATTCTACTTCATTAGGATCATTAAAAGTTACTAGTAATTGATTATTTATATTATCCTCAGGTACCATTAATCCATCACGAATAATGATACTACCACCATCTTTTAAAACTTCATTAGTCTTAATGAATGATTCTTTAATAGGAATAGATGTAAATCTTTTAGATAGATCACTATTATAAGAAGATATCTCATGTAATATTGATGAGAAGATAACTGTATCATAGTTTTTTTCATTAAAGTTTAAAAAGTCTTCATGATATAGTTTCCAATTCTTACCTAAAAGCTGTAATCTATTAATAGCTTCTATATTTAAATCAATACCAGATAGTTCTGCTGTTGGATTAGACATTTCTAAGGCCTCCAACATAAAGCCACTACCACATCCTACATCAAGAATCCTTTTATCATTCTTTGTAAGAAAAGGTATTAACCCTTTAGTAGATACTTTCATAGAATCTGTCATTCTCTTTAAGTATCTTAAATAATTATCGTTATCATGACTATTTAATTCTTCGATATAATTCATAGTTTCTCCTTTTATAAATACTCTTTTAAGTAATAAGCTTTTACATTATGTTTTGGCATATCATTAACTTTACTTTCTGCTCTTTTAATGATTTGACCAATTCTTTGTTTAGTTACATTATATTCTTTTGCTAAATCTTCTAAACTGTATTCAAAGTCAGTTCCTATACCTTTATACTTTCTATACATTTCTCTATCTCGTTCACTTAGATCTTTAAATAAAGCTTCAATATCACTTTCTAAGAATACATTATCTAATTTATATGAATCTGGTGATGGTATAAAATCACCTGCACAACTTGTTTGATCCTCACCTATTGGTTTATCAAGTTGAATATAATCAGGAATAGAACTATAGTAAGTATGTACTGTTGATAATGGAATATTTAATCTTTCAGATAGTTCTTCTCTTGTAAATGATTTATTCTCTTCTTCTTCTAGTCTTCTAACATCAGCTAAGAATCTTTTTACTAAAGACTCATTATTAGGAGGTATTACAATAGGTCCACGATTAATATAATAACTATCATGAATAGCTTGCCATATATGATATGTTGCATATGTAGAGAATCTTTTACCTTTTCTTCGATCAAATCTATCTATGGCTTTCATTAAGGCAATATTACCTTCATCAATTAAATCTAATTGTTCATCATAATTATACTTACCTGCCATATTAATAACAAGTCTTAAATTAGAATTAAATAAAGTTTGATATGCATAAATAAAGTATAAGAAACATCTAACTTCATATAATACTTCAACAGTATCTAACTTAGGACTATCAAGACTTATATTAAATGATTCTAATAATTCATTATCATTAAGTGATCTACCTAGTTTCTTAGATATTTGCAAGTATTTAACTAATTCATTTATTTCTTTTTTACTACTAATATTAAATTTATCATAAATACTTATTATTAGGTTAATAATATAGTTATACTTAGGATGATTTACTAGTGATTTAAATAATAAATTAGTATCTAAGTTATATATAATATTATCTTCAAATTTAGTTTGTATTAATAATTTACTATTTAGTTTATTATCTAACATTAAACAGCAACCTTTTTCTTTTTCATTAGAAAGAAGTGATGAACAGCCTTCTATGTTATACATATAATGTTGTTTTGCTGTTAACGTTTCTAATTCAATATTATTATCCATTTTAACCCCTCTTTTATTCTTTTTTATTTTATAATAACGGATTTTTTACCCATAGTTCTTAAAAATACTGTTTTTATAATATTCTCTACTAATAATTCAAATTTTTCATAATTATAATTATTATCTAAATAATCACGAATTTCATAACAACTTTCTCTTAGTTTATCTAATACTTCATCTAACATGTCTGCAGGTACTTCATTTAAATAACAGTATGCAAGCATCATAGATGAATGATGAATAAATGCTAAGTGTGATGGATCATTAGGATTACTTCTTATCTTTGTTCTTTCACAGTATTCTCTATATTTATTACAATAATTAACTATTTCATAAGGATATTTATTAAAATCTACTTTATAATATCTAGATCGATAATTAATTAAATAATTAAATACTTCAAAGAAACTATATTTATGGTTTTCATAAGATTCCTTAGGATAAAGTAAAACTGTCATATATTCAAGATGATATTGTGTAAATATTTCATATTGTAATAACATCTCACAAAAATTATCTATAATTGGATAAGTATTATCTTCTAGCATTCTATCCATTAAAGATACTAAAGCCGAAAGTGTTTTTGAATTTCTTGCTCTTTGATATACACCTCTTTTTTCAAGATTTTCAACACTCATTTTGTATCGAGTAATATATCTTTTCATATAATATAAAACAGGTTCATACTTTTCTTCAGGAAATATCTTTTTAGCATGAATATCCAACATTTTATCTTCTTCAATACTAGCCATAAGCCCCTCTTTTTCGTGCTATATTATATCATACTTTATTATATTTTTCAAATAAATTAAAAAAAGTGATAGGAAATATCACTTTTATTTAGCATTACCAAATCTTCGATCACGATTATTGTAAGCAAGAATAGCATCATCAAAGTCAGCTTCTGTAAAGTCTGGAAATAAGATATGAGGGAAATAAAACTCTGCATAAGCTAGTTGCCATAATAAGAAATTACTTATTCTTAGTTCACCACTTGTTCTTATCATTAAATCAACTGGAGGTAATTCTTGATATAGATGTTTTTCAAAGACTTCTTCTGTTATTTCAGAACTCTTTATTCCTTCATCAATAATCTTTTTAGTAGCATCTACTATCTCTCTTCTTCCACCATAGTTTAAACATATATTAACAATTCCATTTTTATTATTCTTAGTTAACTCTGCTAGTTTATCTCTTAGTTTAATTACCTTTTTAGGTAATGGGGCATCAGCCCCACTAAATACTACCTTTATATCATTTTCAATAAAGAAATTCTTTTCTTTTTGAAACATTAATACAAATAAATCCATTAAATGATCTACTTCTTCTTTACTTCTTTTAAAGTTTTCAGTAGAAAAGACATATAAACTCATTACTTTAACACCACGAGATAAGGCATACTTACATATTTTCTTTAAGGTTTTAAAACCTGCGTCATGACCTTTCATTCTTGGTAAATTACGATTCTTTGCCCATCTTCCATTACCATCTACAATAAGGGCAACATGATTAGGAATCTTAAGTTCTTCCATAATTCCTCCTATACTAAGATATTATCAATATTAATATCTTTCTCTGTTAGTGTACGAAGTACTTTCTTACTCTTCTTATCTTTAGTATTAGTTGCATGTAAAATAATACTCTTTTCAAATAAGTTACGAATGAATCTCGCATTACCAAAGTTAGGTTTATATTGATTATCTTTAATTATTTCACGAACTTTATTAATTGCTCCATCAGTCATTTCAAAGCCACTCTTTTTAACCATTCCTAGTAATATATCTACTAGTTCATCTTCAGTGTAATCTTTGAAATCTAGGGTATACCCTATACGAGATGCAATACCAGAGTTAGAGTTAATAAAGTCTTGCATTTCTTTAGTATAACCTGCAAATATTACTACAAGATTATCACGATTATCTTCCATACCTTTAATAAGCGTTGCAATAGCTTCATCATTATAGGTACTTAGTTTACTAGATAATGAGTAAGCTTCATCTATAAATAACACACCACCTAAGGCTCTTTCTAATACATTATTAGTCTTTATTGATGTTTGACCAACATACTCAGCAACTAAATCTTTACTAGTTACTTCCATTAATTTATTTTCTTTAATGTAACCTAAGTTATACAATATTCCAGATAACATTCTAGCTACTGTTGTTTTACCTGTTCCAGGGTTACCTAAGAATAACATATGTAAGTTAACATCATTAATCTTTAAGTCACTCTTCTTCTTTAATTCAATTAAGTTCACTAAATCATGTAATATTTTCTTAACATCATTAAGTCCAACAAGTTCATCAAGTTCACTAAATATTTCATCAATACTTTTTTCTTCTTTAATAAGAGGGATTTTCTTATTAAATGAAATATAGTTTATTAACTTATCACGATATACTGTATAATCATTAATCTCTTTATGAGTTGCTGTAATATAATCTAATAATTCAATCTTTTGATCATCTGTAACTATTACTTTTTCAAGTATTTCATTATAGATATCTTGACTTGTAGGAATAATCTCTACTAATCTAAAATTAAAATATTTGTTAATTGTTTCCTCATTATAAGTTTTAAAGTCTTGTATTTCTTCTTTTGATCCACAAAGTAACGTAATATTCTTCTTATTAAGAGTTAATCCCATATTATAAAAGAAAATCTTTTTATTATTATCAGATTGCATTGTAACACTAGATAAATCATTTATACTTATAATTCCGTTATTTTCATAGAGTTCAATAGTATTAATTTTATTATTTAATTCAAATAAAGATAAATTATATACGTTGTTATTTAAAACATAATGTGTTTTATCTACACTTTTCTTAAGAATATCAATTATTTTATTTCTACATTCCTTAGTTTTACACTCAAAAATAATATTGAAATTAATATAGTTAGTTTCTTCACCTTTACTATATTTATCCATATATTCAATTATTTGCTTTAATAAACTTTTAGATTCATCATCTAGATATAAGTTATCTATCTCTAAATTATAATCAAAATCATTATTCTCTTCTTCATTAACACTAGTTTCTTTATTAACTTTAAAGAAATCATCATATATTTCATTAAAATATTTATTATCCATAATTAACTCCTAATAACATTATAACAAATAATAATAAAAAAAAGACATATAAATGTCTTTTTTATTTGTTAATCTACACTACTTGTATCTATTTTATATGGATTACTCATAGATCCATCACCTTCAATATATTCAATATTTGGTACTAAAGATATTACAGGTCTTAAACCATAAGTTTTAGTGATAGAAGAAGAAATTCGCTTTCCATTGCTATCTACTGAAGCCATAAATCCTTCATAGTTTAAATCATACTTAAAAGTATATGGTGACATTGTCCAATAATATGTTCCTATTTTTCTTACAGTATTATCAAGACCACCATTATTTAATTCTGGAGCAGTAATCAAACCTACTTTATACTTTAATTTTGCATTATTATTCATTGTACTAAATTGATCCAAATCATTTGGACACGCATAACTAGAAATACTAGTAACATAGTTATTGAAATTAAGTGGATATTGTACACGTCCACCATTAGGATCAAATGCTCCAATTGATCTAATACTACGATCGTTACAATATATTGTATCCTCAATATAATCATCATATTTAAGAAGGAACTTCTCATACCATTTTTCAACAGCGAACTTAATAACAGAATCTTTTTTATTTAGTTTATAAGTATCTGTATTTAATGATAACATTTCTTGTAATTCTTGATTGATAGTCTTTCCACCAGTTAAGCGAATAAATCCTCCTTTTGTATAAATATACAATAGCGTACTACAACTTGTTTGTGTTCTACTATAACAAGTATAATGATTGTCTTTTAAATTTGCACCAATGTTTGGATCATACCACTCATGAGCTACAACAACATCATCACTTAAAACATATTCACCAGTTAATTCATTATATTCATACCCACTTGAAAAGAATCTAATATCCTTAGCAATTGTTATATAACCTTCTCCTGATGCTGTTACATATGAAAAATCAGTGAAAGAGTTACATTGAACACTTCCTTGTTTAACACATACATACTTGTCTTTTAAAGAACTATAAACATTATAGAACTCAGTTCTATTTACTGTAGTTGGATTACTTATACTAAATGTTCCATCATTATTTTTAACTACAGAATTTCCATAAATAATTTGATAATTATTATATGCTAAATCATGTCCATTATTCAATTCAATATAAAATGCAGATTGATTCTTAACGGTTAATATATAGTAAACTGTTGTACCAGAAGTAGCATCCGCATCTTTCATTGTATACTTTCCAACTAAATCTGGATAGTCACTAGTAGATGATACTTTAAATGGATTAGTAAGTGTATACGTCGTTCCATCTGTTGTAATACCATCACCATACCAATAGGAAGTGTTTAATGGATTATATGTACTAATTGTTACATTAGTTGTATTATGTCCATTATTATATGTAGGATATTCTGCATTATACATATAACCAACAGATGATGGTGAACTATATGTCGAATTATATTTCGTCGTACCATAAGTAGCATAATTAGCGAATTTTACAATAGACATTACTTGAGCAGAAGATGATGAATAATAATCTACCACCAAATATAAAGTTGTACAAGTTCCTGTTGCAGATGTATTCCTACAAGTATATTTTCCAATTAAATTAGTATATGTCGAATTATTCCACGTTGCCTGTTCAAGAGTTCCTGACAATTTAAATGTTTGTGTTGATTTATCATATGTATAATCAGTTCCATAATAATAATTTCCACTTAAACTAGTATTTGACATTTGGTTATATCCTGGATGACTAGATCTGGTATCTAAACATGTTCCATTATCTGGCTCACCGTTATATATTAATTTAACACCACCAGTATCAGTTGTTCTAATCATTTGCCAACACAAATTTGCAAATAAAACATTTATCTTATTTTCTTTTAAGACTTTACCAACAGCTTGACTTCCTGAAGTATAATAATAAATTTGCATCGTTGCTGGTTCTGTATAAGAATCTTTATGAGCTCCATTATAACCTCTTGCATATGCAGTGTTTTTAGCATCATTTTGAATCACTTTATATAAAGTTGTTTTTACAAAGACAGTTCCATCCATTGATTTATATAAATCATGACCTGACCATATACCCCTAAGATGAACGTCATGATATGGCATAACAAACAAATCATCATTTATTATCTTCATATCTTCTTTATCTTCATCAATAATTTCCCATCCATTAAATGTATAGCCATAACAATCAAAATTATCATTTCTCTTTGTAACGTTTTCATATACAACATGCTCTTCGTTAGGGATACTATCATAATAGCAATAATATGGAGCGTTTATATCATATATCACATTATAATAAGATTTTAATACCGGCGTTAAATTACTATTAACTGTTTGCTCTTCATCTAAAAGCTTAGATACAATAGTTTCACTTTTATTTGTTGGATAATAGCCTTTTGTACCAACATACGTTTCTTTAAGCACAACATCAATATACATCTTGATATTATCTCTTGTTTTATACTGGTCTCCTAGATTCCATATTATCTTTTGAACACCATTTTCTACTTCTAATGATACTTCACCAACATCAACATGAATATCATCTATAGAATTAACATAAAAATATTCATCATCAATATAATCAGTAATAACGAAACTATCATAATTATAGACTTCTTCTGCGGCATCAAACAAAACATTATGAAGACTTGTTTTATCTGCTACCCATTGGTTATCTGTTATATCTATTATATCTTGAATTATATCTTTACCCATTTCATATTGAATACCATTAATTATCATATATGGGTATTTTTCTTTCAACAATTGATATGTTGCTTTTTCATTAGGAACATCATGATTTGGATAACCATCTGTTAGAAATAATACTACTAAATCAGTGTCATCTCTTTTTTCATAGTTTTCCAATACAACATCAACATTTTTTAAAGCACTATTATAATTTGTATCACCATCTATTGATAAATGATTTAGTTTAAATATTAAAGTATCTTTGTCATCGGTCAATCCTGAACATATACTTGAATCACTATTAAATACTATTAATCCAATTCTATTATCACTATTATCAGTTATTAAATAATTTACAAGTCCTATCGCGTCAGTCTTTTCACGCTCTAATTTTTCTCCGCCCATACTTCCAGATATATCTAATACCATCACTACATCTAATTTGTTATTTGTTACTTTTTTCTTGATTGAATTAACGTCAAAAGTTATTCTTGCCTTACCATGATCAGTCCATTTAGCACTTTTATCAATATGCCAACTACCAGCTTGATTATAATTATCACTTTGTATTTCTACGCTACTAACTTCTTGTTCTATAGAATATGCTCTACCAACGAAGAAAACTATTATAGGTATTATGAATAATAATAAATATAAATACTTTCTATTTTTCATATTTCCTCCTATTATTTTTGTATAGAATGAACATTCCTATAGCAACCGTTATTAAAGCAATAACAATAATATATACATAATTTGTTTTACCAGTAATTGGAGTTGGTGCTACTTTTTCACTAAATTCTACTTGAACTTTAATGTTTTCCTTAACTTCTTTAAAGTTATCAAGTATCATTTTATCTTTGTTAGTAATTTGTATATCTTTATCATTAACAATTATTCTTGTTATTTCATAACCTTCATTTGGAGTAATTACAATCTTATCTTTAGTTGAATCTTCTCCATAATAGATTGTTTCATCACCAGTAATATTTCCTACGCCACCTATTACTTCAGTAACAATATCATATTTTAATCTTTCATATTCATATATTACTTCTTGATCTTCTTCTTTATAAGTTAACGTTTCTTTACTAGGTCTCTTAACTACTTTATAGCCTTCAAGCTCTAGTGCTTTAGTAATATATGTTTCATTAACTAAACCCGTACTAACAACATCATCTCTTAAAGATTCTTCTGTTCCTGCTAAATAATGATGTACAATTATCTTTCCTGGAATATTAATATTAGTAGAAATTGTTCCCTCAATCGTACGATTGTTATTTGATAAAACAATTTTGCCACTAACTCTATTAATTATTACTCCTGTAGGTGGATAATCAATATACTTAATGATTATTTGCTTATTTATTTCTTTACTACTATTATTACTATAACTATTTATTCCAGACCATGTAACATTCCAAGTTATTGTCTTATCAGTATCATTATAAACACCACCATCTAAATTGGAATTACTTGTATCTATTTTGTATGGTAAATAATCAATAATGGTAATTGTTCCATCACCAACATATTCTCCCACAGTAGCATTATATTTAATATTATATGTTACTTTATCATTTCGACTAGTTATTTTATTTGTACCAGTTTTTATTATAGATGCAGATAAATTACTATCTTTTTGTTGATAATAATATGTTATTTCAATATTGTCTTGAGATATTATTCCTGTATAATTATCAGTTCTACTAACAAACTCATAATTTTGAGGAACGTTAGAACTAATTGAACTTGTATACTCATTACCATAGAATAAATCTTGTACTACATCATCAACCAAATTATTATTACTATTTACATCTTTATGATGTGTTGTTACTCTTGATGGCTTTAATTCATAATAGTATGTAATTACAACATTATCTTGTTTAACTATACCAGTAACATCAGTATTATTAATTACACTATTATTATCAGATGAAATAACTTTTTTAAATCTATAATTATTACTTATTTCATTACAAGCATGTGCTTCATAATTATCACGATATAATTTATTAGTATTTATATCAGCACACAAACTATCACTTGTTCCATCTACATAATAATGAATAGTTAACATACTAGGTTTTAAATGATAATAATAAGTAACTTCAATAGATAATTTATTAACAGTTCCATTTATTGGATCACCAACATGATTATTACTATATTCATAATCATTTTTATATTCATCAAATAATACCTCAGATGATTTATAACTTGTAGTATATCCTGTTCCATAAACAATTTCACTTATTTCATCTTCATATACTTTATCATTTGTACCTTCTAAATAATGATGAACAACTAAACTAGATTGAACTCTAAATGTTGCTGTTGCTTTATATTCTTCATCTTTTAAAACATAATTATTATCAGCTAAAGCACCAATGAGTAATACTTCATTAGTTACGGTATCAATATCAGTATCAAGAACAACATATGTAGAATATAAGTCAATTGATGCACCAGCACCTAAACTATCTACACTCGCAATATGATTGGTTTCTAAATTATAACCTTCTCCACTTATAAAGTACGCATTATCAACATTTTCTTTAACCATAACATCACGAATTGGAAAACTAGCTGTATTTGTAACAGTTGTTTTAAATGTTACAGTTTCTCCAGCATAAAAGAATTCTTTATTACCTACTAACTCTTTAGTTATTCTTGGTTCAAAAGTACCAGCTACTGCCATCCATTCACCATAAATAACTACATTTTCTTCTGGCATTAAAAAGTTATCTTCATGATACCATCCTAAGAAATGGTATCCATCAGGATCAGTAATACTTGCTAAAGTAACAGTTTCCCCAGGGGAATAAGATTGTTGTTCTGGTAGCAAATTATTAGCATTTGGTGGTGTTGTTCCATCGTGAAAAGCATATGTTACTGTGTATTTTACTTCAGTAAAATTACCTTCTAAAACAACATCATTATTAGGCATTAAAAAGCTTTTATTATCATTTATAGTTGCATCATTTGTACTCCAACCATTAAAGCGATATCCATTAAAAACATCTCCATCACTTAAACTATCAACTTTAACATTAGAATTAGGAAAATAATTTTTTGTATTTGGTTTAACATAACCATCTGGAACATCACCAGTTATATCATAAGATACACTTTTTTTATTAATGCTTGTAAATGATCCCACAAGAGTTACATGATTATTTGGCATAACAAATGAACCATTATTAATCGTAGCATCATTCGTACTCCATCCACTAAAAGTATAGCCTTCTATATCAACAGGATCGAATACTTCAACTTTAGTTCCAGCAGTATAAGATAATTGAGGATAATAGATAGCATTATCAGGTACATCGCCTTCATAATCATACCTTACATAATATTTCACAAGATTTTCTAAACCCATGAAAACATGAACAGTATTAGAAAAAATTGATCGATTTCCTTCCGTTGCAACACCATAATTATAAAAATCTCTTCTTGTTTCTACTTCTGTTGTGTTTGGATCATCTATGTCTGTAGGAGTTCTAGTTATAATTCCAACATTTATTTTACATCCAGCTTTTAGATTTTTTATTCTAAATGTAACAGTTCTAGTATTTACATCATAATGAAGGCCATGATAAGTATACTCAGTATTATCATTATTCCAAGTACCCTCACTTGCACTAGGATCATTAGTATCATCTACTACTTTACCTGGACAAGTTGTCTCATCACTTAGTTTAACAGCTCCAATTGAACCATCACTTGTGGTAACAAATCCAACGAAAGTTAAACCATCAGGAAGTTTATCAGAAACATCAATATAACCACTGTTAATTTCTGCCGTAGTGTTATATCCTGATTCAACACCCTTACGATCAACACCACGATAAGTAACTTCCAAATAATAAGTTAAATCGGTATTAACTGCTACTTCTACATCATTATTTAAAGGTTCACTAAAACTAACACCAATAAATGTAGCAACTACAATAATAAAACCAATTAATGCGAATAATATTTTTTTATTCTTAATTAAATTACCCATTTAATCAACTCCATTACACTATTAAAATAATCATTAATTATTTATATCCTACTAATTATATTTTATCATTTATAATTTGTTTTGTTAATAAAAAAATCTTGCGATTAAGCAAGATTTTCTTCTTTCTTTGGTTTAACATTTATCTCTAAAAGTTTTGCCTTTAATTCTTTTTCAATATTTTCAAGTTCAGCTTCAGCAGCTTGACGTTTAATACGTCCTTCTTCATGAACTTTAATTACTGTATCAATAGTCTCAATAAGATTTTGATTA
>JAEEGL013533363.1_pt1 | contig 19849 bp, 27 predicted proteins | sample 9134231 | NCBI WGS metagenome assembly JAEEGL01 (sample SAMN16246548, study PRJNA631951) | gut metagenome | biome: gut microbiome; feature: rumen; material: fiber-attached | host: Bos | place: Iran: Karaj | collected 2018-10 | reverse complement strand
CTTTCTTATAGTGATTTTGATATTAGAGATATTGGTAAAGAAAAAACAGCAGTATTTTTAAAAGTACATGATGAAAAAACAACATATCATGCACTTGCAACAATTTTTGTAAAACAATGTTATGAAGCATTAATCGCAGTTGCTCAAACTTGTCCACATTTAAAACTTCCATATAGAACAAACTTTATTTTGGATGAGTTTGCTAACATGCCTGCTTTAAATGATATAGGTACAATGATAACAGCATCTCGTTCAAGAAATATTAGATTTACATTTGCAATTCAAAACTTTTCACAATTAAATCAAGTATATGGAAAAGATGTTGCAGAAACTATTAAAGGTAACTGTGGAAACTTTGTTTACATTATGTCTACTGAACTTGCAGCCCTAGAAGAGATTAGTAAATTACTTGGTGATAAAAAACCAGAAAAGCCTAAAAAAGATGAGCCTGCTCCTCCAATTAGACCATTATTCACTGTAAGTGATTTACAAGCTTTAAAACAAAATGAAGTTATATTTAATAGATTTAGAAGTATGCCATTTAAAACAAAATTAACTCCAAATTGGCAAATTGATTGGGGTAAAAAATATGAAGATATGGGATATTCTATTAGACCAAGACGTGAAATTAAAGTTTTTGATTTAAAAGGTTTTGTAACTAAATTAAAAGGAGAACCTTCACAAGCTGGTATGCCAGGATTTGGTGGTATGTCAATGCCAGGTATGATGGGAATGCCAATTAGTGGTGGATATGTTCCAGGTGGTCCAAGAAGTCAATCAATGATGCCTTCAAGTATTGATGAATATGTTAAAAAATTGGATGAACAAATTGCTAAATTAGAAAAAGAACAAGAAGAAGAGGAAAGACGTGAAAGAGAAAAATTAGCACAGAAGAGTAAAGAAGATGCTAACATTGAAAAAACAAGTGTTAGAGATGAAAAAGATGTTGAAAAAGAAATTAATGATATTTTTGAACATAAGGTCGAATCTCCAGCTGTTAATGTAAATGTTAATATTCCTAAGGAAGATAAAAAACCATCTTATACAATTGAAAAAGAAGAAGAAATTCCAAGCTTGGTTGATGATGGAGCTAAGGTAGATGTTAATGTTAACAATTATTCACCAATTATAGAAGTAAAAGATGATGATGAAATTAAAGTAACTCCATATAAAGCAAAGCAAGAACCAACATATGAAGAAGTAGAAAAGCCAAAAGTTAATATTGATGTTGATAGTGTTGTAGTTAATAATCATACTAATAATGACGATTTCTTTGATGATTTCTTTGGAAGTGAAGACGAATAAGAGATATTTGATATATCTCTTTTTTTTGCAAAACATAAAATAATAATGGTGATATTATGAAAATTATAGATGTTAGTGATAAATATACATATAATAATTCTCATATAAATGGAAGTATTAATATACCATATGATGAATTAATAAATAATTATAGAAGTTATTTAAATAAGAATGAAAAATACTTTTTATATTGTAAAAGTGGTAAGCTTTCTAAAAGAGCATATGCAGTATTATCAAGTCTTGGATACAATGTAAATATATTGAAATAAAAGTATATTTGTAATATAATTTTTGTATGGAGAATTTAATAGATTTTTTAGAAAAAGTAGTAGTATTTATTCAAAACTCTGGAACACTTGGAGTTTTTATTTCATGTGGAATGATGACTATTGAATCTATTCTTCCATTTCTTCCACTTGGAGTATTTATAACAATAACTATGCTAGTTCTTGGTAAAGCATGGGGTTTTGTTGTTTCATGGATATTTACTTGTATTGGTTGTACAATATCATATATGATTTTTAAATATGGTTTTGGAAAAAAGTTTGATCATTTGACTGAAAATAAAGAATTGATAAAAAAATATAAAAGAGTATTTAAAGATATCTCGCTTGGAAAACTTGTATTAATAATTGCAATGCCATTTACACCCGCATTCGTAATTAATATTGTAGCAGGCCTTTCCAAAATGGATTTTAAAAAATATATTATTGCAATAATTATAGGAAAAATATCAATGGTTTATTTTTGGGGATATATTGGAACTAGTCTTGTTGAAAGTATTACAAATCCAATTATTATTGTAAAAATAATAATAAGTATGACTTTGTGTTATATAATATATGTACTAGTTAAAAGAGTATTTAAATTAGATATATAAGAGGTGAATTATGGAGTACGCAATATTAGGGTTATTAGTATTAGTAGTATTACTTGAAATAATATTATTATTTAAAAAACAAAATAATAAAGATTTAGAAGAAAAAATGTCTAAAACTGAAGTAAGTATTGTAAAAGAAATTGGTGAATTTAAACATGGATTTTCAAGTGATTTAAATAAAGATTTTAATGATTTGAATGATAGAATTGAACGTAAACTTAATATGATGAATCAAAAAGTTAATGAAAAATTAGAAGATGGTTTTGATAAAACAAATAAAACTTTTAATGAAGTAATGGCAAGACTTACTAGAATAGATGAAGCACAGAAGAAAATAGATGGACTTGGAAGTGAAATAGTATCACTTGAAAGTATTCTTACTGATAAAAAGAGTAGAGGAATATTTGGAGAAGTAAATTTATATCATATATTATCAAGTATATTTGGAGAAAAAAATGATAAGATATATCAAACTCAATTTACTTTATCAAATGAAACAATAGCTGATGCGATTGTATTTGGTCCAGAGCCTCTTGGAACAATTTGTATAGATTCAAAGTTTCCTCTTGAAAACTACAGAAGACTTGTTGAAAAAGGTTTAACAGCAAGTGAAAGAGAACTTAGAAGTAAATCTTTTGAAGCCGATGTTAAAAAGCATATTGATGCGATTAGTTCAAAATATATAATAGCAGGAGAGACTTCTGATCAAGCCATAATGTTTTTACCAGCAGAAGCTATATTTGCTGAAATAAATGCATATCATACAAATCTAATTAAATATGCAGCAAGTAAAAAAGTATGGCTTACTAGTCCAACAACATTAATGAGTTTACTTACAATAATTCAAAGTGTATTAATGGGACTAGAAAGAGATAAATATACTTCTATAATACATGAAGAATTAAATAAGCTTGGAATTGAATTTTCTCGTTATAGAGAAAGATGGGATAAACTATCAAGAAGTATACAAACAGTCAGTAATGATGTTGAAAATATTCATAAAACAACAGAAAAGATTACTAAGAGATTTGATTCAATTAATAATGTTAAAATTGAGGACAATACTAATTTAATGATTGAAGAAGATGATGAATAATCATCTTTTTATATGAATATTATTATTATGATTAAAAGAATTATATGTTTTATTTTAGGAGTTTTATTATGCTCTAATTCTTTAACATTTATAATTGTTTATTTAAATCTTCTAAGAATGGATTATAGTTTTTCTGATTATTTAAGTTATATTTCAAATAGACTTGAATGTTTTACTTTTATAATTGGAATTCCATTAATAATTGTTTCTTTAAAAAAAGAGTATAAAAAAATTATTATTGATAAAACTATTATTAGGAGGAAACAATGAAAAAATTAATGGGTTTGTTTTTAATGATAATAAGTTTATTTGGTTGTAGTTTGTCCAATATGCCTTCAAACGAAGTTGAAAAATATTTAGAGAATCTTAAAAATCTAAGTGATGCAGTAATAATAGATGTTGATAGTAGAGTATCAGAGGAAGAATTAACTAAAGAGAATAAAGAAATATATAAAAAAGCATTACTAAAACAATATGAAAATATGAAATATAATATTAAGAATGAAAGTATTAATGGTAATGATGCAACTGTGAAAGTTCAAATAACAGTATATAATTATTATAAAGTAAATGAGATGTCAAATATTTATATGAATGAGCATTTAAATGAATTTAATGATATGAATGGCTTTTTTAGCAATGATATTTATAATACATTTAGGTTAGGTGAACTATTAAAGGCAACTGATACTATTAGTTATGAATTAGTATTTAATCTAAAAAAAGATACAAATGGTAATTGGGTTTTAGAAAATCCAAATAGAGAAATGTTAGAAAAAATAAATGGTCTATATATAAATTAAAAAATTTTTAAAAAAAGTATTGACATATATTTTTGTTTTTAATATAATGTTAATAACAAAAGCAGAAACACTGCTTTTAATAATATTCTTTGTTATTAACAAAAAGTTAAAAAGAAAGGAGATGTTAATATGAAGAGTAAAGAAGAAATAGAAAGGTTACTTGTTGTTGTCGATATGGTTAATGGGTTTATAAAAAAAGGAGCTATGGCTGATCCAAATATTAATCATATAACAGAAGGTATAGAAAAACTTATTCAAAAGTTTAAATCTGAAAATGAAGGGATAGCATTTATTAAAGATACTCATGATGAAACATCAACTGAGTTTAAAAAGTTTCCACCTCATTGTATTAAAGGAAGCAGCGAGGAAGAATTAATAAGTGAATTAAAACCATATGAGAGTGGATCACTTAGTTATGAAAAAAATTCAACTAGTACAGTATTTGCTAAGAACTTTTTAAGAGATATTGATGCTTTAAAAAAATTAAGAGAGGTAATTGTTACTGGTTGTTGTACTGATATTTGTGTTTTAAATCTAGTAATTCCACTAATTAACTATTTTGATGAAAATAATAGAGAAGTTGATGTGGTTGTTAGAAGTGATTTAGTAGAAACATATGATTCTCCTAATCATGAAAGAGGAGAATATAATGAAATGGCACTTAGATTAATGCGTCAAGCAGGTGCTAAAGTTAGAAGGGAAGATTAAAAAATGGAAAGATTAAGTAGAAATTATAGTTTATTAACTGATGCATATGAATTATTTATGTCAGATTCATATGTTAAATCAAAAAAAGGAGTTGAAGGAGTATTTGATTTATTTTATAGAGTAGTACCAAATGGTGGTGGATACACTGTTATGGCAGGACTTGATAAAGTAATTGAATATATTAAAAATTTAAAATTTAGTGATGAGGACATTGAATACTTTAGAAAAAGTGGTTATAACTTTAGTGAAGAATTTCTAAATTATTTAAAAGGATTTAAGTTTACTGGAGATGTGTATGCTATTCCTGATGGAACTCCTGTATTTCCAAATGAACCATTAATTACGGTAAAAGCTCCATTAATTGAAGCACAAATAATTGAAACAGCTATATTATCTTTTATAAATGGAAGTATGGAACATGCTACAGGTGCAAGAAGAATAATTGAAGCCACTCCAAAAAATGTACCAGTTATGGAATTTGGCGCAAGAAGAGCAGATGGAAGTGAAGCTGCAATTGATTCATCAATTTACGGAATTATGGCAGGATGTGCAGGAACTAGTAATGTGATGGCTGCTAAAATGTATGATATGAAAGCACTTGGAACGATGGCTCATAGTTTTGTTGAAACATTTGATAGTGAATATGAAGCATTCCTAACATTTGCACTAGATCATCCAGATAATGCAACACTTCTTGTTGATACATATGATACATTAAGAAGTGGAATTCCTAATGCAATTAAAGTATTTAATTATATGAAAGAACATGGTATTAGAACTGATAAAATAGGTATTAGAATTGATTCTGGAGATCTTGCTTACTTATCTAAAAAAGCTCGTGCTATGTTAGATGAAGCAGGTTATCCACAAGCTAAGATTTGTTTAAGTAATGGACTTAATGCAGAAACTATTGAATCTTTAATTAATCAAGGTGCATGTTTTGATTCACTTGGAGTAGGAGATAATATTTCAAAGCCAGCAGGAAGAATGGGGGCAGTATATAAGGAAGTAGCAGTTCTTGAAAATGGAAAAATTATTCCAAAAATTAAGGTAAGTAATGATATAATAAAGATTGTAAATCCAGATTTTAAAGATTTATATAGAGCATATGATAAAGAAAGTGGGTATGCTATTTGTGATATTATGTGTTCTCGTGATAAAGAAATCAATAGTAGAGAAATTAAAATTGTTAGTTTAAAAGATTTTATTAAAAGTACAACAATTTCTAATTTTGAATTAAGAAAACTACAAACACCAATATTCTTAGATGGTAATCTTGTATATGATGAACCAAGTTTACTTGAAAAGAAAGCTTATTGTGAACGTGAAATGAAAACACTTTATCCTGAAGTTAAAAGAACACTTAATCCTCATGCATATTTTGTTGATGGCACAGAAGAATATGCTGATATGAAAAACGAGATGATTAGAAAGATGAGAGGATAAAATGAGAAATGAAAAAGCTAAATTAATAGAAGAGTATATTAATGAATTAAAAACTATTAAATATGAAATAAATAATAATTCTAAAAAAAGATTTTTAAGTAGTGTTTCATATTTGTATACTTTAAATAATGGAAGTATTATTCCAAGAGAAAAAGTATTAAAAAATAATAGTGATGGTTCTGCGATTATTATTGCTCCATACATAAAAGAAACAAAAGAATTTTTAGTTGTTATTGAGCCAAGAGTGTTTACTAGCCTTGGAGTTGGAGTATCATTTCCAGCAGGTTATATAGAAGAAGGGGAAACTCCTATAGAAGCAGCAAAAAGAGAATTAAAAGAAGAAACAGGATATGAAGCAAAAAAAATAATTCATTTAGATTCATTCTATCAAGATGAGGGTATCAGTGCCGCTTATAACCATTCATTTTTAGCTCTAGACTCAGAAAAAAAGAGTGAACAAAAGTTAGATGAAAATGAAATTATAAGATATATAACTCTTACTTATGAAGAATTATTAGAACTAGAAAAACAAGGAATAATAAGTGGAGCTAATACAAAATTAACTCTCGCAAGAATAAAAGATTATAAGGAATATTTAAAATAGGAGGAAATTATGTTTGATGTTAAAAAAGAAGTAGAAAATATTACAAATTTTATTAAAGAATATTTTAAAAATAATAATTTAAAAGGGGTAGTTCTTGGGATTAGTGGAGGAAAAGATTCAGCAGTAGTTGCAGGACTATTTGCTCGTGCCCTAGGAAGTGAAAATGTACTCGGAGTAACTCTTCCATGTCATTCACATATAAGTGATAAATCAGATGCTAGTCTTGTAGCAGAAAAGTTTGGATTTGAACTTATTAATTTAGATTTAACACCAGTTTATGATAGTTTCATTTCTGAAGTAAATAAACTTGGTAATTTTAGTGAAGAAGAACTTAAAAATAGCAATATTAATATTAAGCCAAGACTTAGAATGAGCAGTGTATATTATTTAGCAGCTTTATATTCAGCACTTAAAGGAGGAACTTATATAGTAGCTGGTACTTCAAATAAATGCGAACTATATGTTGGATATTTTACTAAAGGAGGAGATTCAACATACGATATTGGAGTATTAAATAACTATACAGTTGATGAAGTAATTAAAATAGGAGAATATTTAGAAGTACCAGATGTAGTTATTCACAAAATACCAAGTGATGGTTTGAGTGGACTATCTGATGAAGATAAATTAGGAGTTAAATATAAAGATATTGCTTCAGTTATGAATGGTGAAGAAATTGATGAAGTTGAAAAACAAAAAATATTAAGATTACATTTATCAAGTCAACATAAATTTAATATTCCTGTTTATAATAGGGACTAATTATGAAATATGATATTGGAATGTATGGAGGAAAATTTCTCCCACTACATAAGGGACATAATTATTGCATAGAAACAGCATGTAAGGAATGCAAAAAAGTTTATGTAATATTATTCTCAGGTGGTGCAGATGAAGAAAAAGTATTAATGAATAATTATGATGAGTATTTATCTTTAGAAAGTAGAATTAAACATGTTAAAAACATTATTAATAATTATGACAATGCAGAGTTTGTTTTAATAGATGTAAGCAAATTAAGACTTGATGATGGAAGCGAAGATTGGGATGCTGAAACACCGCTTGTTAGAAATGTGGTCGGTCCTAAATTAGATGCCGTTTATAGTAGTGAACCATCTTATGAAGAATATTTTAATAGAGCTTATCCTGAAGCAACTCATAGAATTGTAGATTATAAAAGAATCCACTATCCAATTAGTGGAACAAAAATTAGAAATATGAAAAATAGAGAAGAGGTAAAAAAATGGATAATTTAAAAATGGAAAATTTAAAAACAAGTTTTAAATCATTAAAATGGTATGAGATAATAATGATAGTTATTATGGTTTTTATAGCTAGTTCATCAATTTATCAAGCAATTGTTCATCCAGAAACTAGTTCTAATCCATTATGGCTAACAATAATTAATTTTATAAGTGCAATTTGTGGTATACTATGTGTATTCTTTTGTGCAAAAGCAAGTATATCTAACTTTGCATTCGCAACAGTAAATACAATTGTTTATGCAATATTCTTATTTTATCAAAAAATATATGGAACATTTGCATTAGAAGTTTTGTTCTATTTACCAGTTAACTTTATATCTTGGTATATTTGGGCAAAACATAGAGATCAAAAATATGTGGAAAAAACAAAAGCAAAAAAACTCACTTTAACACAAAATATATTATCAACACTAGCTATTGTTATAGGTGGTATTGTATATCATTATATACTAGTTAGAATAGGTGGAGAAGTAGCTTGGTTAGATGCATTTACATTAAGTATTGGAATAGTAGCTGTAATACTTGAAATGTTTAGATATAAAGAACAATATGTATGGTGGATTATTACAGATGTTATAGCAGTAGCAATGTATATAGCACATTTTGATCCAGTATATTTAACAAAGAAAAGTATTTACTTAATTATGGCAGTTATTGGTCTTATTAATTGGCATAAACTAAATAAAGAAAGAAATAAAACAAACGAATAAAAGGAGTATTTATGAAGATAGGTGTATATGTAGGAAGCTTTAATCCAGTTCATAAAGGACATATTAAAATAGCAAATTATATTATAGATAAAAATCTAGTAGATAAATTATTAATAATACCAACTCACAATTATTGGGATAAAAATAATCTAATTAATCTTGAAGATAGAATAAATATGTTACAATTTTATGAAACAGATAGAATTATTATTGATAGTGATTTTAGTGAAAAAGAATACACCTATCAAGTAATAAATGCGCTAAAAGAAAAGTATAAAAATAGTGAATTTAGTTTAATTCTAGGAGCAGATAATATTGTTAATTTTGATAAATGGAAAAACTTTAAAGATTTACTAAAACTAGAATTAATAATATTTAAAAGAAACGATATAGATATTAAATATTATTTAAATAAATTAGAAAAAACAGAGAAATATATTATTGTTGAAGATTTAGATAATATTAATATTTCAAGTACATTGGTAAGAGACAATATAAACGATTTATCATTATTAAAGAAATATCTCGATATTAAAGTAATTGACTATATAGAAAAGAATAATTTATATAGGGAGTGATTATATGAAAAATATTATTATTGCTGGTTCTAGTAGATGTGGCAAAACTACAATATCAAAGTATTTAAAAGATAAATATAATTTAACTCATTATAAAATGGATTCAATTAAAAGAGGTATTGATAAGAATTTTTGGGATGGATATAAAGATGATTGGAAAAAAGTATCACCTCGTATGGCTTATTTAATAAATACAATTATTAATGAAAGAGAAGATGAATTTTTAGTTATAGATACATGTCATTTATATCCAGAAGATATATTTAAATATAATATAAAAGATACTATTATTGTATTTTTAGGACATGATTCAATAAGCGTCCAAGAAAAATTAGAACAAATTAGAAAGTATGATAAACATGCTTGGACTAATTTTAAGGATGATGAGTATATGAAATATAGTACGCGTCTTGGAATTTTATATAGCATTGAAGCAAAAAAGCAATGTGAAGAATTAAATATAAAATATTTTGATACAAGTTATAATTTTAAAAAAGTAATGACTGAAGTAATCAAATATATTGAAGATAATTTATAAGGTTTATGGAGAATAATATGAATAGTTTAGAAGAACAAATAAAATTTTTTGTAAATGAAATAGTTAATAGAAGTAATAATAGTGATGAAATAAGAAAAAATGTATTAACTTATAAAAGCTTTTTGATTAATACAAAACTAATAACTAAAAATAGTGAGATATCAAAATGGTTAGATGTAGTAATTAATACAACCAAGCTAATTGAAGGAATAAAAGAATCAGATGGATACGTTGATATTATTTCTTTTGTTGAAGCAATGGGAGTTTACCATTCAAAAATCAATGAAGTTAAAGAGGCTCCTAAACATTATGGGCATTATCATGAAACTAGTTCTTCTTCATGTGGAAGCAGTACCTTAAATGATTCATGTGGTTCAGAATATGAAAGAAAAAGAGTGATTTCTTCTTCTTCATGTGGTGGCACTTATATTGTTACAAGTAGATGTTAATTATGAAAAAGCAAATATTTAATAGTGAAATTGATATGAATGAATATTTATGCTCAAGTGATGAAAATCATAATGTATTAAGAGTAAATCCATCATTAAGATTATATATTAAAGTAACTGATGATTGTAATGCTAAATGTGATTTTTGCGCTAATAATTTATCAAGAGACTTTGGTTCGTTAGATTTTGCAAAATTAGGGATTGTTATTAGGTATTTATATGATAGAAATCTTCTTCATGGTGTTAGTATAACTGGTGGAGAGCCAATGCTTTATCCTGATATTGTAAATAGAATTATTAATTTAGTTTATTCTATTGATCCACATATTGAAGTACAATTATCTACAAATGGAATTAATTTTAGAAGATTATTAGATTTTGAAAATATAAATAATTTAGAAAGCATTCATTTATCTAGGCATCATTATGACGAAAAAGTAAATCAAAGAATATTTCATTCTAGTAAAGTTGCCAGTGATAATGATATAATATATGTACAAGATCATTTAGAAGATAAAAAAATAATAAATATAAATACTCTTGTAATGAAAGGATATATTGACTCTTTAAAAGAAATAAAAGCAATGTTAAATTATGTTGGAAGAGTAGGTGTTTATAAAAATGGTTTTGTTTCTTTAATGAAGTGCAACGAATTTTCAAAAGAAAGGTTTATTAACTTTAATGATATATTTAGACATCTAGACAAAGATTTTTTTCTATCTCATCATTTTTATTCAAAAACATATTGTGAATGTATCGATGGAGTTTATTTAACAGATGATGCAAAGATAGTTGAATTTTACGCTCGTATGGTTAAAGAATGTAATCAATGTGAAAGCAAAACAATGCAACTAGTATACACAACTAATAATAGAGTTTTAAATGGTTTTAGTGGAAAAGAAATCTTTTAAGGAGGTATTTATGAAATTAGAAGAAAAAGTTGTAAAAAAACTAATACTTAAGTGCGAAACAATATCTTCAATGGAATCTTGTACAGGTGGGCATTTTGCAAATACAATTACAAATATTGAGGGTTCCTCTTCAGTAATAAAGTTTTCTGCAGTTACATACTCAAATGAATATAAAATTAGAATGGGTGTTAGTAAAAGTATAATAGATAAATACAGTGTTTATAGTTTTGAAACATCTCATAATATGGCTTTCGAAATATCAAAATTCACAAATAGTACTTATGGAATTGGAATTACTGGAAAACTAAATAGAATTGATGAAAATAATTTAGTAGGAGACGATAATATCATATTTGCAACTATTTATAATAGTAAAAATGACAATTATATAGATATGAAAATTAAATGTCCAAATTATCAAAGAAGTAAATGCAAAGATTATATAGTTAAGACTATATTAAGAAAATTATTAAAGGTGATGGGTGATTAATATGGAAAAAGAATATACAAGTGAAGAAGAATTTTTAAAAGATTATGATGTTTCAATATTTGATAGACCTTCTGTAACAAGTGATATTTGTTTATTTAGTGTATCAAGTGAGAATCAAAATAATTATAGAAAACTATCTAAAAAATATTTTAGTGTTTTACTTGTTAAAAGAAATAACTATCCTTATAAGGGAAAATGGTGTTTGCCTGGCGGATTTGTAGGAATAAAAGAAACAAGTGAAGAAGCAGCTAGAAGAGTTCTTGCAGCTGAAACAAACTTACATAATGTTTTTTTAGAACAGTTGTATACATTTGATGATATTAATAGAGATCCAAGATGCAGAGTTATGAGTGTAACATATATGGGACTTGTTGATAAAAATAAATTAGATGATTCATTATTTGAAAATGCTTCTTGGTTTAATATAACAACTCTTGAAGATAATGATTATTATCACGTTACTTTGGATAATGGAAATGAGCAATTAAAATTCGTTGTAAAGAAGGTTTTAAAAGAAGAAACTACAGATAGATATAAATTTGAAATAATAGAAAATGATTCACTTGCTTTTGATCATCCAAAGGCTATTATTAGTGGTATGGAGAGACTTAAAAACAAAATAAATTATACAGATATTGTATTTAATATGATGGGAGAATATTTTACACTTGGTGAACTTCAACAAGTGTATGAAGTAATACTAGGGAAAAAATTATTAGATCCAGCATTTAGAAGAATAATTGCTGGAAAAGTAATTAAAACAGACAAAATACAAACTGGTGGTGGACATAGACCAAGTGTGCTATTTACTTATAAAAGAAATAAAGAGTCATAAGGCTCTTTTTTATTGAATAAAATTAGTATGAAAAAAATAATATTTTTTATTATGCTTTTTGCATGTGTTAAAGTAAATGCAAGCATAGTGGTAATGGATGCTTCTAGTAAAAGAGTATTATATGAAAAAAATATGAATGAAAGGAAACTAATAGCTTCTACAACAAAAATAATGACAAGTATCATAGCACTTGAAAATGGTAATTTAAATGATATTTATACTGTAGGAGAAGAAATAAATAAAGTTACTGGATCAAGTATATACTCTAAAATAGGTGAAAAATATTCATTGAATGATTTATTATATGGACTAATGCTCAGAAGTGGAAATGATGCAGCAATGGTAATCAGTAAAAACATTCTTGGTTATGACGAATTTATTGCTAAGATGAATATTAAAGCATACATGTTGGGGATGAATAATACTTCATTTGAAAATCCACATGGGCTTAATGATGATAGTTTCAATTATTCTACTGCATATGATTTAGCATTATTAATGAATTATGCAATTAGAAATAAAGATTTTTTACATATTACAAGTACAAAAAAATATAAAGACTGGTACAATAAAAATGAACTTTTATCTAACTATAAATACTTAATCAGTGGTAAAATTGGTTATACTAAAAAAAGTGGACAAGTTTTTGTAAGCGCAGCAAAAAAAGATAATAAAACTTTAATCATCGCTAGTATTGATGAAGCAGATAAATTTAATTTACACAAGAGACTATATGAAAAATATTTTAATGAATATAAATTATATAAGATACTTAATAAAAATTTTTTTACTTTTGATAATAATAATAAAAACCATTACTATATTTTAAATGATTTTTACATGCTTATTAAAGATAATGAAAAGAATAAGATTAGTATTAAAGTAAATTTAAATAATAATTTAGACTATATAAGTATTTTTTTAGATAATAAATTAATACATAATGAAAAACTATATAAAATTGCTTATAAAGATAGAATGAAATCATTAAAGGAAAAGTTGTTATTTTTCTCTCTATAGTGTATAATTTGCTTGAAGGAGAAAGAGTATGGAAAGATTGCAAAAATATTTAAGTTCTTGTGGTGTCGCATCAAGAAGAAAAAGTGAAGAATTAATAATAAATGGTCATGTTAAAGTAAATAATGAAATCATTAATGAACTGGGATATAAAGTAAATGAAAAAGATAAAGTATATGTAGATGATGTTTTGATAAAAAGGTCTGATAAATTATATTTTTTATTATACAAACCAGAAAAAATAATATGCAGTGTTAAAGATGAAAAAGGCAGAATGACTGTTATTGATTTAATTGATACTGAAGAAAAAATCTTTCCTGTTGGTAGATTAGATTATGATACTAGTGGTTTATTACTACTTACAAATGATGGCGAACTATCAAATAAACTATCTCATCCATCTCATCACGTAGAAAAAACGTATTCCGTTAAAATTGATGGAATTGTTTCAATAAATGATATTCGAAAATTAGAAAGTGGTATTATATTAGATGGCATTAAAACAAAAAAAGCTCATGCTAAAATAATAAAAACTGATAAGAAAAATAATAAAACATACATTGAATTAACTATAACTGAAGGAAGAAATCATCAAGTCAAAAAAATGATAGAGTCAATTAATCACAAAGTTTTAAAATTAAAGCGTATTTCATACTCATTTTTAAATCTTAAAGGTTTAAGTATTGGTGAATATCGTACATTAACTATTAAAGAAGTAAAACAGCTTTATAATATAGCAAATAAAAAATAAGTTCATTTTTGAACTTATTTTTCTTCCTCAATAACAATTGCTTCTCCTGGACAAGCTTCAACAATATTTAATAAATCAGCTTTATCTTCAGGATCTACAACTTCTTGTTTAGGTTGGCTCATACCTTCGTCATTAAATTCAAAATATTTTTCATTTTGACTAACACATAATCCACATCCTATACATGAATCAGTAACTTTTAATTTTTCCATTAATTATTTCTCCTTTTTAAATCATAATTAAATTATACATTAAAACGGGAAAAAAATCTATATTATGAAGAATTGAAAATGAAATACATTTATGATATTATTATTATGGTGAAATAATATGAGTTCAAGGATGGAAAAATATGATGATGTTTCACTAGATACTATGAGCCGTACAAAAAGAAATCAAAATGTTTATAATATGACGGAATTAGGTGAATTATCTAGGATTAAAACAAACACTAATGTTAGTGTTATTTCTGATGCACCTAAAGAAATAGATTTAGAAAAAATAAAGAACTATGTTTATTCTTTGGATAATGAAGAAGAAAAAAGAAGAAGAATATCTCTTGAGCTACCTGAAGAAGAGCCAGTTAAAGAAGTGGTAAGAAAAGAAGAAAAAGAATACGATATTAATTCTGTTTTAGAAAGAGCAAGAGATAAGAGAAATTCAGATTATGAAGTTGATAGACATAGAAAGTTAAGTAATACACAAATTGATATTTTAAAGAATATCAAGATCAAGGAAGATAGAATTGAAGAAGAAATAGATACAGATATTACTTGTCCAATTGATGAATTAAATACTGAAGAAAAAACAATTGTTGATTTAATTCAAGATATTCAAAGTCATGGTAAAAAGAAAGAACTATTTGAAGATTTAATGGGCGGAAGTGACGATACAGTTGTAGCTCCAATTGAACTTGAAGCATCTAAAAACGACTCATTGAAAAGCGATTTATTAAATATGACTCATGATTTAGAAAGCATTAAAATTCCTGAAAATGATTTTACTCATGAAATAAATATAGAAAAAGAACTATTAAAGGAAGATAATGATATTATTCTTAAAAATATTGATAACAATTTTTCTTTAGTAGATGATGAAGAGGTTGAAACTGACGATGAAAGTGATGATGAAAATAACGAAGAAGATGTAAAAATAAAAGAAGTAGATAAATCCTTTTATTCAAATTCATTAACATTTAATAAGTCTGATTTCGATGGCTTTGAGGATCTTGAAAATGGTGTAAAGAAGAGTAATGCTCTTACAAAAGTGGCCATATTCTTTATATGTCTACTGCTACTTGGGACAATTTTTCTAATATTAAATTTTGTACTTGATTGGAATTTATTATAAAGAGAGTAATCTCTTTTTTATTTTTATATATAATTAAATATGAGAATAAAAAAAAGTGATTTAATAATAGCAATAATGGTATTAATTCTTATTTTATCATTTATTGAGATAAAAATTTTTTCATATAGAAGTGAACCAATATTAATGAATTATTCTAAAAATAAAATAATTAATATTATCAATAACATTATAAATGAATCAATTAATAATAAAAAAAATAATTTTAAATATAATGACATTATAATTGTAGAAAAAGACAATTATGGTAGTATTGTTAGTTTGGATTTTAATAATGAGTTAATTAATAATATTATGTATATTGTTACTGATGATATATTAAACAAGGTCCGATTGTTGGAAAAAGGAAATTATGAAGAAATGAACTTAAAATATTTAATATATGAAGATAGAGTATATTATATTCCATATGGAATTATTTATAACAATAGTATTCTTAGTAACTTAGGGCCTAAAATACCTTATCGAATTTATATGGTTGGGAATACAAATAATGATACCAAGATTAATATTGAAGAATATGGAATTAATAGTTCTAAAGTAGAAGTCGTTTTAAATATTAGTGTTAATATGCAAGTTTTGTTACCATTTAGTTCTGAAAATTTCGCTGTTAATAAGTCAATTATTTTAGATAGCAAAATAATACAAGGGAAAGTTCCTAATTATTATGGTGGTATATTTAGTACAAATTGAATATATAATAATCTTATGCTATAATTAGATTGTTATTAAGGAGAAACAATGATCATAGAAGTTGAAAATAAAAAATATAAATTAATAAAAGATTATAGAGACGGATTTGATAAAGATATGTTTTTAGAAAAATATACATCTTTTTTTGAAGAATATGATTATATTGTTGGGGATATAGCTTATTCTAAACTAAGATTAAAAGGCTTTACAAAAAAAGGCAATAAAATCTATAATAAAATAAATGATTATAATAATTTGGAAAAATATTTAAAAGAGAATTGCGCATTTGATTGTAAATATTTTATATTAGAAAAAATAAATGAAAAGTAATATTAATAATTGATATTATTTTTTTAATATGTTAAAATTAATTATGATAGGATGGTGTATTGATGAAGAAAATATCTATTAAGAATTTAGATGGTACAATAGAACAAGTTGATTTAGTAAATGCTTTTAGAATAGAAGATATAAATAAAAGATTTGTTATATTATCTAAAGGTGAAATTGTTAGTGAGGGAATGAGTAAAATATATATTTCTGAATTTACAGAAGAAACTCCAGGAGTTTATAGTTTGATTGGAATTACTGATGATATGGTTTGGAATAGAGTAAAACAAGCTATGAAAGAAATAGTAGAAGGTTAAGGTGAAATAAAATGGTAAGTGAAGTTGAAAATGTTTTAAACGGACAAATTGTAAGAAAAGTCAATGCAGATAAAGCTATTGGTGTTTCAACAGCAAATTTAAAGCCAGATGAAAAAGGTGAAGTACCTTTATCTAAGCAAAGTGCTTTTACCATATCTTCAGTTAAAGAATCTGATGATATAAGTGAAAATTTAGATTTAACTCCTCCTACACCAGACCCAGAAATCTTAGAAACTTTAACAACATCAACTACTCCAAGTGAATATGTTCCCGAGGATGTAAAACCTGCTGAAGATGAAACTATAGAAAAAACTCCAGTAGAAGTTGCTTCTCCTGATGGACTGGGTTCAATAGATTTTGATTCTTTAATTCCAAATATTCCATTAGTTGAAGATAAAATTGAAAAAGAACCAGAGATAGATGTTCAAGAAGAAAAAGTGGAATTACCACAAGAGCAAGAAATGGTACAGGCTGAAGAGCCTGTTGGAATTGATGATGGTTTATTTGTTGGTTCATCACCTACAGAACAAGCTGATTTTAATCCAAATATTTCTACAGCAGCTGATGCTGGTGAATTATCTCAAGAATTGTTTGAATCTGAACCCGAACCAGTTCAAGCTGAAGAATTAAAAACAGATTCTGCGGAAAGTGAAATGTCAACATTTGAATCAGCTACACAAGGTGAAACTGAATATCAAATGCCTTTTGATGAAGGAAACAGTAGTTCTTTATTAGCAACTGAAGAACCAGTACAAGAAGAATCCGAATTCTTTCCTGAACAAGGCAGTGATGTTACTGAAAGTTATGAACCCAAAGATTTTTTAGAGGAAGAACCAAATGAAGCAATTGAGACTTTTTCAGGGGAAGAATCAAAAGATGAAACTGAAAGTGTACCAGAAGAAGAGTATAATGACAATCCAATCCAAGACGCTACTTATGAAGAAAAATTCAATATTATTATTGATTGGTTAAAAATTATAAATAGTTCATTAAATGAAATAATAAATAAACTTGAATTAAGAGATAATATTAAGGAGACTCCACAGCAAGTTCCAGAGTTGCCACAAGATCAATTATTAGAACCGCCAAAAGAAGATTATCAATCATCATTTAAAGAGCAAGAACAAGAAAAAATGGTTGATGAATCAAATCATGTATCTGAAGATGATATGCCAATAAAAGGTGGAATGTTTATATAATTAAATTAGTCTTACGACTAATTTTTTTTGATTTGAATAAAATTTATTATGAAAGACTTATTATTTTTAAATTATGATATTATCATTGATAAAATATATTATAAAGACAATGAAAAATGCTTTTTTGTAAATAATTATAAAATTAATATTTTAGAAGTTAATAAAGATGATTTAGAACATATCACAAAATTAATATCTTTAACTAATAATTTATATAATACTATAACTGTAAATACTTTTATATTAAATAATAGAGATAGTTTTTTTACAAAGTATAATAATAAATATATAATTCTTTACAAAAATAATAATATAGGAAATGTTTTTTGTTTAAACGATATTTATAAATTTTGGAGTATCAATAATAATTTAGACAATTATGATATTTTAGATGAATGGGTTAAGGAAGTTGATCAAATAGAAGAAAAATTAATAATGTTTAATATGGAGTTTAAAACCGTTCAAAATAGTGCAAATTACTATATAGGGATGGCTGAAAATGCCATTCAGTTATTAAATGATTATAGAAATTCTATTAATAATTATAATGACTCAATAGGACATAAATTATCTTATAGATTATTTGATAATAATGATTTATATAATCCATTTACATTCATAAAAACAAATAAAATGTATGATATATCAAATTATATTAAGTATTCTTTCTTTCAAAATACTATTGACTATAATGAAATAGAACTATTATTTAGAAATGGTACAGATTATGAAAATTTATTTTTATTTTGTAATTTGATGTATCCCAGTGTGTATTTTGATTTAATAAAAAATGTTTTTTTAGAAAAGGAAAGTGAAACTAAAATTGATTCTATTATAAAAAATAGAAAGAAGTATATAAAATTACTGTCTTTTTGTAAAAAAATAGTAAAAAGTAATAAAAATATTAAACTAATTAATTGGTTTAATTAACAAATATGATATAATAAAAACGAGTGATTTTTATGAGTAAGTATAAAAAAGATGACATAGTTAAATGTTGTGTAACTGGAATAACTGATTATGGTGTTTTTGTTAAAATTGATGATGAGTATAATGGATTAATACATATATCGGAAATATCAAATAAATATATTAGTAATATTGAAAGACTATTTATAGATGGTGATACATTTGATGCAAAAATTTTGGAAATTGATGATAAAAAGAAACAAATCAAATTGACTATAAAAGGATATAAAACAAATCATAAACTAATAGATGGATTAGAAGAAAAAGGAAATGGATTTGCCCCTTTAAAAGAAAATTTGGATAAGTGGATAAAGGAAAAAATGGAGGAATTAGAAAAAAACACAAAAACACCATAAAAATCGCATTTTATCTTGACATAAAAAACAATAAATGATATATTTAATAACGTCAACAGACGAATTATGGGCGATTAGCTCAGTTGGTTAGAGCATCTGCCTTACAAGCAGGGGGTCGGGAGTTCGAGTCTCTCATCGCCCACCATAATTTATTTTTTTTCGCCGAAATAGCTCAATTGGTAGAGCAACTGACTTGTAATCAGTAGGTTACGGGTTCGATTCCTGTTTTCG
>JAEEGL017001570.1_pt1 | contig 19850 bp, 18 predicted proteins | sample 9134231 | NCBI WGS metagenome assembly JAEEGL01 (sample SAMN16246548, study PRJNA631951) | gut metagenome | biome: gut microbiome; feature: rumen; material: fiber-attached | host: Bos | place: Iran: Karaj | collected 2018-10 | reverse complement strand
CTTTCTTCTTACAGGCTCTTCGGCAAGGAAACTTCGTTCATATGGGACTAACCTTCTGGGTGGAAGAGCTTGGGAGCGTCATTTACATCCGTTTGTTTTTGCTGAAGTTGGAAAGGATGTTAATTATAATCTGCCGTATATTTTTGAACACGGTCTTTTGCCGTCAATGTTCTATTCGACTGATATAGAAGAGGATTTATCCTCATATATCGGAACCTATCTTACGGAAGAAATCTCTGCAGAAGGTACAGCCCGCAACTTGGGAGCTTTCTCACGGTTTCTAAAAACGGCTGCATTAACAAATGGACAACTGTTAAACTATACAAACATTGCAAGTGATTCTCAAGTTCCTGTTCAGACTGTAAAGCAATGGTACAAAGTTTTGGAAGACACATTGCTCGGTTTTATAGTGGAACCTTACACTGCTGGTAAAAAACGAAAAAGCGTGAGTGTTTCTAAATTTTATCTATTTGATATTGCAGTTGCACGTACACTACAAAATATTTCAGTTCCAAGAGAAGGAAACGAAGAATTCGGAGAATATTTTGAGCAGCTAGTATGTATGGAATTAAAAGCCTGGATTTCTTATAAAAGTCCACGTTCACGGCTAACTTTTTGGCGTACTACAACCGGAAATGAAGTGGACTTTTGTCTTGATGATGATCTTGCGATAGAAGTAAAATCTACAGACACCGTTACAGACAAGCACTTGAAAGGGCTTAAAATATTGCGGGAGGAAGAAATATTCAAGCGTTACATTGTAGTCTGTCGTGAAGAATATCCACGCAAAGTAGACGGGATAGAAATCCTTCCTTGGAAATACTTCTTTGAGTCTTTATGGAAGGAATCCTAAAATTTACACTTCTATTTCTGGGGTTTCCAAGGGTTATACTCTTTACCTTCTAATATATCTGCGATACGTTCACAAGCATGACCATCACCATAAGGATTACAAGCCTTACTCATTTTTTCGTATTCCGACTTATCTTCAAGAAGTAACTTAAATGTTTTGTAAATTGTTTCCTCGTTCGTTCCTACAAGCTTTAAAGTACCAGCATCGACACCTTCTGGACGCTCTGTTGTATCGCGCATAACAAGAACCGGAACACCGTAAGAAGGACATTCTTCCTGAATCCCGCCAGAATCTGTCAAACAAAGATAAGAACGTGCCTCAAAGTTATGGCAATCAAATACCTCAATCGGTTCAATGATATGTATTCTGTCACATCCGCCCAATTCCTGTTCCGCAGCTTCTCTAACCACAGGATTCATGTGAATCGGATAGATTGCCTTACAATCAGGATGTGTCAGTAATCAAATAATTATTATTTCAAATCTTGATTATTTGTTTTTTAATTCTACATTTATTAATTATATATTTTAATTATTGGATCTCCAAAACTATAGTCCCTATCACTCACTTTACCTAAAAGTTCAGGTAAATACTTTGGACTGCATCCGTCTCCAGGCCTTACAGAGCGTAGATTCTTTTCTGTAAATACCTCTCCTTTCTTAATATCAGCACACGCAAAAAGAGAACGAGCAAACTTACGGTTTTTTTTCATTTTTTCAGAAAGTTCATAACTGACAGAGCCAAGACATTCTTCTGTTTCACGAACTCTCTTTACCATTTCTGCAAATTCATCTTTTGTCATAGAAAAAGCCGCATCCGGTCCACCAATTGATTTATCAATTATAAAATGCTTTTCAATAACCTGTGCACCAAGTGCAACTGCAGTACATGCAGCTATATTACCTGTCGAATGATCACTTAATCCCACTTTACAATCAAACCGAGATTTCATATCTGGAATTGTCAAAAGGTTAGCTTCATTTAATGGAGCTGGATATGAAGATGTACATTTCAATAAGGTAATATCATAATTACCAACTCTATGACACGCTTGGACTGCTTCATGTATTTCCTGTAAAGTTGCAATACCTGTAGACATAATCATTGGTTTTCCCTTACTTGCTGCATACTCAATAAGAGGAATATCAACCAGTTCAAATGATGCAATCTTAATAATTGGATTTTTTAATTCTTCAAGAAAATCTACTGCTGTTATATCAAATGGCGTTGAGAACAAAAGAATACCGATTTCATTTGCATAATCAAAAAGTTCTTTATGCCATTCCCAAGGCGTATAAGCTTGTTGATAAAGCTTATAAAGAGTTGTACCATCCCAAAGAGTCCCTTGCTTTATCTGAAAATATTCGTTTTCACAATTCAGAGTCATCGTATCAGCTGTATATGTCTGGATTTTTACAGCATCAGCTCCAACTTCTTTAGCTGCTTTTATTGATTCAAGAGCTATCTCTTTTTTATGATTATGATTTGCAGACAGTTCTGCGATTATAAATGTTCTTTTTGTTGACATATTCTATTTAATTATACTAATGAAATTAAAACGTTACAATATTTCGTCCAAGCATAAACGCTTCTGCGTATTCTGCTCCTATTGTACAGCCCCTAAGATGTGCAAGATTTTCAACCGCCATATATGAACGTGTATGAGGAAATTCACGCATTTCAGATTCATATAAATGAAGAACTTTTTGTTTTTGCTCAAAAGTGTCAGAAACATCTATAAACCAGTTCGGATAAAAAATCTTGTCACTGGTCTGTATCTGCCATTCGGTACTGGAAAGCGTTTCAAAAAAAAGTATTGTTTTTACGCTACATCCAGGCATACTACGGCAAGCTGTTATAACTGCGTTGTGTGTAATTGCGTGGTCGACATTCACATCACCAGCGTGATGAGTATAAACAATGTCAGGTTCAAAAGAATCAACTTCTTTTTCAATTTCCTTGACCACATCCAAAAGTTCTACGCCATCCATACGATTATCTGGGAATTTGCACATAATCAGTTTTTCTGCTCCAAGAGCTTCAGACACTTTTTCACATTTTGCGTGAAGTTCGACAAGTTCGTTCCTTGAACCTTCTACATCACGCTTTTCGCTCCGGCTTGTAATTCCTTCTGCCATAATCATAATATGGATTATATCGCCATGTTTTGAATGACTAAGAATTGTACCGCCTACACCAAGCACTTCATCATCAGGGTGTGCTGCAACTACTAAAACTTTTCTACTCAATTCTGCACCTCATTTATTGTGATTTTTACATCTGCTCTTACAAATCCTTCTTTTAAGGAAGCTCTCTCAAATTCAAAATGCAACTTACCAGAATCTACGTAAGCATGAGGATATCCGTCTGCATCCAACATACGGATATAATCAAAAACCTTTGTTAAATCAGTAAGATTCGAGATATCACTCTGCTCTGGTTTACGACGTTTAAACAGAACAGATTCACCAGTTTGAGGAATTGGATTTATTTTATTCTGAATGATTTCTATAATCATTTCTTTTGTAAGTTCACCAGCACGAAGATAAATTTCTTCAGCAGTTCCCCATAAAGAAAGAGATCGTTTCAAATAAATGTCACCGGCATCAAGTTCCTTGCAGACTCTGAGTGAAGAAAGTTTTGTTTCATAAATTCCGCGTTCAATAAGGTTTTGTAATGGACTTCCTCCACGACCAAAAGGGAGGTCTGTCATATGGAAAACAATACATTTAAAGTTTTCATATACAATCGATGGAATAATATACGACCAGTGTGGAAAGAAAACAAATAATGGATTTAGTTTTTGAAGATGCTCAAATGTAAGCTCTTCTTTTTTATCAATATAAATAACTTCCAATGCTGTCCGCTTAGAAATTTCTACCACATATTGTCTGTGCCATTCTTTATTAGAAACTATAACTATCGGACGAAGATTCTTAATATAGGAAAAACATTTTTCTTCTTCCTTTTCTGTATAGCCAAGAGAAATAAACACATGTCGAGAAGCGGCATTTTCTTTTTTTACTTCTGCTTTTAGAGTAGATACAAAGCCAATTTTTCTTATCTCTTCTTCCAGAAGAAGGATTATTTTTTTTCCAAATCCTTTTCCTCGGCATGAGGCATCTATACTGTAATCAATTATGCCAACATCTTCTTCGCGGTCAATGCGAACTTGTCCAACACATTTTCCATCAGATTTAAGGATATAGATTTTCGTATCAGGATTGTTAAGAGCTCTTGAAAACCATTTTTCATGATTTTCTTTAGAAACTACCGCTGTATTAAAAGCACTTTGCCGTACGATAGGATCATTCTTCCATTTTAAAAGAAGATCACAATCAGAAGATGTAGCAGGATGAATATCTATCAACTTTAGTTTTCCTCAATAATTCGTTTTAAGTTTCTTGCATCTTCTTCAAATTCTGCAAGATTATCTGAAATAAAACGTTTCGCTTCATTAGTAACCATACTTCCATTTGGAATTAATGTTAAAAGTTGTTTAAGCGGAAACGAACCTTTACCATAATGTAAATGGCTGTCAAGTTCACTGTTATAATCACCATCCGTTAAATGATAGACACGAGGCTCAAGTTTGAGGAGTTCTTTAATTAACTCCAACGGTTTTTTTTTGAGAGTTCTAGCAGCACATATTGCATGCCCAAAATCTAAACAAAAACCAGTTCCTTTACCAATTCCATCAATTATCAATTTAAGATCACTGTAAATACTACCGACACAAGTACTACCATCAAGTCCGCAGATAGGTTTATTCTCTATTAAAAAACGTTCATCTGCATATGGAGAAAGTTGTTTTATTACCTCTTCTGGCATCCCATTTACACCTGAATGAAAAACTATATATTGTGCTTTGAGTTCATCAGTAAATTTAACGACTTCAACTATTTTAGCTTTGTTTTCATTACGTTTTGTAACATTTGCTAGATTTAATCCAGCTGCAGAATGAGGAGCATGAATGCCGATAGGAATATTGAATTGTTTCCAGTAAGAAATAGTATCTTCGTAAGTTCCAGTCAAAGTAAAAAGTTCAATATACTGAAAGATTCCTTGATTATATAAATTAAGGATCTCTGCAGTATATTGAATATCTCTACTACCAAGCTTTAATCCTATTCTATACATATTCTTAGATCAAATCTTTTCTTCGCCAAATTCCATTACAATCTTTGACAAGCAAATCATGATTGACAAATCTTTCAATTACTTCATCAAAATGTTGTTCTGTAATACCAATTGTTTTACAAAAATCATTTTTTGCACGGCGATCACAAATATAATCACTATCTTTGATGTACTGTATAGCTTGTTCTTTAGTAAGAACCCCTTCGCGAACAAAACGACAAGCCATATCTGAAGCTCGCGCAAAACCGAACTTTATAAATTTCGTCCAATGCTGCATAATATAACCGACAGAGTCAAGTTGAGTGAAATCTTCGATCCACCCTTCTCTATACCATTCAGAAAAATCGTTTAAAGACTTAAATCCAATTTCCTTTGCAACTTTGTACGAATCAACATTAGAGTATGGATAAATAGCACCCAAAAAAATAACTTTCAAATCATCTGTTGTTGCAGGATGAAAGATTTCAAGTTCATCTGATGTTCCATATTCAAAAGCAGAATTTTCCCCAAAAAAAACAAGTTTAATACCAAAATTCTTTGCAATCTGCATGGGACGGTTATACAACTGTTCTTCAATCCATTTTAATGGATGAAGAATGTTTTCAAAATCTTCAAGGGTATGTTTAACAAAAGATTTTGGCTTACAGCGGAATGTAATCAAATCTAAATCATAAGTTTTAACGAGATTGTCAAGATTGTATGTACCTGCCTGAGTGTGCGTAAACTCATCAGTTACATTTACAAGCAAAGGGTTCTTAATTCCATGGTTTTCAATCAAACGACGAACAATCATCGTTGAATCCTTACCGCCGGAAACCGCGACCATACAATCCCACTCCGACCTTCCCTTATTATCCTTAATGTACTGAGTTAGCCAATCCTGACGTTCTTTCCAATTGATTGTCTTTTTCTTTTCGTTATTTATGCACGGAAAACAAATACCATCTTTATCTTTTAAACCCGGTCTTGTTCCAAGAATAAAACCACATTTCTTACAAGTTCTAATTTCCATAAATTACTCCTTTGTATTTATCTTTAACAGATTATATTTCATTTCTGCTATTCGCCAATCGTCAAGTGTATCAATATCTTGCACTTTTTCTTCGTCAAGAATATATGGAAAAGCATTTTCACCAAATCCTGCTATTTTTTCTTCAAAATACTGTTTTCTATACCAATAAAAAAGACCTGCATCATGATATGCTTCTGGTAAATCTTGTGATCTCTTAGTAAAGTTTTCAGGCCAGTTCATCACTAACTTTCCATTTTCAATCTTTAAAGAACGAAAAATTGTGTACGAAAATTTTACCACTGGTACTACTGACACACATTTTTGGCTTTCTAAAATTTTGTGTGCCTTTTTAATATCTTCCGATCCAACAAATGGGGCAGTTGGTAAAATACAACATATTTCATCAAATGACTTTCCTATTTTATAATATTCTGAGATCACCTCATTCAAAACATCCTTTAAAATAGCATAATCATTTGCAGTTTCCTTACTACGCATAAACGGAACAGAAGCACCGTATTGCTTTGCAATTTCTGCTATTTCTACATCATCAGTTGAAACCATTACCTCATCAAATAATTTGGTTTTCAAAGCTGCTTCTATTGAATAAACCAGTATTGGTTTCCCACAAAATTCTTTTATATTTTTATGGGGAATACGCTTACTACCACCTCTTGCAGGAATAATTGCAATACAACTCATTTAACAACTTCCTTTACAGCATTGATGACAATATTAACTTCTTCATCACTCAAACTAGGATAAAGAGGAAGTGATAATTCCTGTTCATAATATTTTTCTGCTAAAGGATAATCACCATCTTTATAACCAAAAGTCTCTTTGTAGAAAGGTTGTGTTGGAACAGGAATATAATGAACTTGAGTTCCAATTCCTTTATCACGAAGTTCCTGCATAACCTGTGAACGAGACTTTCCTAAAGAAGTAAAATCAATCTGAACAGCATACAAATGGAAACAAGAAGAAACCTCTTTTGGCTCAGTTGGAGTTTTAAGATATTTCATTCTTTCAAAAGCCTTATTGTATTCAGAAACAATTTCACGACGGCGTTTCTTAAAAAAATTCAGTTTTGCTAGTTGTGAACTGCCAAGAGCAGCCTGCATATCAGTCATTCGATAGTTAAACCCAAGCGTTTGCATTTCATAATACCAAGGACCAGGATTTTTTGTTAAAAGTTTTTCCTCTTTTGTTGTTCCATGACTTCTGAGCATGCAAAGCTTCTGATAAAGTATTTCATCATTAGTTGTTACAGCACCGCCTTCACCAGTAGTAATTGTTTTTACTGGATGAAAACTAAAAACAGTCATGTCTGAATATTTACAGTTACCAACATAAGAACCGTCTGCATACTGACTGCCAATTGCATGTGCAGCATCTTCAATTACATGAAGATTATTTTTTTTCGCAATTGTTGAGATTTTTTCCATTTCACAAGGTAATCCAGCAAAGTGAACAGGAATTAAAAGCTTTGTTTTATCAGTAATATGCTTTTCTATTTCTGTTGGATTAATATTATACGAAACTGGATTAATATCAGCAAAAACAGGCTTTACATTATTATAAACCATACAATTGCTTGAAGCTAAGAAAGTATTTGGTGTTGTAATTCCCTCAGAACCTTCTTCAAATTCTAAAGCAGCAACAGCAATATGAAGACCTGCAGTTGCATTACTTACAGAGACACAAAATTTTGCTCCTGTAATATCACAAATTGTTTTTTCAAATTGAGTAACAGAAGGACCTTGTGTAAGATAGTCTGATTTTAAAACTTTCACTACGGCTTCTATATCAGAGTCGTCTATATACTGATGACCGTAACCTATCATATTATCCCTCGAAAATTATATATTTCCTACTTTAGCACGATTCTTTTCAATCCATTCCTGAAGCTGAGAAATTGTCATCCATTCAGAATTATTATCAGAAGTATAACTAAATCCTTCTGGAACACGTTTTCCACCTTTAATCATTTTGTCAATAGTACTGAATTCACAAATCTGTGGAAGAATCTTAAAATGTTCTGGATATTCATATGTATAATAAGCATCCTCTGGACTTATCATTGCCTCATGAAGTTTCTCACCTGGACGAATACCTATTTCAACTTGCTCACAATTTGAATCTACAGCCTTTGCAATATCACAAATATTCATAGAAGGAATTTTCTTTACATAGATTTCTCCACCTTCCATATCAGCAAAAGCATGCCAAACAAGTTCAACACCCTGTTCAAGGCTAATCATGAAACGAGTCATACGTTTATCTGTGATTGTAAGTTTTCCTGTTTTTGCTGTTTCCATAAAAAAAGGAATTACAGAACCTCGACTTCCCATTACATTACCATAGCGAACTACTGCGAACTTTGTAGACTTACCACCAGAATAAGAATTACCTGCAACAAAAATTTTATCTGAACAAAGCTTTGTTGCACCATAAAGATTCACAGGCTTACATGCTTTATCAGTTGAAAGTGCAACAAGTTTTTTTACACCTTTATCTATGCATGCATCAATAAGATTCATAGCACCATGCACATTTGTTTTTATACATTCAAATGGATTATATTCGGCTGTTGGTACAATTTTGGTAGCAGCAGCATGGACTACAAAATCTACTCCATCAAGAGCACGCATAAGTCGTTCTTTATCACGGACATCTCCTATAAAAAAACGAACTCTTTTATCCCCTTGATACTTTTTTGCCATGTTCCATTGCTTCATTTCATCACGTGAATAAATAATGATTTTTTTCGGATTGTACTTTGCCAAAGTCATTGGAACAAAAGTATTACCAAATGAACCGGTTCCACCGGTAATAAGAATAGTTGAGTTACTAAGCATATTACTGCCTCCTTATTTCTAATTTAATATGCAATTATTATTATCATTACTTTTTGAATAAAACCTTTACTCGAAAAGTAATGATAATACTTAAAAATATCGTCATTTAAACTAATAAATGAATTTGAAAAACGGGTCAGTTCCGAACTAACACTAATATTTTCAATAATAGTATTAATCTTTCATAACAAAATCCATTATCTTAATTATATATTACAAACAAATATATCGTTGGAGTCTAATATAGATGACTTCTGGCTTTACCACCAATTTTTCACAAACAATACTTTTGTATTAAATCCTCAAATTCTGCAAAATCGTTCGGGAACAATATTGCACCTTCTAACATTCTGACGTAATTATTTGTATCATCAATCATCACCTTTGAATTTTTTTCCCTGAGCAGAATCTTAGATAAACTAATTGCAGGAATCCCAAAAATACCTATAGCATTTAATAGAGTAGATGAAGAAATACTGATGATACACTTAGGTAAATCGTCTTTTTGCAATGAAGCAAGTATATCTTCTTGAGTACAATAAGATTCAGTTAATACCATTACTCCTAAATTGTCGTATTTACTACAATCAATTTCTCTTGGATGTGTTTTAACCACGATGTTTTTATCATATTTTTGCACAATATTTATGGCTTTCTTGTATAATTCTAAATCGACAATTCCATCAGTTAATCCACTTTCTACCAGACATTGAGTATTAAATAAAACACTTTTTTTGTAAACAGTGTTATTCATTTGATTACTATTTAAATTAAATGCTTTTAAATAGTACTTTTCAACTTCAGTATTTTTTTCGAGAAATCGTTTTCTTCTATAAAACAAATGAAAATTAATTAACTTTTTATTTTTCTCATACTTTTTTTTAGTTTTCAGAGATAGATAAGTTGACAATAAACTCTTATATTTATTAACAATATTTAATAATAGTTTTTTCCTTTCGAAAAAATACGAATAATATAAACTTAGTTTATATGGATTGGAGTATGTAGCAGTTCCATCATCTATACAAATGAAAACACATTGAATATTTAAACTATACAATTCAACAGCCAGATCGTATAAAGGATCAACGCTAACTAAATATATAGTTCTTCTTGAATTATCAAGACGCCTATTATTGGTAATAAATTTTTTGCTTTTCTGAAGAAATCCTTTTTTATGGCGGAATTCATTTACTCCATATGAAATATTTATTTCATTCGTGTGTATTACATCATTAAAATAATTTACCTCAATATGTCTACCCGTTACGACATGAGTTCCTATATAAATATTCCCATATAGTTCTATATTCCTTTCGGATAAGTACATTATACTAGCCTTTACTCCAACTGCATGGAACTTAGTCAAAGGAAATGCCAAATAATTGATTTGAGAATTATGTAGTACTGTATCTATAACATCCTCATAATAGTTATAATACATTTGTCCATTCCCCCCTCCATTCTCTACATGAAACCTCATTATCTATTCCTAAACAATCTCAAAATAGACCCTTTAAACCTAAATAAAAGAAAAATACCAATTACGCAATAAACTCCGATTGCAAAAAATCTAACCATATTATTAGAATATGACAAAGTTATAAGAATCATAGATACAAGGCTAATTATAATCACAAATCCAACAAATCCATAATTATAAACGCAACTAAGTTTTATTCTCCAAACTAAGAACATATGGATACACAACAAACAAAGATAACCAACTAAGGTGGTATAAGCAGCAGCTAAATACCCAAAACTGGGAATAAAGATATAATTTAATCCAAGGTTAACTAACGCTGCTATAGCACTTGCTATTGCCATCCCAGTAGTCTTTTTTTTATACTGTTCAACATTAACAAATAACGTATACAAGAACTGACATATACATCCCATCGTGACCGGAGTCATTACGTATATTGCATCCATGTATTGCTCTCCACCTATTATGAGTAAAACTTCTGGTGAAACAAGCATTATTCCAATAGCACAAAAAAGGAATCCACCTATATATAACCTTGAAAACTTTCTAATATCACCTATTTTGTTCTCTGTCAATTTTTCGGCCAACCATGGAGAAAACGCATTATTCACTGAATTCAGTAAAATTGTAATCATAGCCCCACAACTATATGCCAAGCTATATAAAGCAGTAGCTTCACTCCCACACCACTTATTAATCATTATTCTATCTGTCGAGTTTAATAATGTCATTGATAACAAATGTGGAATATATGGTAAGCAAATGGGCAATGCATATTTCCAATAGGTAAATTTGATTTTCTTACCTTTTTTTATGAAATACACATAAAAAAAGAAACCTACAACAACTGTAGGAATAATAGAACCAAAAATCCTTCCTGCAATTCGGTCTTCCATTGTTATAACCAAAAAAACCGAAATTACTGCCGTACACACAGCAAGTATCAAACTTGTAGTAACAGTTTTCTTATATTCATAAAAATATCGTTCTCTATCCAAAAATAAATTAATTGCTGGTTGGAATAAAAGGTAAATCAACATTGAATTGATATATATTCTTGATAGACCAAACAAAGAACTTACAACATTATTAAATATATTTAATAATACAAACCAAACAGAAATACTAAACGTACTTAAGACCAAAATTGAAAAGATGTATTCATCAAAATTATCTTTAAAATCATATTTAGCACTAATTAATGTTGATTGCAAATTCAAGGTAACAATAATAGTTATTATCTCTAACCATGAGCTATAATTATTAAAAGCTCCAAATTCAGCTTGAGATAAAAGGCGTGCAAAGATTGGAGTTGTTATAAATCCTATACTCTTAACCAAATAATTAGCAACTGTATACCAAATCCCAGATTTAAGTGCCTTTTTATCATTATTCATCTCTGATGTCTCTTGTATCCAATTATATACTTAGAATAATAAACTACTTCTTCATTTTCCTTTTTGTCACCTCTATTACGGTTTTAGGACTCAGTATCGAAGCTTTTAAATAAAGTACCATCGCTTTAAGAATATTGACTCTAAAGTATAAATTAGAAATCTTTAACAAAATGCGACATTTACCCTCTCTGTTATGTCTATAATCACTATCGTATTTTCTTAGTAACCCATAATATCCATTCAAAAGATTTGAATTATTAGTTGATACTCGATCTCTGTTGTGTTCACGATAATAAAATAAAGGCTCTTTCACACATCGTATATTATAATATTTGCTAATACGTAACCACATCTCATAATCTTGTCTTGATAAAAAGTCACAATCAAACATTCCACTTTTTGCAAAACAATTCCGTCTGATAACAACCTGTGAAGTAGATCCAATATAATCACCCTTGGATAGTAACTCCTTAAACGAAATATTCCGGTCAAAATATTCATAATTATAGTACTTATCTGTATTATTCAAATCATCATCATAGAAATTCAACCCCCCACAATAAACCATTCCTATTGACTCATCAAATACTTCTATCTGCTTCTTTATTTTATCAGAAAACCAAATGTCATCGTCATCTAAAAAAGCAACATATGTCCCATTTGCTTCAAGAATTCCCCTATTTCTAGAATACTGTACTCCTTTATTTTCTTTATTCACAATATACTTAATTCTTTTTTCGTTCCCAAATTCTTTTTGATTATTAATCTGGAATTCGCTTTTGAATCCATTGTCATCGATAATGATTATTTCTGTATTATCATAAGTTTGTTTTTTTGCACTTTCAACAGATTGGCGCAGAACGCTCAAATCTCGCTTGTATGTAGTAATGATTATTGAAACTAGCTCGTTCATATCATATACCGCCTTAATTAAAAATTGTCGAATATGGGAAAACACCATATCCATTTTGTATAACCGAGTACAATAAATCGTAAACAACAATTACACCTATTGCAATACAGTATAAATATTTATTAACAGTACTTTTTGCAACTTGTCCCCAGAAAGGTATTTCAAATATTAAATATCCAAGTCCAATCCTATCCATATAGGAGAAATAATAACCTAAAAAAGAAAAACCTATACCTAAAACATATAAATCTAGAAAGCGTGTATTTAGCGTTCTATAATAACCATCTTTATCTTTACTAAAATGATTATTTCTAATCGCTTTAGAACAAACCAAAACTAATAGAATAAGAGCTATCTTAACAAATTGCATTAATCCAACACCACTATTTATTTTTTTAGAAAAATAATGTTCATACTTAGGAAAGTATCTAAAAAAAACAAATATTCCTCCTATCAAAACTATTGGTATTGATATTAATAGCAACTTCCTTGCCTTTGTGTTATTGTGATAGTCTTTTATCAAAAAAATTAAAAGGATGCCAAACCCTAATAATGCAGATAAATGAATTACGCTCAGCAGTAATACAATTATTGCGAATATTATATAGTGTTGTTTTTCCAAAAACTTGACTGAGAAAAAAAGGATACCTACCGTAATATACTGTCTTGTAATATTTAAAGTGTTTAAATAATAACAACCCATAAAAATAAATACCATGAACGCAAAAGAATAACCATTTCGTAACTCCCACATTCTACATATTATAAAAACACAGATTATTATCGAGAAACAAAGAATTAATATTTCCGGTTTTTTAAATATACTCAGTAGAATACGGCAAATAGTAAGAAATCCTTTATCTTTTATATAGTTTATCCCCCCTGTTTCTGCCGCATTAATAATTGAATAATACTCACGTGTATCAATTCCCACAGAAACATTTCTTAACCCGGAATAAAAAGAGAGAACGGCTATTATCATTATAAGCAATAATTTAGAGTTAAATTTGTCTGCCAAATAAGAAAGTATAACAATTATAATAACAAAACAAAGAAAAAAGCTTTGCGAATTATCCATTTTTTTTACCTTTGTCCTTACTTAGAAGATTTATAATGAGATATATTCTGCCATATTATTATTTTCACTACTTGTCAAATCAATAACCTTCGATTTTTCTTTGATAGGATGAACCATTATTTCAACACTCCCTTTATTCAATAATGATACTCTATAATCACACATTGCCCCCATGTAATTTGTTGTATTTACAAAATGGTTACAAACTTTAAATGGAAGAATACACCTATTAAAAACAGTTCTATAAATACGCCTAATAATCGACATATCTTCAATATTTGGAGCAATTCTTATACTTTTAAACCCATACGACCGTAAAATAGGCTTTATGGCACAATATACTCCAAATTTAATGTGAACGTGATGATGAGAATCAATGTGTCCAATACTATATCCTAAAGCCATATATGCTTTAATTTGTGCTTCTGTTTCAGCTTGGATAACAGATTTTATACTCTTTTTCAATGGGAAATAATATTTTTTTTTTAGTAATTCTCCGACAAAAAAACCATCTCTACATAGTATTGAATTCTTGGTACTCTCTAACATCGGTCTACCAGAAATAAAATTCAAATGCAGTCCAACCTTATCATGAAACCCATTATCTTTTGCCAAAAGAGTTGCATTCTTTGCATCGGGCATGTTAACCATTATTGTAGTCCGGTTTATTTTCTTTTGCTTAAAACACCAAACAATTGCATTATCAATCTGTTCAGACATACCAAAATCATCTGCATTAATAATTAGTTGTTTCATATTGTAATATTTACCATATCATTTAAGTATCTTTCTGCGACCTTTTTATTGCTATAATTTTCAGCCGTTTTCAAAGCGTTATTAATTATTATTTCTTTATCAGAGTTTTTCATCTTCATTATTCTCTTAAGAAGTATCTCAAGTTCTTCACTATTTCCCTCTTCACATAAAAATCCGTTTTTTCCGTCTATTATAATTCCATCAATTCCCCCGTTACGAGAAGCAATTACTATACATCCCTGTGACATTGCCTCAATATATACGATTCCAAAAGCTTCATGGTCACTAATAAGCACAAAAACATGATTATTGGCCATTTCTTTTATTAGCTCATCCCTCGGTATTTTTCCCAAGAACATCGTATTCGAGTCTGCTTCTATTTCTTTACTATAATTAATTAATTCAGAGAATAATTCACCTTCACCAGCTATTTTAAGTATATAATTCTGATTAAACGCAAAATGGCAGGCTTTAATCACCGCATCAAAATGCTTTAATCTCACTAATCGTCCTGCGGACAAAATCATTATATTATTATCACATTTTTGAATACATTTATTTCTTCCGCGAATTATATATTCATCTGGTATTCCTGAGGCACAAATAAAAGGCATATACTCCAGTTTTAAAGACTCTTTTACTGATTTTGCTGCCGTTTTTGATCGACATCCAATAATGTCAATATTACTCACGTATTTTTTTAACGAATATTTTTTAATATATTTTGACCAATAATCTCCTTCAAATACAAAACAAGTCTTACAATTATATATCCTTTTTAACTCAGATATTAGTATGAACTGAGGATTTGCCCAATGGCCAGTAATAATATCTGGTTTAAAATTTTCTTTTTCTAGGATTTTTTTTATTAATGAAATCTGCCTTCTAATTTCATAATGGCTATATTTCCCGCTAGGAACAAATTTCATCATAGGTCTATTAAAAACTCTTACACCTTTATCATTGAATTCAAAACTTTTCGTCCAAGATGTATCAGACAAACTTTTTCCAGTAATATTATATTTTTTTATCAAAAATCTCTTTGCACAGTTGGCAAATTTGTAATAAATTCTTGGAAACCTTGTCGAATTAACAATAGTAACAACAGCATGTCCTGATGCAACCCATTCCCTAGTAAAATATGGAATGGTCCAAGGCGAATCACTATTAGGATATTTTTCATATGGGTATAGATTTGTCAACATTACAATATTCATTTAGTTTACTCTTCTTACCTTGCTTGTAACTCTTTATGGAACACATCCAATGCCCTTCTTATAACATCATCCATATCATAATACTTATATTCTGCTAATCTCCCAATAAAAATAACTTTTTTTTCCTTAGCTGCTAAATCTCTATATCTCTGTGCAAGTTCTTTCCATTCTGGTGTAGGGAATGTATAAAAAGGTTCGTCTCCGTCACATGGTATTTCTTTCAGAATTGTTGTTTTATCGTGCTTCTGACCTGTGAGCTTTTTAAACTCCGTAATTCTAGTATAATCATAATCCATCGGCCAACGAGTACTTGCTGTAGGCTGATAAGATTCACAGTCATGAGTTTCAAATATGAATTTAATACTCCTCCATTTGAGCTTTCCGAATTTACAATCAAAGTAGTAATCAAGAGGACCAGTATATATCAGTTTTTCGTACTCTATATCAGCAAGTACTTCTTTATAATCTGTATTCAATAAAACTTTAATCTCTGGATGATCAAGCATACGCTGGCAAAGCTTTGTGAATCCCCCCTTCGGATTACCCTGATACAAATCTGTAAAATAGCGAGTATCCCGATTTTTTCGAAACGGAATTCGACTAATAACACTTTTATCAAGCTGAGATGGATCAACTCCCCATTGCTTAATCGTAAAATATTTGAAGAACTTCTCGTAAATATCCACCCCCCCCTGACTTAGGACAACATCTTCACTAGTCTTGATTTCGTCAATCTTAACCTTCCTACTCTCTATGAATGAATCCATCTCATCTTCAGATAGATTCATATTGTAGAGTTGATTAATTGTCTCCAACGAAATAGGCATCGGTACGAAATTACCATTTACATAGGATAAAACCCTGTGTTGATATTCATGCCAATCACAGTATTGACATACATAATCGAAAACTTCTTTATCATTCGTATGGAAAGTATGAGGTCCATATCTTTGAACAAGGATACCCGCAGCATCATACTCATCGTATACATTTCCACCAATATGCTCTCGCTTTTCTATGACAAGAACTTTCTCATGTAACTGAGTAGCGATTCGCTCAGCTACAGTTATTCCAGCCAAACCGGCACCCACTACAACATATTTAAACTTCACCGTTTTTCTCCTTTGCCATACTAATGATGTACTGACCATATTCCTTATAAACATTACTAACCGAGAATTCTCGCTCAAATAGATTTCTTGAGTTCTGCTTCATTTGTTCTAACAAATCCCGATCTTCTGAAAGATTTCTCAATGCTTCGTACAATTCAAGCGCATTCTCATAATGAATACCGCATTTATTCTTTGTAATTACATCCAACATAACACCCATAGGTTGAAGCATTATTGCAAGTTCAAGTGACAAGGATTCACTAAATTTGTTAGGCATCTGCATATCGAAGTTATCATTCTTTTTGTAAGCCATCAGTCCAATATCAGAAAGAAATCCTATATCTGCTATATCAGTCTGATTTACCCACCCTGGGAATATAATATTATTGAGTCCTTTTTCTTTCACCAATTGCTGATAGTGTTCAAGTAATTCTCCTTTACCACATAATAGAAAACGGACATCAAGATCATTATTTTGGCATATAACTGCTGCTTCAATAAGTGTATCAAAATCAACAAGTTGCCCAAACTGTCCAAAGAAACAGCAAATGATACCTGTGTAATTTTCAAATTCTTTCCACCTCGAATTTTCACTCAATTTCATTGCCACTCCATTATCAGGGTAAGAAACAAAGAAAACACGATCATTCTTATTCTTTTTTCTCTTTGCGTAGGAAAGACCCCAATTCAGATAAGGTTCTGTTGTTCCTACAAGCGCATCAGCATGCTTTAATGCTTTTCCCAACATTTGTCGCAATGGTGTAATCCCCACGGAAACAAGCTTTTTTATAATTCCATGGAAAGGAGATACAAAAACATCAGGATTGAGATCTCTTAAATCAACAACTACTGGAATATTGTGTTTCCTGCCAAATTTCACAGTATAATGCGCCTGAGCAATTGTTGGCATCGCAGAAACAATAATATCTGGCAATTCTTCATTTTGAGCTTTCTTATAAAATCCTTTCGCTGTTTTCCATTCGTGTATCAATCTTTTAAAACTAACATTTTTTTTATAACCGCAAGAATGAATTAATTTCATTTCCAAGTTATCTGTCAATTTTATATCTTTATCTTCACGATATCTGAATTTCTTCTGATAATGATTAAATGTTGACTGCCACCAAATTACCTTTGGACCGAGTTTCTCAAGTTCAAAAGCAAGGAGTCCCATCCTTTGAAGTCTAGGATTATTGTCATCACCAGGAAGATTTTCTCCTTCATTAACTAACCACACTTTTAACTGATTTATCATGAGGCTCCCTCTACTTATACTTTTTGCCTAAAACAGCAAACATTGTGCGAATCATAATCAGTATATTTCTCAAAAAACTATACTTTTTTATACTATCCAAGTTCCATTTCATTTTCTCTGGAAGAACCATATCTAAATATACACTATCTACATCATCTGCAGAACTCAATAACTTGTCTTCATCCTTGTATCTTATACTTGCTTCACTAGTAATTCCAGCAGGTATAAGCAATGTAGCGTTGTATTCGGGTCTATACCTCTCAACATATTTCACCGCTTCTGGTCGGGTTCCGACAAAACTCATATTCCCCGATATTACATCAAATACCTGTGGGAGCTCATCCAAACGAAGATTACGTAATTTGGAACCGACTTTGGTAATCCTAGGATCAGCGTCAACGGTTACTGTTGTACCTATTTTATCTGCATTGTTAACCATCGTTCTGAATTTATGTATCCGAAAATGTTTTCCGTATGCTGTAACTCTTTCTTGGCGATAAAAAACAGATCCTCTACTGTCTATTTTTATACATAATGCTATTATAGACATCGGAATAGCTAAGATAATCAAAAGAATCAAGGCAAGCACAAAATCAAAAAGACGTTTAAGAAAAAGCTGACCTCGTTTTTTATTTAAGCTTTCCCAGTAAGGACGAACCTCTGAGATTCTCATAAAATCTGGGAGATCTTCCCATCGTTTTAGCATCCTTTAATCTCTCCAACTACCTCTTTCAATGAATAACATACATATTCTACATCCTCATCTGAAAGTAAAGTGTGAAGAGGAAGTGTTATCAAATTGTGATAGTAATCATATGCATTAGGATACGCCGAACAATCTTTACCATATGCAGTCATCATTGGAAGTGGCTTGTAATGAACGTTTGTGGACACCCCACGCTCTGCCATTTTTTCAATAATCAAATTCCGCTGTTCAACATTTATTCCTGGTATACGAATAATATAAAGATGGTTAGAAGAATCCATATAATCCGTATGATGAACTAAGTGTGATATTCCGAGGCTATCACAAATTAAATCATATTTTTTGATGATTTCTAACCTTCTTGTAAGCAAATCCTTATATCTGTCGAGCTGCCGTAAACCAATTCCAGCCATTATATCGGTCATATTGCACTTGTACCAAGGACCAATTATATCGTATTCCCACGCACCAACCTTAGATTTTGCTAAAGCATCTTTGTTTTGACCATGAAGAGATAACAACTGAAACATCCTATAGATTTCGGCATCATCTATCCCTTTCATTGGCAACCATGCAGAAGCGCCACCTTCTGCAGTTGTAAAGTTTTTAACAGCATGAAAAGAGAAAGAGGTAAAATCAGCTATTGCTCCACAATTCTTGCGCTCACCTTTGAATACCCGGCTTGCTCCTAAACTATGCGCACAATCGGCAACAACAGCTACACGTCCTAGTGATTTTTGAATACGACTACTTAAAACTTCTAATGGATTACTGTCTAATTCCTGAGGTTTGTATAATGATTTTTTTCGTTCAACAATCTCAAATATTCTGTCATAATCTGCAACAATACCGCCTAAATCTACCGTAACAATAGCTTTTGTTTTCTCCGTTAGCGCCGCTTCAAGTGCATCATAATCCATTTCTGCCATATGTGTAGTTTTGTCTCCATCCTTTTGGATATCAACAAATTTTACCGTTGCACCACAATGAACAGCGGCAGAAGCAGAAGCGGAATAAGTATATGCTGGAACAATAACCTCATCACCTTCTTTAACACCAAGGATACG
>JAEEGL014175159.1_pt1 | contig 19850 bp, 14 predicted proteins | sample 9134231 | NCBI WGS metagenome assembly JAEEGL01 (sample SAMN16246548, study PRJNA631951) | gut metagenome | biome: gut microbiome; feature: rumen; material: fiber-attached | host: Bos | place: Iran: Karaj | collected 2018-10 | reverse complement strand
TGGATGGTCACGTCCAGCGCCGTGGTGGGCTCGTCGCAGATCAGGAATATGGGCTGGCAGGACAGCGCGATGGCGATGACGATCCTCTGGAGCATGCCGCCGGAATACTGGAAGGGCTAGTCGTCATCGCGCTTTTCCGGCTCCGGGATTCCCACCTTGCCCATGATCTCCAGCGTGCGGCGCTTGGCCTCCGCCTGGCTGCACTTCTGGTGCTTCAGGATCACGGTCATGATCTGCTTGCCGATGGTGATGACCGGGTTCAGGCTGGTCATGGGGTCCTGGAACACCGTTGCGATACGGCGGCCGCGGATCTGCTGCCAGTCGTTGGTGTACTTGACGTGGGCGCAGTCGATGATGGCGTAGCCTTCCAGGATGCCTGCCTCTTCGTTGACGTTCCGGTATTCCACGCGGAACACCGCCGTCTGGAAGATGCGGTTCAGCACCTCGCTGTTGCTGAGGTCCTCGCCAATGGCCATGGCCTTGCGGAAGGACTTATTGAGGATATAGATGAATTTCAGCTGGGAGGTGATGGGATAGCGGCCGATGGAGAGCAGGATCTCGCAGGCGAGAATCCTGTTGCGCTCCAGCACGGCGTCGGACAGACCATGGGGATTGCCGGCCTTGTCCGGCTTGGCGATCTTCTGGTCGCGCAGCTTCTTCAGCGCTTCCAGCTCCTGCTGGTCCTTGGCGCGCTGGGCGGTGTCGTTTTGATACGCCGCGGCGCGGCTCTTGATCAGCGCGTCGCGCTCATCGGATACGGCCTTTTCCCGCTCGGCAAGCGCCTTCATCTTCTGCGTGCACTTGTCGATCTCCAGCCTGTCCTTGGCGTTCTTCTTGTCCAGCGTCTGAACGTAGTTGTTGGTCTCCACGATTTCGCCGCGGATGTCCTTCAGCCTGGCGGCGAAATCGGCCTCTTCTTCCTCGGAGAGGCTTTTGACGTGCTTCATGTCGGCTTCCTTGGCCAGGATCTGCCGGTACTCCTCGGCGCCGCGCTCCAGGGTGGAGGACTTGTTCAGCATGGCCGTCAGGCGCTTGATGAGCATCCGGTTGTAGGCAGTCAGCCTGACGTTGGTCTGGGAGAGCTCGTCGTCCGAGAAGATGATGCTGCCCTCGGAAATAAAGCCGTTGGCGTCCAGCATGCCGGCGAAGGTCTTGGTCAGGACGGACTTGCCCGATCCGCTCTCGCCGACGATGGCGATGGATTCGTTCTCAAAGATGTCCAGCGATACGTTGCGGATGGCCGTAAGGATGCGCCCGCGGACGTTGAACTTGACGCTGACGTTTCTCAGGGAAAGGAGCACCTTGCGATTGTCGTTTGCAGCCATGTTTGCTCCTCCTTACATATGCGTCCTGGGGTCGGAGGCGTCCGCCAGATTCTGACCCAGCACGTAGAGTATGATGGTAATGGCGGAGGCAATGGCCACCGGCGGCCAGAATTCCCAGGGATAGATCAGGAACACGGCCTGCGCCTCCTGGATCATGCGGCCCAGGGAGGGAACAGTCGCGCTCAGGCCGACGCCGATGTAGCTCAGGTACACCTCCATGGAGATGTAGGAGGGCAGCTCCGTGGCCAGTATCGTCACGATGACGGAGGTCAGGAAGGGCAGTATGTTCTTGGTGATCATTCGCGGGATGGGTGTGCCCAGGCAGCGGGAAGCCAGGCTGTACTCGCGGTCCCGGATGATCAGCACCTGGGTGCGGAAGAAATACGCGATGCCCAGCCAGCCTGTGATCGTCAGCGCGAATACGAAGCTCCCAAAGCCTGAGCCGATGATGTACACCAGAACCGATATCACCAGGATGTACGGCACATTGGCGATGATGTTGTAGACCACCAGCATGACGGCGTCGAACTTCTTGGAATAGCCCCACACTGCGCCCAGCAGGATGCCAACGGTCATGTTGATGGCCGCGCAGATGACGGCCAGCAGCAGCGACGTGCGCGCGGAGGCCATGATGCCGTAGAAGATGGAGTTGCCCTGCGGGCCTGTGCCCAGGATCCACTTCAGGCTAAAGTGACCGTCGTTGAAATAATCCATGGCCGCCTTGGGGCTGAGGTTGAAGCTGCCGGACCTGGTGACGTTCTCATAGGGCATGTAGGGCCAGATGGCCGGGATGACAAATGAACCCAGCAGGAGCAGGATGAACAGCCCGATGAGCACGTAGTTGATCTTCTTGCGGAAGAACACCCGGAACACGGACGCCCAGTAGGAATACCGGGGCGCGATGATCTTTTCGGACTGGATGGTATCGCTGTCGATAAAGCGGAACAGGTTTTCGTCTTTCTTCGTGATCTCAGACATTATCTGCCGCCTCCTTTGCTGGATGAGAGGGAAATCCTCGGGTCATACTTGGCCAGCAGCAGATCGCCCAGGATGATGGATACGATGGACAGGGTGGTATAGAACAACGTGGTGGCCACGATCACGCCGTTATCGTGGGAGCTGATGGCATTGGTCAACAGGCCGCCGACGCCGGGCACTGAGTACACGCGCTCGGTGATCAGGGCGCCGACCAGGCAGCCCAGGATGTTTCCGGGAATGCCGTGCACCAGGGGGATCAACGCGTTGGCGGAGATGTGCTTGCTGAAGATCTCGCCCTCGGACAGGCCCTCCGCACGGGCGAACTTGACGTAGTCCGCGTTCATCTGGTCGATCATGAAGCGCCGCATCCACTTCATCAGGCCGGCGACGGAGGGCAGGGCCAGGGAAATGATGGGCAGCACATAGCCCAGTATCTTGATCTCGGCGTTCGCAAACTTGTATGGCAGGCCGAACAGCGTCGTGCCGATGGTGGCGAACAGGAAGATGTACGCCAGGGAAGGCACGGCCATGATGAAGATGATGTAGCCGTTGCCGATCTTGTCGAACCAGCCGTCCTTGTAGCGGGCCATGATGATGCCCAGGGGCAGGCCCAGCAGATAGGCGATGAGCGTGGCAATGAGGCCCATGACGAAGGAGTTCTCGATCATGGACAGGCCGGTGATGTTGTATGAATAGCGGGTGTAGTGATCCGAGAACTGGGATTGCTCCACCGCGTTGAGGTTCGCGCTGTTGTAGGTCAAGGAATGGAAGTTGATGGCCGTATCCACGTACTCATCCGTGCCCAGCTTGGCAGGATACTGGGTGGTGACGGTCTTCAGTTCGCCCGTGGGCTTTGTGATGACCGTGGTGATTTCCTCGTCCCGGTAGCGGGTATAGGAGACGCCCAGGTTCAGGTGGATGAAATTCTGGTGGATGAAGGGGAAGCGGCCATCCACGTACAGCAGGTACTTGTGCGTCGTGCCGGAACCGACGACGGCGTAGAAGCCGCTGTAGGGATCCTTCTCCACGCGGATGTAGCGCTCGGTGAGGTTCTCGTCCTTCACGTCGCTGGTGGTCTCCACGGAGATCAGGTGGGTAAAGTAATCCCACACACGCAAAAAGACGTTCTTCTCGTAAACGGCCAGCAGATAGGCGGATCCGCCGGGCTTGGCCCTGCCGTTGGCGTAGGTCTCACCCTTCAGGTAGACCATTTCATACCCCTGCGAGGCGTAGTAATCGGCAAACTCTTTCACGTCGGGGTGTTCCATATATGTCTCGCCGTTGGAAATCGCTTTCTTCGCGGCGGTAAAATCGCTGTTTTTGGAGTAATCCTCGCCGTAGAGCGATTCATACTTGTTCTGGATGTACGTGTTGTAGTTCACGTAGTTCAGGTAGCCGTACTTCTGGTACTGGGAATACTCGTATATCAGACGCTCGTTACCGTTCTTCTTGTTCCACACGTCGTCCGTCTGGAAGATCGCGGCGCGGTTGGTCAGGGAATAGACCAGCAGCATCACCACGCCCACCACCACGATCAGCGAGAAGAGGGAGAACAGTATGCGCTTGACCATGTATGATTTCATGTCAACACCAACTTATTCACAAATTCGCCCCCGCAAAGGGGCTTTGGAGGGCGCCTTTGCGCATTCCGGAATACTTGAAGCGCCGGCAGAGCCCGAGAGCATCCGCCGGTAGGCGCGGTCAGAATCGCCGCAGGCAAGATACCATGGATGGGAAACGGCAGAATGCCGTTTCCCATCCAACCATGAGTCAGATTGTATCAGGGTTTTCCCGGGAATCAGAACAGGCCGATGGTCTTCGTCATGTAGCCGGCGCCGTAGCCCAGGAAGGTGTTCAGGTAGGTGTTGGGATCGCCCCAGTCGGGACCCCAGCCGCTGCCGTAGAAGATATCATAGTTGCCGTCGAAGCCGGTGTAAGCGCGGTAGCCGCAGGCATAGTAGTCTTCTCTCGTGGTGGCTTCCACCAGGTTCACGACGACGTTCTCGGCGCCCAGGGTCTCCTCGATGACCTGCTTGCAGACGTTGCCCTGCGCAGCGTCAGCTTCGCTGGCGGGATAGTACACGACATCCAGCTGGATGGGCCAGGTGACGGTGTCGCCCAGCTCTTCCTTGGCGGCTTCCAGATAGGCCTTGGCGGCGTCAGCGTCGTACCAGCCGTCCTGGCTGTCTTCGACGTTGATGTTCTCGCCCAGCTCGTCCAGGAAGTACTGCACCAGCTCGCCGTACATGGTGCCGGCGGTGAAGGTCTTGTCGCCATAGGTGACATCCTCGTCCAGCTGAACCAGTCCGGGGTAGGTGTAGATGTTGCGCAGGTTGGAGGTGGGATTCAGGCTGCGGCCGATGGCGTTCCAGGCAGTGCGGTTGAAGGCATGCTGGATGGCCTTGCGGAAGTTCCTGTTCAGCAGGGCGGCCTGGGTGTCGATCTTCTGCTGCTCGGTCTTGTTGGAAGCGCAGCCGCCGTTGGCCAGGGCGAAGGTGCCGCGGTCCAGGTTCAGAGCGCTGAAGTAGGTGGTGCTGTCCGTGTCGGAAACATAGGCATACTTCTCGAAGTTGCCATCCTTCTCCGCCAGGGGACGGATCTCCTTGTGCTCAACGTTACAACCGGCGTAGATACCGGCCTTCACGTCCTCATAGAACTGCGGGACGTTGGAACCGTCATCGAAGATCCAGGTGATGGAATCCAGGGTGACTTCGTCAGCCTTGTAGTAGTTGGGGTTCTTGACGACCTTCAGCTCAGAGCCGCTCTCCAGCTTCTGAAGGAGGTAGGGTCCGTTGTAGACCTGGGAAGCGATGTCGGTGGCAAGGCCGAACTTGTAGTTGTCGGTGTCACGGTTCGCATACTCATCGATGCCGTACACGCCGCCGCGGCTCTCATAGAACTCGGCGCACATGGGCAGGAAGATGGAGTAGGTCAGCATGGTCATGAAGTAGGGAACGGGCTGCGCCAGGGTGACGACCAGGGTGTAGTCATCCGCGGCGACATAGCCGACATCGTCCCAGGAGCCGCCGTTGTACAGGTAATTGAAGGTACCGGCAACGACTTCGCCCTCGGCCTCGCCGTCAGCGTTGGGGGCGCCCGCGACCAGGGACTCCAGGCCGGCGCCGGCGTCGATCATGTGCTGGAAGCCAGCCACGAAGTCGTGCGCGGTCACTTCGGCGTACTCGACGCCCTCAGAGGTGTACCACTTCGCGCCCTGGCGAATGTGGAAGGTGTAGGTCAGCTTGTCGTCGGAGATATCCCAGCTCTCCGCCATGGCGGGCTTCATCTGGCCCAGGTTGTTGTACTCCACCAGGCCGTCCACCGTGTTGACGGTGATCTCGGTATCGCTCTGGTGAGAGGTGTTCAGCCAGTCGATGGTGACGGGCGCGGTGGCGAAGGTGGTCTTGTACTCGGTCTGCAGGGTGTGGCCCTTGGCGGTCAGGTAAGCGGCGGGATCGTACTCGCCCTCACCGGCCACGGCGGCGGCCCACTGATCGAGCAGCTCGGCGCGCTCATCGGGGGTGATGAACTCGTCGGAAATCACCATGCCGTGCAGACGGTCGTCATCGTTGCCCCACTGGACGTAGGGAACGGTGCGGGGGGCGATGCGGCTGATGGCGTAGTTGCCGCCACGGCTGGTGGTGGGCAGAACTACTGCGGAATCCAGCAGATAAGCCTCGGCCTTCGCCTCGAGCACAAAGCGCTCGGAGATGGAGCCGGCAGCTTCCGCTTCGCTCATCAGGGCTTCGAAATCGCCGAGAACCAGCTCGTAGATCTCGCCTTCGTCCGCGCGCTCGTAGACGGCCTCAGTTGCGGAAGCGCTCACAACGCTCAGCAGCATGACGACGGCCACAAGCACCGACAGGAACTTGGTTGCGGTCTTCATAGGTACATACCTCCATTAATAATATTTTCAATCACCTTGAAGGGATGATCGAAAACGGGAATATGGGATCTCCTTTCCGTCAGGACAGGAGATGACAACAATAAGTATACAATATACGCCATCAAAAATCAATCGGAAAATATTAAGAAATCGGGGCCGAAAAGTTATAACTCCGTGCATATCGCATCCGGATATGCAAGCCGCGCGTCCGCTTCCAGGGGACAGGCGCCCGCACCGGTTCGACGCCGCATCCGCTCATGCGAAAACCCGCATGGTTCAACGTGTTTCGCGGTGTCGACGGCGATGGGGAACGCGGCAGGACCATCGGTTTTGCCCTCAAAAACCGGCGGCGACGCGCGGCGGTTTCCGGATTTTTGAAGGATTTGCCTCCGGAAAATGCATATTACCGGCGGAAACGTCCGCGCATGGCGGGCAGGCCGGGGGGGCGCCCCCCGGCCTGCCCCGGCGCGCTTACGGGCGGGTGATGCGGTCCTTGCCGTAGAAGGGGCGCAGCGCCTCGGGCACGACGACGCTGCCATCCTCCTGCTGGAACTGCTCCACGATGGCGGGCATCAGGCGGCTGGTGGCCAGGCCGGAGCCGTTGAGGGTGTGCACGTACTCGGTCTTCTTCGTCTCTGTCCGGCGGAAGCGGATATTGCCGCGGCGGGCCTGATAGTCCCGGGCGTTGGACACGGAGGAGCACTCCTTGTACTCGTTCATGCTGGGGATCCACAGCTCGATGTCGTAGGTGGTAGCCATGGAGGCGGAACAGTCTCCCGCCGCCAGCTTGGAGAGCTGATAGTGCAGCCCCAGGCCCTCCACCAGGCGGCAGGCCTTGCCGATGAGCTCCTGCAGCATGGCGTCGGAATCCTCCGGGCGGGTATAGCCGAACATCTCCACCTTATTGAACTGGTGGCCGCGGATCATGCCGCGCTCGCTGGCGCGATAGGTGCCCGCCTCCCGGCGATAGCAGGGCGTGTAGGCGAACAGGCGCTTGGGCAGGTCGGATTCGTTCAGGATCTCGCCGCGGTACAGGTTGATCAGAGCGGTTTCCGCGGTGGGCAGCAGGAAGTGGAAGCCTTCCTCCGTCAGACGGAACACGTCTTCCTCAAACTTGGGGAACTGGCCGGCGGTAAGGCCGCATTCGTAGGTGAGGATGTGGGGCGGCAGCATGAATTCGTAGCCGTCCTTGAGGTGCTCGGTGATGAAGTAGTTGAGCAGCGCCCATTCCAGCTTCGCGCCCTCGCCGGTGTACAGCCAGTAGCCGTTGCCGCCCATCTTCACGCCGCGCTCGTAGTCGATCAGGCCGAGGCTGGTGCACAGGTCCACATGGCTCTTGGCGTTTTTGGGCAGTTCGGGCTTGACGCCGAAGGTCTTCACGACCCTGTTGTTCTCCTTGCCGCCGGCCACCACGTCCTCCGCGGGCAGGTTGGGCAGGGCGATAACGAAGCGATTGATCTTCTCCTCAAGCTGGGACTGCTCGGCGTCCATGCCGGCGATGCGGTCGGAGATGTCCTTCAGCTCCGCCAGCGCGCCGGCGGCGTCCAGGCCCTGCTTCTTCAGCATGGGAATCTCCTTGCTCTTCCGGTTGCGCTCGGCCTTCAGGTTCTCGTTCTCGGTCATGAGCTCCCTGCGGCGGGCGTCCCAGGCCAGCATTTCGGTGAAGTCCACGTCGTATTCGCGCTTCTTCAGCGCGTCCCGGACATAATCGGGATTGCTTCGGATGAGGTTGATGTCCAGCATAAGATTTCCTCCCTATCGGTTTTCTGGCGGATAAAAAAACACGCCCCTGCCAACGCAGGGACGACGTTTGCCGTGGTGCCACCCGGATTCGAGCGCGTGGGCGCTCCTCTTGCGCGCGGTATCGGGCGCGGCCGTCCGGCTCGTCGCCGGAAGCTCCGGAATGGAAGCCGCACGCCCGCCGCCGCCCGCTCTCACCAGCCGCGGGCTCTCTGATGGCGCGGACCTGCGCCGTTTCCTTCATCGCCGGGGTGACGGGCTGCGGCCCGAACCCCATGTACGCATTTATTATATCCCATTTCCATGTTTTTGCAAGGCTTGCGCCCGATTTTAACACAAATCTGCTAAGATGGAGCGCAGCAAACGCTTTGGATGGAGGAGCCATGAGGATCGTCGAATACGCCCGCGCAAAGATCAACTGGGCGCTGCGGATCGTGGGCCGCCGCGAGGACGGCTTTCACGAATTGGATATGCTGATGCAGTCGCTGGAGCTGTGCGACGAACTGGCGCTGGAGAACGCCCGTTTTCTGTCGCTTTCCGTCGACGGAGCAAAGCTGCCCGTGGGAGAAAAGAACCTGGTCGTCCGCGCCGCCAACGCGCTGAACGACTTCACCGGGCAGCGCAACGGCGCGCGCATCCGGCTGACCAAGCGCATCCCCATGCGCGCGGGGCTGGGCGGGGGCAGCGCGGACTGCGCCGCGGCGCTCATTGGGCTGAACAGGCTGTGGAACCTGCACCTCCCCAGGCCCCGGCTGATGGAGATCGGCGCGGCGCTGGGCGCGGACGTGCCGTTTTGCCTGATGGGGGGAATGGCCCGGGCCGAAGGCGTGGGCGAACGGCTCACGCCCATGGAGGGCGCGCCGCGCATCCCCCTAGCGCTGGCGCGGGTGGGAGACGGGCTGAGCACGCCCGCCGTGTACGCACGCTACGACGAATTTCCCCGGGAAAACCCGCCGGCGGACATCCCCCGGCTGGCGAAGGCGCTGGCCGAAGGGGACCTGGCGCAGGCGGACCTGCTTTCCGTAAACAGCCTGGAGGCTCCCGCCATCGAGCTCATGCCGGAGATCGGCGACGTCATGCGGGCCATGCGGGATTTTGGCGCGCGGGCGGTGCGCATGACGGGCAGCGGATCCACGGTGTTCGGCGCGTTCGACAGCGAGGAGGCCGCCCGGGCCGCGGCGGAGGCCATCCCCGGGGGGATCTTCACCCGGACCGCGGGCGGGGCGCAGCCGATCCCCTCATAAGGCGGGAGCCGGACAAATCCTTATCCTCCGGGCGGAGAGAATTTTACATTTATTATCGCGGGGAGCGTTGACAGCCGCCCGGAAGCGCCTATAATTGTTCCCTGCACGGAAACCCGAAAAAAACGAAACGGAAGCGAAACGAAATGACCCTTTTGTTGTCCCTGGCCGTCGCGCTTATCGCGGGGCTTCTCATGACCCGACTGACCAAAAAGCTCAAACTCCCCTCTGTCACCGCGTATCTGATCACCGGCATCCTGGTAGGCCCCTACTGCCTGGGCGCGCTGGGCGTCAGCGGCCTGGGATTCACATCCCTGGAAGCCGTGGAAAAAATGGACCTGATTTCAAACGTCGCCCTGGGCTTTATCGCCTTCGCCATCGGAAACGAGTTCCGGCTGTCCCAGCTCCGGGAGACCGGGCGGCAGGCCACCATCGTGGGCATTTCCCAGGCGCTGCTGGCCACGCTGATGGTGGACGCCGCGCTGCTGGGACTGCACTTCATCATGCCCGACATGCTGTCCGTGCCCGCGGCGCTCACCCTGGGCGCCATCGCCACCGCCACGGCCCCCGCCGCCACGCTGATGGTGGTGCGCCAGTACAAGGCCAAGGGCAAGGTGACGGACATCCTGCTGCCGGTGGTCGCGCTGGACGACGCCGTGGGCCTGGTGGTGTTCGCCGTGTCCTTCGGCATCGCCCGGGCCATGATCAGCGGCACCTTCGACGTACTGTCCATCGTGGTGGAGCCCCTGCTGGAGATAGTTCTGTCCCTGGCCATGGGCGCGGGGCTGGGCGCGGTGCTGACGCAGCTGGAGAAGATGTTCAACTCCAATTCCAACCGCCTCAGCCTGACCATCGGATTCGTGCTGCTCACCGTGGCGCTGTCCATGCTGGAATTCGACATCGGCCCGGTGCACATCGGGTTTTCCTCGCTGCTGGTGTGCATGATGCTGGGCACCGCCTTCTGCAACCTGTGCCCCCTCTCCGCCGACCTGATGGAGAAATCCGACCGCTGGACGGCCCCCCTGTTCACGCTGTTCTTCGTCATCAGCGGCGCGGAACTGGAGCTGAGCGTGTTCGGGAACGCCATGGCGGCGCTCATCGGCGCGGTGTATATCCTGGTGCGCTCCTGCGGGAAATACGTCGGGGCATACGTCAGTTCCAAGGCCGCGGGCTGCGACGGGACCGTGGTGAAGTATCTGGGGATCACGCTGCTGCCCCAGGCCGGCGTGGCCCTGGGCATGTGCGTCACCGCCATGGAGCTGGGCGGGGCGGACGGCTCCCTGGTGCGCAACATCACGCTGTTCGCGGTGCTGGTGTACGAGATCGTAGGACCCATGCTCACCAAGATGGCCCTCACCGCCTCCGGCGACATCCAGCCAATGAGCGAAGAGGTGCGCAACCGCCGCGCCATCAAGCTGCGGCAGACGCAGAAGCAGTAGCTCCCCCATGCCCGCAAAAGGAGGCCGCTTTCATGGCCCTCACCATCGTACACCTGCTGGCCGCCCGGCGCTGGACGCAGTGCGCGCCGCAGTTCGCCGCCGTGCCGGAATTCTGGCTGGGAGCCATCTCCCCGGACGCCATGCACGTGCGCTATCGCGGCGACAAGAGCCGGAAAGACGAGTTCCACCTGGGCAACTGGCTGTCCCCCCATGTGAAGGGCGTGACGGACTACTGGGAAAAGCGGTTTTCCCCCTTTGACGCGGGATACGGCGTGCACTGCCTGACCGACGCCCAGTGGGTGCCCGCCGTGCGGGAGGCGTACCCCCACCTGTACCCCGCCGGCCGGGCGCCGGACGTGGAGCAGTACTACAACGACGCCATCTGGACCGACTTCCGGCTGCTGGAGACCGTGCCCGGGGCGCGGGAGCTGCTGGAAGGGCTCCGCGCCGCCGTGCCCCCCGGGGACCATCCCCTGCTCACCGCGGAGGAGCTGGCCCGGTGGCGGGACGAGACCCTGGAATTCTACCTGGAGGAGCCGCCCCGCCAGATGCCTGTCAGGAGCGTCACGCCGGGGTTCGTAATGGAGTTTATCGAGACATGTCAGCCCATGCTGACGGAAGCATCAAGGAGGTTTCTGCCATGAATGAAGTCGTTCGCGCCATCCTGGACCGCCGAAGCAACCGCGGCTTTTCCGCCGAACCCCTGACCCGGGAGGAGGTAGACACCTTCGCCCAGGTCGCCCTGGCCTCCCCCACCGCGCGCAACCTGCAGCGCTGGCACTTCTCCTTCGTCACCGACGCCGGCCTTCTGCAGCGGTGCAGCGACGCCTTCAGGGCCTGCGCCATGGCCCAGCTGCCGGAGAGCGCCCGCGGCCGCTTCGCAAATTCTGGATTCAACGTGTTCTTCCACGCGCCGCTGGTGGTGTTCATCTCCCTGCCCAGGGGCGAGGAAAACAGCCCCTTCGCCCTGATCGACTGCGGCATCGCCGCGGAAAACCTGGCCATCGCCGCCCAGGGCATGGGCATGGGCAGCGTGATCGTGGGCATGCCCCGGGACTTCCTCAACTCCGACGCGGGCGCTCAGTGGCGCGGCGCCCTCGGCTTCCCCGAGGACAACGTGTTCGCCATCTGCGTGGTCATCGGCCACGGCCCCGCGCAGAAGGAAGCGCATCCCGTGGGTGAGGGCAAAATCAGCTTTATCCGGTGAGGGAAGAAACGCAAAAGGCCGGAGACCCGAAGGTCTCCGGCCTGTTCAATTCGTTGAAAAACCCCGGTTTTTCAACAGGGGAAGAAACACGAGAATTCGCGCGCTGCGCACACGGATTTTCTGACTGGCAGGTATTCATTTTCTTCCGAAAACGCAAGCGTTTTCTCCCGGAAAATGCAGCTTTGACGTGCGCGCCGCCAAAGCTGTTTTTTCATGGGGAGGCCTCACACCGCCCCATACCCCTCCATGGATTTGTCAATGATCTGAAAAGGCCGGATGCCCGAAGGTTTCCGGCCTTTTGCGCATGAAGATGGGTTCCTGACCGCCGGGTATGATCGCGTCTGCGCATGAAGCCGGAGACCGCGCGGTCCGGCCACAGGCAGACCGGTCTTTCAACGATTCAAGGCCCGGACGGCATACCGTCCGGGCCTGCTCAGTCTGTGGATGAAGCCCAGCGCGGCAGGAAAGGCCGCAGCGCAGGGAAGCAGGATTGCAAATGATGGAGCTTCCATCACGGTAAGTGACCGATATTTGCAAGCGCGGCTGACACAGCACACAAAATCCTTCCGGCTTTTGCGTTTGCTGCCTTTATGGGCGCGCTGTGCCGCGCCGTCTCGCGGGTCAGTCCAGGATGATGGCGGCGACGATCAGCAGGTCCGCGTCGCCGGTGTTTTCCACGCCGTGGCCGTGACCGCTGGGGGTGGCCATGGCGTCGCCGGCAGAGACGTCGTAATACGCGCCGTCGTCGCACACGCGGCCGCTGCCCTCGGCAAAGTAGAACAGCTCCGTCTCGTTTTCGTGCACGTGATAGCCGATGGAGGTGCCCGGCGCCAGCCTCAGCACCGAAAACAGCCTCGCGTTGGCCGGCAGCTGCTTCACCAGCGCCGCCGTCTGCACCGTGCCGTTGCCCCCGCGCATGTTTTCCCGCAGGGCCCGCTCCTGTTCGTTCGCTCTCGTAATCATGTCTTTTTCTCCTTTCGCATTCGGGGCAGCGCCCCGGATCAATAGATTGCTTCGCCCTGGGCGTCGATCAGATACCACGCCCCGTCCCGGCGGACGGCGGCCACTCCGTCCCGAAAATCGTTGGCCTCCTCGTATTGCAGGGGGATCGCCAGTCGGCCCCGGGCGTCCAGATAACCGTACAGGCCGTCCTTCTTCACGCGGTACAGGCCGTCCGCCGCCACCGGGCCGCCTGCCGTTCCAGCGTCGAACACTTCGTCCCAGCGCCCGTCGCCGATCTGCTCCCCGTGTTCGTCGATGGCCATCCATCCCTCGCCGTCCTTCACCAGGAAGAAGCCGTCCGCCGTGGAGCGCACATCGTCCCAGACGGGCTCCACCACCACGTTCATTTCGCTGTCGATCAGGCCGCAGCGTTCGCCCGGATTCCGGACAGAATACCAATACCAAGGGGAATACTCGATCGGAGCGTTTTTTGCGCGCACGAGGATATACCCGTTCTCGTCGGGACTGCGCGCAATGCTGTTCCACCTGAGTTCGGTGAGGGCGTTTCCCTGACTGTCCATGAAGCCCAGCTTTTCGCCGTCAAGCACCACGTACAGGTCGTCCAGATAGTGCCACATTTCTATCCATTGGGGCTCAACGACCTCGTTCCCCGAGGCGTCGATCAGCCCCCACTTCCCGTCCTTTTTCACCATCGCCACCCCTTCGGAAAAGCTCCGGGCGCTGTTCCATTGACAATCCAACGCCAGATTTCCCCGGGTGTCGATATACCCACATTTTCCATCCTTTTCCACCACCATCAGCCCTTCGGAAAAGCCTTCGTAGTCAACGTCATCCCACTGCGGCTCCGACGCGATATTTCCCTGAGTGTCGATGAACCCCCACAGGCCGTCCTTTTCCACCGCCGCCAGCCCCTCGGAGAAGCTATCGACCCAATCCCACTGCGGCTCCGAGACGATATTCCACTGTGTATCGATGAAACCCCACAGGCCGTCCTTTTCCACCGCCGCCAGGCCCTCGGAAAAGCTATCGACCCAATCCCACTGCGGCTCCGAGACGATATTCCACTGTGTATCGATGAACCCCCACAGGCCATCCTTTTCCACCGCCGCCAGGCCTTCGGAAAAGCCATCGACCCTATTCCACTGCGGCTCCGCCACGATATTCCCCTGGGTGTCGATGAACCCCCACAGGCCATCCTTTTTCACAAACGCCAGCCCTTCGTAAAACGGTGAGCCATAATCCCATTGCGGCTCGCAAATGACCCGGCCCGTCGCCACCTCCACGTAGCCGACCTCTCCATCCACGAGACCACCCCAGGAAATATGTCCGTTGTACACGATGGCAATGCCTTCCCAGCATGCGGAGCCATCGCCACCTGCGAATGGTAAATCGTCAAAGATCCCGCTCCACCTGCCGGCGGCATCCAGCGCCACGTTTCCGCTCCGGTCGATCAGGCAGTGGCCGTCCTCGCCCCACACCTTGGCGTAATCCCCGTGGAAATTGTACGCATCATTCCACACGGGCTCAATGACGACATTCCAGCTTTCGTCGATGTATCCCGCGTACCTCCTTTCATCCCGTACTTCACGCACGACGGCGAGTCCGTCGACAAAATCGCCCACCCTTATCCACCGCGGCGCGCAGACGAGGTTTCCCTCCGCGTCGATGCAGCCGTACAGGCCGTCCTTTTCCACCTTGGCCAGCCCGTTGGAGAATTCCCCGATGGAATCGGCAAAGCGCACGCTGGAGATCCGCAGCGCCCGCGCGGCGCTGTCCTCATAATCCCCCAGCGCCGTGTACAGCTCCAGCGCCAGCGCGTAATCGCCGCTTTCCTCCGCCTCAGCGGCGCGGCGGTAGCTCTCCCGCGGCTCCGCTTCGCCGAAAGCGCACACGGGGAGCAGCAGCGCCGCCAACACGGCGCACACGATCCGCTTCATTCGCATAGAAATCCCTCCCGCAAAGGAATGCCGGCGCTCACGCACGGGGTATCCTCACCAGCGCGAAGCTGTTGCCCCGCATGCGCAGTTCGCCGTCCGGCACCGCTTCTTCCTCAAAATCATGATCGTCGTCCACGCGCCGCGCCGGCATCTTCCCCACCGGCGCGCCCGCCGCTTCCACGCGGAACACGGCGTCCGGGTCGGCGTCGAACCAGGGAAAGACGCAGTGTATATCCGCAAACTCGCCGGACCCGAAGGGATATTCGATATCGTGGGTGCGCCCGAAGGGAATGCCCGCGGCGCGGAACTGTTCCGTGGCGTCACAGGTGAAATTGGCCGTGACCAGCCCGCCGCCCACGCCGCGCGGCGGCTTGATGCGGCCCATCGTCCGACCGGGGTCCACAGGAATCACACCGGAAAGAACCTGGGACAGCCTGTCCGTATCCATTGCCATGTTCCCGTCCTCCCCCGCGCACGAAATCGTATTTCCGGAACCATCATACCACAGAACACGCGGGATTTCAATTCACCGAGCAAAATCAACACGTTTTTTCTTTCCGGCCCTGGGCGCGTGTGCTATAATACCCTTAGGCAACGGTGCCAGAAAGGCGGCCTTCCTCAAATGATCATGGACATGACCACCGGCAATCCCGTCCGGCGGATGCTCCGGTTTTTCTTCCCCGTGCTGATCGGGCAGCTGCTGCAGCAGCTGTGCGTCATCGCGGACGGACACATCGTGTCGAAATATCTGGGGCTGGACGCCTTTGCCGGCGTCTCCGCAGCGTATCCGCTGTATTTCATGTTCATCGGCTTCACCCTGGGCATGTGCTCGGGCTTTTCCATCCCCGTGGCGCAGGAATTCGGCGCGGACAACCTCCCCATGCTGCGCAAGTGCTTCGCCCAGGCCGCGCGGATGGGCGCCTTGATCTCCGTCGGCCTGGCGGCGGTCACAGCGACCCTGACGCCCCAGATCCTGCGCCTGATGGCCACCCCGGAGGACATCCTGGGCTACTCCCGGGATTACATACGCATCATATTCATCGGCGCGCCGGCGACGGTGCTCTATAACCTTCTCTCCGGGGCCATGCGGGCGGTGGGCGACGGCCGCACGCCGCTGTGCATGCTGATCTGCTGCTGCGCGCTGAACGTGGCGCTGGACCTGCTGTTCATGCTGCCCCTGGGCATGGGCGTGGAGGGCGCGGCCATTGCCAGCGTGCTGGCGCAGCTGATCTCCGGGCTGCTGTGCGCGCTGGTCATCCGGAGGAAGTTCCCCATCCTGCACCCCCGGCGGGAGGAATGGCGGCGCGACCGCCAGGCGACCCGCCGCGTGCTGGGCATCGGCGTGCCCATGGGGCTGCAGTTCTCCATCACCGCCGTGGGCAGCATCCTGATCCAGAGCGCGGTGAACGGCCTGGGCTCCAGCGCCGTGGCCGCCTACGGCGCGGGGCAGAAGATCGAAAACTTCCTGAACTGCCCCTTCGAGGCCACCGCCGTCACCATCGCGACCTACTGCGGCCAGAACCTGGGCGCGCGCCGCATCGACCGCGTCCGCACGGGGGTGCGCATGACCACGCTGGCCATGTTCGGCTACTGCGCCGTGATCTTCGCGCTGGTGGAGATATTCGGGCGCCCGCTGATCTCGCTGTTCGTCGATCCCGCGGAATCGGACATCTTCGGCAAGGTGGCCGGCTACCTGCGGACGGTGTCGGCCATGTTCTTCCTGCTGGTGCTGGTGCAGGTGTACCGCAACGCCATCCAGGGCCTGGGCCACGGCCGCATATCCATGCTGGGCGGGGCGCTGGAGCTGGCGGGGCGGAGCGTCGTCGCGTTCGTGCTGGTGCGCATTTTCGCCTTCGGCGGCGTGTGCTTCACCGACCCGGTGGCATGGCTCTGCGCCGACTTCTTCCTGGTGCCCATGTACTGCCACATCGTGCGGAAACTGGAGCGGGAGATCGGACAGCGCGTTTTGTCGCAAAATGTTTACCCAAAGAACGCTTGACACGCGCTGGGGAATGTGGTTTAATAGTAACACGCATTTGAAGCAACGCAATGACGGAATTATGTGCCTGCCGGAGCGCGTCAGAGAGTCGGCGGTTGGTGCGAGCCGATACCGAAAGCAGTGCGCAGTCTGCCTCCCGAGCGGGCTTTGCCAACGCGAAAGCCAGTAGCAGAGCACGGCCGGCCCCGTTACAGGCCATGGACTTGATAGAGTCCGAGAGCGATCCTTCTCCGCGAGGGGAAGGGTAAGCAGGGTGGTACCGCGAAGCATATTCGTCCCTGAAGCCGGAAGGCTTCAGGGCTTTTTTCACTTCAAGCGGCAGGCAAATCAGGAAAGAGGTCGAGGAAACATGCATCGGATCTCCATTTCGGACATCACCATGAAGCAATCCGCCAAGAGCGCGGGGTACAGCCTCAGCTTCCGGGAAAAAATCGAACTGGTAAAGCTGCTGGACAAGCTGGGCGTGAACGTCATCGAGACGCAGCCCATCCTGAACGTGAAGATCGACAGCCTGCTGGTCAAATCCATCGGCTCGGCGGTGAAGGAAAGCGTCGTCGCCGTGCCCGTTGGCCTGGACAGTGAATCCCCCGCCGTGGCGTGGAACGCCCTGCGGGAGGCAAAATCCCCCAGGCTGCAGGTGCCCGCGCCGGTGAGCGCCGTGCAGATGGAGTATCTGGCGGGAAAGAAGCCCGACGCCATGCTGGAGGCCATCGCCGGGGCCGTGTCCGCGTGCAGGGAGCTGTGCCCGGACGTGGAGTTCATCGCGGACGACGCCACACGGGCCGACCCCGCCTTCGTGCGGGAGGCCCTGCGGAAGGCCATCGCCGCCGGCGCCACCACCGTGACCGTGTGCGACGCCGCCGGCTCCATGCTGCCGGACGAGTTCGGGGCATTCATATCCTCGCTGATCGCGGACATCCCCGAGCTGAAGGGCGTGACGCTGGGCGTGGCCTGCTCCAACGCGCTCTCCATGGCGGACGCCTGCGCCGTGAGCGCCATCCGCGCCGGCGCGGGGGAGATCAAGGCCGCCGCCTATGCCCGGGATGCCGTCAGCCTGGAGAGCGTCGCGAAGGTGCTGTCCGCCCGGAGCGCCGCCTTCGGCCTCGCCAGCGGCATCCGCGTCACCCAGCTGCACCGCATCCTGGGGCAGATCGCGTGGATGTTCCAGACCGGGCGCAGCCAGAATTCCCCCTTCGACACCGGCGTGCAGAGCGGGGAGGGCGTATACCTCACCGTGCACGACGACCGGGAGGCCGTGACGAAGGCCGTGGCCGCGCTGGGATACGATCTCTCCGAGGACGACGAGGCCAAGGTATTCGAGGCGTTTTCCCGCATCGCCGCCCGCAAGGAGCGCGTGAGCGAAAAGGAGCTGGACGCCATCGTGGCCTCCGCCGCGATGCAGGTGCCGCCCACCTATCGGCTGGACAGCTACGTCATCAACACCGGCAACACCATCAGCGCCACCGCCCACATGCGGATGCAGAAGAACGGCCAGACGCTGGAGGGCATCAGCCTGGGCGACGGGCCCATCGACGCCGCGTTCCTGGCGCTGGAGCAGATCGTCGGCCGGCATTACGAGCTGGACGACTTCCAGATACAGGCCGTGACGGAGGGCCGGGAGGCCATGGGCGAGGCCGTGGTGAAGCTGCGCAGCGGCGGAAAGCTGTATTCGGGCCGCGGCATCTCCACGGACATCATCGGCTCCAGCATCAACGCGTACATCAACGCGCTGAACAAGATCGTGTACGAAGAATCCGCCGGCGAGCCGGCGAACGCGTAAGGAGGCGGGCAAGCGATGAATCTCTCCTTCTCCACCCGCGGCTGGCAGCGCTATACCTGGGAGGAAAACATCGAGACCGCCCTGACCATGCGCTTTAACGGCATCGAGCTGTACAACGTGCACAAATCCCCGGAGCTCACCGGGCGCGGCGGGCCGCTGCACAAATATTCCACCGCCGCCACCGTGCGGGAGCTGCGGGAAAAGGGGCTGAAGATCCCCTGCTTCGACACGTCCTTCGACATCTCTGAGGACGGCTGCCTGGACGGCATCCGCGAGACCATGCGGATCGCGGCGGACGTGCAGTGCCCGTATGTGTGCGTGAAGGCCATGCGGGACGAGGGGGAGCGCATCGAAGCCAACCTGCGCGCCCTGGCGGAGGACGCCGCGGCGCTGGGCGTCACCATCCTCATCGAGACCAGCGGCGTGTTTGCGGACACCGCCCGGCTGCGCGCCGTACTGGACAGCTTCGCCTGCGACGAGCTGGCGGTGCTGTGGGACATGCACCACCCCTACCGCGACCACGGCGAGAGCGCGGACGCCACCATCCGCAACCTGGGGGCATATGTGCGACACGTGCACCTGCGGGACTCCGACGACGCCCACACCTATAACCTCATCGGCGAGGGCACGCTGCCCGTGAAGGACATGATGCAGGCGCTGTCCTCCATCGACTACGACGGCTTCATCTCCATCGAGTGGAAGCCCGAATGGATGGAGGAGCTGGACGATCGGGAGGTCATATTCCCCCACTTCGTAAACTACATGAGCCGCTTCGACAGCCCCCGGGGCAAGCGGCGCACCCTGTACGACAACCACGCCCACACCGGCCAGTATGTGTGGAAGAAGGACAGCCTCATCACCGAGACCTTCCCCCAGGTGCTGGACCGCATGGTGGAGGAATTCCCCGACCAGTACGCCTTCAAGTACACGACGCTGGACTACACCCGCACATACGAGGAATTCCGGGAGGACGTGGACAACTTCGCCCGGGCGCTGATCTCCATGGGCGTGCGCCGGGGCAGCAAGGTGGCCATCTGGGCGACCAACGTGCCGGCGTGGTACATCACGTTCTGGGCGTCCACGAAGATCGGGGCCATCCTGGTCACGGTCAATACCGCGTACAAGATCCACGAGGCGGAATACCTCCTGCGCCAGAGCGATACCCACACGCTGGTGATGATCGAGAGCTGCCTCGATTCCGATTACCGCGGCATCATCAACACCCTCTGCCCCGAGATCGCCTCCGCCAAGCCCGGCGAGCCCCTGCACTGCCGGAAGCTGCCGTTTTTGCGCAACGTGATCACCGTTGGCTTCAAAATGCCCGGCCGCCTTACCCTGGAGCAGGCCATGGAGCG
>JAEEGL016479912.1_pt1 | contig 19851 bp, 12 predicted proteins | sample 9134231 | NCBI WGS metagenome assembly JAEEGL01 (sample SAMN16246548, study PRJNA631951) | gut metagenome | biome: gut microbiome; feature: rumen; material: fiber-attached | host: Bos | place: Iran: Karaj | collected 2018-10 | reverse complement strand
TTGCGCAATTCGGCCATTGCCTGATTAAGGATCTTCTGATAGGTCTCATAGCCGAGGTCGGAGATGAAGCCTGACTGCTCAGAGCCGAGGAGATTGCCGGCACCTCGGATGTCGAGATCCTGCATGGCGATGTTGATGCCGGAGCCGAGGTCGGAGAAGTTCTCGAGGGCTTCGAGACGGCGGCGAGACTCCGGATTGAGGGCTGCCAGAGGCGGAGCCAGGAGATAACAGAAGGCCTTGCGGTTGCCACGTCCCACACGTCCACGCATCTGATGGAGGTCGGAGAGTCCGAAGTTATGGGCTCCGTTGATGATGATGGTGTTGGCATTGGGGATGTCGATACCGTTCTCTACGATGGTGGTAGATAGCAGCACATCGTAGTCATAGTTGGAGAAATCGAGCACAATCTTCTCGAGCTCCTCAGGTTTCATCTGTCCGTGACCTATGGCCACACGGGCATCAGGGATATACTTATGTATCATCTCAGCGATATGAGTGAGGTCGCTGATGCGGTTATTGACGAAATACACCTGTCCGTTGCGCGACATCTCGAAGTTGATGGCATCGGTGATAATCTCCGCTCCGAAGGTATGTATCTCCGTCTGTATGGGATAGCGGTTGGGCGGAGGTGTCTGGATGACACTCAGGTCGCGGGCTCCCACGAGCGAGAACTGCAACGTACGAGGTATCGGAGTGGCCGACATGGTGAGAGTATCGACATTAGACTTCATCTGGCGAAGCTTCTCTTTCGTTGACACACCGAACTTCTGTTCCTCATCGATGATAAGCAGTCCGAGATCCTTGAACTTCACGCTATTGCCGATGAGCTTATGAGTGCCGATGACGATGTCTATCTTTCCATCAGCGAGGTCTTTGAGCACCTCGGAGGTCTGTTTGGCAGACTTGGCACGAGTGAGATAATCCACCCTTACAGGCATATCCTTCAGACGTCCGGAGAAAGTGCGATAGTGCTGATAGGCGAGCACTGTGGTAGGCACGAGCACAGCCACCTGTTTGCCATCGCAGGCCGCCTTGAAAGCCGCACGCACAGCCACCTCAGTCTTTCCGAAGCCCACATCGCCACATACCAGACGGTCCATAGGCTTTGCCATCTCCATATCAGCCTTCACATCCTGAGTGGCCTTGAGCTGATCGGGGGTGTCCTCATAGAGGAAGCTGGCCTCGAGCTCGTTCTGTAGATATCCGTCAGGACTGAAAGCAAAACCCTTCTCACGACGACGCTTGGCATAGAGTTTGATGAGGTCGCGGGCGATATCCTTGATATGTTTCTTGGTGCGCTCCTTGAGTTTCTCCCACTGGCCTGTGCCGAGGGTGGAGAGACGGGGAGGTTCGCCATTATCCTGCGACTTGTATTTCGACACCTTATAGAGAGCGTGGATAGAGACGTAGATGCTGTCGCCCTTCTGGTAGAGGATCTTTATCATCTCCTGATGCGTCTGCTGGCCTGCAGCGTTGGTGACAGGCATGCGGACAAGACCGCCGAACTTACCTACGCCATGATCGACATGCACCACGAAATCGCCAATCTCAAACTGTTGGATTTCCTTGAGAGTGAGGGCCATCTTTCCGCTGCGGGCCTTGTCGCTCTTGAGGTTGTATTTGTGGAAACGGTCGAAAATCTGGTGGTCGGTGAAGATACAGACTTTGAGGTCGTCGTCGGAGAAGCCGTCGTGGAGGGTTTTGTTTACAGGAACAAAGCGAAGTGGAGAGTGGATAGTGGAGAGTGGATAGTTATGATTACTGACGGTGCTTGAAGATGATTTTGAAGATGAGCCAGAAGATGGTTTTGAAGATGGGCTTGCATGGTAATCATAACTATCAACTGTCAACTGTCCACTATTAATTATCTCCTCCAGTCGTTCGTTTTGTTTCTGGCTGTCGGCACATACGTAGATGGCATATCCCCGGAGCAGATAGTCCTCGAAGGTCTGTTTGAGAAGATCGAAATTCTTGTGGAAGAGCGGTTGCGGAGAGATATTGAACTGCAGAGTGGCATCAGGCTGCGACGAAGGACGATGGCCGAACTCTATGCGACGGAACTTCTCGGCATCAGAAGCCCACTGGGCACCAGTGACGAGCTGAGACTCACGACGCAGCTGGCGCTCTATCTCACGCTGTTCCATCTCTGTGGCATTCTCCATCTGTTCCATGCGAGCCTGAGCGGAGAATCCCTCCTGATAGGTTCTTTCTATGGCATCGCGCACATAGAGGTAATCCTTCGTCACGAGGATAGTATCTGCAGGCACAAACGAGAGGAAAGCCACCTTATCCTCACTTATCGAGGTCAGCTCAGGCACTATCTCTACCCTATCCTTCTGTTCCTTAGAGAGCTGGTCTTCAACCTCGAAGGTGCGTATGGAATCGATATCGTCGCCGAAGAGGTCTACACGATAGGGATACTCGCAAGAGAATGAATATACGTCGAGGATAGAGCCACGCAAGGCAAATTGTCCGGGTTCGTAGACATAGTCGACCTCACGGAATCCGAACTCCCTCAGGGTCTTGGTGACATCAGAGATATCTACCCTCTGGTCTTTCTCAAGCACGAGAGTGCGCTCGTCGAGGTTTTTCTTTGAGACGACGAGCTCGGCAAGAGCCTCAGGGTAGGAAACGATGAAGGGACTTTGAACTTTGAACTTTGAGCTTTGAACTTTATGATTACCTGCAAGAGATGAGATGGCGGCGAGGACTTCGGTGCGGAGGATCTCGCTGGCGGCATCGCGCTGGGCGTATTTCACGGCACGACGATAACTGGAGGGGAAGAACAGCACGTTTTTATCCCCGAGGAGCTGTGTGAGGTCGTGATAGAAATAGCCTGCCTCCTCAGCATCCTGAAGCACGAAAATCAGGGGGTGAGCACACTTGGAAGCAATGCTTCCGAACAACATCGGGGCACTGGAACCCAACAAGCCCTCGAGAAAAATCTTCTTTGCCGAGGATTTCTCTATCGCTTTCGCCAATGCCGAAGCCTGCGGCAACTTGGCATATACATTCTCTAATTCCTGTATATTCATCTTAAAATCGCTGCAAAATTACACATTTTTTTGTTTATAAAAAAAATAATTAGTAACTTTGCGCCAAAATTATAAGAAGTATATGCACGAAAGCGACAGTATCGTTATAATTCCGACCTATAACGAGAAAGAAAATATAGAAAAAATCATCCGGGCGGTGTTCGGACTGCAGAAGTGTTTCCATATCCTCGTGATTGACGACGGTTCACCCGACGGCACCGCAGCGATAGTGAAGAAACTCATGGCCGACGAGTTTGGCGACCGTCTCTTTATCCTTGAGCGCAGTGGAAAGCTGGGACTGGGAACGGCCTATATCACAGGATTCAAATGGGCGCTGGAGCACAAATACGACTATATCTTCGAGATGGATGCCGACTTCAGTCATGACCCCAACGACCTGCCACGACTCTACAGTGCCTGTCATGACGAGGGTTACGACCTGGCTATCGGAAGCCGTTATGTGACGGGAGTGAATGTAGTAAACTGGCCTATCGGACGTGTGCTGATGTCGTATTTCGCATCGAAGTACGTGAGGATAGTGACAGGATTCAAGGTTCACGACACCACTGCCGGATTCAAATGCTATAAGCGCAGGGTGCTCGAGACCATCGAGTTAGACAAGATACGTTTCAAGGGCTACGGATTCCAGATAGAGATGAAATACACCGCCTATAAGATAGGATTCAAGATCAAGGAGGTGAGTGTGATCTTCGTTAACCGCAGGGAGGGAACGAGTAAAATGTCGGGAGGAATCTTTGGCGAGGCGTTCTTCGGAGTGATGAGACTCAGATGGGACGGCTGGACGAGGAAGTACCCGAAACTTTGAACTTTGAGCTTTGAACTTTATGATTACTCTGTTATATAGGATTTATCAGTTGTTTATAGGATTGCCGTTGCTGGTGATCCTTACTATTATTACTGCACTTGAGGTGGGGATAGGAACGACGATAGGTAATGGACACTTCTGGGGATACTACCCGGGACACTGGTGGGGAAAGCTGATACTTAAGCTGTTTCTTATCCCAGTGAAGGTAGAGGGACGTGAGAACCTGGAGAAAGACCAGAGCTATGTCTTCGTGGCCAATCATCAGGGATCATTCGACATCTTCATTATCTACGGACATCTGAACCGCAACTTCAAGTGGATGATGAAACATCAGTTGAGGAAGATTCCGTTTGTGGGTTATGCCTGTGAGAAGTCGCATCAGATAATGGTCGACAAGCGAGGTCCAAGCAAGATACGCAAGACCTACGAGGATGCGCGAGAGATTCTGAAGGAAGGCTACTCTGTGACGGTATTCCCCGAGGGTGCCCGCAGTTTTACAGGCCACATGGCACACTTCAAGAAAGGAGCCTTCGCTCTGGCCGACGAGTTGCAGTTGCCTGTGGTGCCTCTCACCATCAACGGCAGTTTCGACATCCTGCCACGCATGAAGGGTTTTAACTTCATCAACTGGCATCCGATGAAACTCACCATCCATCAGCCGATATACCCCACAGGTCAAGGACCTGAGAATGTAGAAGCCACCCTCCGTCAGGCATACGACTCAGTGATGTCGAGCCTCGATGAGAAGTACCAAGGAATGGTGGAAAACCCAGACCAATAATTCTCCGTTTGTATGATTGCAAGAGCACCATATCTGTTTCTTCTGCTGATAATCATCCCTGATATCTATTTCGACCTGCATTACTGGAGGCATAAGTATCAGACTGAGAAGCGACTGTTGAGATGGTTGCCCACAATATTGATGGTGGCATATACCATCTATCTCACCTACGAGTCAAACTTCATCCCAGAGCCACCATACATTATTTATATTTATCTCTTCCTGTTAGGACTGATAACCATTCCGAAGATGGTGTATATGCTCTGTTCCATAATAGGACTCGGATGCAGCAAACTCTTTCACAGGAAGAAGTCATCGCACAAATCACACAACTGGGGCAACCTGGTGGGATGGGTATGTGTGCTGTTTATATGGTATATACTCTTCTATGGGTCGTTTATAGGCTTCAAAAAGCTGGAGGTGAATCGTCAGACGTACAGTTCTGAGGCAGTGCCGCAAGCCTTCGACGGATATAGGATAGTGCAATTCTCGGATGCTCATGTGGGGTCCTATACCGGAAGCAGGCAGGAGATCTTAAAGCAAGCCATCGACAGAATCAATGCCCTACATCCTGACATGATTGTGTTTACCGGTGACCTGCAGAACACCCATCCTCAAGAGATATACGAACATCTTGACATACTTGCCAGTCTGAAGGCGAAGGATGGTGTATATTCCGTACTCGGCAATCACGACTATGCATGCTATATTGACGTCAATGATGCCCAGAAGGTGGCCAATGAGAGGGAGACAGTAAGTCTTCAGCGTCAGGCAGGCTGGAATGTGCTACTTAACTCCCATCGCATTATAGAACGCAGCAATGCCAGTAATGGTGCCAAAGGGAAATCATATCTCGTTGTCGCAGGAATGGAGAACGACGGCACAGGCTCTCGATCTCCAAAGAAAGGAAACATCAAGAAAGCCCTCAACGGCATAAAGACATCTAAAGACGCCTTTATCCTGATGCTGGAACACGACCCCTCTGCGTGGCGACGTATAGTAGTGCCCGACGGCAGGGCTCATCTCACACTCAGCGGACATACCCATAGGATGCAGTTTGCACTCTTTGACTGGAGTCCGCTATCGGTAATCAACAAAGAGGCTTACGGATGGTTCCATGAGGGAGAACAGTCGCTCTTAGTGACAGCAGGCATCGGAGGACTTATCCCCTTCCGATTCGGAGCTACCGGAGAGATAGTGGAAATCACACTACGAAAGAAATAAAAATTGGCGCCCGAGTTGAGCGCCAATTTCTTATTATCTTATTTCTTAATCTTATATAAACGGAACGTCATTGCAGGGATGTCGTCAGTGAGTAATGTCGCATCCTTGCCAGCATCAACAGAGATGGTGCCATTCTTGGGAGTGATCTTCTCGGGATTGTCGAGGGTATTCTCATCATCCATACCATTATGAGATAGGGTGATGGTCTCGGCAGTACGAGTGCCCTTCATGCCTACAAGCTTCACTGAAACAGGCTGCGGTTGCCTAGAGGTGTTGATGATCTTGATGATCACCTCACCGGTATTCTTGTCGAAGACAGAAGAAGCGAAGAGTCCGTCCTGTCCCGGCTGTCCTGCGATAGGCTGTTTGTTCATCGTCATACGGAGAACGTTGGTGCCCTTGTTGACAGCATACATCTGCTGAACATAGTAGCTGCAAGACTTAAACATACGGAGGTTGTCGTACCAGATAAGGTCTGGACGCCACTGCCAACCCTCTACGTGAGCGAAGAGAGGAGCATAGGCTGTCATATACACTACATCGGCATTACGTTCCATATCAGTCATGAAGGCTGCCTCGAGGATAGATGCCTCGTAGTGGTTCCACTTGTGCTTGTTCTTTCCGTGACATGCATACTCGCCGGCAAACACCTTCGGACCCTTACGATCATAGTGTTCATAGCGCAGTCCGCCACAGAACTCACCATATCTCGCCTTTCCTGCCTCATTACCCAAGAACCAGTCCTCGTTACGATAGAAATGCTCATCCACAAGGTCAGCCTTAAGTTTCTTCATGGCTTCCCAGCCCTTCTCGAACATCTTACCCTCAGAGTCAGGACCGCTGGTACCTACAATTTGGATGTTGGGATACTTAGCCTTGATGGCAGCCACAAACGGCTCCAGACGCTTGAAGTAGAGATCATCCCACTGCTCATTACCTACACCAATGAACTTCATGTTGAAAGGCTCGGGATGGCCCATCTCAGCACGGATCTTACCCCACTGAGAGTCTGCAGGACCATTGGCGAACTCAATAAGGTCGAGACAGTCCTGGATATATGGCTGCAGCTGATCGTAAGGAACATGCGCAGAGTCGTCGTTCCAGTTCTGGAACTGACAAGCCATACCTACATTCAGCACAGGCAGAGGCTCAGCACCGATATCCTCTGAGAGTTGGAAGAACTCGAAGAATCCGAGACCATAAGACTGGAAATAGTCAGGATAGAAACGGTACGGGAAGGTATACTCCCAGCGATTCTCGTTGAGAGGACGGTTCTCTACAGGACCGATGGTATTCTTCCATTGATAACGGGTCTTAAGGTCTACACCCTCAACGATACATCCTCCAGGGAATCTGAGCAGTCCGGGATTCTCATCAGCAAGAGCCTGAGCAAGGTCGCGACGCATACCGTTCTTGCGATTTTTGAAGGTGTTAACAGGGAAGAGACTGATGTGCTCGAGGTCTACACCATTCTTGCCCCTGAGGAAGATACGTAGCTGACCCTTTGCGATGGTACGAGGAGACTTGATCACCTGCTCATACTGTTTCCATTCAGTAGATGCGATTGTGATAGTGTCGGAAGTGAACTGCTGGTTCTCTTCCATAGTTGCACGATCAATGAACTGCACGATAATCTTTGCCTCACCCTTAGGAGCTCTCGCCCATACGGAGAAGCGATAATCCTCACCCTTATGGAGTCCGATGCCGAAGAATCCGTTATTAGAGATTCCCGAGCGACGCTCATTATGTCCGGGATAGCGCAATCTCAGATAATGGGGACAACGCTCGAATGGTCCGTCGTCCTCAATCTCGAAATCTCCGAAAGCCTCCCATCCCATAAGATGATCGGGAAACTCGAAGGAACGGTTCTTTACTAACTCACCATACAAACCACCATCTGCAGCATAATTGATGTCCTCAAAGAAAAGACCATACATCGTTGGTTGTACTGGTGCTCCGAGTTTTTTTGTGTTTACCTCCATCATGTGGCTCTGAGCCGACAGAGAGAGACATGAAACGAGTGCAAAGGCACAAGATAAAAATCTTAATTTCATCGTTATTTAGTTTAGAAGTTACTACTTTCGCCAGTTTGTTGATGCAAAATTAGTTAAAAAATCGATAATTTGCTTGTTTTTTCAGATAAAAGATGTAATTTTGTGAAAAATTAAGAGTTCATTGAGAATATTACGAACTACAATCTAGATTAATTTAAAGGAAAAGATATGAAGAAAATCTTAGTAGCAGAAGACAATGACAGCAATTTTATCCTAATGACGTATATTCTGAAGAAGTTCTATCAGTTTGAGCGTGCAAAGAATGGACAGGAAGCTGTAGACATGGTGGAAAAGGGGGAATACGACCTTGTGCTTATGGACATCAAGATGCCCATTATGGATGGTCTTGAAGCCACGAAGAAGATCAAGGAGACTCATCCCTCACTGCCCATCATTGCACTGACAGCAAATGCTTTTGACAGTGACCGCCAGATGGCATTCGATGCAGGTTGCGATGAGTTTCTCTCAAAACCTATCAGTAGCGATCTATGCCTTAGGACAATTGCAAAAGTCTTAGGAGAATAATTAAAAAATATAGAATTAATGTTTGATAAAGAGAGAGGGCTGTATATTGCCCATTGCCCTAATGGAGCACTGAGTATCACAGGTAAGATGGCTAACCGTCATGGACTCATTGCGGGTGCCACAGGTACTGGCAAGACTGTCACCCTTCAGGTGATGGCAGAGACATTCTGTCAGGCTGGAGTACCTTGTTTCATGGCCGACATGAAAGGCGACCTGAGTGGCATCTCACAGGTAGGAAAGCTGAGTGGATTCATTGAGAAGAGAATGCCTGAGTTCGGTATCGAGAACCCAGAGTTCCAGAGTTGTCCTGTACGTTTCTTCGATGTCTTCGGAGAACAGGGTCATCCCATGCGTGCTACTATCTCCCAGATGGGTCCACAGCTGCTCTCGCGCCTAATGCAGCTCAATGAGACTCAGGACGGAGTGCTTAACATCGTGTTCCGCATCGCTGACGAGAGAGGTCTGCTGCTCATCGACCTCAAGGATCTGCGTTCAATGCTTGACTGGGTATCTCAGCATTCGAAAGAATACACTACAAAATACGGAAACATATCCACTCCAACCATCGGAGCCATCCAGCGTGCTTTGTTGCAGTTGGAGAATCAGGGAGCCGACAAGTTCTTCGGAGAACCTTCTTTCGACATCAATGACCTGATGCAGACAGAGGGAGGCAAGGGAGTGATGAATGTGCTCGCAGCAGACAAGCTGATGATGCAGCCAAAGCTCTATTCTACATTCCTGCTATGGCTGCTGAGTGAGCTCTACTCTACCCTTCCAGAGGTTGGTGACCTGCCACTTCCGAAACTTGTGTTCTTCTTCGACGAGGCACACATGCTCTTCGACGGTACTTCGAAGGCACTGCTGGATAAGATTGAGCAGGTGATTCGTCTTATACGTTCCAAGGGTGTGGGTATCTACTTTATCACTCAGAGTCCTACTGATATCCCGGAAAACATCCTCGGACAGTTAGGTAATCGTGTACAACATGCCCTGAGAGCATATACCCCGAAGGATCAGAAGGCGGTTAAGACTGCAGCTGAGACCTTCCGTGCTAATCCCGCATTTAAGACAGACGATGCTATCATGAATCTCGAGACAGGTGAGGCGCTCGTTAGTTTCCTTGACGAGAAGGGTGCTCCAGGTATCGTAGAACGTGCTAAGATACTCTTCCCACTATCGCAGATTGGTGCTGTGACAGAAGGTCAGCGACTTGACATCATCAAGGGTAGCCGTATCTTTGGCAAGTATGATACTCCTATCGATCGCGAGAGTGCTTTCGAGGTACTCATGGCAGAGGCTGACAAACAGCTGGCAGAGCAAGAGAAGCAGGAGGCAGAGATAGAGATTCCCCAGCCAAAGGCAGAAAAGGAAGAAAAAAAGAAGTCGGGTATGATGGGTAAGGTGTGGAAGGCTGTACTTACAGCTATCACTTCAACTCTGGCCACGATACTCGGTACCTATGTTAGTGACAAGGTTACAGGCAAGAAGACTAAGTCGAGGACTTCAAGCACGGGTCGTGTGGTTAAGAATGCCACGAGTGCTGCTACACGCACCATCACCAAGGAACTCACAAGAGACATCCTGGGTAACCTGGTTAAGTAAGATTATTCACAGATAGTATAGATATACCGCTGTCGAACGACAGTGGTATATTTGTATTTATCGGGGACAAGCACCTCTTTCATGCCATTGCTGATGGTAGTGCCCAGAAGCTTTATCGTGGCCTCTTTCATAGTCCACAGACGGATAAACTCCTCATCAGGATTATCAGAAGATTTTATCTGTCGCAGCTCATCATCGTTCATACAGTATTCTGCCAAAGAGTCTTTATATTGCCTTAAGCTCTCCACATCTATTCCCACAGGATGATCGCTGACGACACATGCTGCAGCCTCCTTACAATGACTTAGATTGAAGAATATCTCAGGATGTCCCACAAGAGAGGGTTTGCCACTCTCATTATATTCAAAGAGGGGATTATCAGTGATGCCGTATTCATCGCAAAGAGCCTGTTTCAGAAGCTGATAAGCAAGGACACATAACCTCTGCCCTTGTTCATGCTTGAACTTCAGAGCCTGTTCACGACGTTGCTCTGATATCTCCTGCAAAGCTGCAGAGAGGTCGAAGTCCCAAATATTATCACTGATCAGTACTCTCTTCATTATCTAATAACAAATCAGTATTCTTGGGTTTGGGTATTCTGCGATTAGCGTTCTCCTTGGCACCAACGCCTATCAGTTCATGAGCTTTCTGATAGACACTCTGACGTCCGTCCTCGAGTTTATCTTTCGTAAACTTATAAGCATCATCCACCTTTTTAAGTTTCTCTCCCAGATCATTATACCTCTGTACGAAGTCACCAAGACGATCCAGCAGCTGTTCTGCCAGTCCGAATACCTTCTTCTGATTCTCCGCCTGCTGATTCTGCACCCAGGCGATATGTATCATGTGAAGGATTCCAAGCAGGTTCTGTTCACCAGTGACAAACACTTTCTTCTCGAAAGCCTCACGCCAGAGAGTAGGGTCATTGGCAAGTGCCAGTTGAAGAGAAGACTCGAAAGGCATGAACATAATCACGAAGTCAACTGCATCGCGACCATTCTTGATATATTTTGAGTAATCCTTTCTCGCAAGCTCATTCACGTGCTGGCGAACACTCTTGATATGATCCTGAAGATAACGTTCCTTATCCTCTGCGTTCTCGGCATTCACATATTTCTCGTATGCCACCAGCGACACCTTAGAGTCGACGATGGCATCCTGTCCCTGGGGATAGTGGAGGATAACGTCAGGCTGCATCTCCTTACCTGTCTCATCATGTTTCAGAGGACGTCCCAATTCATCTCTGAGTCGTGCCTGTACCTCATAATGGATGCCCTCAGTGAGTCCCTGACTGGCAAGGAGGTCGCCGAGGATTATCTCTCCCATGTTGCCACTCACCTTATTATCACGACGCAGCACATTGGTAAGACTCTCTGTCTTCTGTCCCAGCTGTTGTGTCTGTTCCATCATGAGTCGTATCTGTTCTGCGAAACTTGCAGAGTAGCCAGCAGACTTCTCCTGATTCTCATGTATGGCCTTCTGCATCTTCTCTACGGCATCTTTCAGGGGCTTGGTGATACCTGTCATCGCCTCTGTGTTAGACTCCTTCAGCTTCGTAGCACTCGCCTCCATGATTTGCTGGGCCATATTCGAGAACTGCTCACGAGCCGTACGTAACTGCTCCTGAAACTGCTCCTTTGATGTCTGGAGCTGATTCTTGAACTCCTCATCGCGACGCTGAAGCTCTGTACTCATCTGCTGACGTACGAGTTCCAACTCTCTGCCTTGCGACTCCGTCTTGGCATTCAGCGACTTATTCTCTGCCTCCAGATGTTGCACACGACTGTTGGCAGCATTTAGCAGTTCTGAACGCATAGAGAGTTCGATATCTTTCTTTCCGCCCTCTACTCTCAGAACATCCATCTTACGGTCCATAATAAGATATAGAGCTACCGCCCCAATCGCTATACCTATTATTATATATAGAGCAATCATCATAAATCTTTATTATTTTAGGTGCAAAAATACAAAAAAACGTTCAAATAATTGCATTTATCAGAATTTTTGTATATTTTTGCAGCATAAAACTTATAAACCCAACAACATTACAAACAAAAAAACCAAAGATTATGGATTACAAAATTATCGACATCGAGGGTGTAGGCGACGTTTATGCAGAGAAGCTAGTTGCCGCAGGTATCAACAAAGTAAGTGAACTTCTTGAGAAGTGTGCAGCTCCCAAGGGCCGCAAGGAACTGGCAGAGGCTACAGGTATCAGTGAGAAGCTGATTCTCCGTTGGACAAATCATGCAGACCTCTTCCGTATCAACGGCGTTGGTCCTCAGTTTGCTGAGTTGCTCGAGAAGGCTGGTGTTGACACTGTTAAGGAGTTCCGCCATCGTGTTGCAGAGAACCTGCAGCCAAAGCTTGAGGAGATCAATGCTGAGTTCCACATCTGTGGACGTGTTCCTGCTGTCAGCGAGATACAGAAGATGATTGATCAGGCTAAGGAACTTGAGCCAAAGATGACTTACTAAAAATAATAATTCCCGCCAGCTGGCGGGAATTTTTCATTTCTTATCGTATGCGTGTAGCGGATAATCAGTGGTATAGTGAAGTCCCCGACACTCCTTACGTTCCAGAGCCCAACGGGTGATAAGATATCCCACATTAATCATATTTCGCAGCTCGCAGATATCCTTAGAGGCTTTAACACGCTTAAAGAGTCGCTCTGTCTCCTCATAGAGCATATCCAGACGATCCCATGCACGATGTAGTCTTAAATCAGAACGCACGATACCAACATAGTTTGACATTATCTGATTCACCTCTTTCACACTCTGGGTGATAAGCACCTTCTCCTCATTTGTCATCGTACCCTCGTCGTTCCACTCTGGCACTTTTTCATTGAAGTCATAGAGATCTGCATGAGCAATGGTATCCTTTGCAGCTGCATCGGCATATACCACAGCCTCAATAAGCGAATTGGATGCCAGACGATTTCCTCCGTGCAAACCTGTACATGAGCATTCTCCGAGGGCATAAAGACGTTCTATGCTCGACTGTCCGTTGATATCTACCTTGATTCCTCCGCACATATAGTGGGCAGCGGGACGCACAGGGATATAATCCGTAGTGATATCGATACCTATTGAGAGACACTTCTGATAGATATTCGGAAAGTGTTTACGGGTCTCTGCAGGGTCCTTATGTGTTACGTCGAGACATACGTGATCAAGACCATGAATCTTCATTTCCTTATCGATAGCCCTTGCCACGATGTCACGAGGAGCAAGGGAAAGTCGCTCATCGTATTTCTCCATGAAGGTCTCGCCATTAGGCAGTTTCAGTATACCGCCATAGCCTCGCATAGCCTCAGTGATGAGGTAAGCAGGATGAGTCTCCTTAGGATTATGCAGCACAGTAGGATGGAACTGCACAAACTCCATATCAGCCACTGTACCCTTAGCACGATATACCATCGCTATGCCGTCGCCTGTGGCAATAACAGGATTAGACGTGGTGAGATATACAGCACCACAACCACCTGTACACATCACTGTCATCTTTGAAAGATATGTATCCACTTTCTGAGTCTTGGGATTCAATACGTAGGCACCATAACACTGGATGTTTGGTGAACGTCTTGTTACCCTCACTCCCAGATGATGCTGGGTGATGATCTCGACAGCAAAGTGATTCTCTTTGACATCGATTTCCGGACATGCACGGACAGCCTCCATCAGACCACGTTGTATCTCAGCTCCAGTATCATCGGCGTGATGGAGGATACGGAACTCCGAGTGTCCTCCCTCACGATGAAGGTCAAAGGTACCATCATCCTTCTTGTCGAAGTTGACGCCCCACTCCACCATCTCCTTTATCTGTTCTGGAGCATTTCTTACTACCTGTTCTACAGCCTTACGGTCAGAGATATAGTCGCCTGCGATTATGGTGTCGGCAATATGTTTGTCGAAAGTGTCTACTTTGAGATTTGTGACACTTGCCACACCGCCCTGGGCAAAAGATGTGTTAGCCTCATCAAGTGATGTCTTGCAAATCATACACACCCTACCCTTCTTTGCACGGGCTACCTTCAGGGCATAACTCATTCCGGCTACTCCGGCACCGATAACGAGGAAGTCATACTTGTATACCATAACGAAAATCAATAATACTGCGCAAAATTACAAATAATTCTCCATTCTCCATTCGCAATTCCCATTTTTTTGTTATTTTTGTGGCAGATTATGAAGAAAATACTTATTATATCCTATATTTTAAGCCTCGCAATGATGTTGCAGGCACAGACAGACCCACAAAGTGAGGGCAGCTTCAAGGTGGCCTTTGGAGAACCTGTGGACACTGCGTTTACCGACTCTCTGATAGCCGACACTTCTGGTGTACGACTACAATGGCCAGAGAATGTTATCGTTCGTATCGACAATATCCTCAACGATCCTTTACTGAAAAGGTCGCAACTTGGATTAATGGTCTATGACCTCACCACCGACAGCATTCTTTTCCGTTACAACGAACAACAGACGATGCGTCCTGCCTCAATAATGAAACTTATTACTGCCATCACAGCCCTAGATCGTCTGGGCAGCAACTATCAGTTTCGTACGTCATTATATTATAAAGGTATTATCAAAGGACGTACTCTCGTTGGTGACATCTACTGTGTAGGAGGCATGGACCCCCGTTTTGGCAGCGACGACATGAACGCCTTTGCAGAGGGTGTGCGCCGTCTTGGTGTCGACACTATCAGAGGCAAGATTATCGCCGATATATCTATGAAAGACGAGACACGTCTTGGCGAGGGTTGGTGCTGGGATGATGACAACCCCATACTTACACCTCTTCTGATGGCAAAAAAGGCAGACTTCATTCCCCGTTTTATCGACGAGCTACGTGATAAGAACATACATATCATCATGCCCTTCAACAGCGATGGCACTGATGAGGGTACAGTACCTAATGGTGCATCTATCATCTGTTCCCGCTTCCACCCTATTAGTGAGATACTCATGCAGATGCTAAAAGACAGCGATAACCTTTATGCAGAGTCGATGATGTATCAGTTTGCCGCATCCGGAGGTGTAAAGAAGGCCTCAGCTGCAAATGCGAGGACTCACGTAAAGAAACTGGTTAGCAAGATAGGTCTTAACCCTGATAGATATAAGTTTGCCGATGGCAGTGGATTGTCGTTGTATAACTATGTCACTCCAGAACTTTTGGTGCGTTTTCTGCGCTATGCTTATCGCAACACAGATATCATCACGAGTCTTTATCCTGCGCTGCCTATTGCTGGAGAGGACGGTACTCTCAGCAAACGTATGAAGGGTGAGTATACTCATAATAACGTGCATGCCAAGACAGGTACCCTTACAGGAATAGCGAGTCTCGCAGGCTATTGCCGCACAGCCAACAATCACTTCCTCGCTTTCTGTATCATCAATCAGGGCGTACTTCGCGTCTCTGATGGTCGAGCTTTTCAGGATAAGATATGCACAGCATTGTGCCAACCATAAAGTATCACACCCTAACACTAGAGCACTTCTAGTATTAGGGTAGAGCCCCTTTAGTGTTAGGGTAGAGCCCCTTTAGTGTTAGGGTTTCTTTGCTGTAGTGCAGATATTGACCAGATAGATAATACTCATATAAGGAATACCCGTGTTCGACTCAAGACCTATCTCACAGGTACGACTGTTAGAGTAACCTACCTCAATCTTGTTAGCCTCTATCTGTGGGCGCAGCTTCCTTAGGCCATATCTGTTAAGTTCAGGGAAGGTGAATCCTCTGTCACCAGCGAAACCGCAACAACCTACACCTTCTGGGATAAACACATTGTTCGAGCAAAGTTTCGCCAATGCTATCATATCCTTGTCAACACCCATCTGACGCGTAGAACAGGTAAGATGGAGAGCGATACGTTTGTCTGTAGGATGGAAGTCAAGACGATCTACGAGATAAGTCATGATAAATTCGGCTGGCTCATAGAGTTTCATCTTCTTCATCACCTTGCGCATACGGTGCAGGCACGGACTCTGAGCGCAGAGCACTGGATATTTGCCTTGCTCCGATGCTTTCCAAAGCGCTGCCTCCAGTTCGGCACTCTTACGGTCTGCAATATCGAGCATACCCTTCGACTCCCAAATCTGACCACAGCACATACGATCCATTCCCTCTGGGAAGATTACCTCATAGCCAGCCTTCGCCATCAGCTGGATAACCTCATCCACAAGGGCATGTTTCATATTGCCATCCTTCGACTGCCCCATTGTCTGGTTGATACAACTTGGGAAATACACAACTTTTAATGGAGAATGTTCTTCCTCCTTCTGAGGTATGGACTTCTCGATAATAAACTGAGTGAGATCGGAGGGCTTGGGCTGACGTTTCTTCTTCGGCATCGCAGTTGTCCATAGAGGCAGTCCCATCTTATTCATCGTACGACACACATGTGTCATCAGTGCAGGTCCAAGAGTAAGATGAGCCATATGTGCCACATCGAGCACTACTCTCAGGCCAGACTTTATTCCAGCCATGTGATTGGCAGCGAACTCTCCTACCTGATAACCCAGCTTCGACTTGTTCATATCCAACTGACGGATAATATGTGTCAACTCACCTGTATTGATCTTCATAGGACATGATGTAGAGCACAGACCGTCGGTAGCACATGTCTGGTCACCATAGTACTTATACTGTTTGCGAAGTATCTCTGCTCGTTGTGGATCTCTTCCTGTTGCCTCCAGGTCGCGAATCTCTCTCTGTACAGCAATACGCATCCTCGATGACAACGTTAGTCCGCACGACATACAGTTAACCTCACAGAATCCACACTCGATACACTTATTTGCACGCTTCACCTGTTCTATGGTCTCCTTGGCGGTAGAGAGCTCAGGATCCATAAGGTAATGACCACCATCAGGTACACTTGCGAAGTCATAGTCGAGCACAGGCAGCGGTTTCAGGCACTTTATGAAACAGTCTGGGTCGTCGTTGAATATTACTCCCTGATTCAACAATCCGTCAGGATCGAAGATTGCCTTCAGCTCCTTCATAGCCTCATAAGCCTTGTCACCCCATTCGTATTTCACAAATGGTGCCATATTTCTTCCAGTACCATGCTCGGCCTTAAGTGAACCGTCGTATTCCTCTACCACAAGCTTTGCCACATCACGCATCATTTCTGCATAACGTGCCACTTCATGCTGGTCTGCAAAACTCTGGTTCAAGATAAAGTGGTAGTTGCCCTCAAACGCATGTCCGTAGATACAGGCATCAGAATAACCGTGATCAGCAATCATCTTCTGCAGTTTTACCGTAGCCTCAGGCAACGACTCTATAGGGAATGCTACATCTTCGATAAGACATGATGTGCCTATAGGTCTTGTACCTCCAACACTTGGGAATATACCGCTTCGAATAGCCCAGTACTTGCCATAAACGGCAGGATCTTCTGTAAACTCTGCAGGGATATAGAGTCGGAACTGTCCAAGACACTCCTTAATCTTCTCTATCTTCTCAAGCAGTTGTTCGTGAGTTATTCCCTTGGTCTCTGTGAGTATCGCAGTCAGGTTGTGGTAGTCGCCAGGTTCTACCCCCTCAATCTTACCTGCATCCACATCCTTCTTATATTGCAGGAATACTGGGTCGTCAACAGAGTTAAGCGACATATAGTCGAGCATCTCAGCACTCTTCACCATCAGGTTCTCTGCACTCATCTTCAGGTCATCATCACCGGCCTTCAGCTTCTTCATGGCTACAACAGCCTCACAACTCTCCTTCATAGTAAGGAAGTAAACCATCGCTGAAGCCTTGAACTTATAATCGTGAAGGGTCTTCATCGTCACCTCAGAGAGGAATGCCAACGTTCCTTCCGAACCCACCATCGAGTGTGCGATAATGTCAAATGGGTCATCATATGCTATAAGCGGTCTTAGGTTCAGACCCGTCACGTTCTTAATAGAATACTTCTTGGCGATACGCTCTGCCAATTCCTTGTCTGCACGTACCTTGTCTCTTAAAGCCTCAATCTTCTTTATAAATTCTGGGTTACGTTTGCGGAAAGCCTCCTTGCTTGCCTCGTTGCCAGTATCAAGGATAGATCCATCAGTGAGCACAATACGTGCCGACACCATCATCCTGTCGCTGTTGGCATGAACGCCACAGTTCATTCCTGAGGCATTGTTTATAACGATACCGCCCACCATCGCACTCCCTATAGATGCCGGATCTGGCGGGAACACTCTGTCATAAGGCTTCAATATCTGATTAATCCTTGCCCCCACGATTCCAGGCTGAAGACGTATCGTTTCCGCATCTGGTGATAATTCGTATTTCTCCCAGTGCTTGCCAGCCACGATGAGAACAGAATCGGTGCAACTCTGGCCGCTCAATGATGTTCCGGCTGCACGGAATGTAAAAGGCATGTTATATTTCTTACACGCTCTGACTATCTTAGAGATCTCCGCCTCGCCATCACTGCGGATAACGGCTTTCGGAATCTGACGGTAGAAACTGGCATCCGTTCCCCAACCTAAGGTGCGGAGCTCATCAGTGTAAATACGTTCAGCAGGAATAAACTGCTTGATGTGGGATAAGAAATCGTTTAGCATAGGGCTATAAAGTTTTAGTTATTTATGTGGCAAAGATAATCAAAAAAAGAGAATAGAGAATGGAGAATGGAGAATAATTTTCTTGATTTTTGTTTTTTTCACTAAAATAACATTGGATTGTGACAAAAAGTTTGTAAATTTGTCGCCATAACAAATATTTGCGAACTAAAACTTATATAATAATAACATAATTCAAAAAACCTATGTCAGCTTTTATTTCTGTCATTCCAATTCTGTTGCTCATTGTATTGATGATGGGTTTCAAGGTATCTGGTTACAAGAGTGCCATCGTTACACTCATAGTTACAATCCTTCTTGCTCTGTTTGCTGCTCCAGCCATGGGTATCATCCCAGAAAAATATGCAGCAGAGAGCATCTTCGGCATCACCCTGTGGTCTGTCATCGAAGGTTTCCTGAAGGCATGCTTCCCCATCATCCTTATCATCATCTGCGCTATCTTCAGCTACAATATCCTTTGTGAGACGAAGGAGATAGAGACCATCAAGACACAGTTTATCCAGATGACCTCTGACAAGGGTTTGCTCGTATTGCTGCTTACATGGGGTCTAGGTGGAGTACTCGAAGGTATGGCTGGTTTTGGAACAGCAGTAGCTATCCCTGCCGCCATCCTCATAGGTCTGGGCTTTAAGCCGATGTTCTCTGCCGTTATCTGTCTTGTGGCCAACACTGTTGCCGTAGGTTTCGGAGCTGTAGGTCTGCCAGCCACTACTCTCGCCAATCAGGTTGCAGCCAGTGGTGTGGCTACTCCAGAAGAGCTATGTGAGGTGGCTACCTTTATTATATTACAGCTCTCGTTGATGTTCTTCATCACTCCGTTCCTCATCCTTATGATGACAGATCGCACGAAGATTCTGAAGAACCTCACCATAGCTCTGTTCGTAGGTACATTCTCTATTATTGTGCAGTTCTGCTGTGCTCACTTCATTGGTCCTGAGACTCCAGCCATCCTCGGTTCTGTTGCAGCTATCATCGCAATGTTGATCTACAATAAACTCTTTATCCGTGATGAGAATCCTGCCGACGAGGTGAAGGTAGAGAAAAAGAACTTCGGCCTTGCAAAAACTCTTAAGGCCTGGAGTGTATATGGCCTGATTATCTTCTTTATCCTTATCAGCAGTAAGATTATTCCTCCAATTAACGAGCTTCTTAACAGCACTCTCGTCACAAAGTTCGAACTGCCAGTTATCGGCAACACCTTTAAGTTCGGCTGGCTGTC
>JAEEGL014692567.1_pt1 | contig 19852 bp, 25 predicted proteins | sample 9134231 | NCBI WGS metagenome assembly JAEEGL01 (sample SAMN16246548, study PRJNA631951) | gut metagenome | biome: gut microbiome; feature: rumen; material: fiber-attached | host: Bos | place: Iran: Karaj | collected 2018-10 | reverse complement strand
CGAAGTCGCCTCACCTGAAAAGGAGAACGCCTACCGCACGCTCGAGAAATTCTACAGAAGCAAGAAATAGTTTATTCACTCATATTGTAAGTGTGCACACTCGAACCTTGGGCTGAAGGCAGGTAATTGATGCCCCACCAACGCGGTGTTATCGTATTTATTTGAAAATCAGATATTTGCAAAAATGTCTGATTTTTAAAATTAAGAATTTGTACCTACATTGTACCTACATTTTAAATCCGCTCCTATCCTCACGGACAAAAGCGGATGGCAAATTTCTTACTGCCCTTATTATTAAGGACGGCTGCAAAGGTACAAATAATAATTTGTACGCGCAAGCATTCGGGGAAGGAATATAAGTTCTTTGTTTTAAATACCCGAAATAAGGGGTTTTACATCCGTAGATTTTACGGAACTAAATTGGGGGGAATTCCCCCTATGTAATTACGCAAAAATCTGCGTATTATAAATAACGGGAATCCATTAATTAAAAAGGGAGAATTCCCCCTATTTTAAATCCGTAGATTCTACGGAATAAGAAAGACGAAAACAGCCAATCCAAATCTTGATTGGCTAAGTATTTACTGCCTCGATGGGGGTATGCTCAAAAATAACGAGACCCCCACATTTTTGTGGAGGTTGAATATTAACGAGGGAAAAATTTCCCCCGTAAATTTTACCAAATTGGGCGATTTTAGAATAAGGGGGGATGCAGCCCAAACGAACTGCACCCCCTGAACACAAAATAATAATATTTGAGACGGATTATGGCTAAGAAACTTTTATCTTCGTAACTCCTGTTTCGATCTTGTGCATGATATCATAGATACGCGCCTGATTCTCAGCAAGCGTGCTGATGGCCTCCGTATTATCTGCCGTTCGCTTTGTGTATTGTGCGATATTGGCAAGATGCTTCACCTGGGTCTCAGCCAAAACGGATTGGCGGGAAATAAGGTTTTCGATATTTGGCAAATGTTGTGCAAGAGAAACACTGATAATGCTGACATCTGCCCTGATTGAATTCATATAACCGGCAAGCAGTCCCGCTGTTTGCTCTGTCACGCCCTTTATGCTGCCACTCATTGAACTGGAACTGTTTCCCGATAGCTCTTTGATGGCTCCACTCTGCACCAATGCCTCACGGGCTGCAATCAGATCGCTTGCAAGTTGCTCGTTATAGTCACGGATGGCCTGCAATTCCTTCGACGTAAAGGACGTACCGCCCTCGCTCTCGTCTGATGCTGCATCCGATATCATCTTATAAAGCTTCTGGATGCGGCCTTTATAGGCTTCATTCACAAGGCTGTTGAGGATGGCCTGTGTCAGAAGCTCTTCAATATTGTCTGCAAAGTTCTCCGTCGTGCTTGTCAGATCTTTCAAGGTGTCAACGTAAGAGCCTTTGAAAGCGTCCCACGAATAGCCTGTCAGTTTCTCATTTAATGCGCTTGTAAGCTCGTCAATCTTGCCTGCCCTTTCGATGTATGCGTCTAACAGCTCCGACGGGTTGTTCTCTCCGTCCGTGTTCAACAGATCCGCCCATGCTTTGGGTGCATAGTCGCGTAACAGCTGCATCTGTTCGGGTGTAAGGTTCCAGATGTCCCCCGCCGATTTCACGCGGGTATCATAACCGAATTGTTCCAGGATTTTGTTGAAGTCTGCCCAGCCCTTGAAAGTGTCGTTTAGGTAGGCGTTGAACGAATGCCTACCGCCTAATCCCAAGAAACCGTGTCCGCCGTTGCTCCATTCGCTTGCACGATCATCAATGGCCTTGCGCTGGTTCTGCTCCCATTCCTTTTCTGCTGCCAACGCACGCCTGTAGGCCTCTTCGCTCTCGCTATTGGTGCTGTCATTGTCGCTGATGGTCTTAGCAAGGGTATCAATGGAATGTGCAAGGGCTTCGTTACTCTTAGCAAGCTCTGAAATCTCGCTTTCCATCTCATCGACATTGCTGCCGAATGCCGCACCGCCGGTTAAAAGGTTGCCAATACCCTTGAACAATCCGCCTACGATGTTTCCCACGCCTCCGATGACCGAGCCGATAATTTCCGGTAGCTGTGACAAAACAGCCTCTACGACATCCGCAATCTTCTTCAAAAGATCGTCAATGAACTTTGCCGGTTCTGTGCCAAGCAAGTCTATTATCTGAAGTATTGCACCAATCAGGCCGCCGATGTTTTTCCCTGCCTCTCCAAACAAATCACCAATGCTTGTGGCAAGTTCTCCCTCATTGCCTGCTATCTTTTTAACTAAGTTGCCGACGGCCAGAACAAAGCCAGACAAAGTGCCTGATGTAATCTGGCTGAGGATTGTGTCGAAATTCTGGAAGCCCTTAGCGACCCGCTCCGTCTTCTCCCTCAGATCTTCCTGAGTTTCAGCCGTCTTTTCCTGAGCCTCCTTTACTACTCCGTTGACCTCTTCAAATTGCCCTTTCAGTTCATTTACGGCCTTTTGTTTTAAAGGGTTCTTCGGATCTTTGGCAGCTTCCTCTTCTGCCTTTGTCAGGCGTTCGCGAATATTCTTTGCGCGTTCGTTAGCATCGTTCAAGGCCTTGACTGATTCCCTGTAATTCTTTGCTGCTGTTGCAATACCTTCCCAGACTGATTTACTGAAAGGACTGCTTGCATTAACGCCTCCGGCTTCGACAAGCTGCTTCTTCAGTTCCCTGTAAGCGTTCTTATCCGTTGCGTCAAGGTTCTTGAAGTCGGAGGTCTTCATATATTCGTTGACCTTTTCCAGGGTCTCTTTCGCCAAGCCCTGCAACACGTTGCCGACACCGCTGAAAGTCTGCCTCCAGTCAATATTGTCTGCCAAATAGCGTGCGTCAAGCTGTGCGAGCTGTGACTTCTTTTCTGCTTCGATCAGCTTTTTCTTGTTAGCGTCATGCTCTTTGGCGATCTTAGCGTCATATTCTTTCGTTATGGCGTATTTCTGCTGTTCTATGGTTCCATACGCCTTCAGATAGTCGTATAAGGATTGCATCTCCATCCGCAGCCGTTCGTTGATGCCTCTTTTCGCTATCTCCGTAGCTTCGCGCTCCCGCGCCTCACGGTTGGCCTTCTGAGCCTCCGTGTACTGGCTATCCGATGCAGCCGTCTTGTATTCTTCGGACGTATAGAAATTAACGCCCTTATTCTTCGGGTCAGCGTCCCAGAGTCTCTTTGCCTCATCAATCCGCTTCTGCCTCAGTTCCTCGTATTCCCGTTCAATGGCTTCAAGTTTCCTGTCCTTGTCAAGCTCAATCTGTTTGACGGCTTTTTCGGTTGCATCCTCCATGAGTGATATCTCCGCCTCGCGCGTTGAGAATTCCAGATCTTTTGCCGCCTTTTCTGCCGCAAGCTGTGCCTTTGTGCGGATTCCGGCTATCTTCTCCTGAGCCTCAGCAAACTGCACGGCCTCGCGTTCCGCGTCCTTGCGCTCCTTTTCAAGGCGCTTGTCTTCCCTGGCTCCGGCCTTGTCATCAATGGCAAATGATTTGCTTTCTTTCTCAGAGGCCGAAAGGGTGGCGTTTGCATCCTTGATAATTTTCTGTGCCTGCTCCTTCGTGTACTGCTTCGTGTCATCAAAGACACCCTTTGCAGATTTACGCGCCTCTTCTGCATTCTTGGCCGTCTGCTCTGCCCATTCCTTCAGGGTGTGCGTTTCCTTACCCGCCTGTTCTTCAAGCTGTTTGGCCACCTTCTTTGCGTCATCGATGCTTATGGGCACGGAGTCACCGCCAAAGCCGATCCACTTCTTCCCGCTTTCATTGGCCTGCCTGATAAGGTCGTTATAACGCTTTGCCTGAGCCTTCGCCTGGTCTGGCGTAAGGTTCTTGATGGCGTTCGTGAAGTCGGAAAGCTGCTGCTTCCGCCTCTCGCTCACATTCAGGTTGAACTCCTTGTCGGCGACACCAGACAATTTGGAAATGGCAGATTTCACAGTACCGTACCATGAACGCATATCCTCTATTTCTTTCGAGTATTTTTTAAAGAGTTTAGCGTATTCGGCATTTTCCTTGTCGGAAAGACTGCCGACACCCTTTTCTGACAATTCTTTCAGTCGCTTGATTTCACGCGCCCTATCCTTAGATTCATTATATTGCCTCTGGGATAGAAGGAGCGCTTTCTTCTCGATCTCAGCGTTTTCCCGCTGCCTTGCCTCAGTCAGGTTGTCGATAAGGTCTTTTTCTGTCTTGTACTTTGAGAATATCTCCGGGTATCTGCTGATAAGCTCGTTATATGCCGCCGTTCGCTTGCCCTGTGCCTCCGTCTCATCCGAAAGCGTACTTAGCAAGTCATCTATATGCTTCTTCTCATTCTCGATTTCCTCACCATTCTTGCGCACCGTCTCATTATAGCGTTCGTTGGCGATCTCTGCCTCCTTCGTCGTGTCGATGGAAGCCAGAAGGACAGTGACAAGCCCGCCAAGGGCTACAGCCGCCAGGACATAGGGATTTGCAAGCATGGTGGCGTTAAGTGCCTTCTGCGACTTCTCCATCAATATAGTTGCCTGCATGGAAAGCGTCTGGGCGATGGTGTAGCCCTTTTCCGCCTCAGTCGCAAGGAATACGGCTGTACGGTAAAGGCCGTAAGTGGCGACAAGGCCTTCAAGGATATGGATCACCTTCTCATAGTTCTCTACAAGCGCCGAAACCGAAGAGACTGCACCCATGATGACACCCTTGTTACTGCGTCCTATCGCGTCAAAGGCACGGTCTAAGGAGTCCCTTAACTTCGCAAGCTGTCCGTTGATGGTCTGCGACTGCTTTTCAGACATCTGATAGAACTTGCCGCCCGCGCTTGTAGCGTCGATGAAGGCCTGTTCAACCATTTCCACGCTGATTGCGCCCTTTGACATCTCTTCTTTCAGTTCGCGCATACTCTTGCCCGTCTTTTCGGCGATGACCTGAAGCGGATTGAATCCGGCGTTTACGTACTGCCTGAGATCCTCACCCGTAAGCCTTGCCGCCGATGTGGTCTGGGCAAAGGCAAGCGTAAGGGCGTTGAAACGGTCTTTGTTACCCATTGACACGTCGCCAAGACGCTGTATCATGTCGGGAACCTTCGCAAGCTCCACATTGAAGCCAAGCAGGGTCTGAGCCGCCTTTGTCACGTCCTTGACCTCCAAAGGGCTGATTCTTGCAAACTCCCTCAGCTTTCCCATAAGCTCGACACCTTCACGCTCAGAGCCTACAAGCGACTTGACGGCCTGCTCCATGAACTCGAACTCACCCGTAACGCTTACAATCTGCCTTGCAAGCATGCCAAGCGCGACAGTACCGCCAAGTTTCATGAAAATACCCTGAAGGGAAGTTCCCTTCCTTGCGGATTCGTCAAGCATCCTGTTAAGCTGCTGCTGCGTGACCTTCAGACGCTCATTTGCAAGGGCTGTCCGCACCCTCGCAGCGTTGAGCCTTTCCTCTGCCGCATTTGCGTTAGCGGTCTTCTGCCTCGTCTGCTCCCGTAAGGATGCGAGTTTCTGCTCATGCTCTTCCAGCAGCACGTTGGCACGGGTAGCCCGCAAGTCCGATGCAGTGAACTTCTTACCCCCAGAAGGGCTTACGCTGTCGATGACCGTTCTGGCCTGCCGCTTCACTCTTTCCAGACTCTCTTTCTCTACCTGAAGCCTTATGTCAAAAGCCCCCTTTAACTGCTGCCTGACCTGTGCCGACAAATCGGTTTTGATCTCTGGCTTGATTCTGACTTTCAGCCTGTTTATTATATCCTTGCGGATCTTTTCAAGCTGCTTCTCGGTCTCATCCTTGATTTGTACCGAGAAATTCAATGTTCCCAAGTTAGACATAATCCAATAATATTTTGTGTTCTATATACTTTGTTATCCTGTAATCTTTTTATCCGAAAGGTGAAGGAAGGCCATCCGTCCATTTACTCCTTACGGGAAACGCCTGAAATCCTTTCCAAACCTGCCCATATCAAATATATCTGTTATCTGCCGCAAATATAACATAATACTGCATATTCGCAACTTTTATGACCACGTTTTTAATGATAACGGGATTTTTAGTATATAATCAGCCGCCAATATAAGAAAAAGCACTATATTTGCCTCAATATCAGAGGAGAAATTTACATCTCGGAATTCCGTGTATGTAAAATCTAAGGCAATAACAGGCAGTAGAGCTGGTTAAATTAGACAGGGAAATTTTTCCCAGTCATCCTACATCAACAAACATTGGAACCAGCATGGGAAAAAGTAACTGGGCGCAAATTTGCGCTTACATCACGATCTCAAAAGCACGGAATTCCGTTGTTAAAATGAAAAAACGGAGAAAAAAATATTTCGGAGATGAATGCGGGGGAATAACCCTTGCAAGGGGGGGTGGGTAGGGATGGCACTTATTGATGAGGGGGATGGGTGTTTTTAATCTGGTTCTTGGTTTGTCTTTATTAATCTGTTCACCTGGTTACTTCTCCATTCTCCACCCTGAGACGTTGTGAAGCCGTTTGCGTTCAAGTAGTCTGCAATCTCTTTGAGAGGCTTGTCCGTCATGTGCTGCACTGTTGCCCATGCTCTTCTGTTGTTGCCGTTCTCTGCTGCCTTGCGCTTGCGTGTCTCAACACTCTTTGCAACCTGTTCCGTCGTAAACGTTGCGTTTGGCCTACCTAATTTAAAACCCTGCTGTTTCTTTGCCTTTAGAGCCTGCTTAGTGCGGATGGAAGTAATAAGGCGCTCGCGCTCTGCCAGGGCAAAGAACAGCGTCAACGTGAAGCGGTCAGTCTTTGGCAGATCACAGAATAAAACGTTATCCTCTCCCATTTCGTCAAGGACTTCCAAAGCCTGTGACACATTGCGGAAACGGTCAGACTTCGCGATGATAAGGACTGCATTACGCTTCTTTGCCTCCCTGATGGCCTTATTTAACTCAGTACAATCGTCGAGGTCTTTGCCAGAATGTACCTCGCAATAGTCTGCAATGACTTCGCCCTGCTCACGCTCAACAAAGTAGTTGATGATTTCTTTTTGTGCTTCCATTCCTAAACCGCTTGCACCCTGCTTTGCCGTCGAAACTCTTCTGTAAGATATAAACTTCTTCATATTGCCTGATGTTTTGATTATCTGTGTGCAAAGTTACAAATAATATTTCAAAACACCAAACAAACGAACGTTTTATTTATGTTTTGTGCGTTAAGTATTGTTAATGCCCTTCCTTTGCCGCTCAATATAATCTAAAACGGTCTGTGCCGCTCCCTTCGTGTCAGGGTTCTTTAGTTTCTCCCTGGCTTCTTTCTCCACTTTTGAAAATATATCTTTCTTCTTCATGCTGATCTGAATTTTGGTGCAAAGATAGTAAATTATACAGAAACGGCCAAGCCTTTCGGTATAAGAGAATGATAAACGCTCTTATGACCGCTAGGCACATTAGCCTATCGGCTGATTTGTTGAGAGTTACAAAGAATGGTAACGAAGATAAGCGAATAAAGAAAGCTGCCCCACCTTCCCAGATAAGACAGCTCGATTTATGAAATTTATATCATTGAAACTATAAGAGCCGCTGCTCTTTCCTATTGAAACAATCTGTTTATTGGTCGGCTCTTGGGTACATCTTGTTTTCTTTCATCAAGTCTGTGAAATAATCTACGACGCTCTCAGGGGTTCCCCCTTTACTCAGGATTGTATTTGTAAAGATGATCCTGTGTTCCGTAACCTCATTCTCAGTGAAGCCCATTGCATGCCAGATATTTGAGGCCTCGCTCAGTGAAAGTGTCTTGTTAGACTCTGCTCTTGCATTGTTTCTTTCACTTCGTGCCCTGTAGCTTTTCTGAGCGTATAAGATAGCCGCCTGCCACCGTATTTCACACAGTTCATTGATTGAAATGGTTTCCATTCCGCTCGTTCTCTCTTGCATTTTTAATACTTCTGTTCCCATAATAAAACTAAATTAATTAATACTATATGTTATAACGTTTGTTATTTGATCTTTGTTATCCAAATATTATCGCTCTCATAGTAGAAGCGCACACCAAGATATTTATGATCTGTGTTTACCTTGCCGGTCTTTTTGTTGACGTGCCGCTTCTTATTGCTCTGGCAGCAACGGCGTACATTCTCACGGTTTCCGCATACCCACACAGCTGCTGCACCAATGTAAGGCAGTACACACCACGTACCATCGTCTTTTACAGCCACGACCTTAATACGGCAGCGCCTACAGTTGTCCGGGCGTGTCTTAGGTCGGAACTTGTCAAGGTTTGACCAACCTTTTGAGGCTCGTCTCTGTGCGCGCTTACTCATGTACTCACCCCACTTCTTCCCCTTGTTCGCCGGGGTGTGGCCTTTTGTGAAATGTCCGTTTATAGGGTTCTTATCAGGCCGGGGTGGTGGCAGATATAATTCGTAACTCATTGGATCATTCTGTCATTAACGCCTTTCTTATAAGGTGGTTCAAGTAACTGGTGAAGAATGGCATTTCACATCTCATCTTTGCGATTGTGTACAAGTCTTCATCTAACCAGAAATTAACCCGTACAGCAGGCTTTTCCCTTTTTGGTCTTCCTTTAGGCCGTTTTATTCCATTCTCATTGCTCATTGCCGTATTATTCAACGTTGTCTAAGATGCTGTTAAACTTATCCAATGTCAGGAAGATTCTTTCTACCTCTTTCCCGTCACCATTAAACAGGTGGGCACATTCGCAGCCCAATGACATAGAGGAGCGAAGAATATAATCTTTCATTTCTTCCTTTGTTATACCCTCACTATCAAGGTATTCCTTAATGCTGTTGTACTTCTCCATGTTTCTTGGCTCTTTTTTCATTCCAAACAAGATCATCACAGACTCCTATAAGTTCATTGAAAAAGTACAAAGCTTCCGTTACTTTACTCATTGTATGGACGGAAATACTGTTACTCTCTTCCATCATCGCAAGGGCTGCATTTGCAAAACTATTCCTATAATCCTCAATAGATTGGCAGCTCTCTTCAAACCATTCACTAATACTTGTTATTCTGCTCATAACTGATATAATTTAGGGGTTATTACTGTTTATTCTTCACAATCTCTGAAAGCCTTCTTAATTGCATCCCATTCATCAGAGACGAAAACGGCAAGGCAAGCCAAATAGAATAATAACATCATACGCTTATAATCTTGATAGTATATTCTCGACACATATCAGCATAGTATTGAACTGTTCCGCAATGCAGCCAGCTTCATAGATTCCCGTTTTTGAATCGTAGCCGTAAAGCTCAGAATCCGCATACTTTCTGCAAAACCTTTTCCAGCCTTCCATCTTTGATCTGATTCCGTCTGGCATCTTTTCTTTTTTACTCATAATTGCTGTTGTTTTTAAAATTCTTGTGCAAAGATATAAAATAATTTTCAGGCACAAAAATATTGTTAAATTACTCATTTTCAGTGTATTATAGCAATATTTTCTTCAAACATTTGCAGAATATTTAATACCATTTATAACGAAAATACATACACACTGAATATTGGTTATTATGCTATATAGCCATTTTCAGGCCTCAACAATCATGACAGAATATTCGGGAATATTTAATATATCATCGTGTTTTTTCCACTTGCCATCAATCACATATCATTTTTCAAATACCTTTTACCCGATTTGCGGAATACCGTACTTAGATATAATCATGCCCTTTAACATCTTTAACGCACATTAACCAGAAAAGCCTCTTAGAAGCATTAAAAAGAGTGCCGACAGCACACCGCGAATCTCTGCCAGCACTCCCGGAAAGGTCTTATCGTGCGCACTTTAAGACAGGTTTTTCAGAACATTCCAGAACTATCATTCATTTCAATATTTTTTTATTATGCCATAAACATATATTTGGAACATCATTTCAGGAGTCAGACAGAAAACACACCTTTCTTGATCTGAGATTTCCGTCTCGACACCGATGTATTTATCTTCGTGCATCAGTTTACGTGCCAGCTTCATTGTCGGCTCAGTAAATCCTTTGTCCTTAGCCCAGGTGCAAAGGTTCTGCCAGGCCTCGCATACCTTTTGCAGCCCGTCGTAGTATTGACGTACATCTTCGGGGATTTGCTCAGTACATTGTGCCCTAATATATTTATCGACGTCTTCTGCATCGAAATAGAAGTCTTTTGCACCGGCTCCCAGATGGATTTTGAACGGGATCTGTTCAAGTAGCCCCTGTATTGAGTCGGCAAGCGGAACAAGTTCGTTTTCCATCTCCCTGAATTCCCCTTCCTCTCTCTTCCTGATGGCCAATGGAAGGAACTGGGTATCTTGCAGGCGCTTTTTCTTGCTGTTTGCAATCCGTTCACGTACATAGTCGGGTGTGAATCTCTTAAGATCCTCTTCGGACTCAATAGAAATACCTTTCGAGCGTATTTTCTCTATGTAGTTTATAATACTCGCTTCCTGTTCCGCTATCCGTTTGCGGACTTGGCTTTCTTTCAGCTCAAAGAACATGGTTTCAGGCATTGGCTCATAAGTGAAGCCAGAATCCTTTCTGTTTTTATTTGCCATAACTTTCAAAATATGTAGTTACTTAATAAAACCGTATTTCTCGATATTTTTTATCTGTTCTTCTGTTAAGAGAATACCACCATGATTTGTTTTTGATTCACGCTTACGCTTTCGCTCGAAAGCCAAATCAAGTTTACTCTTCCACCCATCACGCACAGCTGCAAGTGCCTCGCGTTCATCCACGCCGGGAAATTCTTTAGGCTCATAGGTTTCATTATTTCTGAAAGCCTGGCCTTTCTTTTCCAATTCCATCCTGTCAAACTCTTCTTTCTTCTCCCTGATGAAGGCTGCGACCTGTTGCTGTTCCTTCTCGCTTCTATAAAAAACTTCGTCCATAATTGTACAATTTATAATGATTATGAAATTAAATATTTAGTCTCTTCGTTGAGGTTGTTCCACGTATCGCCCCATTCGATTTTTTGCAAGGTGTCATCATCATTGACGGCCTCTTCTCTGGCGGTCTTCATTCCGTCAAGTATTTCCGTGACATCACCCAGAAGCCTTTCAGAGATATTCCCGTAAGCGTCCCGGATATCATGGTTATGTGTTACCGTCGCCAGCCTGTCGGCTATCACTTCCATCTCTCCGAGATTGGTTACAAGTTCATTCTCCAGAGCCTCAGCAATGCCCAATACCGATAAATCAGATACCCCGAAACTTCGCAAAGGCATTATTTGCTCATTGAATATCTCTGCTAACTCACGCGACGCGATTTCCTTAATTCTCAGCAGTTGGCGCAAGGTATCTATCTTTTCCTGTCCGCTGCCGCAATCTTCCTCAAATTCCAGACAAAGCCTTGATGTGGCCATTATCTGCCTGGTTTGTAATTCCTTCTTATCCATGAGCTGTTAGTTTCCTGTTTCTGTATTTACTGATGCTTTCGTCTTCAATGTCTCTGCAAGCTCCTCGTCAGTCTTGCAGTTATACTTTGTTTTCAGACTATCTATCAACGCCTTCATGGCTGGACTGTTTGCGAATAACAGAGCCGTTTTGAATCTCTCGGCCTCTTCACCTTCCATAAGTGGCAAATCTCCGGCCACCGTGTCATATATGCTGCTTAAGAACTTGGAGCAAAGCGTCAACGATCCCGCTATGCCGTTGAACAGTTCCCATATATCTGCACCTGATTCCGATTTGATGGAATCCTTGTCGATATACTTCATCAGGCTTGCAAGCTCTGCCTGTGAGTGGGTGCAGAAGACGGACAAAAGAGACGGCGGGCACTGGCTTTCAATGAGATTGCAGAATTTCGTGAGATCATAGCCCTTTGGCGACATCACCTTCAAATGGTTTTCCACTTCGATCTTATCCAGGACTGATGACACACCAGCGAACGCTGTTTCAAACTGTTCGTTTGTCGGCTCAATGCCATTGGCCTTCAAATCCTCAATTAACTTCAAGGCATCCAACGCCCTGTTCACTTCATTCTCCGTTGTGCAAATTTTAAATACTTTCATACTACGATATTTTAAAAATTAAATAATTCACCTTCCTTGATACGTTTTGTCGGAGTGCAACCCCATGCCCCTACAGTCCATTTTCTGTAATTCGGAGAATCAGGATTATAACACTTCCCTGATGTGCCGCCTGTTCTCGGAAAGAATGTCTTTTCCTTGAAGAACTCGCACGCAAGGCACTTCATCACGTCTTCACTCCTTTTCTGCATCATACAATAATCTTTATATCATCATCATCTGTGTATTCAGCATAGCCAAGATGAATGAGTCTCTTAATGATAGTTCTTGCATCACGGCCACAGATGTTAAAGTAACTCATTATAATCCCTTTGAGGCTGTAGACTGAAGAATCATTCCTGAACATCCTGTTTCTCCAAATGCAGAACTTGAAGAGTTCCAGATCAGATATGTATTTTTTTTCCATATTCCGTATGTTTATGCTATCGTTTCATCCAATGGGGGTTAGTTCTCCCACCACCATCTTCAATCCTCTTCAGATAATCAGCAATGTCGTAACAGTCTGAAACGGTGATCCCAAGTGCTGAGAACATGCGGCCAAGTGCCTCAGAATTGGTATCATCACCAGACTGTTTGCGCCCTGATACAATTCTGCTCCGTGCCGCCTCTTGCGCCTTACGGGATTCGTCTATCATCCTTGCAGGCTCTGCCGCCACACGCTCATTATATTCCTTACCCTGAAGCCCCGGATCTTCCTGTATAACTCTATATGTAGCCATAAGCGGGCAAACCCTGCAAATAGATCTCCAAGCCAATACGTATTTACGCTTTTCATCTTCCGTCAGCTCTGCCTTAGCGTCCTTGCGCCACTGCATCAGTTTAAGGCTCATGTCAGCTTGTCTTTTCGGATCTTTCTCGGAAACAATACCGCGCTGAATGATTGCGACGAGCTGCCTTTCGGAAAGCTCCGTATCTTCACCGATGTTTTCCAGAAGACTGTCAGCATACTGCTTGCGAATCCCTGAAACGAATTCTTTTGCACGCGGGCTATTAATCCATTTGCTTCGCATGACCGCAAGGCTCTCCTGATTTTTCGTCTTTACGTTGTGGCACATATCGAATGAGTCGGCCAGAAATTCTTTTCCAAGAACTGCATACCCGGCCAGGCAAATCTTCTCCTTCGTACTTAAGTCAATCTTTGGCATACTATATACTTTTAAAGTTCAAATTCGGTTGGCTAATAATAAATGTCGATTCCTTGCGTTTTGCTCCGTAATCATCCCCGCCGCTAAAAACCGCCCATTTCCCATCATGTTTATTTGTTAATCTCCCGTGTAAAGATTTTTTATTCTTCCAAGAGTTTATTCTGTTAATGTGAGCTGAATTTTCAGCCGACATCCTTTCCTGTCTATCGGAATCTGCGATTAACCGAATAGATGGTGTGAGATTGTTGTTTATCTTATTAATCATATCATATCCGTTTTAAAATGGTTCTTCTTCATCAATCATACCTGTCCCTCCCTCCACGAGCGGGATGGTTTCCAACTCATAGAAATGTGTTGTTTGCGCATTGTAGCCGCAAATGAAGTCACCCGTCCCGATATTACGGCCTTTCGCCAACTTGATCTGTGCGGTGTCTTTTGTACTGACATTACAGCGAGTACCACTATAGGGCTTATTGTAAAACTCAGGTCTGTAGATAAGGAGAACGACGTCGGCTGCCTCGCTGATCTGTCCGCTCCCCCTGATGCGTGAGAGTGTCGGCTCAGTCGTTTCTTTTGAGCGTGCAATCTGGCTTATGAGTACAATGCATATCTGTAGCTCCTTTGCAAGGTTCTTGAATTTCCTGGCAGTCAGTCCGAAGAACTGCTCTTCAGTCATCCTCATATTTCGCTCATTGGTCTGCAATGTCTGTAGATAGTCTATGAATGCAACCTTTACGCCTCTGTTCCGCACCATCGACCGTATTGATGAGATGATTCGCTCTGCTGATAGCGTGCTTGTATCATCGAAGTATATGGGCAGGCCTTCAAGTTTTCCGATTGCCTGGTCATATTTCGTCAAGGTCTCTCCGTCCAAAGGCTGCTGCATGATGACACGGGATGAGATTCCGCTCTTTCCTGCGACCATTCGAGCCGCTAGCTGTGTGCTCATCATTTCGGTACTGTAGAACGCCGTAGGATAGCCTGCCGATGCAGCGTTGAGGCAGAAGTCAAGGGCGAGGGATGTCTTTCCCTGGCTGAACTCTGCCGCTATTATCCAGAGATCCGTCGGCTGCATGCCTCCCTTCTCGTCCATGAAGCCGAAGCCGGTTGGATAACCGATAATCCGTGTACCGCTGATATTGTTGCTAACATTCTCGTTTAGCGATGCCAGAGCATCCTTAATGCTTATGACTGTTGTCTGCGGTCTGTCGTCAAGGGCTTGCAGATTTTCGATCGTCTTTGCCTTTATCTCGTCTGTATCTTCAAGCTCCGATGTCCCGGCGTTCATCAGCTGGCAGCCTATGACATACATCTTCCTTCTTCTGGATAAGTCGGCAAGCCTCATGCAATTCTGCTCAAATGTCACTGATGACACGACATCGCCTGCAATCTCCGCAATGGTTCCCGCCAACAAATTGTTCTCTTCCTCGCTGCTTCCTGGCTTCGGGTGTTTCTGCGTGTACTCAAATAAGGAAAGAACATCTGCCACTTTCCCCTCAGAGATAATTCCACTAATACATTGAAAGAAATACCTGTTTGTAGGATTGCTGAAGACATCCTCCGTGCAATAGTCTTGGAACTGGTCGTAACAATCCCTATATTTGAGCAGTACGCCAAGTACTTGCCGCTCACACCTTTCATCATGCAGTAATACCTTATCCTCCATTGTTTCTATCTTTTATCTCGTTTTAACCATTCCAGACAAGTCCTGTAGATGCTTCTCTTTTTCTTCGGAACACTTTTGTCATTCTCCATCGCCAGGAGCTTGTCGGTCAGCTTCGTTTTACTGCCGTCAGCCAAAGCAAGAAGTTTTTTATATTCAACTTCTGTCGGTATCTTCATTTTCAGAAGATGTGTGCAGTTTGTCTTCAGCCATTCAAGAAAGTTTGTATATTCAGGAGACATGATCAAAGAAATATCTTTCTTTGCTTTAGTTTCTTTATTATTATTGTTATCTTTAGATAACTCATTATCATTATCATTATCATTATCGGCATGTTCGGCATCCATTGGAATGCTGCGGCATGCTGCGGCATCCGACGGCATACTCTTGCATGCAGTTGTATCTTTAACGCGACTCCATCTTAATTGTGCCTTTTGACGATTCCTTTCACATGTTTCTTGATAGCGTTTCACATCCTGCTCCATTTCTGCTTTTGCATGCCTTATCGATAGCCTTAGCTCTGGCAGCGGCTCCGAATCTTCGCCACAAAAAGCATATTGGCACAGGTCACGCAAGAAAGCCCCGATCAGCTCGTTACTTTCATCATGCAGTGAGTCCCACCAATTACGATGGAAAATAAAATTATTCTTCTGGTTATCCATGTAGGTTGTCCTCCTGATGAATGGTTGTCACTGGCCGGCCAGACGTTTAACCTCGCTTTCTGAATATAATACCCTACGTCCTATGTGAGTAGCATTTATTTTCCCTTGCTTGGTCTTTTCCCAAAGTGTGGGTAGGCTGATTCCTAAGATTTTGCACACCTCCTGACGATTCAGCATTTTTTCTGGCTTCTGCCTCTGATGGTCGGCTGCAAGCGTGCGCTCCATCTCATCGCGTACAGTATTCCTGAGCCAAGTCTCGATGACCGGCAACACCTCGTTTAATACATTCGTCATATTATCCATACCATTTCATTTTTAATTGTTATTTCCTGTATTCCTCTGGGATCTCTGTATAACGCAATTCTGATGTACTGGGATCTACCGTAAAGTATTCACACATAGTTTTTAGGACTATGCGGGTAGTTTTCTGGTCTTTAATATGTCCTTCTGCCCTTAAATTAGCCCTTTCCAGAATATCGTCGGCATCACTGATAAGGTCTTTTGCCTGGGCGAGTTCTGAAAACATACTTACATCATCAGTAGAAGAATATTCATCAGCTATAAACTCCCATAAATCATGGACTGCTTCCTTTGCCTTAAGGAACATATCAAGCATTGTAGGCTCATCTGCTTTTCCATTTATGATATTCTCAGCATTTAACAGGTGATTTTCTGCCGACATCATTTCTTTTTCTGCATCCAACGCGATATTACGTGCCAAATTACTTTCTGCCGACTGATGAATAGTTTCAAATGCAGACTTAATTTCACTGATTGCATCCTTTGCTGTTGCAAAACTCTTCTCACTTCCTGAGACCATTTTTAAATCATTCTGTGTCATAATCTTAAATTTTAATTAAAAAAAATGAATTCTAAAAATCTGCTGCAAAGATACGGCTTAAACTTATACGATAAAAGGATTTTTTATAAAAAGATTAACAAAAAGAAAAACGGCTAAATATCTGATATTCAGCCGTTTGCGTTTTTGGGATATTTTGGGGTATATCCTTTTGTTTTTGGGGAATGACTTTGGGGGATAGTGTTTTTATTCTGTATTTTCACATTTGAATCTACATTCTATTATTTTATTATTATCATTTTTAATCTCATACCATATATTATTTAATATACATTCTTTTATATCCTTATTCTTATCTTTTCCTGGAGTCCATTTGCTAAAGTCATTTACCTTTTTTATTTTTAGGAACTCTTCCTGTACCTTCGAGATATATTCTTTTTTATTTTCCTTAACGTATGCTTTTGCAAATAGCTTAAATATAAAATATAGAATTTCGCCTCTTTTCCCATTCCATATTGCATTAGGGTTAGCTTGAAGCAAGGCATTTACTAGATTATCGGAATTTACACCTTCCTTAAGAGAGCGTATAACATAATGATCCTTCACAATTATGTTTGCATTAAAATCAAAACTCACACCGTTGAAATAACAGCCATTTCTGATGTCATCAGTTTTAAATTCTGGTCTTTCGATAGGTTTAAATCCTTTCTGTTTTCCGTTTGTCCGTTTCTTTTTGTGGATGCAATCAGCTCTGACCCCAAGATCATAAGTGTCTGATAGTTCTTTAAGACGCTGCGGCCAAAGCCCAAAAACGACAGTATGAGCCGTACTACATATTTTTTCAGCCTCTTCTGGGGGAATAGATTTTGCCTCTTTTAAACAATTCCAATAATAATCTTCCAACTCTTTTTGCATTTCGCGCGCTTCTCTTTTTAATTTTTTTACACAAACCTTGCATTCATCATCACTTTTAAATGATTCTAGTATTTTCAAAGAAACCTTTTTAGTAGGTGAAAATGATTCAATAAGCATAGATTCGTAGTCAAGAGAATTTAGCATTTCCCAATATAGGTCAGCGGATTGCTTGTAATCGTCAATCTCTATATTTGAAAAAGCGGTCTTCGCGACATGGAACAAAGTCTTTATGTATCTAAATGATTCCTTCATAGCTTATTCCTCCTTACTTATTATTATCAATATGGGTTTTTATATAGTCTTCGAAATCGCCCAATTCTTCAAGAGCTTTTTCCCATTCTTCTTTTTGTTCATCTCTTTGCATATCATTCGAAACAAATGTTACTCCAATACACATTTGTTTATCTACTTCTTTTATAAAAATAGCCCCATCATTGCAAACTGTAAACGTTTCTCGGGGTGTCGAGAACTGATTAGGGTTTCGTTTTAAATAGGTTTTTATAACTTCATCCATGTCCATTTCATCATCTTTTAGAAAGCGCTCTCTATATCTTTTAAAAAAATGAGGTGTAAATAATGTAATATGATCCTTTACTATATCGTACCGCGCTACATAAATACCTTCTTTTGATTGCATCCGTGTATATACCCCCACAAGTGGGTTATCCGCCCCCTTCTTTTTATCAGTTGGCGTTATGTATATTTGATATGAATTACCACGCTTACTCTTGAAATGAGCAATATAATTAAATGGGAAGTTTAGAGCTTTCTTAACTTTCCTCTTATAGTCTGGCCACTGAAAGATTGAAGGTATAAAGGATCGTATTTGATCCTTATCCTTCATTACCTCAGTTTTTTTCTCGATATCGTTTAACACATCTATTAACATAGCTTATGCCTTTTTGAGTTGAACTTCCTTTGCCTTGGTGTTTCTCTTCTCATTGATGCGGTCTGCAACTTCGCTAGGTCCAGTCATAACATATTTGTCGAAGTTCTTATAACTGGTGTGTCCTGATATAGAACGGATTTCACGCTCCGTCAGGATTCCTTCATTAATCAAATTAGTTATGGCACTACGTCTGGCAGTGTGCGAGGTGACAAGTTCCCATTTGTATTTTATGATGTGGCCTTGTCCGTCGCGTCTGTAAACCGGAGTCCCATCATGTTCCTTTGCATACTGCTGCATACGTCGGAAATCTGCCCTTTGGTTGTTGTTCATGGGTTTGTTTTCCATAGCCATCTTCATTAAGGCCATATAGGTCTTTTCCGCGTCCTTTTCACGTCGAGTCATGACCGTCGTATATTCCTGCATAAGCGAAGGTACACTCGTTGCCAGTTTCTTAAAAATCTCCTTTAGTATAAGATTTACTCTTTGGAGGGGCACTTCTGGAGATTTATAGTCGTACTTCCTTAAGATGTCATAACAGCGAGGATCTAAGATGGGAACTTCAACATACACTCCAGTTTTCTTCTGATTCAGCCTGATGATGTCCGTACCTTTTTCCGTCTTGCCGAAGTTGTGCCTATTGAACATGGAGTAATCGGACACCCTTTGGCCGCTAAAGACACCGAGAAAAAACAGGTCTCTAACCTTGTCTCTCTGTCCTTCCAGAGGCATATTATAAAGCGCGTCAAGTTCTTCATCTGTGAGATAGATTTCCGTTTGTCTGTCTCCTGGATTAATTTTTGTTGTTTTCCACGCTTTAAGGCTAACCGCATTTCTGTTCCAACCTTTGGAGGCTGCATAGTTACATAGTTTCTGGCCAGTACCAAAATGTTTGTTTATTGTAGTAGGCATAAGTCCTATCTTTTCCATATGCAGACGAAATCTTTGCACCCATTCTTCGGTTATGTCCTCAAAGGTCATGCCATTGGCTGTGTAGTCCTTTAGATATTCATAGAATGTTCCCCAATTCCTGATAGTGCCAATAGTGTACTTGCTCCCCCTAAGTTTCTTGTCAGTAATACTGCCATCTGTTATGCCATCTATAAACCGCTTGCAACATGGTACTATTTCGTGCATACGACGCTCTTCCTCTTCCTTCTCACGCTGCTTGATTTCCTCTTGCATAACTATTGCATCATGATTTTCGATATCGAATAAGGCGTCATAAAGGAGATCTCTAAATTGCTTAGTACCGTCTTTGATACGGCCTTGATTGAAAAGGAGGTTAATGGTCTGGTCTATCAAGTCCATCTTCTCTTTAAGTTTGGCTCCTGCTCCTTCTTGGGTATATTTACCCCACTTCTTAGCGTTTCCGCTTTCATAGAACTTGCGCCAGTCGTTCACGCTAACCTCTATGCCAGTGGAAACAGTCCAATCAATTTTAGGACTTCTTCTTTGTACCCTAACATATAGGGTTGCAGTTCCATTCTTCTTCTGTGTTCTAATTAAGAAATTTGCCATACTAAATAAGATATAAAATAAATATAGTGCAAAGGTACAACAATATTCCTAAAGTTGTACCTACATTGTGCCTACATTTCTTAATCTTAACTTATTTTGGCTAATCTCTTAAAAATATTAAAATGTGCAATTAATTGATTTTCAGGTACTATAAGTATGTACTGAGGTTTCTTGAGCACTTGGTAAAAAATTGATGCCCCACCAGCACATCTGCAGGAGTACGAAGGAGCCGATAAGCATCCATAAAGCCAGACGCTCCTTGTGACGAGGCAGTTGGCGGTAGTGCACATAGACGAGATAAGCAAGCCAAGTGATGGCTGCCCACGTT
>JAEEGL016725248.1_pt1 | contig 19853 bp, 18 predicted proteins | sample 9134231 | NCBI WGS metagenome assembly JAEEGL01 (sample SAMN16246548, study PRJNA631951) | gut metagenome | biome: gut microbiome; feature: rumen; material: fiber-attached | host: Bos | place: Iran: Karaj | collected 2018-10 | reverse complement strand
GTGGTGTATCCCGTTTATTCCAAAATATGTTCCAAGATCAAAGATTAAATCCTTATAAAGCAAATATATTTATATTTGATTCATCTGGTGAATATTACAGTGCTTTTTCTAATTTGAATCAAATTAATCCTAAGTATAATTATCGTTATATAAGTACAAATGAAACAGAAGGATTAGGAGAAAAATTACGTTTACCAATTTATTTATTAAATAAAGATGATTTGGCTTTATTATTACAATGTACTTCTCATTCTCAATTACCAATTATTGAAAGAATGTTGAAATTAGCACTTGTATTTAGTCAAAATGATATTGATTCTAATGCTTATAAGAATCACTTAATTGCTAGAGCAATTATGTCTATTTTATATACAAATGAAACAGCTCCTAATAAGAGAAATGAAATATTCTCTATTTTAGCAAGTTGTTCTACAAAAGAATTTAACTTAGAGGCTCCTATTCAAGGAGTTGGTTATACTCGTAAATTCCGCGAGTGTTTCTTAATTGATAATTCTGGTAACTTTACGGAAAGTGTTTTAATGAATGAATACTTAGAGTCATTTATTAAAGAAGAATATGATAGTTATGAACCTCATACTGGGGTATTCTATGATTTAAATACTTTAGAGAAAGCTCTTAACTTTACTTTGATTAGTGAAGGATGGTTAAGAAATGAACAAACTTATGGTGATTCTGTTACGATTAGAGTTCGTTTACATTCTTTAATTGTTGGAGATAATGCGAAATACTTTGATGTAAAAGACTATATGTCTCTTGAATCATTCTTATCTTCACTACTTATTGTAGGAGGAAAGAAATATCAAATAGTTAATATTAACTTAAATGATATAGATGATGATTTTGCTAAAGTATTAACTAAGATTTATTCTCGATTAATATTTGATTTTTCTAAAGCTTTGAAGGATAGAGCAAGTATTCCTTTCCATATTATTTTGGAAGAAGCTCACAGATATATTCAAAGTGATCAAGATAGATTCTTATTTGGTTATAATATTTTTGAGAGAATTGCTAAAGAGGGTCGTAAATATGGAGTTATTTTAGGACTTATCTCTCAAAGACCAGTTGAAATTAGTGATACTGTTATTTCTCAATGTACTAATTTCTTAATCTTTAAGATTAATCACCCAATCGATGTTGAATACATTCGTAAGATGGTACCTAATATTACAGATGAAATTGTTGAAAAACAAAAATCTTTACAATCTGGAACTTGTTTAGGATTTGGACTTGGATTTAAGATCCCATTAATTGTTAAAATGAAAATGCCAGATCCAGCACCTTTATCTGGAAACTGTGATGTTGTTACAATTTGGAATGGTAATGTGGCTCCTCAAAATGATACTGTTGCTGTTGCTCAATCTGCACCAGTAGCACAACCTACACCTGAGGTTAACCCTGCTCTTGAAATTCCTGCGGCTCCTGCTGTACCTGCAGTAGAGACACCAGCAGAAATTCCAGCAGAAGCATCTACTCCAGCACCATTGTTACCAACTCTTCCAGAAGAACCAGCAATTCCATCTTTATCTACAGAACCTGATCCAGCTACTGTACCACTAGAAATTCCTTCTGTAGATTCTATAGCAGAGCCTCCAGCAGCAGCGCCAGCTCCAAAGGAGTCTATGGAACCTTCTCCTGATATTCCACTTGTGAATTTAGTGATGGATGATTCTGCTCCAGCAGCAGAGTCTCAATCATCAGAAGCTGTTCCAGATCATTTCGATGATTCCTTTGTCATAACTGAACCAGTAAAAGAAGAAGCGCCTGCTCCTGAACCTGCACCTACTGGATTGTCTGAGATAGCAGAGGTTCATATTAATGAACAAGGAATGCTACAAAGTCAAACAAATGCTCCTTCTGATATGGGTAATCCTTTACTTGAATTACCTGATGATGATGACGATGGTGGAGTTGATTTTGAATAAGAATATAATAGTGCTTAGCACTATTTTTCTTTTATTTAAAAGGAAATTTTGCTATAATATTTTTTAGGTGATGTCTATGTTTGAAAGTTTAGGAGATCGTTTACAAAATGCTCTTCATAAGATAAAGGGATATGGAAAGATTACAGAAGACAATATCTCTGATATGATGAGAGAAATTCGTTTGGCGTTACTTGAAGCAGATGTTAACTATACTGTTGTAAAGGAGTTTACGAATTCGGTAAAAGAGAAAGCTTTAGGAGAAGAAGTTGCTTCTAGTATTAATCCGGGAGACTTATTTGTTAAGATAGTTAAGGATGAGTTAACGGAATTACTAGGAGGAGAGAGTGAACCATTAAATACAACTGGTTCACCAGCAACATTAATGTTAGTTGGTTTACAAGGTTCTGGTAAAACTACTACGATTGCAAAACTAGCTAATTTTTTAAGAAAAAAACATAATAAGAAACCTTTACTTGTTGCTTGTGATGTTTATCGTCCAGCAGCAATTGATCAATTAAAACAATTAGGAAAACAATTAAATATAGAAGTATATGAAGAAGGTAAAAAGGATCCTGTTGAAATAGCAAATCATGCAATTGAATATGCGAAAGAAAATGGATATAACTATGTTTTAATCGATACTGCAGGACGTCTACATATTGATGAAGAATTAATGGATGAACTAGATAATATTCAAAAGAGTGTTAATCCTCAAGAAACATTACTTGTTATTGATTCTATGATGGGTCAAGATGCTATTAATGTTATTACTGGATTCCATGATAAACTTCCATTAACTGGTGTTATCCTTACTAAATTAGATGGAGATACTAGAGGTGGAGTTGCTTTATCTGTTAGACATTTAACTCATGTACCTATTAAGTTTATTGGTGTATCTGAAAAATTAGATGGATTAGATTCTTTTGATCCAGAAAGAATGGCTGGAAGAATTCTTGGAATGGGAGATATTATTTCTCTTGTTGAAAAGGCTACTGAAAATATTGATGAAAAAGAAGCTGAAAAGACTGCAAAAAGAATGCAAGAAGGAAAATTTGATTTGGAAGATTTCTTATCTACTATGAAACAAATGAAAAAATTAGGTCCTCTTGAGAATTTAATTAAATTAATTCCTGGAGCTAAGAAAATGGGTTTAAATGATGTAAAAATTGATCCAAAACAAATGGCTCATATAGAAGCTATTGTATTATCTATGACTCCAAAGGAGAGAAAAAATCCAGATATTATTAAAGCAAGTCGAAAGACTAGAATTGCTCAAGGCTCTGGTACTTCTGTACAGGAAGTTAATCGTTTACTACATCAATTTGATCAAATGAAAAAGATGATGAAACAAGTATCTAATGGAAATATGAAATTACCATTTTAAAAAGAGAATTTTCTCTTTTTTTTTATGTGTTTAAATGGTATTATTATAACTGTAGAGTAGGTGAATAGAGTGAGATTTAATAAAAAAGGATTTACTTTAGTAGAATTACTTGCTGTCGTAGTAATTCTTGGAATTATCATGACTGTTTCTATTCCTATGGTTAGTAGATGGATTAATCGTAGTAAGGGAGAATCTATGGAAGCACAAAAGCAAACTTTGCTTTTAGCTGGTCAGTCTTATGCTCAAAATAATTCAAAAGTTTTACCAAAATCAATTGGAGAAACAAAGCTTATTAAAGCAGTTGATTTAAAAAAAGCTAATTATTTAAAAGATAATTTAACAGATTCAGAGAAGAAAGATTGTATGGAAAAATCTTTTGTTAGAGTTTATAAATATGATAAAAATGGATATTCTTATTCTGCTTTTCTTTACTGTGGAGAGGATGAAGTACCAGAGACTATCACTGGGGTAGAACCAAGTATTTCTATTGCTTTTAAAGGTGAAAATCTTACAGACGAAGTTTTACAAGATGTATCCAATTCTGGTTTTGTTGTCACGATTGAAGGTGGCAAAAAAGATGGAAAGAATCTTGGTATTGATGGATATACTTATAGTGTTTCTGTGAAGTATGCTGGTACAGGAGAAATTGTTGAAATCTTCAATTCTGGAAGTTTAAATGGCGGAGGAAGAGAGAAACTTGTCATTGAAAAAAGTTTAGGAGATTATACTAACGTTACTACTTTAAGTGAGTTTATGATAACAGTTGAAGCTTATAACAGAGATGGTGGTTATAAGAAAGTTACTGGCAATTCTAAATATGGAGATAATACTCCACCAGTATGTGGAGATATAGAGGGACAAGCTGGAGAAAATGAATGGTTTAAAACACCTCATACTTCTACAATTTCTGTAAAATGTAAAGATGAAGCTAATGGATCTGGTTGTACAAAAGAAGTATTCACAAAATCATGGAATACTGAAGCTGAAAATGGTAATATAACGATTAAAGATAATGCTGGTAATACTACAGAATGTGAAGTTAGAGTTCATCATGACTGGACTTATCCGAATCTAGTAGTTACTGCTTTTGTTAGAAATAGTGATGGTTCAAAAGGAACTCAAGTTGGTAGTATTACCGCTAATAATAGTTCTAGAACACAAACATTTTCTAATTATACAAATTCTTATGGAACAAATCATTGGCTAAATTTAGCAAATTTCCCTAATGGAATTGTTTATGAAGTAACTGTGTCTGATAATATTCATGCTTACCATGGTCAATGGTATTATAATAATTCGGGTATTAGTGAGTTTAATGCTTCTAATTTAAATTCTATGAATACAGGATCTTCAAAGACTTTTAGTCCTTCTGATTCTCAAACTTCTGTTTCTTTATCAGCAGAGGGAATTAGAAGAGCAAGATATGAGCTAACAGATAAAGCTGGTAATAAAGTAGTTGTTAATATAGAGGCCAATATTGATAGAACAAATCCTGGATGTGTATCTTCTGGAGGATCTAGTTCTTGGACAAATAATAAGAGAACTTTAACAGGAACTTGTAGTGATAGTATGAGTAAATGTCAGGGTAATATTACAAAAGACTTTACAGAGCAACAAAATTCTAGTACACGTTCTCCTGGAACGGTTTATGATAATGCTGGAAACAGTTATAAATGTCCTGGAAATCAAACAGTTAAGATTGATAAAACACCTCCTACTTGTAGTTATAAAAAATTAACGATTAATTCTCCAGATGGAATTACTGCAGAATTAATATGTAATGATGACTTCAGTGGATTATCTACTTGTCCTTGTAAATATCATGATTCGTTAAATGCTAATATTAGAGATTCTTGTTTGGCTGGTGCTGGTTTAAAGAAAACAACTTCCTATACTGTTAAGGATATAGCTGGTAATACTGGATCTTGTTCGATTCCGGTAGAAGAGTATCAAGCGTCCGATTATAGAACTAGAACTTGTAGAACATTTAATACATGTCAAACAGCTTCTTGTGGTACGAATTGTTGTCATGACCCATATCGTTGTTGTACTACAATATGTAGAAAAACATGTTCCTCTAATTTAGTAGATGTTCCATGTCATAATGATCCGGCATGTCCTGGACACTGGAGTTACTATAATTCTGAATCATGTAGTACTTGTTATACAGATTATTGTAATTGTACTTGTGCTCATCGGGACTGTGGATGTGCAGCTTATAATCCTTGGTTAGGATGGCGTGAAATGTGGGCGGATGTCCCTTGTACTAATACGGATATTAAAGATTGTCGTTTTAGAAAACAATATCGATAAAAAGAGAAGAAATCTTCTCTTTTTTTGTTTTGTAAATACTTTTGTAAATTTATAGTGTCTAATTGTGTCAGTTTACTTGATTATTTACATTTGCTGTTTTAAAGTAAAGATAGGGAGTGTGATACGATGATTTATCCTTCTATAGACAAATTGCTTAACATTGTTAATAGTAAATATGAACTAGTGCATATTGCGGCAAGAAGAAGCAAACAGATTGCAAAGGATGGATATTTACAAATGCCTGAGTCCGAGTACAAAAGCAAAAAGAATATTGGGAGGGCCCTTGAAGAGGTAGCGGAAGGCCTTATCGAGGTTAAGAAAGGAGACGAATAGTCTCTTTTTTTATGCTATAATAATTTTAGGTGGTGATACTTACGAAAATTGTCAAATATAAAAAAGGAAGTAAAGGCAAATATAAAGTAATACTTGATGATGGAAGAGAACTTTCTTTCTATGAAGAAGTTATTTTAAAGTATCAACTCCTTATTAAAAAAGAGATTGATGAAGATACTATGATAGAGGCTGATCAGTATAATCAGGAATGTGATGTTTATTATGTTGCACTACATAGTATAGAAAATAGGTTTAAAAGTGTTTATGAATTAAGACTTTGGTTAAAGAAGAGAGAATATCCTGATGAATATATTCAAAAAGCAATTGACACTTTACAAAGACAAGGTTATTTAAATGATCAACTTTACGCTAGAAGTTACATTAATACACAAATGTTAACGACTCATAATGGCCCTTATAAGATTATGAGAGAGTTACAGGAAAAGAAAGTAGATTCTGATATTATAGAAGAAGAAATAAAAGTATTTACAGAAGAAGAGGAAGAGTCTAGAGTTCAAAAATTAATTGAAAAAGAAATTAAAAGGAATCATACGAAAGGTGGAATTGTTTTAAAACAGAAAATTTATAACAACTTAAAACTATTAGGATATGATATTTCTGTTTTAAATAAAGTAATGGAACGCTTTTCTTTTGGAAATGATCAAGAGATTGCTAAAAAAGAATATGAAAAATTATATCGTAAATATAGTAGGAAATATGAAGGGGAAGATTTAAAAAGAAAAATACAAGAGAAAATGTATTTGAAAGGATTAAAATATGAAGAAGAATCATAATATTTATCTTATTTTATTAATTATTTCTATTTCTTTTTTCTTATTAGTTTGTTTTAAATTAGAACCAGATACTTTTTGGCATATTAAAGCAGGAGAGTATATGGCTTGTCATGGAGTATTAAGACATGATATATTTTCCTGGGCAGTACTTGGAAAGTATTGGATGAGTCATGAATGGTTATTTGAAGTATTTCTTTACGGACTTCGTTCTATTTTTGGAAAATTTTATGTATATGTGTATAGTTTCCTTTTTTGTCTTCTTTTACTAAGTATTTGTTTTTTACCAAATCGAGAGAATTGGAAAAAGAATATTCCTTTTGGATTACTCTTTTTAGCGACATTTACTGTTGTACTTATTCCTTTTATTCAAGCTAGACCTCATATGATTAGTTTTTGTTTATTAGGACTTACTATTTGGTTTTTATATGATTTGTATCGTAATAAAGAATCTAAAAAAATATGGTTTTTACCAATTGTTTCTATTCTATGGGCTAATTTTCATGGAGGTAGTAGTAATTTAGTTTATTTATTATGTTTCTTATTTGGAGTAGGGGGATGCTTTTCTTTTCAATTTAAAAAGATAGAAGCAAACCGTTTTAGTAAGAAACAGATTTATACTTATTTTATTGTTATGATTCTTTGTATGGCCGCAGTTTGTATTAATCCTCATGGATTTAAAATGTTCTTATATCCTTATCAAAATATGATGAACACTACTATGATTCATAATATAACGGAATGGAGAGGAACTTCTTTAAGTGAGCCAATTCATTATATCTTTTATGGATTCTTATTATTTATGATTGGTACATTACTAGTTAGTGATAAAAAGATTAAGTGGATTGATTTTTTACTATTAGGATTTAGTGCTTATTTGGGATTAAAAAGTATTCGTTTTTGGATCTTTTGTCCTATTATGATGAGTTTTTCAATTTATGATTATGTCAAAAGTAGAAAGATGGATCCAGGAACTACTTTCAGTATTGGATTAATATGTGTTTTCTTAGTTGGATTATTTGTTTGGAATATTCCTAAACTTGGAAAAATAGAATACCGTTACTTCTTAAATGATGATTTATATGTAGTTTTAGAGAAGGAACAACCTAAACGTTTATTTAATATTTATGATTACGGTGGAGAACTTATTTATCATGATATCCCAGTATTTATTGATGGTAGAGCAGATTATTATTCTCCTTATAACTATAAAGATTATTTAAATATATCTAATTTAGAAGAAGATTATGTTTCTTGTATGGAGAAGTATGATTTTGATTATTATTTAGTTTCTTCTAAGTTCCCAATTTATACATATTTAAAGTATAACGATAATTATACAGAGATTTATCATCAGAATCGTGTATTTCTTTATAAAAAAAATAGTTAACTGTTGTTAACTATTTTGTTTTGCATTTTCAATTAATTTATCCATATAGTTGTTATAAGCTTTCTTTAGAACATCATCATTAAATGATATTTTTTTCTTCTTATGGATATTTTTTAATGTTTCATAATATAGAGAAGCATCTGCACTTAATTTTTCACTTACTAATGTATTTATAATATCTTCTTTTACTTCTTCTAATTTTGGTTTATCTTTTTCACCAGTTCTTAAAATGATGTGATATCCGTATTTTGTTTTTACTGGTTCTTTTGTATATTCATCTTTCTTTAGTTCTTTTACAGCATCTCTGAATTCTTCTACCATTGTATCTGGATAGAAATAACCTAAATCTCCACCATTAGATGCAGTTGCAGTATCTTTTGAATATTTCTTTGCTAAAGTAGCAAATTTCTTTCCTTTTTTCAATTGCTTGATTACTTCTTCTGCAGTTTCTTTTGCTTTTTGTTCAGCAGCAGCTTTCTCATCTTCAGGAGCATCTTCTTTTGTATCAATAGTAATTAAGATATGACTTGCTTTAATTTGACCTGTAATGTTTTTTTCATAATAATCATTAATTTCATTTTCTTTTAAATCATCTTTTAAATAGTCTTCTACAGCAAGTTTTCTTTTATATTCAAGACTTAACATTTCTCTTAATTCATCTTCTGTTTCTACTCCGAAATATTGTTTTAATAAAGATTGATAAGTATCTTCATTATCTCCAGAATATGCTTTTATTTGATCAATTTGATTATTGATGCTTTCTGTTTCTTCATCAGTTGTTTTATATTTTTTATCGAATAAACTATGATCAATCATATCGATTAATTCTCCGATATTCTTTTCTTTTACTTGTTCATAGTATTCTGTTGCGGTAATTTTTCCACCTGATGTGGATACTGCAACTTTAGAACCATTTTTTACTTCAATTTCTTTTCCACAACCAGTTGCTAGTAAAGATACAGCTAGTAATGTACTTAGTGCAATTATCACTTTTTTCTTTTTCATAACTTTCCTCCCGTACACCTTACTATCATAGCAAAAAAAAGAATAGGGTGCAATAGAATAATCATATTGTGAAGATAAATAATATGAGATATAATAGGATTGAAATAGAGAGAAGGTAATACTATGGTTTTGAAAATAAGAGATTTAGAATATGAAATTATTACGGTATATGTATCATTACGTGATAGTGAAAAAGACTATTGTATGGGAATAGATATTTTTGCAAGAACGAAAGATGAAAAGATAGCTCCTGAAATCAGTGAAGTTCAATTATATATTGATGCTTTTCATACCAATGTACATACTGTTGAAGAGTTAGTAAATAAAAAATATATTTGGGATAGTGTTGAAAACAATAATCATGAATCTGCTGGAACTCTTAATATCGTAGAATTTGAAGATGTTACAAAAGGAACGATAGAGGTTTTAAAAGTAGAAGGAAATCAAATAACAATTCGTTGGAATGGAACAGGTAATATTTACTGGGATAATGAATTTGGAAAAGATGTTCCTTTTACTACAGAATTTACTACAGAGTTTTCTATTGAATAATAAAAACTGAGATTTCTCTCAGTTTTTTATTTTGTTAAATTTTCAAATACTGTGTCTAAATCAGATACTTTTGATTTATCATATTGAAAATCTGCTCCATCTTCTGGATATCTAGGGATTAAGTGAATATGATAATGTTTGATTTCTTGACCCAAATCATTATTTTGAGCAAGAGTTAATCCTTCACAATGTAATCTTTCTTTTAGTAATGGATAAATCTTTTCTCTAACGATATCTAAAGCATAACTAATTAGTTCATTACTAACGTCCATTAAAGTAACTAGATGTTCTTTTGGTACTACTAGTAGATGTCCATCTGTTGATGGATTAATATTCATAAAGATTTTGATTTTTTCATCTTCATAAATGGTTTTTGATGGAATTTCTCCTTTTATTATTTTACAAAAAATACAATCGTTCATAAGACCCTCCTAATTTAAGTATTTAAATGTAATTTTATTTTCTTTTAATAGTTTAGATTGATGATCATCTAAGATATCTTGAATCATTTGAGTATTTTCTTTTTCTTCTGTAAAAGAAGAAACAATATTATTAATTTCAATGGATTCTGTTATATCTTTTTGATTGGTTATTATGAAAGTATAATTCTTTGGTGTAATATTTTTTTCTTCATAAAGGTTTATTTCTTTTATGATTTCTTTTGTAATTGTATCTTTATTCCAATCATTTATTATGATTTCTTTTTTTATGGTATAGAATTTTAATTCTAATAAGTTTTCTTCTTCTAATATTCTTTTTCTAACTCCTTCTGTGTATTCATCAAGAGTAGATATTATTTCTATAGAAGGATTAGTAGATGTTTTTTTTCTAATTTCTTCTTCTAATTCTTTTTGTAGGGTAGAGAAAAGTGAATTTCCTTTGAAATAATCCTTTTGATAAGTATCTGTTATTTTACCATGCTTTTTTTGAATGATAAAACTTAGTTTATTGTTTTCTTTTGAAAAGACTTTCATTTTATAAATACTATTTTCAAAAGATATTTCACTTGTTTCTACTTGATCTTTTATATCAGGATATTTTTCTACTAAATAATCTTGCATTTCTTTTTCTACTTTAGGAATTAAAATGCCTTTTCCTTTTTCTGTTACAACGATAACTCCTAATATTACAAATACAATAAATGCAAAAATGTTTCTTGCGATTAATAAGTGTTTTTCTTGTTTCATAGAATCACCAACTTTATTTTATCATAAAATAAAAAAGGGAGTATCCCTTTTTATTTATGATCCCAACGATAGAATGTTTGTTGTCTAGATATTTGTGGATAATAGAAGGAATCGGCAGGAGATGTTCCATTAATTCCTGATTGATGTTGGTATACATGAGTTCTATCATTAGTTTGGTGAGAGGCATGGGATAATACCATGTCATCGTTGAAATACCATTCTGTTCCATTAAATACATTTCTACACATTTCTACTACTTCAGGAGATACTGTGGAACTAATTGTTCCAGACCATTTTTCATAACCGTTATATAAAATAGAATTTACTGTAGTTCCTCCTACATTTTGTAAAACTCTATTTCTAATTTCTTCTGCTACTGCTACGGCACCATCTCTTCCAGCTGCAAAGGTAGATTCATTATTAACAATTCTTGCTATGTGATATAATTCCTCTTCTGTTACATATACTGGAGTTCTGCCAATGTTACCAACTTGAGAAACGTTTCCGGATAAGGATGCTACTCCTCTAGATGATGGATTTGGTCTAAATACTTCTGGAGCTGCTGTAGCTTCTGGTTGTTTTGAACCTGCTTCTAGTTGTTTCTTAGCTTGTTCAAAAGAAAGGGAAGGCATTGCATTTTCACTTAATTGTTGTGCTTGTTCATTACTCATTCCTTGTCTTAAGTATTCTTGTTTTAATTGTTCTCTATATTGTGTGATATATAATTGTTCTTCTGGAGAATTAAAGACTTCTTCTGCGGCAGGTGCAGGATTTTCTCCTTGATTTTGAAGAGCAATTGCGGCTTTATATGCTTCTTCGAAAGAAGGAATTTTATCATTCATTGATCTTTTTAAAGCTTCTGCTGGAGATAGCCCTTGTAAAAGATAATTATTATTTAAAATCGTACGATATTCTTTTTCATATTTTAATCTCATATCAGGTGTTACTAAGAAAGGTAAACCTGTATCCATAATACCTCTATCATAGTCTAAGATGTTTTCTTCTACTTTACGAATGGATAGAAGAGTATCTGTTATTTGTAATTGATATTCTTCTGCTTGTTTAATTTGAACTTCACAAGTTAATCTCTTACTAATAACTTCTTCCATTTGCTCTTTTAATTGTTTAAATTGATTTTGAGCATTAAATAGGGCAGCTTTAACAGCTTCTAATGCATTTCTTGCTGCTTCATATCCTTTTTGAATAGCAGAGTATGCTTCCATTTCTTCTGGAGTAGATACATTTACAAAAGAATTCATTAAGGCTGCTGCTTGAGCTACTTGGTTTTCTAATCCTGGAAGTTGTGTTTCATATTGTTTGATTCTTTCTGCTATTATGCTTAAATCATCAAAGATTTGTTTTTCCATATCTTTTAAAACATTTAAAAATACATTAATATCATCTTTTGAATTTACAACATCAGAGGATAAGTTATTCAATGATTGAACTATTTGGTCTACTAATTCTGAACTATAGGATATATTCATCGAACAAATCCCCTTTCTTTCATAAGGATTTCTTGATGATCAATTACTTTTACTTGTTTTGTAATTTCTTCATTCATCTCTTCTATTCTTTTTTGTAAGTCTTTTACTTTACTTGCTAGTTCTGATATTTTTGGTTCAAATGATATTCCATCTACATTTAAGGCATCTCGTATCATATTACTAGATTCTTCTAGTTCCTTTGCGGTTTTATTATAGACAGTTTTTATATTCATAATCACACTTCCAATCAATCGTATTCTCTATTTTTCTGTAATAATTATTTCAAATAATCTTATTTTATGCAATAATTATTAAAAAATATTGTTCTTTAAAATATTTTGTGATAAACTGAATTATAGATTAAAGTAGAGTATTAGGTGGTGTTTTTATGAAAATCCAAAAAGGAATAGTTAAGTATAAAGATCGTGATGATATTGTTTGTACTTATGGTATTACTGATGGTGGGAAAAACTACTATTTTATTGAATTAGAGGACGCAAAGAGATTGTCAAATGGAAATATTATTGCTAGTACAGAATTAGTAGAAGCAATTGACCCAATGTTTAAAGCAAAACATGTTGGTGTTATTGATGGTTCTGGAAAAGAAATTATTCCATTTGTACATAGGGTAATACGTCCTATTAATAGTGATATTCTACTTGCAGAATTAGCTGAACCAGTTACAGAATCTGTAAAAGAAGCTAATCGTACGAAGAATGACTCTACTTCTAATTTAGTTGCTACGGCATCTACAATTAAGGAGAAGATGAATGCAAAGATGGGAGCAGATGGAAGATTTGTTATTAATGATCAATTTTCTGATGCTACTATTTATGATATTAATGGTAATAATTTAGTAAATAAAGAATTTTATAGTTTTGTAGGAGTTTCAGGTGACAAGTTATTCTTATGTAAGAATACTCCTGAATCTGAAATCGTAGAACTTCCTCTTACAGCTGAAGCTGCTAAGACAGAAACTATTGATGTAAGTGAAGTTCAAGTTCCTCAAGAAACAGTTGAAAAAGCTTTAGTTAAGAGTGTGGATGAGACAGTTACTCCTGCTCCAGCAGCACCTGCTGTTGAAGAGCCAAAAGCTGAAGAAGCAATTTTACCTCCACTTGAAGCTACAGCGCCAGTTGCAGAGGCACCTGTTGCTGAAGAAGTAAAAGTAGAAGAGCCTGTTGCTGAAAGTACAATTCCAGAACCAGCTGCAGCAATGTTTAGTTATTTCGCTTCACCAGAACAGAATGCACAAGCTATGATGGAATCTTCTGCTCCTCCAGTAATTCCTATTGCTGAGGAGAATCTTCCTCAAAAGGAAACGGTATCTGAAGAGATTTCACTTCCACCAGTAGAAGATGCTGCTCCAGTACCTGCACCAGTTGCAGAGGAACCTGTTGCACCAGTTGCAGAAGCACCTGCTCCAGTTGAAGCGGTTGCTCCAGTAGAAGAAGTAAAAGCTGAAGCTCCAGCTCCAGAAAAATCTCCTTTAGAGATTGCTATGGCTGCTGATCCAAATCAAGAATTCCCAATTCCTGTTGAAGAGCCAGCTCCAGTAGTAGAAGAAGCTGCGCCAGTTGCTGAAGAGCCTGCAGCACCAGTTGCAGAAGCACCTGCTCCTGTAGAAGAAACTGTTGCTCCAGTAGTTGAAGAAGCTGCTCCAGTAGTGGCTGAGGAAGCTCCAGTAGAAGAAGTAAAAGCTGATGAAGTTGCTCTTCCACCAGTAGAAGAAGCTCCTGTTGAGGGAAGTTTACTTCCTAAACCAGAAGAGGTTGCTCCTACTACAGAAGAAGTAATTGAGCAAGAAACAGGTGGAGATTTAATTGATCGTTCTCTACAAGGTGTTGTTGAAACACCAGATAATGAAGTAGATGAAGCTGATAATGAAGTTGTTGATTTAGATGAAAATGTTGAGGACTCTTCTTTAGATGGATTATTCCTTGACCATGAAGAATTTAAAGATGATGATGAACGTTTTGTTCATTCTATGGTTCATACTGATAGAATTGTTGATGTAGATGTTGATGATTTTGATTCAAAATATGCTGCTCCAGTAGTAATTGATGATGAAGATACTATTATGACAGATGTTGCAAAATCAATGGGTGCTTTAATTAAACAAAACAGAGAATTAAAGAATACATTAACTACTACAGAAGAAAAACTTGGAAAAGTACTTGCTTCTAGAAGAAATCTTGCTGATAGATCTACAATGCAAGAGAAGAAGATTGAAGTATTAACTTCTAAACTTCGTAGTTTAGATGCTACTCTTTCTAAACTAGAGGCTAAATATCAATCATTGGAAGCTAAAAACTTAGATCAAGAAAGAATTATAGAATCTCAAGCACATGAACTAGAGGTTATAAGACCACAACTTCAAGGAAAAGAAGATTTAGTTCAATTACTTGCTGATGCTCAAGTTATTCTTGGCGCAGATGATGATTATTCTTACAAGAGAAAAGCTGCTTAATGAATAATAAAAATCAACTAAAAATTAGTTGATTTTTTTTGTTTTATTCATTCTTTTGTGTTAAAATAATAGTGATTTAGAGATGAGGGATACCTATGTTAGAAATTAAAAATATACAATGTTCTATAGTAGATAGTGATGCAGTTATTTTAGATCATCTATCTTTAACCATAAAAGAAGGGGAAACTCATGTTATTATGGGACCTAATGGTACTGGGAAAAGTACGTTATCAAAGGCTATTATGGGTCATTATCAATATGAGATTACTTCTGGAGATATCTTAGTAGATGGAGAAAGTATATTAGATTTAACAGTAGATGAGAGAGCTAAGAAGGGAATATTCTTATGTATGCAAGATCCTACTGTTATTGATGGTGTAAGTAATAGTGAGTTCTTAAGAACTGCTAGAGGATCTATTACTGGAGAAAAGGTTAATCTATATACCTTTATGAAAGATATGGAATCTGCTATGAAGGATGTATCTTTAGATAGTAATATGTTACATCGTTCTTTAAATAAAGGTTTTTCTGGTGGAGAAAAGAAGAAGAATGAGATTCTTCAAATGAAATTTTTAAAACCAAAATATATTATTTTAGATGAGTTGGATTCTGGACTCGATATTGATAGTTTACGTATTGTTTGTGAAAATATTAATCAATATATGAAAGAAAATAAAGAAGCTAGTCTTTTAATCATTACTCATTATCCTAGAATATTAGAGTATTTAAAACCAGATTATGTTCATATTTTAAAAGATGGAACTATTCAAAAGAGTGGTGGAATGGAATTAGCATTAGAAATTGAAAAAGAAGGATATTCTAATGTTGGAGATGAGAAACATGAGTAAGGTAATCTATGTAGTAGATAAAGATTCTAAGAAAGATTATAAATATAATATTTGTGAAGATACCATTATTTATCATTTCTCTATTAATAGTAGTTCTAAAGTAGAAATAAATCTTGTTACAGAGGGAGTTACTTTATACTACTATTACAATAGTATTAATTATGATAATCATGATTTTGATATTTGTGTAAATCATTTAAAAAGTAATACTCATAGTGAATTGTTTAATCATGGAGTAAATGTTCATAATAAAAAACTTACTTATCATGTAGATGGAGTAGTTCCAAAGACAAGTAGTAAGTGTATTTGTAATCAAGAAAATCAAATTATTAATATGGAAGATGGTAAAAGTACTATTTTCCCTATTTTAAAGATTGATAATTATGATGTAGATAGTAATCATTCTGCTTATATAGGAGAGTTTTCAGAAGACAAAATATTCTATTGTATGTCTAGAGGTATTTCTAGAGAAGAAGCAAATCGATTATTATTAAATGGATTTTTGTTGAATAGTGATAGTATTGATTTAAATCAAATTAAGAGTTTTATAAAAGAAATTGAAAAGATATAGGAGGTGTTATTATGAATCGAGAAGATTTCCCGATGTTAAAAGAGGATATTGTTTATTTTGATAATGGTGCGACTACTTTAAAACCTAAAAGAGTAGTAGAATCTATGAACCATTATTATTTGGAACATACTTCTAATATTCATAGAGGAGATTATGATGCTGCTTTAATAACAAATGAAAAATATGATTCTGTAAGAGATATTGTATCTAAGTTTGTTTCTTGTAAAAGTAATGAAGTAATCTTTACTAGTGGAGCAACAATGTCTATTAATATGGTAGTCTTTGGATTTATGAAGAAACATCTTAAAAAAGGAGATGTTGTTCTTCTTAATAAAGGGGAACATGCTTCTAATATTCTTCCTTGGATACTATTAAGTAAAGAAATAGGAATTGAAATAGAATATGCTCCTTTAAATGAGAACTTTGAATTAACTTATGATAATCTTATTTCTGCTATTACAGATAAGACGAAAGTAATTAGTTTAGCTCAAGTTACTAATGTAATAGGGGATGTAAGAGATGTTGAAAGAATTGGAAAGTATGCAAAAGAGCATCAAATATACTTTCATGTAGATGGAGCTCAAAGTGTTCCTCATATGAGTGTTAATTTTGAGAAATCTAATATGGACTTTTTAAGTTTCTCTGGACATAAGTTATGTGGACCTACTGGAGTAGGTGTTTTAGTTGGAAGATATGAATTATTAGAAGAGATGGATCCAATATTTTATGGGGGAGGAATGAATTCTTTCTTTGAAGAAGATAATTCTTACGAATTAAAGAGTATTCCTACTCGATTTGAAGCTGGTACTCCTCCAATTGCAGAAGTAATTGGACTTGGGGAAGCAATTTCTTATTTAATGGATATTGGAATGGATAAGATTCATCAACATGAAATGGAATTAAAAGAATATTTAATCTCTAAGATAAAAGATATTCCTAATATCACTGTTTATAATCAAAGTACAAATAGTGGAATTCTTGCTTTTAATATAGATGGAGTTTTTGCTCAAGATACATCTGTTTTTCTAAATCATTATCATATTTGTGTTAGAGCAGGTAATCATTGTGCAAAGATGTTAAAAGATGTTATGGATGTTAAAAATACGGTTCGTGTTAGTATGTATTTTTATAATACAAAAGATGATGTAGATCGATTAATTTCTGCTTTAGAGAAAAAAGATGAATTATTTAAGATTGTTTTATAGGAGGAGATATGGATAGTAATTTTAGAAGAGATATTATACTAGATAATTATCAAGATCCTATGAATAGAGGATTGATAGAAGATGATTCTTATCTAAAGACTAGAACTAGTAGTGAGAACTGTATTGATGATTTAGACTTTATGTTTAAGATAAAAGATGGTATAATAGAGGACATTCGATTTGATGGAGAGGCATGTGCAATTAGTACATCTGCTACTTCTATTATGATTCGTAAGTTAATTGGGAAGAGTATAGAAGAAGCAAAAACCATCTTAGAGAATTATCAAAATATGATAGAGGAAAAAGAGTACGATGAAGAATTATTAGGAGAACTCACTGTTTATGATGAAATTAGTAAACAGCCTAATCGAGTTCATTGTGCTTTAATTCCTAGTATTGCGGTTAAGCAAATACTAGAACAAATAAAATAAAAAAATAGAGGGAGAAGTTGAATATGGATATTGTAAATATCACAACAGAAAGATTAAAACTTGCACAAGTTAGATTCTATAGTGAATCACATCGAGGAGTAGAAATACCAAGAGATAAGGCGTATGCGTTCTTGTATCGTTTAGAAGATGATCAATATATTAATATATTGGATCCTTTAAATGAATTACCAGTATATGAACGTGTACCATACGCAAATAGTTTTCAAAATGGAGAAAGTTATGGTACTAAAATTTCTTTAGTAAGTGGAGATAGTAAAAGTGGAGCTTGCTATGTCATGGAAAATATTGGATTTGATCGCATCTTTGGAGATAAAACGATTACTATGGATCAATTAAAGAAATATATTTTGGCTTCTGATAAGTTTTTCATTGATAGACCAAAAATTGTTGAAGATTCTGTGCAAGGAAAAGGATTTGTTGAACGTTTTATTGCTTATGATAAAAAATATCATGCAGATAAGAAAAAGCAAGAAGAGTTTCAACAATATCTTGTTAGTTGTTTAGGAGAAGAAATACAGAAATAATAGACTAGAGGTGATTCCATGGAAATAATTGGAATTGACGAGGAAAAAGTTAAGACCATTTCTTCTATTAAGAAAGAAGAAGATTGGGTAAGGGACTATCGTGTCGATAGTTACCATCAGTTTGAAAAGATTGGTATGCCTGAATTTGGTCCTGAAATAGACTTGGATTTTTCGAAGATTATTTATTATAAAAATAATTCTCAAGATCAAAAAATACAGGATGATTGGAACAATATTTTAAAACCTATTGTGGATGATTTAGATTCTGTTGGAGTATTAGAATCTGAAGTTCATATGGGTGGTATGGGTGTTCAATATGAAAGTGAAGTAATTTATCACTCTATGCTTCAAGAAATTGAAGAAAAGAAAGTTATCTTTACTTCGATTGAGAAAGCTATGAAAGATTATCCTGATCTTGTAAAGAAATACTTTGGTAAAATTGTTAGAAATGATGAAAATAAATTTGCTGCCTTAAATGGAGCAGTATTTTCTGGAGGTAGTTTTATCTACGTACCTAAAAATACAAAGTTAGATAGACCATTACAAAGTTACTTCCGTATTAATAGTCGTAATATGGGACAATTTGAAAGAACTTTAATCATTGTAGATGATAATAGTGATTTGCATTATATTGAAGGATGTACAGCTCCTAGTTATAGTGAATCTAGTTTGCATGCTGCAGTAGTAGAGATTTATGTTGGTAAAAATAGTAAGTGTCGTTATTCTACTGTTCAAAATTGGGCTAATAATGTTTATAATTTGGTAACGAAAAGAGCTTCAGTTGATACCAATGGTACTATGGAATGGATAGATGGTAATATTGGAAGTAAAGTTACTATGAAATATCCTTGTTGTGTTTTAAAGGGAGATTATTCTACTGGTACCTGTATTACGATAAGTGTTGCAGGAGAAGGACAGATTCAAGATACTGGTGCTCGTATGATTCATATTGGAAAACATACGAAGAGTAATATTATTTCTAAGAGTATTGCGAAGAATGGTGGAAATGCTACTTATCGAGGAAAAACTTTTATTAATACTAGTGCTAAGAATAGTGATGCTTCCGTAAAATGTGATACTTTGATATTAGATGAGAAATCTAAGAGTGATACCATTCCTTTTAATTCTTGTTTTAATAAGAGTAGTAATATTGAACATGAAGCCACTGTATCTAAGATTAGTGAAGATAATTTATTCTATATGATGAGTAGAGGAATTGATCGAGAAAGAGCAATGGATTTAATAGTACTTGGATTTATAGAGAAGTTTAGAGAAGAACTTCCTATGGAATATGCAGTTGAATTAAATCAATTAATTAAAAGAAGTTTATAATATTTTGAAAGATTTTGTTCTAATTATGATTGTTTTTCAAAAAGAAATTTTTGTTTAGAGAATTTC
>JAEEGL011039978.1_pt1 | contig 19853 bp, 20 predicted proteins | sample 9134231 | NCBI WGS metagenome assembly JAEEGL01 (sample SAMN16246548, study PRJNA631951) | gut metagenome | biome: gut microbiome; feature: rumen; material: fiber-attached | host: Bos | place: Iran: Karaj | collected 2018-10 | reverse complement strand
TTCTCCTGATACGATCCTCTGAGCAAGACCTTCTACAACCGCTGTCTTACCAACACCGGGTTCACCTATAAGACAAGGATTATTCTTGGTTCTTCTAGAGAGGATCTGAATAACACGTTTAATTTCAGATTCACGTCCAATAACGGGATCGAGCTTACCTGCAGCTGCAAGTGCTGTAAGATCACGGCTGTACTGTGCAAGCGCACTTCCCTTCTTGCGTCCTGACTGACGCTTTCCAAGATCTTCCTTTACAAGATTAGGATCTTCGCCCATTGCAGCAAGTGTTTCTGCATAGAGCTTCTGAACCGGAACATTTAAAGTACTGATTAGTCTGACAGCAACATTCTCGCCATCCTTAATAAGAGCCAGGAGAATATGCTCTGTTCCTGTCTTGGATGCACGGAATCTGTCAGCCTGACGATGTGCTTCATTTAAAACCTGCTGAGCTCTTGGTGAAAAGCCGTCACGGTCCATAGTTGTAACACTTCCGTCCTGAACGATAAGATCTTTAACAAGATCCATGAGACGCTTTTCATCTATTCCATTATCAATTAATATTCTGGATGCAACACTTCCCTCTTCCCTGATAAGTCCAAGCAGAATATGCTCTGTTCCAACATAGTTCAGTTTCAGACTTTTTGAAGCCTTGCGAGCTGTTTTGAGCGCGTTTTCGGCCTTATCTGTAAACTGTGAATTCATATATTTACATTCCCTCCTGCTGTGTATTTTAGTTAAAGATATTATCAGATTCCGCTGTAATCATCGTAAATCTGATCTATAAGATTATGGATCTCATTTCTAGAAATATTCTTACAAAGAGCCCTTGCCAGAACGACTTCAAGCCCTTGTCTTGCCTCTTCAAGCGCCTGCAGCTTATCGATATCTACTGCGATAACGGCACCTTTTCTTCGGTCAATCTTTACAAAGCCCTCCTGTTGCAAGATAGAATACGCTTTATTGACCGTATGCATATTAATACCAATGGTTTCTGCCAGTGTCCTGACACTTGGAAGCTGCTCTCCTTCACGGAACTGCGAAGTAGCTATTCCAAGTATTATCTGATTACACAATTGCAGGTAAATGGCATCATCACTGTTAAAATCGATTTCTATCATCATACCTATAACCTCTGTTATATAAATGGTATAACAGGGAGATTATTCATGTCAATAAATATGCTTGGAAGAATTATGAAGCTTTTATTAAATATCGGTTTTTCTATGGCATATAACAAGACTTTTTCTTTTGTTTTTGTAAAAAAAGAATATAGTTTAATTTTTTCATAAAGTATAAAGAAGCCGGATTGAAATACATTGTTCCAATCCGGCTTATATTAGATACAGGATGTCATCTAGTACCTGTTTTGAAATGCATGGATGCATTTCAAGGTACAGTTAGCGTCTCTTCCCATCATTATCATTATCGAGATCAAGGAATTCAAACTCAAAATCATCGTCATCAGCAAAATTTCTGGATTTACGAGGTGTAGGTCTTGAATTCCTCTCAGGTCTTACAGTAGAACTGTTTTCAACCGGTGGCATTTCTTCCTCAGGAAGCGGTCCTTCCTCGGGATATTCTTCCGGATAACCATCTTCTGGATATCCGTCATCATAGCCATCTTCATAACCATCATTGTATCCGTCATTTTTTCTTGACTTAAATCTGTCAAAAAGTCCTGGCTTACGAGGTCTTGGTTCATCCTCATACTGTATGTTATCATCCTCATAATTGCCGCCTTCATCATCATAGTAAAGAAGGTTTCTGAGTCTGATAAACAGGAAAATAACTGCTCCTGCAAGTACAACTACAAGAATTATAAGGATAATATCAAGAACGCTTAATCCTTTTTTAGCTCCATATTTCTGAACATAATCATTAGCTGCAAGAACGCCTTCAACACTGTATTTTACAGCATTGCCATCTTTATTCTTAACAAGCTGATATGTTCCATCCTGGTCGATAAATACAAAATAAGCATCATTTGATGAGGTTGCAACTATAGTATTACCACCAGTAGTCTGCTCCTGAGGCACTTCCTGCTGAGTTGTATCACCTTCAGGGTTTTCCTGAGTCTCTGTGTTTTCACCAGTTTCAGTAGTTTCTTCGGTTCCCTCAGTAGTCTCTCCACCTTCAGATGTCTGAGCTGCACCAAGCTGTACAAGGTCTGCACGAATAAATCCCTGAACTCCATTTGAAAGAGTAATGTAATACCACTGCTTGCCTGATGAATCATTAGCTGAACCGGTAACTGTTACTACATCACCAGCTGAAACACTTCCTGCAACAGAATAAGCTGTGCCGGCACCTGAACGTACATTAGCTTTGCTGGTTGTAACAGTAGCTGATGTAGAATCCATAGCTGTAACCTGAGTATCAGGAAGATCCTGAGCTGTCTGTGTGTTATCAGCTGTTGTAGCCTGTGTATTATCTGTTGTTGTGGTCTGAGTCTGTGAAGTATCTTCAACCTGTGTAGGCTCTGCAGTATTATTTGCAGATGTATCAACTTCCTGAGGTTCTCCCTTAGCAACAAGGTCTCCTCTTACATAACCGGTACCGCCAACTACATTAACCTTGTACCAAACCTGTCCATTGGCATCTGTTACTTCAGCAAGGATCTGAACCTGATCTCCGCTCTTAAGACTTCCAACTACTTCGCTAGACGTATCAGTGTTAGAACGAACCTTAGCTGATGAAGCTGTAACAGTTGCATATGTTACTGTCTCTGCATCAGCTATAAATGCACTTCCCATAACAAGTGTCAGGACAGTTGCAAATGCGACTATTAAAGCCACTATTCTCCCACGTTTTCTCTCCATAGTTTACCTCTTTCTTTCTGCCGGACTCGTAAAGCACACAAACTATCAGATCTCATCAAGTGCTTTACCGATGTCATGACGCATATATTTGCCTTCAAAGCTTACAAGCTCTGTAAGCTTATATGCGTTCTCCCTGGCTTCTTTAAGTGTATTACCTTTAGCTGTAATGCCAAGCACTCGGCCTCCATTTGTAACTACACGTCCTTGTTCGTCAAACTTAGTTCCTGCATGGAAGCAATATCCGTCTTTCATACCATCAAACGAATCAAGGCCTGAAATAACTTTACCTTTTTCATACTTAACAGGATATCCTTCAGATGCAAGTACTACGCAAACGGCTGCCTTATCTTCAAATTCAAGATCTATTTTATCAAGAGTGCCGTCAATTACAGCATTCATGACATCTATTATATCAGTTTTCATGCGTGGAAGCACGACCTGAGTTTCAGGATCACCAAATCTTGTGTTATATTCAACAACCTTTGGTCCATCAGCTGTCATCATAAGACCAAAGTAGAGCACTCCCTTGAACTCTCTACCTTCAGCTGCCATAGCATCAACAGTCTTCTGATAGATTGTCTCACATGCGATCTTGTTGATCTCCTCTGTATAGAAAGGACTTGGAGAAAATGTACCCATACCACCTGTGTTAAGGCCTGTGTCTCCATCTCCTGCTCTCTTATGATCCTGAGAAGAACTCATGAGTTTAATATGCTTTCCATCTACGAATGCAAGAACAGATACTTCTCTTCCGGTCATGAATTCCTCGATGACCATCTCATTACCTGCACTTCCAAACTTCTTATCAAGCATGATCTCATCAACGCCGCTAAGCGCCTCTTCGAGATTCTGACAGATAAGAACACCTTTACCAAGAGCAAGTCCGTCAGCCTTTAATACTATAGGGAACTTGGCTTTTGTCTTAAGATATTCCTTAGCCTTATCGGCGTCTGTAAATGTCTCGTAAGATGCTGTTGGAATACTATACTTTTTCATAAGATTTTTTGAAAAAGCTTTACTTCCCTCAATGATAGCAGCATTCTTTCTTGTTCCAAAAACTCTGAGACCCTTTTCTTCAAGGGCATCTACGATTCCTGCACAAAGCGGGTCGTCCTGGCTGCATACAACAAGATCAACACCATTTTCTTTGGCGAATTCTCCAATTTTATCAAAATCCATTACACCGTATGGTACGCACTCTGCAAGTTTTGCAATACCTGCATTACCTGGTGCACAATAAATCTTATCAACCTGTTTACTTCTGGAAATTGCTTCGACCATCGCATGTTCGCGACCGCCCCCACCGACTACAAGGACTTTCATTAGAATCTCCTCCGATTAAATTATATCCGCGATTTTAGCATATTACAATGCTAATCACAGATCGTTTGAATCATATCCATCAATTATAACTTTTCTATCTTCAACTTTTACTTTGCCCTGAGCTATTAAATTAATTGCTCTTGGCATGATCTTCCACTCAGCCTGCTCCATTACACGCTTTTGAAGTATCTCGGGTGTATCCCCCTGTTCAACCATAACAGCCTTCTGCAGAATGATCGGACCTGTGTCTGTGCCTTCATCAACAAAATGAACGGTTGCTCCTGTAACTCTCACGCCTCTTTCAAGAACCTTTTCATGAACATGGAGTCCATAATAGCCCTGACCACAGAAAGAAGGAATAAGAGCAGGATGTATATTGATGATACGGTTAGGAAATGCTCTTACTATTTCTTTTGGTATAACTACCATGCAACCTGCAAGAACAACAAGATCAGGATTTGCGTTTACAAGTGTATCAAGGAAGTCTTTATTAAATTCTTCTCTTGAAGGATAAGTCTTAGGAGACTTGCAAACTGCCGGGATTCCGGCTTTCTTTGCTCTTTCAAGAGCATATGCATTTGGATTATTTGAAAAGACAAGTACGATCTCGGTATCTTTGATGACACCTGATTCAATGCCATCAATTATCGCCTGAAGGTTGGTTCCTCCCCCTGATACGCATACAGCTATCTTCAGCATAATGTTACACCCTTCTCGCCATCTTCGATTCTGCCTACAACATAAGGTGTCTCGCCTGAAGCCTTAACAGCTTCCATTGTCTTGTCTACATCTGCAGGATCTACGCACAGTACCATACCAAGACCCATGTTGTATGTGTTATACATCATCTGATCATCGATATCGCCCTTCTTCTGCATAAGCTTGAAGATTGCAGGTACTTCGTAGCTATCCTTCTCGATAACAGCTCTCTTACCTTCAGGAAGCATACGTGGAACATTTTCATAGAAACCGCCGCCTGTGATGTGGCTGCAGCCCTTAACCTTAACGCCTGCATTCTTAACAGACTTCATCATGTGAACATAGATACGTGTAGGCTCAATAAGTGCTTCACCAAGAGTCTTTCCAAGTTCATCATAGTAAGTATCAAGGCTTTCTTTAGTCATATCAAAAACCTTACGAACAAGTGAGAATCCATTAGAGTGAACACCGCTTGATGCAACGCCGATGAGAACATCACCTGCTTTAATTGTACTTCCGTCGATAAGGTCTTTCTTCTCACATACACCTACAGAGAAACCTGCAAGATCGTACTCATCCTCAGGCATAAGACCTGGATGTTCAGCTGTCTCACCACCAACAAGTGCACAGTCAGCCATCTTACAACCTTCTGCAACACCCTTTACGATAGTAGCGATCTTCTCAGGATAGTTCTTACCACAAGCAATATAATCAAGGAAAAAGAGTGGCTCGCCGCCTGCACAGGCAACGTCGTTAACACACATGGCAACACAGTCGATACCAACAGTATCATGCTTATCCATAAGGAATGCCAATTTGATCTTAGTACCAACACCATCTGTTCCTGATAAAAGAACCGGATTTTCCATGTCCTTAATTGCTGCAAGATCAAATGCTCCGGAGAATCCTCCGATGCCTCCCATTACCTCAGGACGTGTTGTCTGCTTAACATACTTTTTCATTAATTCTACAGACTCATATCCAGCCTCAATATCTACGCCTGCGTTCTTGTAATTCAGTGCCACTTCTTGTTCCTCCTAAAATATACCTTTTAAATAATATTGTTACTCATAGAATAGTTAAGGAATCAAAAACAAATTTTGTTCCTTTAATCAATAGTTCTTGTATCCAACCTTGGAAAGCTTCTCATCTTTTGCAATAACGCTTTCTTTAAGAGAAGCTGAATAGTCTTTTAATCTCTTAAGGAGCTCAGGATCACTTGTTGCAAGGATCTTAGCTGCAAGAATTCCGGCATTAGCGCCTCCGTTGATTGCAACTGTAGCTACAGGAATACCTGTAGGCATCTGTACTATAGAATAAAGAGAATCACGTCCGCCAAGTGATGTTGTATGCATAGGGATTCCTATTACAGGAAGCGGGAAGATTGCTGCGCACATTCCCGGAAGATGAGCTGCCATACCGGCTCCGGCTATGATAACCTTATATCCCTTCTCCTCAGCGCTGTTTGCATAATCAAAAAATTCCTGAGGTTCTCTGTGTGCAGATATAATATGCATCTCATAAGATATTCCAAGTTCTTCGAGAATATCTGCCGCCTTTGCCATGACCGGCATATCAGAATCCGATCCCATTACAATACCAACCTGTGCCATTTGCATTGCTCCTTTTTTAACTATTTAATTCTTTATTTGATACATGCCGCACCTCAAGATAGGAGATCCGAACACGCATAAATATCCTATTACCAAAATGCGATCAAATAGATCCCATCACTGTCAAAAAGACTACTATTAGTATATTAAGAGTGTTGATTATGATTCCCAGAGCCGGGAATATTTTGAAAATCTTTTTTTGCTTCATAGCAAGAATACCAAGTACAAGACCCGCAATACTATATCCAAATGCAAGGAATACTGCTACGCCATACTTGATATCTGCCTGTCCACCGGCATCAAAAGCCGCCTTCACGCATGATACAAGCGCGAAAGCAGCAATTACGCTCAGTATGAAAGACAGGATACCCTTCCTTGGGTGCACATTATCTGTAAAGATATAACGTCTTTTGAACATAAGTGCACGCAAACGGAAGTGTTTTTTCTTTTTGTGTTTATGTGCGTGGTAAGTCTCTCCGGTATCCTTCGCCCATGGATTCTTATTCCATGGTTTCTGACCCCACGGTTCTACTCTGTTACTCAAAATAAAATCTTCTTACGTCCGCCAAGGAGTTTTGCGCCACTTACGATGAGAAGCACTCCTGCAGCTACTCCTGCTATTATTGATACAATACCGAATACGATATTTAAAGCTCCGGTACTACCCATAAGCTTATATGTCTTTTCTTCCATATATAAAGCCTCCTTTACTTACGACTTCAATATAGTTAATTATCATGCTTTGACAGCACCATATTCCTTATAGTACTCATCAATTTTCTTTTTAATATCTTTGGTAAGGATCACTTCGCCATCAATAGGTCTGTTGTAAAGATACTCAACAACATCAGACATTGTTACGATAGCATGTGTACCAAAACCATACTTTTCATGAATTTCGTCAAGTGCTGACATGTCAGATTCAAGACCTTTTTCTTCACGATTAAGTGATACCATAAGACCAACTACATCAACATCATCAGCCTGAGCCTGGATAATAGGATATGTCTCTTCGATAGACTTACCTGATGTAGTTACATCTTCGATAATAAGAACGCGGTCTCCGTTCTTGATCTTACTTCCAAGAAGGATTCCCTTATCACCATGATCCTTTATTTCTTTACGATTTGAACAATACTTGATATCTCTGCCATAGAGCTGACTGATTGCTGCACAGGTTGATACAGCAAGCGGAATTCCTTTGTAAGCAGGTCCGAATAAAATGTCAAATTCAAGGCCGAAAGTTTCATGAATAGCTCTTGCATAGAACTCACCAAGCTTTCTGAGCTGGGTTCCTGTTACATATGCTCCGGCATTCATAAAGAATGGAGACTTTCTTCCACTCTTAAGTGTGAAATCGCCGAATTTCAGGACATTACTGTCCACCATGAAATTAATAAACTCTTCCTTGTACTTTTCCATGTGATCAATCCTCTGTGTTTTTTATTTATTCCGCGTGACGCGGTTTCGTACAACTTTTGTTCTAAAAACATTTTCAATCTATGAATTTAATTCTTATTAAATATGCATTTAATGAACGGTACAATATTTCAAGATCATTATTTAATGGCCGAGTTAATATCTTCTTTCATATCAAATACTGCAGCCCTTGCAGCTTCTCCGATATTATCGCCGAACTTAGCATACTTTTCATTCTGCCATGCAGCAATTATTCCTCTTGATGAGTTAACGATAGCACCAAGACCGTCTTTATTAAAGAAGCCCTTAAGATCGCTACCCTTACCGCCCTGCGCTCCGTATCCCGGAACAAGGATAAAGGCATGAGGCATGATACTGCGGAGTTTAGCGCCCATTTCAGGATATGTTGCACCAACAACTGCGCCTACATTAGAGTAGTCACCTTCCATAGAGCTTTGACCCCACTCTTCAACCTTGGCACCTACGTGTTCATATAAAGGCTTACCATCTATTAATCTGTCCTGGAATTCGCCACTTGAAGGATTAGATGTTTTGACAAGGACAAAGATTCCCTTGTCTTCAGAATTACATACATCTATAAATGGCTTAACACCGTCACTTCCCAAATAAGGGTTGACTGTTGCGAAATCTTCGTTGAAACCTGAAAATCTGTTTGAACCAATTGTTACACTACCTAAATGTCCGATAGCATAAGACTCTGAAGTAGAGCCAATATCGCCTCTTTTTATATCACCGATAACAAGGAGACCTTTTTCATGGCAATAATCGACTGTTTTTTTGAAGGCAATAAGACCATCTATGCCAAGCTGTTCATACATGGCAATCTGTGGCTTAACAGCCGGGATCACATCATAAACGGAATCTACTATTTCCTTATTAAACTGCCAAAGTGCATCAGCAGCACCTTCGGGCGTCTGTCCAAACTTTTTAAAAGAACTTTCCTTAATTCGATCCGGAATCATTGATAGCTTCGGATCCAGACCCACCACAATGGGTGCATCAGTCTTTTGTATAGCTGATATCAGCTTCTGAATCATGAATACTGTCCCCTTTTTCTCATTATTAAACAAGGTACATGACCTTAAACAGTTTATATAATATCATAGAATTTCTAAATGTCACACTATTTGTTTATAAAACAACAATATTTTTTTGCAACATGTTTTTTAGCATATATTAATCTATGATGACTCACCAAAATGCAATAGAAAAACCGTATTGCAGCTTGCTAACAACACGGTTTTATACGCTATTAAGAGAAATGATCATCTCTGCCGCTTCAACAATGCCAGTACCCGAATCCATGGAACACTTCTGAAGATAATGATGTGCTTCCGGTTCTGTCATTTTATGTCTTTCCATAAGAAGTTCTTTTGCTTTTCTTATAGTTTCTTTCTCTTTTTCGGTGCGTTCTCTTTTATTATTTTCTCTGGATTTTCTTCTCTTCCTGCTGACGCCTTCCAGCATCATATTAAGGGTCGACACAAGAACATCCGTCTGAAGAGGTGTCTGAAGTGATATCACATTCTCCGGAAGGTCTACTTCCTCAAGCTTTGAAGGGGATGCAATAAGAAGCATCTGAAAATAGGATGGCAGGTCAGCAGCAAGCTCTTCGCAGATCATGTCTCCAAGTCTGTATCCACAGACTATAACACCATTGCCAAGATTTTCCATTGCTGTCAGGGCCTGCGCTCCTGAATTACAGACAGCTGCAACATTAAAGCCTCTTCGGACCAATATATTTTTAAAATTCCCCGAATCTGTATCCTTTGCAAATGCAACAACTACGTTAGCCATATATCAGTATTTCCCAAGATATTCGTTCATTTCCCACTGGGTTACACAGCTTCTGAATCTCTTCCACTCGCCTTCCTTGGCTTCAAGGAACTTAAAACAGACATCTTCTCCAAGTACATCTTTGATCAAATCATCATTCTTAAAAGCACCTATTGCCTGACCAAGTGTCTGCGGAAGTGTCTTAAACTGTTCTTTAGCATCATTATCATCGGCATGCTGCATAGAGAGCTGCTTCGGAGGCAGCATATTCTTTTCTATTCCATCAAGACCTGCAGCTATGCAAAGCGCGATTGCAAGATATGGATTACATGTTGCATCAGGGTTTCTTAACTCTATCTGAGTCTTATTACCTCTTTTATAAGGAATGCGGATAAGTGATGTACGGTTAGCACTTGATGCAGTCCAGGTCATATTTACAGGCGCATCATATCCGGGAACAAGGCGCTTATAAGAGTTGATGAGAGGATTGGTCACAAGACTGATTCCTTCCATGTGCTCAAGAAGACCTGCTATAAAAGCGTATGCCTTCTTGGAAAGGCCAAGTTCATCACTGCTATCTGTAAAAATATTAGTACCGTCATTATCAAAAGCAGAAAAGCTGATATGCATTCCTGAACCATTAACACCTTCAAGGGGCTTGGGCATGAATGTTGCATAGTAGCCGTGCTTTCTTGCTATAGTCTTAACGGCCATCTTGAAAGTCTGTATCATATCAGCGATACGGCTTGCTTCATCACATTCAAAATCGATCTCATGCTGGGCAGGTGCGATCTCATGATGAGATGAAAGAATATTAAAGTTCATGTCTTCAAGATTGAGAATGATATCACGTCTGACATTCTCTCCCATGTCTGCAGGAGCAACATCAAAATAGCCTGCTGTTTCTTTTGTTTCAGGAACAGGATTTCCTGAATCGTCACATCCAAAAAGGAAGAATTCTATTTCAGGATTAACCTTAAAAGAAATACCCATTTCTTCGGCTTTTTTCAGAACTTTTCTGAGGGTATTACGTGGATCACCTTCGAAAGGCTTTCTGTCAAGCGTATATACATCGCAAAACATTCTGGCAACCTTACCTGACTGAGGTCTCCATGGATATATTTCAAATGAATCAAGATCCGGATACAGATACATCTCACTTTCATGTTTACGTACAAATCCCTCTACTGCAGATCCGTCAAAAGTAAGTTCTCTGTCGAGAGCCACTTCAAGCTGGGAAGGTGTAATAGCAATGTTTTTGGGATTTCCAAATATATCGCAGAACTGAAGTCTTATAAAAGCCACGTCCTCATCTTCTACAATACGAAATATATCTTCTCTGGTATACTTAGTCATTTCTTTTATCCTTTCTGACCATTCAAAGGTATTAGATACAAATAAAAAAAGGCAAGGAGACCGAATAAATATCGGCGCCCTTGCCTTTATATTATGATACTATACCCACTAACTTCAATATTTTCAAGTAGGTTTTTTCAAAAATCAGATTTATTTACCTGCATAAGGTACTACAGATCCCTTATACTGCTCTTCGATCCATGCTGTAACTTCATCAGATTTAAGAACTTCAACTAAAGCTACGATTCCGGGATTTGACTCATTGCCTTCTTTTACAGCGATTACGTTAACATACTTCTCTGCAGCCTCTGAATCCTGAGCTTCGTATGCAAGTGCATCAGTTGCAACAGTGAATCCTGCTTCCATAGCGTAGTTACCATTCATTACTGCATAACTTACGCTGTCAAGCTGGTGAGGAACCTGAGCTGCCTCAACTTCAACAATAGTAAGGTTGTAAGGGTTCTCTACAATGTTATTAACTGTAGCTGTAAGACCAGCGCCATCCTCGAGCTTAATAAGGCCATTAGCTTCAAGAAGGAGGAGTGCTCTTGCTTCGTTAGTTGTATCATTAGGGATTGCAATTGTATCTCCATCAGCGATCTCATCAAGGCTCTTCTTGGTTCCGCCATAGATTCCGAATGGCTCATAGTGGATTCCGCCTGCGCTTACAAGCTTTGTTCCGTTCTGCTCATTGAAATCATTAAGGTATGTAATGTGCTGGAAGTAGTTAGCATCAAACTCGCCGCCATCTACTACATTGTTAGGCTGAACATAATCTTCGAATACAGTAACTTCAACTTTGTATCCCTTAGCTGCAAGTGCGCTTGTAACAACTTCGCTCTCAAGGATCTCAGCGTGTGGTACAGATGTAGCTGCAACTGTGATAACTTCAAGGTCGCCAGCACTTTCCTGTGCACCTGTGTTCTGAGTGTTATCAGAAGTATTATTGCCGGCATCTTTGCCGCAGCCTGTTACAGCGCTAATAGCAAGTACAGATGTGAGTAATGTTGCAAACAGTTTCTTTTTCATAATAATTCCTCCAATTTTTCCTTATTTAGTAATCCTCTTATCAAGACGCTTACTTAGCCATATTCCAAATGCCTGCATTATCTGAACTATAACTCCTGTCTTATATCTGTTAATCCTCTTATCAAGGAGCTTACTTAGCCACATTCCAAATGCCTGCATCATCTGAACCATAATAACCAGAAGCGCAACAGTAACTACCATAACTCCTGTCTGATATCTGTAATAGCCGTACTGGATCGCTACATCACCAAGACCGCCGCCACCTACAGATCCTGCCATAGCTGAATAGCCAAGGATAGTAGCAAGAGCGATGGTAGCTCCTACAAGAAGAGAAGATCTGGCTTCTGATACCATGACTCTCCATACTATCGTCCAGTTTGAAGCTCCCATACTCTGCGCGGCTTCTATTACTCCGTGATCAACCTCCATAAGAGAAGATTCAACCATTCTTGCAATAAAGGGAGCTGCCGCAAATACAAGCGGTACTATAGTAGCTTCTGCTCCCCAGGTCTTGCCGACAATCTGCTTGGTGATCGGCATGATAAGTATCAGCAGGATAAGAAACGGTATACTTCTTACTATATTAACTATTACATCAAGAAATCTATAGATATGTCTGTTGGGTCTAAGTCCATTCTCAGACGTAATAACAAGGCATATACCAATCGGTATACCAATTACATAGGCAAGTGCCGTTGATACAAAGACCATGTAAAGAGTGATTCCGGTATTTTGTGAAAGAAGAGCGCCGTATTTGTCAAAAAAATCAGCGACGTTCATTGGTATTTCCGGAATTGCCCTGATAATACCATTAAAAAATTCTAATATATCTGCAATAACATTCATCAGTCATTCACCTCCTCAAATTCTTTCATAGAAGAAAGTTCCTGAACTTCCAGCCTTCTGTCCTTAAGATACTGGATCATCTGACCTCTTAAGGCTTCATCATCAGGAAGCTGAAGAACCATCTGTCCCTGTGCGATTCCACCAATATCTCTTGTATTAGCGAACATGATGTTCACAGGTGACTGGAATTTAAGAACCATGTTGGCAACAACAGGTTCATATGAGGAGTTTTCTGTAAATACTATTCTGACAAGGTGCTCACCCTTCATCTCCGGTACTTCGCCTGATCCTGATGTAAGGACAAGACGCATAGCAGCATCAGACTGAGGATTACTAAATACATCGAGTACGTTTCCGACTTCTGCAACTACACCTTTATCGATAATAGCTACCTTATTACAGATTTCCTGAACAACTGACATTGCGTGAGTTATGATCACGATCGTAATGCCATGTGTTTCATTTATCTTTTTAAGAAGATCCAGGACTTCATTTGTAGTCTTAGGATCAAGTGCGCTTGTTGCTTCATCGCAAAGAAGGATCTTTGGATTATTTGCAAGAGCCCTTGCAATAGCAACACGCTGCTGCTGACCACCTGAAAGCTGTGCCGGATATGCCTTTGCCTTATCTTCAAGGCCAACTTCTTTAAGAAGTTCCATGGCCCTTTTTCTGGCATCGTGTCCCGGTACTTTATTAATTCTCATTGGAAAGCACACATTATCCAGCACAGTACTCTGCATAAGAAGATTAAAGTGCTGGAATATCATAGCAACATCCAACCTCTGCTTACGAAGACCTTTCTCGGTCATCTTAGCAAGGCTCTTTCCTTCTATTAAAACATCGCCTTTTGTAGGTCTTTCCAGGAAATTAAGACATCTTACAAGTGTTGACTTACCCGCTCCGCTCATGCCGATGATGCCGAATATATCGCCTTTTTCAATGTCGAGGCTTATATCCTTTAAAGCTTCTACGGTATTGTCTTTGGTCTTAAAAGTCTTACTGACATTTACGACCTGTATTAAAGGTTGTGACATGATTCATTCCATCCCTATATGTTTATTTTCAAGAGACAGAATGAATCTGTTACTCTTGAATTATTTTGCTGCAAAAAGAGGTGTTGAAAGGTATCTGTCTCCTGAATCAGGAAGCAGAACTACTATATTCTTACCCTTTGCTTCAGGTCTTAAAGCAACCTGCTTAGCAGCCCAGAGTGCTGCGCCTGAAGAAATACCAACCATGATTCCTTCATCTTTTGCAAATGCTCTGCCTGTTTCAAATGCGCTCTCATTAGGAACTCTGATAATTTCATCAAAAATCTCTGTATTAAGAACAGAAGGAACAAAGCCGGCACCAATACCCTGGATCTTATGTGGTCCTGGCTTCTCTCCGGAAAGAACTGCGGAAGTATCCGGTTCTACTGCAATGATCTTAACATCTGGATTCTTACTCTTTAAGAATTCACCTACACCTGTAAGTGTACCGCCTGTACCTACACCAGCTACAAAATAGTCAACCTGTCCGTCTGTATCTTCCCAGATCTCAGGTCCTGTTGTAGTTCTGTGAGCTGTTGCATTAGCTGGGTTATCAAACTGTGCAAGGATTATAGAATTAGGAATCTCCTTGTGAAGTTCCTCTGCCTTGGCGATCGCACCCTTCATACCCTGAACACCGTCAGTAAGTACGAGTTCAGCACCATATGCCTGAAGGATTGTACGTCTTTCAACACTCATTGTATCAGGAAGTGTAAGGATAGCCTTGTAGCCTCTTGCAGCTGCTACAGAAGCAATACCAATACCTGTATTACCTGAAGTAGGCTCAATGATTGTTGCGCCTGGTTTAATCTTACCGCTCTTTTCAGCATCTACTATCATAGCATATGCAACACGATCTTTCACGCTTCCCGCCGGATTGAGGTATTCAAGCTTTGCAATGATCTTTGCATCCTTGACGTCTTCTGCATTCTGGAAGTTTACAAGTTCAAGAAGTGGTGTGTGTCCGATAAGTTCTGTTGCTGATTTTTTAATGTTAGCCATAATATTTTACTCCCTTCGACTCTTTTATAATCTGATTATGTTCTTTCATACTATTCATACTTGTTCAGTAGGATTATGAAATAATAATACTATCGCCCCTATTCCATGTCAATAGTTTTTTTCTATAACTTATTTTTATTTTCAAATCGGCTATAGAAGCACATCCCGGCAATCTACTAAAACATTCCAAAAAGTCAAGCCTTAACCTGAAATTTCTATATGCTATACTACTTGCAGGGAGATTTTTTATATTCGATGGAGGAGCCTTAAAGGGTTATTGGGATATGAAAAAATTAACAGAGGGAACTGTAACCAAGTACATTAATTATTCAGACAGATCAGGTCAGCACAGCCTTCCTGTCAGTGTTATCCGTTCAAAAAGAAAAACCGGCTTTGTAATAGTCAATACCGATGGTAGCGCAGAACTTAGAATCCCGCTTCGCACAAGTGACTCTGCAGTCAATGATATGCTGGAAGGTCGTGCTCAGTGGATCGTAGACAAGCACAAAGAGATGGTCATCAAAGAGAAGAAGCTCAAGGACTTAAAACCCAATCTCACTGAGACGCAGCGAGCCTTAATGGAGAAGAGGTACAAGAAAGCCGCTTCTGACTTTTTTCCACTTCGAGTTCAGCACTTTGAGAAGATCATGGGTGTTCATCACAAGAAGATAGCCATCAGAGACCAAAAGACAAGGTGGGGCTCCTGCTCTTCAAGCGGAACTTTATCCTTCAACTGGAGACTTATCATGGCACCGCCGGAAGTTCTTGATTATGTTGTAGTTCATGAACTTGCACATTTTACCCATATGGATCATTCCAAGGCTTTCTGGGCTACGGTAGAAAGTGTGCTTCCTGATTACGAGAAGCATCGCAAATGGCTCAATGAACACGGCCAGGAATTACGAGTATAATAATACCCCTGTAGCATATCACAGCTGCAGGGGTTATTTTTATCTGCATATCACTATTCAAAATGTTTTTCGGGTATTTCCACAATCACTTTCATATCAGAATTTAATTCCAAATACAGCCCTTTGCAAAAACTCAGCTACAGGTCCGATATATTCTTCTGACTTAGCAAGCATTGAATATATAATCCGACTCTCATCAATCGAAGCGTCGATCTTTTTAATACACAAAGCAAACTTATCTCTAATGCTCTTTACTCCAAACAAAGGTCCGCTTAGAATGATATTTTCCGGAGCGCAAATAGCACAGGCATTAGCTATTGCCAAAGCAAAAAACGAAATAGCTTTTTCAATTTCTTTATTCTGCTCCTTATCAGCCTTTTCAAATGCTTCTTCAATTTCTTCTATTTCAAATGGGACAATACTTTTCATTTTCTGATAGGATGCTACAGTTTCAAGACATCCCCTTTTGCCACAACTGCAGATATCTCCATCAGGATCAACTATCATATGACCGATTCCCGCAACCTTTCGGTCTTTATTTTCATATAATTCGCCATTAATAACAATAGCGCCGCCAATATCCTGCCCCCACTTAACTGCCAAAAGATTTTTCTTGTTTCTTCCCTCTCCAAGAAGTAATTCAGCTCTCGCAAAAGCACTGACATCATTTTGAATGATAACAGGTAATCCCAACTCATTACTAAGTATAGAGCACACCTCAACAGGTCTGTTCCATATTCCGATTGAATCTACAGATATGCCTTTATTTATATCAACGATTCCAGGGATACCGACACTAACGCCTTTGATCTTATCCTTTATAGAAGCATGACCCTTATCTGCAAGATCCTTACAGGCACCGGCAATGATCTTAAGAAAAGCTTCCGGCTCCATCTCGCAATCTGTAGTAACCTTATCCATAGCTACTGCATTACCATTAATATCTGTTAACGCAATGAAAGTATTAAAACGCTCTATATTAATTGAATAAAGAAATATGTTTTCATAATTCATAGAAAGCAGTACTTTCCTTCTTCCGGCGCCCTTCTTTCTTCCGGTAGTACCTACTTCAACTATGATCCCGTCCCTGATAAGAGGGCTTATGATCTGAGTAACTGCAGCCGGTGTAAGACCACATTCTGCAGCTATATCTACCCTTGATGCAGTCTTATGTTCACAAATGTATTGAATGATCATGGCCCTGTTATAAGCTTTAACCTGCTCCATATTAATGCCTGACTGTATCATATATACTCTCCCGCTTGTTTTGATGATATAAGTATACAAAAAGACACTTCAATATTTCAAACTATCTATTTATTTAATTATAATACACATGAAAAAAACAGAAAATAATTATCTTATAGTTCTTCAACAAAGCTGATATATTCATATTCTCTCAGCTTATCTATAAATCCCGGTCTGTCCTTGATATTACCAACACCAACTCTCACTATTGCTATCGGACCCTGCCCCTTTATATCACTTTTATTGACATTGAGTTCATAGATATTGATCTCTTTTTTATGCATTTCCTCAATGAATAATCTGACACTTTTAGTATTCTCAAATTCAATATATAGCTCAAAATCCCTGGCGTACATATGAATCCTGTTATCTACAAGATTTAAAACTCTTAAGGTGAAAATTATGAATAAAAAGGCTATTGTTGCACCCTCAATAAAGCCAATACCTACAGCAAGACCTACGCAGGCACATACCCACAAGCCAGCAGCTGTTGTAAGCCCTCTGACCTGATTCTTACCGGTCACTAAGATAGTACCAACTCCAAGAAAACCGACACCACTTATAACCTGTGCACCAAGTCTGTTAATATCTCCATTAACTCCCTGAAAAGCCATACTTACATACTGACTTGTAGTACTTACCATACATGCACCAAGACATACCAGAACATGGGTTTTGATACCCGCAGATCTGTTCTTCATCTCTCTGTCTATACCAATAGTCGTACCTACTATAGTAGAAAATATAAACCTTATCGTAATACCAAGGATCGTAAAGCCATGTGCAACATCTAATAGCTGTGTCCAAAATGCCATATACAAACTCCTTGAAAAGAAATAATTGCAACAAAAAATGTTGAGGCCGATTATTAATGCCCCAACATCATAGTATCATATATTACCACCAAAGCACATCTTTATCTGTATCAACCTTATCAAGCCATCCCTCGTGAACCAGCTCGATAAAAGCTTCTGCAAGTTCAGGATTAAACTGAGTTCCTTCTCCCTTCCTGATTTCCATGAGACAACTTTCAAGATCCATCCTTTTCCTGTAAGGTCTTGTTGAATACATAGCATCAAAAGCATCGGCAACAGATATTATCTGCGCTATCTTTGGAATATTTTCACCTTTAAGACCTTCAGGATAACCTGTTCCATCATATTTTTCATGATGGTAGCCTGCTCCAAGAGAGATTTCCGGAAGCGAATCTATCTCTTGTAATATCTCTTTGCCCAGAGAAGCATGTTCCTTAACAATAGAGTACTCGTCATCATCAAGACATTCCGGCTTATGAAGTATTCGGCTTGGAACTGCTATCTTTCCTATATCATGGAGAAGAGCTATATTGTAAACCTTTTGGGCAAGAGCCTCAGAATATCCGATCTTTCTTGCAAGCTTACGTGAATATTCAGCGACTCTAAAAGAATGTCCACTGGTATATTCGTCTTTTTTATCTATCATCTGGGCAAAAGCCATGATCATCTGATCGAAGATCTTCTGTATAGCAAAGCGCTGTGCTTTCTCTTTGGCGATCTTTCGATCAGATTGCAATACCAGCACAAAGAGCACTATCAAAAATGAAATGATCAGAAAAGTGATACCGATCTCTGAATTCTCTTTCAAAAAATCTTTAAGCGTATATTTGAAAAGATCGTCAGCATAATGAGATGCTATATTAAGAGCGTAATCTTCATCCAGCACGCTCAAGCCTCTGTTGATCAGTTTCAAAAGACCCTTGTTACCTATCTCGATACCAAAACATACATCATCCTTACCAATAAGCTGTGTTGCAGAAAGGCCATGGTACTTACTGTTTCTAAGAAGATTATATGCTCTGAGACCATTAAGGATAGTTCCGTCAACTTCATCTTTCTGAACCGCTTCCATACAGGCATCTACAGAATCATAAAACTTAAGCTGTGCATCAGGAAAGGCTGCTATAGTATAGTAATACTGCAATCCGGAATTCATATATACAGCTAACGTCTTTACAGAGCTGCTATCATAATCACCCTTGTATACAAGTTCATTATTGGTTGATACCAAAGGACTGGACTGGTAGATACCGTTCTCTTCTGAATAGAAAAGACTTCCTTCCACAGGAAATGCCAGGTCGATCGCCCCACTGTTCATGTCAGACAACATCTCATCATAAGATTTATATCCATGATAAGTAACTTCTATATCCTCAAGGTTAAGTGCACCAAGTATCATAGGTATGACATCTTTAACCACACCGGTAACATTACCCTCAGAATCTGTGGCGCAGTATGGAAGAAAATCCTCTATATATCCCACATCAAGAGTTTTGTTAGCTGCGATCCACTCTTTTTCCGAGCCTGAAAATGCAAGACTTGAAACACTGCCTGAAAAGTACTTATTCCTAAGACTGTTGATATAGTTAGGTTCTTCTATTGCAAGGAGATTCTGTGCCTGATTAAGCGTAAAAAGAAGATCCGGTCTGTTTATATTTACACACAGGTAATAATCTGTAGTTCCAAAACTGCAAAGTACTTCTATGCCCTCTCTGCTATAGGTTCCGCTTCCTTCTACAGCTGCAATATCCAACTGACTATTTTCAAAATCTTCAAAAAGAGAAGCATAATCATCATAGGTAATGATATCCGCACTTACCTTTTGTTCAAAAAGATAATCGCTTAGTGCATTGACCATAGCGCTGTCTAATATACCGATCTTTTTGCCTTCAAAAGAAGCCGGATTGGAAGATATACTATCATCAGTATCATGCTTGATAAGACTATA
>JAEEGL014937257.1_pt1 | contig 19854 bp, 14 predicted proteins | sample 9134231 | NCBI WGS metagenome assembly JAEEGL01 (sample SAMN16246548, study PRJNA631951) | gut metagenome | biome: gut microbiome; feature: rumen; material: fiber-attached | host: Bos | place: Iran: Karaj | collected 2018-10 | reverse complement strand
GGTTGCCGGGTCATTTTCTTCAGGCGAGGTCCTGTCTTTACCTATCAACAGGTCGGCATAATCAAGCTCCGCCTGCTGATAAGTTTTGCGAAAACCGTCGTCAACGAGATATAATTCGTTGCCGTAAAACATTTTTTCCTGGTCTTGGTTATTCAGGAATTTATCGAGCTGGCCGTTAATTTCTTCTTTTTCTTCAGGATGTTTTTCGAGATAGCTTTCTTTTTTGGCGATAAAATCGGCGACTTCCTTCGGCTTTACCTGGCCGGCGCCGTCGCCGATACTACCGTTCTGTACTTCGGTTGCCAGCTGATGAAACGCGTCATACACCGCATCTTTGTCTTCAAATTCGGTGGTTGCGGCTTCTTCGGCTGCATTTTCCGCTTTTCTTTTTTGCAAATTTTTCTTAATTTCATCAAGAGAAATCCCTTTATCCTTGGCATCATAGTTCTTGACGGAAACATAGATTTGTTCATCAATGGTCAGCTGGTCAAAATCTCTGTTTGTGCCGAGCTCGGCATCGGCGAGCGCTTCCATATCGTCCTTATTGTTGGCCTGTCTGATTTCCTCCAAGAAATCAATATCCGCATCGCTTAAATCGTTGGTATGACTTTTAAATGACATCAATAAAGCTGTCTGCTCCACATCCGCAATTTGCGAAACATCGGTAATTCCGAATTTGTCGCGGATAAAATCCTTAAAGTCCGCTCTATCGGCAACATCGGAAAAATTATTGTAAATAGCCATGGTCGTTCTCCTGAATATATCAATATATGTTCAGTTTAGCATATTTTTGTGTTTTGTCAAATATTTTCGCTAATTTTTATGTTAAATTTTTGTGACAATATAGTGCTTAAAATTCACACTAAAAAAAACAACCGATACTTATCAGGTATCGGTTGTTTCTCTATTTAGAAGGTAATTCTGTAGCCTAGTCCGGCATCCATTTCGAATCCGCTGAGATTGTCATACGATGTGTCGTCGAATCCGTCCATATCGATGGCTTTACCGAGGTGGCCTCCCAGGCGACAAGCGGCAAAAACTTCGTTACAACTGCCGATTTTCAGACCGCCGCTCAACTGCAAAGCTCCTTTAGCGCAAAGCTTTTTAATGGAGTTTGTAATTTTGCTGTACTCTCTTTTACCGACAAGTGTCATGGCATAATCGCCGACGCCCGCATAAAGCTTAGCACCCCAGAACCATCTCTGATTCGGTTGTCTGACCCTGAAGCCGGCAGAGAGCAATACACTGCTGTATCTCTCGTGGACCTTTTCGTAGTCAAACATTTGCTCCACAGCCAGACCGTAGTTAATCGACGTACTCGGGCTCACTTGGGTGAATCGTCCGATTTCGCTCGAAACAATCAGGCCTTTCTGCTTACCGACCAGCTGATAGGCGGTGTTGAGTGTTACTTGCAGACGCTTGTTGCGAGACGGCAAGGTAGGTTCTCCGAACTTATAACCCACGGCCAAACCGACGGTCCAGCTGGACGGGTTAAAGTTTTCCAAAACCACCTCCCAATCCTCGGGCAGCTCGCCTACCGAAGAAGCGGGCTGTACCGAAGTTATGTAACGAGCATATACCGCGGTATAGGTATCTTTGGTAAAGTTCAAAGAACCCCATGCATGCAGACCGTATTTGAAGCAGAACGCCGATTTGTTCAGCACACTATGGTATATACCGTTGGTGTAGAACGTATTATACGGCGTAATGCCACAACCGATTAAGGCATCAATACCTAAGGCAATGTCGCGTCCGATTTGGAAACCGACTTTACCCATAGTATTGACATACGAACCCATTTCATTCTCGTAACTGTAACTCAGCATACCGCCCCACGAGACGGCAAAGTTCGTCGGGTTTGGCACCCACTTACCGTCAACCTCACGGCCCCTCATATACACATGAGAGAACGTAACGCCGGCACCGAACTTGTTTTCGACAGAAGTGTCGTCACCGTAATCCTCAACTCGGATTCTGTCAGCGATATTGTCGTCAACTTCCGAGATATTCTTACCGAACGAACCGTCCAGCATGATGACGTTATAGGTACGCCACTTCAACTTCGGCTTTCTCAGTACATAATGCGGCACAAAGGTTGTATCCTTCGTAAAGCGTAATCCCGAGAACATTTGGGTCAGAATATCGGCTGCCTCAACAACATCGCTGTTGACATACTCCTTGGCTACGGCCTTGAGCACATCCTTTTCGCTCTGCGGATGGTCATTGGCGTGTTCACGATTGAACTCGGCGTATTCCGGGCTGAATTCTTCAGCCAGCGAATTGGCCAGCGCACCTACGAGAGTCTGCCCGGAGGCGGAGTAACTCTGCTTGAGCGAATCAACTTCGGTTGTATCGGCCTCCTGCACCATATCCGTTTCAAAAGACGGAGCAGATACAGAATCGGCATCTTCGACAATCGGTTCCATAACTTGTTCCGTAATCGGTTGCGGCATCTTGAAAACGACGCTGTCGTTTATCACCACCACCTCAGACGGAACAATACCCTCACAGGAAATTTCAATCATTTGACCGTTGGCGGTCTTGATTGTCATTTTCTGGGCCGACACTCCTGCTGTCACTAACAGCAAAAGCATCAAAATCAGATACTTTTTCATACCTACTATTGATTGTTTGGTTCTTCCTCTTTTTTCGCCGCTTCTTCCTGTTCCTTAATCCACTTGTCAATCTCCTCATCGGTAGCAAATATACCAAAGGGGAGCTTATGGATTTTCACGGGAAGAGCGCCGACGCAGAGTCTGAAAACGATGTTTCCGGATTGCATGAAGAACGGTTCTTCCTCCTTCTTCAGCTCTTCTATACTGACAATCAGTTTCAAACCGCCGTCAGGCTGAAGCACCGTTTCGCTTCCGAGGTAGTTATAAGTAACCTTGAGCTTATCATAGGTCAAAAGAAGCTCCTCGTAATTCGTAGGAATACTCGACAGCGCATCTTTAACCGTATAGATTACGTCACCGTCGTGGTCCTCATCATCCACCAGTTCCAGAGGACGACTTCCTCTAAACTCTACGTGGTACTTGGTGATGATTTTCCAGTCGGTCTTCTCTATTTCGTCGAAGACCAAATCACCGATACCTTTGATGAGGAGGGTTGTAGCCTCAGTACCTAAGACTTCAGGAGTTTTAGCCTCATACATGATGGGCATAAAGCTCTTTTCTTCGTCCATGCTGAAACTGTCATCACAGGACGAAAACGATAACACCAGCCCGATAAGGCTGATAATAAATACCATCTTTTTCATAAGCTATTGTTTTTTTTTGTGAATACTAAGAAAGCAAATGATGCTATGGCGAAGTCCTATTCCGCTTGAGAAATGTTACCTTCCGCTAATTATAGTCATCATAATAAAGTGATAGGAACAGTATATGCTATTTTTGACAAAAGTCAACAAAAAATGCAAATATTGAATATTTTTTTGATTTATCGGCCCATGTGATAAATTTATGTTGTCATACCTCGCACGGCACGGTGTGTCCGTGCGTCAAGGTATCTAACCTTTCAATGCGGCAGCATTGCTTCCGATTCCGCCATAATTTGCTCTTCGCAAAGGCAAGTTCCCTTGACGACCTGATGCACAGCACAGGTCGAGGGATGACAATAGAGCCCCGAGATTGCACAGCGACGTATTGAGATTACCACGTCAGCCGTTCCGGCTTCCTCGTAATGACGCACCTCTTTCTGCCCACGAAATATCCGCATAAAATCCGGAGAATGAGGTAAATACGAAGAGGGATTCCGACGACGTGTACACAAAAGGTACACGAGGAGAAATCCCTCAAGTAGTAACCGATTAGACGAGTTTTTTTTTACTTCACTTCTTCGAAGTCGGCATCAACCACACCTTCATCCTTGTTGTCGGAAGAAGCTGTGCCGGCGTCGGCGCCTTGTTCGGCACCGGTTGCACCCTGGGTTTGCTGCGATTTATACATCGCTTCGCCGAGCTTCATTGAAGCTTGCATCAAGGCATCGGTCTTAGACTTCAGGTCTTCGAGATTTTCCTTTTCCATCGCCGCCTTGGTGTCTTCCAGGGCCTTATTGATGGCGTCTCTTTCGGCCGAAGAAACCTTGTCGCCGTATTCTTTAAGATTCTTTTCAACTTCGTGAACCAGACCTTCGGCGTGGTTTTTGGCTTCTACCAATTCCTTGCGCTGCTTATCGGCTTCGGCATTGGCTTCGGCATCTTTAACCATCTTATTGATTTCGTCGTCGCTCAAACCGCCGGAAGCCTGAATACGAATGGCCTGTTCTTTGTTGGTGGCCTTATCTTTGGCGGAAACGTTCACAATACCGTTGGCATCAATATCGAAGGTAACTTCAATTTGCGGCATACCGCGCGGTGCCGGCGGAATACCCACCAAATCGAACTGACCGAGCAGCTTATTGTGTGCGGCAATTTCACGTTCGCCTTGGAATACGCGAATGGTAACCGCTGTCTGACCGTCTTCGGCAGTTGAGAACACCTGCGATTTACGGGTCGGAATAGTGGTATTGCGGTCGATCAGGCGCGTAAATACGCCGCCCAAAGTTTCAATACCGAGAGACAGCGGGGTAACATCCAAAAGCAACACGTCTTTAACGTCGCCCATCAACACACCGCCCTGAATTGCGGCACCTACGGCCACAACCTCATCCGGGTTAACGCCCTTATGCGGTTCTTTACCGAAGATTTCTTTAACTTTTTCCTGAACTTTCGGCATACGAGTCATACCGCCGACCAAAATCACTTCGCTGATGTCGCTGGCTTTCAAACCGGCATCGGCCAGAGCCTTTTTGCACGGTTCGGCTGTTTTTTCAATCAAGTCCTCAACCAAAGATTCCAGTTTGGCGCGGGTTAATTTAATATTTAAGTGTTTGGCGCCCGAACTGTCCGCGGTAATAAACGGCAGGTTAACATCGGTTTGCGTGGTCGAAGAAAGCTCAATTTTGGCTTTTTCCGCCGCTTCTTTCAAACGTTGCAAAGCAAGTCTGTCCGTGCGCAAATCGATACCCTGTTCTTTTTTGAACTCGTCGGCCAAATAATTTACGATGCGCTGGTCGAAGTCTTCACCGCCCAAGAAGGTATCACCGTTGGTGGCCTTAACTTCAAACACACCGTCGCCGATTTCCAAAATGGAAACATCGAACGTACCACCGCCCAGGTCATACACCACAATGGTGCCGGACGCTTTTTTATCCATACCGTAAGCAAGGGCTGCCGCCGTCGGCTCGTTGATGATACGCAAAACTTCCAAACCGGCGATTTTACCGGCATCTTTGGTCGCCTGACGTTGCGAATCGTTAAAGTAAGCCGGCACCGTAATCACGGCTTTATCAATGGTTTCGCCCAAATAGCTTTCGGCATATTCCTTAATTTTTTGCAATACAAATGCGGAAATTTGCGACGGAGCATACTTTTGCCCTTTAGCTTCCACCCACGCGTCACCGTTATCGCCCTGAATAATTTTGAACGGCGAATGCTCCTTAAACTTAGCAACTTCGGCTGAATCATAACGACGGCCGATTAAACGCTTAATGGCAAACAGTGTGTTTTCCGGATTGGTAACCGCCTGACGCTTTGCCGGATATCCGACCAAACGCTCGGTGTCGGTAAACGCCACCATTGAAGGGGTGGTTCTTGCACCCTCGGAATTTTCCAAAACTTTGGCATCTTTGCCATCCATAACGGCAAAACAAGAGTTGGTTGTACCCAAGTCAATGCCTATAACTTTATTACTCATAGTATAAATCCTCCTTTTTTCTTTCTAAAGGAGTATATAGGGAGCAAATTTTACCGATGCAAGTATGGCAATGATTTTTTTTGTATTTTTTTTATTGAGAAAAAATTATTCCTCGCGTTCTTCTTTGGCCATTCTCTTTTTGAAGGCCGCATAGCCGGCTTTGCGCTTGGCCTGCGCTTGCTCTTTTTGTTCGGCGCTGTTGCCGCTGTTCTTCTTTTGCGAAATCCGATACATGGCCAGCTCACTCTGATAAGCCGAACTGTCAAGCAAATTCTGATATTCAACCCCGTTAAACGCTTCGGAAAATCCGTATTTATCCATTATTCCACCGTTAAAATAAACCTTGGACTTATCCTTCATTTTCGGCAACCCGAGCAATGATTCCGCTTCGGTCCACCGGCACGCAAAATCGCCGCCGATTTTTTGCGGCGCTCCCTCCAGCGTAGTCAGGCCATTATTTTCGCAATTAAAATAACCTTCAACTTCCTGCGGCGCCCCTTTTAACGTTGTCAGCCTGTTATGGTTGCAATCAAAGTAGCTGTGAATTTTTTGCGGTGCTCCCTCAAGCGTTGTCAGTTGATTGTTGCTGCAATCAAAATGCCTGCCGACCACTTGCGGTGCGCCTTGCAAAGTGGTCAGTTTATTGCCGTTGCAATTAAAATTTCCTCCCACTTTCTGCGGTCCGCCTTCGAGCGTAACAAGATAGTTGGAATTGCAATCAAACCAGCCTTTTATTTCCGCCGGCGCTCCTTCTAAGGAAGTCAGTGCACAGTTATCGCATTCAAAGTCTACCTCGACTTTTTGCGGTGCGCCTTTCAGACTTTGCAACGGATTATACGAACAATGAAAACTACCCTTAACAATTACTTTTGATAAATCCGGCAGCTCCTTCAGATTTTTACTGCTTAAATTTATGTCACCCTTGACTACAAATCCATCCGGCATATCATACAGGTTATAGGTCTTGCCGTCCTGTTCAAACGGCAGATATTTTTCTTCCTTTTTTCCCGTAATTTTTTGCATTAACTTATCAAACATCGCTCGTACTCCCTTATTCCTCGCGTTCTTTGGCTATTCTCTTTTTGAACGCGGCATAGCCGGCTTTATGTTTTTCCTGGGCCGCTTCTTTTTCCGGCTGTTTTTTCACGGAAATTCTGTATCTGGCCTGCTCTGCTTTATATTCCGTACTTGCCTGCAATTCCTTATAAGTGATGTATGATTTTTTTTCTTCGGAAGGAACATACATTTCTCTTATTTCGGCATCGCAAAATATTCTTACTTCATTATTCTTCGCTTCCGGCAACAAAAGCAGCGATTGCAAATTATTGCCGCGACAGTCAATTTGAACATCGACTTGTTTCGGCCCGCCTTTTAATGAGGTAAGTCTGTTGCCCGAACAATCGAAATACTCTACCTCCAGCTCCGGCGGACACCGCAGAGAAGTCAGCCGATTACCTTTGCAAGTCAGAGAACCGCCAATCCATTGTGAAATTCCCTCCAAATCGGTAAGCAGATTATTTTCGCATTGAAAATCGCCGGCAACTCGCGACGGTGCGCCTTTTAAAGACGTCAGTTTATTTTCGTTGCAAAAGAAATTGCCGTGAATAACCTCGGGCACACCGGCAAAACTCGTCAGCTGATTGCCCGAACAATGAAAATCCTTGCCGACTTTTTGCGGTGCCCCTTCCAGAGAGGTAAGCAGATTCCTTCCGCAATAAAAACCGCCGCCGACTTCTTGCGGTCCGCCCTTTAACGAAGTCAGCTTATTATCGTGGCACCAAAATGATCCTTTCACGGTCCGCGGCGCCCCTTCCAACGAGGTCAGCTGATTATTGATGCAACCGATATCGCCGCCGATTTCTTGCGGCAGGCCTTTCAAATCGGTCAATTCGTTCCCGCTGCAATAAAAATCCCTGCCTACCTTTTGCGGCGCTCCGTCCAAAGACTTCAACTCGTTATGGCCGCAGTTAAAATCCCCGCCCACCTCTTGCGGTGCGCCTTCCAAAGAAGTCAGTTTATTATAATCGCAACGGAAATTTCCCCCGACTTCCTTAGGCGCTCCTTTTAAGGAGGTTAACTCATTGCCGCTGCATAAAAAATTCCCCATAACAGTCACTTTTGATAAATCCGGAAGTTCGGTCAGGCCTCTCTGCGCCAGCCTCACATCACCTTTAATTACAAACCCTGCCGGCAGACGATAAAGATTATAGGTCTTGCCGTCTTGCTCAAGTTTTATGTACGGCCCCGCATCATCGCCCGCTCTGGATTTATTTATCGCCGAATCTATTCTGACTTTTATTTTTTGCAGCAAATCGTTAATCATGGGCTCTCCGTAATTTATTCCTCGCGTTCTTTGGCCATTTTCTTTTTGAAAGACTCAAATCCGGCCTTATTAACTCCCTCTCTCGGCGTCGTTTCGTTATCTTGTTGACGCTTTCTGGCCGCTATTCTCGACTTGGCCGCTTCAACCTTAAAGGCAGGATATTCTTCCAATTTTTCATATTCTATTTCGTATTTGTCACTATACACATATTTATATGCGCTGTTCAAATTATATTTGTCACCTACGGCAATATCACATGTCAGTTTTTTGTTACCGCGTAGCTTAGGCAAACCGGCCAAAGTTTCTAACTCATTATCCAAACAAGAAAAATCTCCGTCAATCTTCAGCGGTGCTCCTTCAAGGGTGTAGAGTTCGTTATCTTCGCAATTAAAATCGCCGTCAATCCGTTGCGGTGATCCTATTAGCGTTTCAAGCTGATTATGCTTGCAATAGAAATCTCCGCCCACTTTCTTCGGCGCACCCTCAAGCGAGGTAAGCCGATTGCTGGAACAGTAAAAACTTTTGCCGATAATTTGCGGGGACCCCTTCAATGTTGTAAGATAATTACCGTTGCAGACGAAATCACCGTCAATCCGTTGCGGCGCACCTTCCAGCGTTGTCAAAGCATTATCGCGACAATCAAAATCACCTTTGACAATAACTTTCGATAAATCAGGTAATTTGGTCAGCCCCCTGCCGCTTATATTCAAATCTCCTTTAATCACAAACCCCTCCGGCAAAGCGTAAAGATTATAAACTTTACCGTCCTGTACATAAGGTATATATTCTTGACCTTTCTGCTCTGGAGCAAATTCATTATTCCCATAGTGGAATTTACCGTCAATTCTTTGCGGCGCCCCTTCGAGCGAAGTAAGATAATTGTCGTTGCAATAAAAATCGCCGCCAACCTTTTGCGGGCAGCCTTGTAATGAGGTCAAAGCATTATGCGAACAATCAAAACTGCCTTTGACAATAACTTTGGATAAATCCGGCAGTTCGGTCAGACCTTTTTTGCTCAAATCCAATTTGCCTTTGATAACGAACCCGTCCGGCAAATCGTAGAGATTATAGGTTTTACCGTCCTGTTCGAACGGCATATAATCTTTTCCTTTAAGTTTTGCTCGTAATTTTTTAAGCATATTACCCTCCGTTTATTCCTCGCGTTCTTTTTTAACAAACTTTTTCTTGAATGCCGCGTAGCCGGCGCGTCTTTTTTCCTGCTCCGCCATACGTTTTTCGTTTTGCGAAAGTGCTTTGCCGTCGGCAATTTTCCGCCGCAATATTTCGATTTTGTTTACGTTACCGACTTCCTCTATATAGCGCGTACTTTCATACAATTTTTCCGCCAAAAATTCCACCGAAGTATATCTTCCCCTCTTAAAACCGTATGATTCCGCCAATGAGGCATCACACTTGATGGTTTCTCCTTCGTTCAACAGCGAAACACCGGCCAATGAATCCAGAGGGGGATTATCTTTGCAGGAAAATTCTCCGCCGACGTACTCAGGCGCGTGTTCCAAGCTTTTTAACAGATTCTCCTCACAATGAAAACTTTCACCCACGTCGCGCGGTGCACCTTCCAGGGTTCTAAGCTTATTGAAATTGCAACAAAAATGTCCGCCGACATACTCAGGCGCCCCTTCTAAGGAAACCAATTTATTGTTTACACAAGAAAAATCACCGCCGACTTCTCGCGGTGCCCCTTTCAGAGTGGTAAGGTAATTATAGTTGCATGAAAAGTCCCCTTTAACGATAACCCCTGATAAATCAGGTAATTCGGTCAGGTCCTTAAAATTTAAATCCAAATCGCCTTTGATAACGAACCCGTCCGGCAAATCATATAAATTGTAGGTTTTGCCGTCCTGTTCAAACGGCAGATACGGAGCGGTAGGAGCCGCCGTTTCCTGTTTTGCTTCCTCGGTTTTTTCCTGCTTGCTGCCGAACAGCTTTTCCCATAATCTACCGGCCATTGATTTTTACTCCCAAGTTTATATGTTTTACCATAACATGGTAAAGCTCAAAAAGCAAGCGATTTTTGCGGAAAAATCATTTTTTGTACAATATGAAAAAACCACAGAAAAAGACACGTCATTACGAGGCCTGAGAAACAAGACCCGTCATTACGAGGAAGCCGGAACGGCTGACGTGGTAATCTCATTAGGTGCCTTGCGTCCTCGGGTTTTACCGTCATACCTCTCGCAGCGCGGCGCGTCTGCGAGTCAAGGTATCTGACCTTTTGGTACGCAGTACCACTTCCTATTTATAATCTGCGCTTCGCAAAGATAAGTTCCCTTGACGACCTGATGCACAGCACAGGTCGAGGGATGACTATAAGCCCAGAGGTTGCAACGCGATGTATTGAGACTGCCACGCCTACGGCTCGCAATGACACGCCACTTTCTTCCCGCGGCATTTCCACGAAAAATCCGGAGAATGAGTCTGATAGAAAAAAAGCGTTTGTCCTTCGCTAAGGCTCACGACGCCTTCGGCTCGCGCGGTGTACAACAAAAAGTACATAAGCGAAAAAACTCGGATAGCGTGCGTAAATACGCAGTAAGCGGGTTGGCGCGGTGTACACAAAAGGTACATAAGCCAATATGCACGGCACCTGTAAAAATCCGAAGAATGCGGTAAATACGCAGTAAGCGGGTTGGCGCGGTGTACACAAAAGGTACATAAGCCAATATGCACGGCACCTGTAAAAATCCGGAGAATGCGGTAAATACGCAGTAAGCGGGTTGGCGCGGTGTACACAAAAGGTACATAAGCCAACCCGCTTACAAGTAGTTACCCATTATCCGGATTTTTAATTCTGGATGAGGTAAATCTCTACGCGCCTGTTCTGTGCCCGACCTGCTTCCGTATCATTGCTGGCAATCGGCTGTTTGGAGCCGGCACCGGCCGCATATAAACGAGAAGCGGCAACTCCGCGCATAGCCAAATAATTGGCCACCGTGCGTGCACGACGTTCGGAAAGCGGATTATTGATTTTATCATTACCGGTACTGTCGGTATGGCCGATAATTTGCAGCTTGGTTTTATCATATTCCTTAGCCACTTCTGCTACCGAATCAAGTACCGCATTGGCCGAAGTTTTCATTACGTCGTTATTGGTATCAAAGGTAATGCTGTTCGGCATAATCAGGCGGATATTATCGCCGTCTCGCGCCACTTGCACACCGGTTCCGGCGAGTTTTTGACGCAGTTTGCTTTCCTGAATATCCATATAACCACCGGTTGCAGCGCCGGCAGCACCGCCGATACCGGCACCGATAAGCGCACCTTTTTCACCGCCGACAAGCGCACCCACGCCGGCACCTACCGCCGCACCGATACCCGTGCCCCACGCGGTTTTTGCCACTTTGCTTTCACCGGTATAGGCATCGGTTGCACAGCCATTAAGCAACCCCAAGGCCACTAAGCATAACATCAGTTTTTTCATTTATTTTCTCCTTAAAAATTAGCAATACGTGCCAAAGCCTCTTCAACTTTAGCCTTATTTTCCATAGCCTCGGCCTGACGGCGTTTTTCTTCTGCCACCACCTTGGCCGGAGCTTTTGCCACAAACTCTTTATTGCCGAGCTTACGAGCGTAGCCGTCCAAGTTTTTGTTCAGGGTTTCAAGCTCTTTATTGAGACGTTCACGTTCCGCCGCAAAATCAACCACACCTTTGAGCGGAATTAAAATTGTAGTGTCGCGACATACGGTTTGTACCATATCTTTGCTGATTTCCATATTTCCGAGCGGGGCCAATTTATCCAGACGCGCCAAATTGCAAATCAAGTTATTTTGCGCAATAAGCGTTGCCAAATCCACATCGGAAGCTTTAACATAAGCCGTCAGTTTGGCCACCGCCGGCAAATTCATTGCCGCGCGCAAAGAACGTACGGCCGTAATAAACTCAACCGCTCGGTCAATCACGCGTTTGTCTTCTTCGCCGAACACCTCGTGTTGCGGCCATTCCGCCTTAATCAAATCAACTTTGCGCGTTGTCAGATTATTCCACAATTCGGTCGTAACAAACGGCATAAACGGGTGCAAAATTACGAGAATTCTATCCAAAACCCATGCCGCCACGGCTCTTGTTTCGTTGATTTTCTCGTCATTATCGCCGTAGAAAATCGGCTTGGTCAGTTCAATATACCAATCGCAGAAAGTGCCCCAAACAAACTGATATACCGCATTCGCCGCATCGGAAAAACGATAGTTATTCAAGTTTTCGGTAACGTTTTTGGTAGCCTCTTTAGCCTTGGCGATAATCCATTTGTTAATCGGGAATTTAACGTTTTTAATGTCAAAATCCTTAACCGAATAGCATTGATTCATCTCGCAGAAACGGGCGGCATTCCACAGCTTGGTGGCAAAGTTACGATAGCCCTGAATGCGGGAATCCGAGAGGTTGATGTCGCGTCCCTGCGTTTCCGACGAAGCCATAAAGAAGCGCAACGCATCGGCGCCGTATTTTTCGATGGTTTCCATCGGGTCAACCGTATTGCCCTTGGACTTACTCATTTTACGACCCTGCTCGTCGCGTACCAAACCGTGGATATAGCACTTTTTGAACGGAACGCGTTTCATCATATACATACTCATCATCATCATTCTGGCAACCCAGAAAAAGATGATATCGAAACCGGTTACCAAAACCGAGGTCGGATAAAATGTTTTTAAGTATTCGGTTGCTTCCGGCCAACCCAGGGTTGAAAATGCCCACAGGCCCGAAGAAAACCACGTATCCAACACATCGGTTTCGCGCCGTAATTCAACGTGTTTGCCGTAGTGCTTATCGGCCGCGGCCTGCGCTTCTTCTTCATTTTCTTCGCAGAAAATCGTATCGTCCGGACCGTACCAAATCGGCATCTGATGGCCCCACCAAAGTTGACGCGAAATGCACCACGGCTGAATGTTGTTCATCCACTCAAAGTAGGTTTTTTCGTAAACCGCCGGCACAAATTCCATTTCCTTATCGTGAACGGCGCGGCGTGCTTCCACCGCCAGTTTCGGCGCGTCAACAAACCATTGGTCGGTCATATACGGCTCGATTACCACATTGCTGCGGTCCCCGTACGGAATTACCATCGGGTGGTCTTCGATTTTTTCCATAAGCCCCAGTTTTTCCAGTTCCTCAATGGTTTTAACGCGTGCTTCCTGTGTGCTCATTCCGGCATACGGAGTATTTTCGTTGAGCGTCGCATCCGGGTTTAAAATGTTAATCATCGGCAGATTATGACGCTTACCGACCTCAAAGTCGTTAAAGTCGTGCGCCGGCGTAATCTTAACCGCACCCGTACCCTTTTCCGGATCGGCGTGATCATCGGCAATAATCGGAATAACGCGGTTGGCAATCGGCAAAATACAATTTTTGCCGATAAGATGTTTCAGTTTCGGATTATCTTTGGAAACCGCCACTGCCGTATCGCCGAACATGGTTTCCGGACGCGTGGTGGCAATATGAATAAACTCGTTCGGATTATCTTCGAGCGGGTACTTGTAGTAATACATTTTGCCGACGGTTTCTTTTTGTACCACTTCCAAATCGGAAACCGCGGTTTCGAGCGCCGGGTCCCAGTTAACCAGCTTTTTGGCCTTATAAATCAGGCCGTCTTTATAGAGCGAAACAAAGATTTTGCGAACGGCGCGGGACAGTCCCTCATCCATGGTAAAGCGCTCGCGGCTCCAATCGCACGAAGCACCCAAACGACGCAACTGTTTACAAATGGTACCGCCCGATTGTTTTTTCCATTCCCAAACCGTTTCCACAAACTTTTCGCGACCCAAATCGTGGCGGGTTAAGCCCTCTTTGGCCAAATTGCGTTCCACCACCATCTGCGTGGCAATACCGGCATGGTCCGTTCCCGGCTGCCATAAAACCTTTTTGCCGAGCATACGATTGTAGCGGATTAAAATATCCTGCAACGTATTGTCAAGCGCGTGTCCCATGTGCAAAACGCCGGTAACGTTCGGCGGCGGAATCACAATGGCAAATGCCTCTTTGTCTGAGCGCATATCCGGTTGAAAAGCGCCCGAATTTTCCCATTTTTCATAAATTTTTTCTTCGAATTCCTTCGGATTATAGTTTTTCTCTAACATTTTTCTTTCCATAAATTAAATTGTTGCACGTAAAATCAAACACAAAAGGGAGGAAGAAACCTTTTCAGGCTTTATTTTCTTCCTTTACGCGCACTCGACCGACTTCGGCGTGATAGTTATTAAAATAACGGCGATATTTTTTCATCATTTTTTTAGCCACGTCATCAAAGCTCCATACCCCTAACTTGTACGGAATATCCTCACGTTTTACCAGCATTTTTTTGGAGAGCACAAACACATCGTCTTCCGGCCGCTTACCGCGATAAAACGATTGAAAATAGGTACTTCTCTCGTTGTTCACGATTGCTGCCCGAATGGTTTTTAAGATATCGTCAATCGACTCTTCCTGAGTATTATCCATCAAATCATGCCTTTGGTTAAAATATCAACTGGAACGGATTATAACAAAACTTATTTTATTTCGCAACAGTTTTTATCGGTTTTTTCGCCATAAATTCATAATTTCAAAATTACCGCAACGGTATTGACAACCCCGATGTGTTTTGCTAACTTTCAATTAGAGATTTTTTGCCGGAGGAGTTTGGCATGATTAAGTTTTATAAGTTTGTAGCGGCGGTGTTGTGCAGTTGGGCGGTGTTAGCCCCTTCCCCTGCCCGTGCCGACGATAACGCAATAACAGACGAGCGGTTGAATTTGTCGCTTAATTTGTTGAAGTCAAAAATGAATAATGCCACCGGTAACTTCGTGTTGTCGCCGCTCTCGATTTATATGGCCTCGGGTTTGTTGGCCAACGGCGCCGGCGGCAAAACTCTGGAACAGTTGCAAAAAAAGATTTTGAGCCCGCACCACAATTTGTCGCTAAGCGAAATCAATCAGAATTTAAGCCAATATATGCAAAACCTTTCGCCGGCGATTAAAATCAACAATTCGGTGTGGGGTGATGATTTTAAGCCGGAATATATTGAGTCGGTGCAGAGCCTCAAAGCGGAGGCGCTTGATTTGCCGGAATCAACCCAAGTAATCAATGATTGGATAGACGATAAAACCAACGGCAAAATCAAAAATGTGTTGGCTGTGAAGAAACCGGATAAGAGAGATTATTATTTGGTCAACACCGTTTATTTTAACGATAAATGGGCCAGCGTATTTGATGTTGCCGATACAACCTTAAAACCGTTTCACTCCCTCGGTGCCGCTCAGCCGGACGATGTGTATATGATGTATCAGCATTTCAGCGAGAGTACCAATTATTATGAAAACGACACATTTCAAGCCGTTCACCTGTTGTATAAACATTATGATGTTGCCAAAGAAGGTGTGGATACAACCGACTTTGAGGCCAGAATGAATTTTGATAATTTTATCAGTTATCCGACAAATTATATTGACTTTATTTTGCCTAAGGAAAATGTTGACTTTCAGCAATTTGTGCGTTCTTTGACTTTGGATGATTTAAAAATTCCTTACAGAGATTATCCGGAAGTTGAACTTGAACTTTATCTGCCGCGCTTTGAAACGGAATATAAAACTCCGCTGAACGGCTGGTTCAAAGCCGGCGGCATTCCGCTGTTTGAAGATGACAGCGAGGTTGATTTATCCAAACTCAGCAGTATTCCGCATTATGTTAAAGACATTATCCATCAGGCCAATATCCGAGTAGATGAAGAAGGCACGGAAGCGGCTGCGGCAACGGTCATCGCGTTACCGGCGTTAGGATTAAATATGCAAGAACGTAAAGTACCGCCGCGGAAAGTATTTAATGCCGACCGGCCGTTTATTTATATCATCAATGGCGGACTGTTTATCGGCGCATATATCAAAGGTGCCAAACTTGAAGCAAAAAACCAATGAAATAGAGGTGTAACATGAAAAAATTGATTATGTTTTTGGGATTAATCGGGTTGTTGAGTTTTCCGGCAGCGGCCGAGTTGATGCCGCCGCAACCCTCCGAAGATATTCATATTACGGACTGGCTCAACGAAGACGGCGAGCCGATACTCGACGAACCGTATTTTACCGAATGGTCGGCCGATGTTTTGTTTGCCGTGCAAAAGTTTAAGGATTTGCTCAAAACCGGCAGCCCGCAACTGATTGCCCAGAACGTTATTTATCCGTATAAGCTCGGACGCGGTGTGCCGAGTATTAAAACCGAGCAGGAATTTATCGAAAAATTCAACATTATTTTGCCGAAACAACTGCGCAAATATTTGATTGAATCGCCGATGGAACACTGGAGTTACAATGCTTATAAGGGTAATATCTGCCTTTATTGGTGCTTTAACGGCGAAATTACGCCGAACGGTAAAATCGTGAGCGTTAAAACCATCAAAAAACTGCGGGAATATCGCAAGGAATACATCGAAAAAGAAAAGCAAACCATTCATCCGAGCGTGAAGAATTACAATTATAACTTATACACCATGAGAAGCAAAGAGTGGCTGATCCGCATTGACGACATGAACGGAGTTTATAAGCCGGCGAATATCGAAGAAGACCCTAAAGAAAATTATCGCTTTGTTGCCTGGCGGAAAGGCAAAACCATCTCCGACGAGCCGGATATCGTGATTGACCGCGGGAGCAAAAGTGTTTTTGCCAACAAGTGGATAAGCAAGTTTACCTTCGTTTCCGACGAATATTATTGCACCTTCGAGGACAAGGCGCAAAAGGCGCATCCGCAGAACATCCATACTTATTCCCTGCACTTATACAAGGGACTTATAGCGGAAGCACCGGAAGTGGAATAACGCTCCCGGTTGCGGAATTTTTCTCTGCATATACTTTACCCGGCCGAACTCGACCGGGTAAATTGTTAATGCGCATTGTGAAAATAGCGATAAATCGCCTGCAGAGCGGGAGACGGCTGTCCATTTTCGTTTGACCCTGCCGGAGTTTGCTCCGGAGCACTGTTCGTTTATTTTTTCTTTTGCAAATATTGTTGAACATAATCGGCATATATTTCATAATATCTGCTCAACAATTCATCCAACGGCTTATAATCAGCGGCGGCTGAGCGCCAAGATACGCTATGTCCGCCGACAATATCACATTCATATTTTGATTTATCCTTATTGGCAATACAAGACGCAAAGCCTATATCAATTCTGGGAAATGTCCAAATATCATTATTTTTAACGGCCGTTTGTATCTGACATCCGTCTGTTCCGCAATCCGCATAATCACCAAAAAGATAAATATTTTCCCCAACTTTGGCTACCAATCTGGCTGTATACAATGCCGAATAAAACCCGCTTTGTTCCAATTCGGTTTCACTCATTCCCATATACCATTTTTTCAGCATATCGGCAGTAACTTCCAAACCCAATTTTTTAATATCTTTTTCGGTTAAACCCAATCGGAGTATATTCTCTTTATACCTGGCATTATAAAACCTAACTTTGTTTTTGGGAAAACAGAAACCTTCATACAATTCCGGCAACGCCATATCTTCCTTTACCGATTTCAGCAAATCATCCGCATATTTTTCGTTATATAATTCAGAGAACACGCGCCGACATTCGCTTTCATCAAATAAAGACATAATGCTGTTATTTTCAATATGGTGTTTTGCATAAAAATCTTCTTTTGACGGTAATCTGTTATGCAAAAACAAAAAGTACCCACCGGACGCAAAGCACAAAAGCAGCAGAATATATGTCAAATATCTTCTCATATTATCCCTAAAGTTGTTATTTGTAATATATTCTACCGCTTTCGTCCTATTATGCAAGTATTATTTAGGCGGATATAGAATTTCTTTAAAACGGTTTGTTATATTTCGTCTTCTCCTATCTCTTTCATCAATATATACATCTCTTTCCAAGCGCCCATTTTGAATTTTTATATCATTCAACCATTCATTGAGTTTCTTTGCGCCTTCACGATGAGTTCCTGCTAACATCATATCTTTAGTTAATGGAATATTTATGTCTCCGACTTGGACGTTTTCATCCAGATACTTATAATTATTCCAATTTTTATTGTATTGGTCAACTTTCTCAAGGTAGTTACACATCGCTTGTTCTTGTGCTTCTGGGCTATTTAAAAACTCTTGCATATTTTTAACACCGGTTTCCGGGATAAAATGTTTATTCTTATCCATGTAGCCGGCATCAATCAAAGCAGGCTCTTGCATTTGATATCTTCCAAAAGCAACCCCCTCTTTGTTGATACAGCCATAATCATTAATATTATTTTGACAATTTCCCCTTGATTCTGCATAGGCTATTTTATCGGCAAATTCCGGAGACATTCCACCGCAACTAGTTCCATTAAAAATCATTTTATGAATTTCCTGCGGATTAATATTTTGCGATTGATTTGCGTTACTTTGCCCTACAATATTCGGTATATTCTGCTGTCCGTAGGTATTGGCCAAATAGCGATAAATCGCCTGCAGAGCGGGAGACGGCTGTCCATTTTCGTTTGACCCTGCCGGAGTTTGCTCCGTCGGTTGTGCTTGCGACGGTGTAAATCCGGCCGGTTGGTTCGGTGGCAGAGTGCTGCCGAATAAGTTGCTGTTTTGCGGCGCCGCTGTTGTCGGCTGAATCTGCCAATTATTCGCCGCCGTCGCAGAATAATTCGGCGAACTGCTAAATGCTGTCGGTTGCTGCATCGGCGATTGCGGCGAGTGAGTAATGTTGTTGGTCGGAGTTGCTCCGAACACTCCCAGTTCTCGCGCCACCCGTTCCAAAGTTTGCCGCACCGTTTCGTTTTGCGGTTCATCTTCATCTTTAAAATTTATCATTTTATTTTTCCTTTTAAAATGCGAAAACCGCACGCTTTTATACGCACGGTTTTCGGTTGTTGATATAAAAAAAGAACGCGGTTTATATAAACCAACGTTCGACCTTATATAATGAATTCACCCACGAATCCATTATGGTAATTTTTGTAGCACATTAGTCACTAAATGTCAAGTATTTTCTTATTTGTTATAATAAAAATATTATTAAGAAGTCTTGTACGCGAATTTTTGCGCTATTTACATAGAAAATACATCTACCGAAACTCGGATAACGCGGTAAATACGAAAGGATATTTTGACGACAACCGACACGGCAGTTAAAAACCCGGAGAATGAGTCTGATAGAAAAAAAGCGTTTGTCCTTCGCTAAAGCTCACGACGCCTTCGGCTCGCGCAAAACAACACGGCAACATAAAACCCGGAGAATGCGGTAAATACGAAGGGGGATTTTGACAACGTGTACAAAAGAAGGTACATAAAACGCAAAAAACCCGGAGAATGCGGTAAATACGAAGGGGGATTTTGACGACGTGTACAACAAAAGGTACATAAAACGCAAAAAACCCGGAGAATGCGGTAAATACGAAGGGGGATTTTGACGACAACCGGTGACGGCTGTTAAAAAACCGGAGAATGATTCTGATAGAAAAAAAGCGTTTCGCGCGGTGTACAAAAGAGGTACATAAGCGAAACGCTTTTTGATCAGCAGACCATTATACGGGTTTTTATTCGTCTTCAATGTATAAGGTCAACCACTTTCCTCTTGTCTTGTAGTAGTTGGCTTCGGCATCATAATAATTAACTCTTAAGCCGAGTTTTTTCGCGGTCAGTTTGCCCATCGACTGCAACCGCTGCAAGCCGGCAACATAATAGTCGTGACGGGCTTTTACTTCACTTACTTGCGATTGCAACAAAGTCTGATAAGCGTTCAGTACGTCTAAAACCGTACGATTACCGAGTGCTTCTTCCTTTTGTGTTCCCTCCAAAGCGATTTCCGAAGC
>JAEEGL014887268.1_pt1 | contig 19854 bp, 14 predicted proteins | sample 9134231 | NCBI WGS metagenome assembly JAEEGL01 (sample SAMN16246548, study PRJNA631951) | gut metagenome | biome: gut microbiome; feature: rumen; material: fiber-attached | host: Bos | place: Iran: Karaj | collected 2018-10 | reverse complement strand
GTAGCCGCCCCTACGCCGCCAAGCGATCCGGCTTTGGAGATGGAATTGGCGAGCATGCAGGGCAGGGCGGTGTAGAAGACGAGCCTGAGGAGCTTGGAGGCGAATGCCTCGTCGAAGAAGCGAATGTGCCGTAGCACCGCGCCAAGCGCGAGCAGCAGCGCCACTGGGAGGAGAATGCCGATTACGGAGAGTAGCATGATTAAGAAATTATACTACGATTCACTGGAAAAGGTGAGGCAGGTCGATGTCGGCCAGGAAGATTGCCGCGTAGGACAGCGTCAAGTGGAAAAGCGAGGTGTTCCACTTGGTGTCGCGACCCCATCCCTCGAATGTGGCGGTTGCGCCCTCGTTGAGCATGCGCCGCCACGCGCCTTCAGTCGCAAGCGCTTCGCGGACGAGGTCGAACCTCCCTCGCCTGACAAGCCCCTGGAGCATGGGGAAGGGTGCGAAGATGCACAGGGAGTCAATCCCCTTTTCGCGGAAGAGGGCGATGACCGCTTCGTCGAAGGTCTTGTCATCGACCACGCCCAGTCCGAATGGGAAGACGTTGCCGAGGAAAGAGACATGATCCGTTCCCTCGCCGTCTCGGAAGAGATGCTTTGATGGGATGAAGAAGGCGTCCATGAATGCCTGCCGCAATGGCGCGGCGTCGCGGTATGGCTTTTGCCCGAGGACGGTGGCGATCCGGTTGGCCGTTTCAACGGCTGCGATGTAGTAGGAGTTGATAGACACGTGGGCTGGATGGCAGACCTTGCCTTCCTGAATGTCGATGTCGTAGCCCTGCTGGAAGTTCTTGGGCCATTCCACTACGCACCACTTGTCCAGATCGCGGAGGAGGCAGTCCTTCTCGTATTCGCGGCGGTATGCCTCCAGGAGAGAGACGACCTTCGGGTAGTTCGCGGCGAGATAGTCTTTGTCTCCGCAGAGGTTGTAGTGCCACAGGACCAGATAGACAAGCATCATTGGGTACTCGGCAATCTCCTGCATGTGGGAGCAGTCAAGGCAGGTGACGAGGGTGTCCGTGATGAAGGAGGTGGCGAATGCGTCGTCGATCATCTTGCGCGTCAGGGCGTCGTCTCCTGTCAGAATGAGATTCGCGAGTGCCGTGTAGCAGCCGTCGCCGAGGTAGAAGCCCTTTTCCCGCTCCATGCAGTCTTGGATGACCTCCTGGACGCCGTATTTCTGGCTCCGCAGGCAAAGCTCCCAAATGCGCTCAAGGTCCGCGTCGCCGCGCCATTCCGGCCTGAGTCCGACCTTCGCTTCGAAAGGCTGGTGGCGTGCCAGCAGCGCGGCATCCACAATCTCCGCGCCCTCTGGAAGGAGAATCTCAGCATAGCGGAAAGACTTGTAGTCGTACCAGTCCAGGCGCGAGTTCCCGTCTGCCAGAATCCATTGCTCCTCGTAGCGGCAGTTGGCGCGTAGGTCGAAACGCACGGAGCCGTCGTCGAGTAGTTCCTGCCCGCAGCGGATGGTGACTTGATCCCCTTTGCGTCCATGGACAGTGAGCTGGAGATAGCCCACGAATACGCCGCCGAAGTCCATGCGGATAATCCCAGACGCTTTCCAAATGCTCGTTGGCGCGATGCGTTCATAGACCAGCGAATGGCTTGTCTGCGGCACGAGGACATGGTCGTCGTCCGCTTTTGGCACTGCTGGAGTCCAGACGGAGTCGTCGAAGTCCGGCCTTTCAAACCCGACTTCCGGCGCTCGAGAATCGTATTCCTCCAGGAACTGCGTGGAGTATCCCACTGTGCCGGTAGCGCGGAAGCCCGTGTGGAGGGCGGTGAGAAAAGAGGCGTCGCTCTGGACGACAGTCTTGCCGTCGGCAACAAGGTCCAGTATCAGGCCGTGGCGGAGGTCGCCGCTCTGCCAGACACGGTTGACAAGCCCCTGGTAGAGGGTATGCACGGCGATGACGTTCCTGCCCGGCTTCAGAAATGCGGCGACGTCGAGCTCGTTGTAGCCGTAGCGGAAATGGTAGGCTGGCGCAGGACCCTCGGCGACAAACTCCCCGTTGATCCAAAGCTTGTAGTGGTCGTCGGCGGAGATGAACATTCTGGCCGACTCCGGCCTCTTGTCGAGGAGGAAGCTCTTGCGGAAGAGGACGTGTCGGTTTTGGTGTTCGGTGTCAGGCTGTTCGGCTGCTGGGGCCAGCTGCTTGTGGAAGACGTTTATGGGCTTCAGCGGCGCGAATTCCGCCGTTGTAATCCATTTCCCCTGAAAAAAGTGTTTCATGTTTGAATAGAATGATTGCGCCATCAATCATACTACATCGCCGCATGGCGCGCAACAAATAGGGCGCTATGGACGCAAGCATCCGATTGGGCAGACGATGACGCCGTCGGGCCGCCTGTAGGCGCAATCCCCGACAGCCGTAAGCACCATTTTGAACGCTGGATGCCCGCTCTTGCCGGTGTCAATCAGCGCCTCAAGCGAATTGAGGGTTCGCGCTCCCTCCTCGACAAGGGTGCCGCCACCAAGTTTTATCTCGACAAGCCCATATTTTCCGCCGCGCATTTTTACAACGGCGTCGCATTCACGCCCCTGCTTGTCGCGGAAATGGCAAACGTCGCCAAAGCCGACTTCGGCATAGACGCGCAGATCCCGTATGGCCAGCGTCTCGAAGAGAAGTCCAAACGTGGCGAGATCTGACATCAGGTCCTCCGGCCCAAGTTCAAGCGCTGCGGCCGCAATGGATGGATCGACAAAATACCGCGTGTCCGTCGTCCGAATTGGCGTCTTGCACCGGAGGTTGGCGCACCATGCCTTTGCATCCTCTACGGCGAACAGCTTTCTCAAAGCCGATAGATACGAATAGATGGTGTCCTCCCGGATATTGTCGCCGTCCGCGTTTGCGACAAGGTCTGCGCGAACGACAGATGCCGTTGCCTGTGTCCCCTGGAGACGCGCGTATGACCTTAGCAGCCTTCGCGCCCGGACAGGATCGCGCAGCGTGCCGTCAACGCGGGAAATGTCCCTTTCGACCAGCGCATCTACGTAGTTGTAGGCCTGTTGCAGGGCGGCGCGGCGCGACAGGCCGATTGACTGCGGCCATCCGCCGCGGCATGTCGCAAAGGCCACATCCGCCAGGGCCATCCCGTTTGAAGCGGCAACAGGGAAGTCTCCGCCTTTGAAGAGGGCTCCAAGCGAAACAGTCCCGGAAGACTCCCCTGACTCCCAGAGCGACATCGGGCGCATCTTCATCCATGCAAAGCGCCCCGCACCGCTGTGGAAGACTTCCGACAAATCTGCCGGGACTGCGGAACCCGTCAGGATAAAACCGCCCAGCTCGTCGGCGCGGTCAACGCGGTGGCGGATAGAATCCCAGAGGAACGGGGCAAGCTGCCACTCGTCAACCAGATGGGGGCTTTCGCCATCCAGAGCCATTGCCGGATTGATCTTCAGCACGCCGAGATTGCCAACCTGCTCGCGAATCTCGTCAATGTATGTGGCGCTCCTTGCAATCTGCTCGGAGGTGGTTGTCTTCCCGCACCACTTTACCCCCTCGACCAAAACTGCCCCGGCGCTTTCAAGTTTGAATGCGAGGATTTCATCAGACACTCTTTCTCTGTATTTCAGCATGACTATAAAATTATCTCATATTAGTGAAATAGTGTCAAGCCGACCCGTCAGTTGGCGCGTTTTCGACCCGACAGTTGGCGCATTTTCGACCCGACAGTTGGCGCGTCGCATTCCATTTGTCTGTCTAGTTATGCGCCCTTCAAGGGGATGGCGTTTTGGCATTGTATTCGGCAGATGATTCCTCTCCCGCGCAAAGGGACAAGGAAAAATCCGGCATGATGTAGCCAACGCCTGTTCCCTTTGTCGCTTTAGGATCAACATAGCGAACACCGGGAACCGGATGTGCGGCCAGATAGTCTAGATACTGGCTGAGATCGTCCCCGAAACGCGACAAAATCGCGTGCCGTGTTTTATGGAGACCTTCCATTACATCATCTTCGTAAGTTTCAGCCATTCACGCACCCTGTCATTGATGGCATCCATCATACCACAACACTGCGCGTGGCGCAACAAGCTATTCCGAAAGGCTTATGGTCATTCCGCAGCTACGGTTTTTGGGCGGGATGAAATCTGGACCATCAGTAGAGTGGTAGATAAACCGGAGTGAGTTCTTTCCGCAACGGGTCTTGTATGGGTGCAAGCCATCGTATCTAACATTTGTCAATATGGTGTCTGGTGCGATTCCGTCAGGGAAATCCGCAATCACTTCAACTGTCCAATCCTCTTTCCCGTAGCGGTCGCTGGAAAAAACGACATCAAGACCGAATTCTCCAGCACCGGCACCATCAAGCGTGAACCAGGTTCTAGTGGAGATTGGTTTCGGCATTCCGCCAGCATTCCGCTCAATTCCGCGAACATGGCCGCCATCAAAGAATAGACGCATTGCTCCATCGGAATCGCGTTTGAAGCGGGCGTAAGGGGTTGGGGAAAAAGCCTGTTCCCTTGCGTCAGGGTCTCGTCCTCCCCATTCCTGACGCGGAGGGTCTGGAGCATTTGGATTGCGCCCACGCGCACCAAAGTTTCGCAACATCTCTCGCCACATGCCGTCATCCCCTTTTCTCCAGATTCCGGCAATCGCGCCTGTGCGCCTGATTTTCACACGGAGCCGTCCATCGTCGTACAGCCATCCACCCATTGCCGGCGTCAGGCGGGAGTCTCCAGTGCCAGGGTCGCGCTTCTTTAGCGCCTCCGCTGCTGGCAATGTCGTGCAAACGACAGAAAAAGCCGTCATGTTGGTGCCCGATACAGATACGGCCAGCCCAGCGTCATCGCCAATCCTGTCCCAAATCATCACATCTGCGTCTGCCTCGAAGCCATGGCACTCGTAGGCTGTCTCACCGTCAATGCCGCCTACTGTAGCGTGTTCCCTCGTGAAGCCGAACGGGTGTGAGCGAGAATCCCAGCGCACCGCACCATTGAGCCATCTGTCCTTGTAGCGGCTGACAAAGGCGTCCATGTGCGGATGGCGAACCAAAAATGGACTTTCAAAACTTCCCTCGGCAGAATGGGCATACCACCGCCCTGAATCTGGAAGGTGGATGATAAGGCGCACTTTCGCAGGATCGCACCCGCAGAAATCAACTACACGGAAGCGTGTTCCTCCCTCTACGGGTTCTTCCTCTATGCGGCATTTAGCGCTGACGAGTCCATTCGTCATGTCCCGCAGTTCCGCAGAGAAGCTGTTGCGGCCATTGCCACTTTTCGTCTCAATCGGGTGCTTGATAATCCCATTGAGGCAGTTTTCAGCCGATGCGCCACGCATCCTGACGACTTTGTAACCGAATGGCGGCAAATCTATATTTCCCTCAGAAACGCGGTGTCCATTGAAATTTACATAGAAGATAGACTCTGAATCGGAGAGACTGCGGCGGCAGGCAAACACGCCGGGGGGTGCCTCAATAGAGAGATAATCCGCGCTTCCACGCGTCAGTTCCGGCAGTGCTCGGCGCAATGCGAATATTTGCCTATATGACTCAAACGCGCCATCCTCGCTCTCGTTCATCACCATTGGGAATCCGTCAATCCATGCGCAAAGCGCCATGAGCGCATTGGCTGCCTCTCGTCCCCAAACTTCGTCACATGGATATGCGTCGTGGCTTTCTGGGTAGCGCATCCACACGGTGTCTGGAACAAAGGAGTTCTTCTGGTCTTCCAGCCACTGCGAAAGCCATTGGACGACATCCTCGGCAGAATGGTCATTGAACCAGTGAAAATAGGCGTGGCAGAGATTTTGATCATAAATTGCGTCGCACAGGACGCTGCAGTAGCTGGGGTTGGCTTCCGCCAATGTGCAGGAATCCGGATTGGCGCGTTTCATGGCGGCACGGATCGCCCGCATTTGGGCGATTCCTCCCTGATGTTCCGCAAAACTGGCCCTTGTATAAGGGATTTTCGGATTCCAATTGGGGAACTTCGACCCCTTGGGAACATCCAAGCGCCAGCCGTCGAGTTCAAATTTGCGCGTAGCCCATTCGATGTAGCCAGCAAAGTATTCAACCCAAGATGGCCAGCAGAAATCGTAGGCCCAAAAAGTCCCCTGCGGTGATCCGTCTTCCTTCAAACACACCCATTCGGGATGTTCGCGTGTCCTTCTGTTACCTGTGCTTCCGCCGTGCATGACGGCGTCGCGCCAGACTCTAATACCACGAGAATGCGCGTCCCGCACATACGCCAGGTGGTCTTCATCTGTTCCGAGGCCGTCTTGGAGACGGAACATTTCGTCAGGATTGTAGGGGCCGGCGTGTTCAACAGGACGAAGCCATATCGCGTTTGCGCCAAGAGCGTTGATAAATGGTATGTATTCCCGTGCATGTGGGAAGCCGCCAGGCTCATACATGCCACGCCCGAGAGGATGTGTGCTATAGAGGACAAGGTCGCGCACCCATTCAGGTCGATCCGCTGGCGGCGTATGCCCTATCAAACGATGCCAGTCATGCATTCCGCGCAATGCCTCTTCCGCATTGCCAACTGAGAAAATCAGCCAGAAATCCCCCACTTTCTGCGGTTGGCCAGGATGGGCCACGCCACGCATTAACACCCTGGCTGATATTTCGATGCCATCGCCCCGCTCCTCCACTATGTGGCGGGCACGGTCGGAATAAGGTTGGAGGCAGTCCATGCATGCTAGAACGCTCCATCCTGCGCCGTTGTCAGCTACAACAGGGGATTCGCTTCCAAAAGTGGCCTCTCGAATCTTGCCCGCCCTCCATGCGGGCTGTTGCCATCTGTTTTCTGCAAACAAGCCGGGAATGATATAAAAGCCATTTCCGTCCTCGCACGGGAACAGCCCAAGTCGCAAGTCCATCCCATAGAACTTCTCTGCCTTCGGACCAGTCCATTCAAATGAAAACCATCTCCTCACGGCTCGCTTTTCCGGGACAATCTGGACAAAGCCCTCCATTCGCCACTCCCCTATGCGGAAGACACCACGCACGGTGTCGCCGCAAACTCGCTCAAGGCCGCATCCTTCAGGAACGGGCCAATCCAAATCGTTAGAAGCGACCGCCTTGGGCGCTATGAACACCGATTGTGCCGTATCGGTCAAAAAAAGCGTCGCGCCATCGACCAAAATCTCCGCTGGCATCGAAGTCGTCCTGTTGAAAACGACCTGCAGCCGCTCGTCGCCGAATGCCATGCGACCGTCCGCGCAGGCTTTTAGAGGCAGGTCGTCCGCGCCCGAAACACATTGCAACCACCTCAGGGCGCAGAAGAAAACCGCGCCCCGTCTTGAAAACGGTCTCATTGTCAGCCCCTCGCTATGCTACCTCAGACTGATTACTGTGGCACCCAAATGCTGAAGATATACGGCGTCCGCCTCATAGCGCACATTCCAGTCGCCGGGAATATCCTCTGCCGCGAAGCGGTTCCCGCCAGCGGGAAAACCATTTGGAGCATCAACGACCTTGTAGAACGCCTTTCCGTTTTCTTTTGAAAAGGTCGATGTGCTGGCGACATGGAGCGTAAGGTCGGCAATGCTCTGTCCCGCGCTCTCGAACTTCACGCAACCACAGCCGTTCGCATCACCTGTGATTTCAAGCGTCCCTGCGAGACTGCAGGGCTTCCCAAAAGAAAGCACCCCGTAGGATTCTTCAAATGCTGGTGCGATTCCGCTCGTCACAACGAGGCGGGAATTGTTCGCTATTCGTCCCGTGCCTTCGACTTGGGCAATTGTTTGCTCAATGTCTAGTCTAGAGCCGTCATGCTGGTTGAAGGAAACCTCAGACCCGGCACCGACCCGCAACGAGGTCGTGGACGGGAGGGCGTTTGCGATGCGAACTTGCATGCTACATCCTCCCTTTACGACTGTTGCGCCATGGTAGTCGCTTCCGGCGGCATTTAAGACGAATACATTGCTTTCTCCGCAGCCATCGACAGTCAGCCCCCCATCGTATGCTGTCGGGTTATCCGTCCCATGCTTCATCGGAAGGTTGCAGAAGATAGTTCTTTCCGGAATCGAAAAACGCGCTCCACCCTCCAGCACGTTCACCGTGACATTCGTCCAATAATCGCTTCCTGCAATCCCTAAAAAAGTGTTGTCTTTGAAACTGCCACCCGACTTCAAGGGTAGCGGATATACAACGCCGCCATTAAGATTTAGTGCGCAGAATCTGGCGGTTCCGCTCTCAAGACCTGCAATGGTGAATTGCCTGAGGCGAAGCGTCCCGCCATCGTTCAAGTTCACCTCGACCCCCGCATTTTTTGTCTGCGATAGGCGCAATGCACACAAAGTGAGTGTCCCGCCGTCGCCAACTGTGAGTCTTGCCGGAGAACCGTATGCGTTGATGTATTCCACGTTCGGCATGGTGACATTGCCGTGGATCTCAACTTGCGCATGCTGTTGGGCCTGTGCGAACCAGTCGTTCCCGTTTTTATCTGTGCCGATGCCAGACCATGTTTCCTCTGGCGTCGCTAGCGTCCCACCGGGAGCGACGAACAGCACTCCCTTTGTGTTCTCATATCCGCCGTCGCCAGGACCACATACGAAAAGCGGCGTTTTTCCTCCATCCACAATTCTGTAGTCGTCTGCCACGGGGCCGAGTCCGGCAGATACGCGGACAGTCCCGCTTTGGATGGACAGCGAATGGCGCACGGACAGCGTTCCCGCATCGTTCGTGACGGAGGCGCCAGAATCTATGATGACATCGCCTTTCGATGAACCATGAACAAGGACGTGGGTGTTGGTTGGATAGTTCGCTGTCGGAGTGCATTCGCCGGTGATGCGCCCTGTGATCCGCTGCTCGGCATCTGCTGAACTGGTGCCGAGTTTTAGCCAGGCTCCTTTTACGATGTCGATTTGCGGAGAGCCTCCAAGTGGAGTGAACAACATGACATCGTTTGATACGGAAAGTGTTCCGTGGACGGTCAGAGGTCCGCTGCCTTCAAATCGGTAATCTGGCGCGGCGATTGTCATGTTTCCAGCATGATGTCCCTCATAGAGGTAAATCGTTTGCTGCGAACTCGGGGAGCTGAACACAGCATCATTCGGAGTCGCTACATCATCGACCCATCTGACACCTGATGTTGTCCCATCGCTCCAGTTTTGCTGGACTGTGTTCCACCGAGACCCTTCTGGAGTGGCGAGCCATGTGTAGGTGGATGCCGCGTTTGCCGTTGCCGCGCTTGTTGCGACTGTTGCCGCAGCCAACATGGCGGCGGCGCGTGTGGTTTTTGTTATGTTCATGTTTTCTCCTTGTGAAAATTCGGTTGAAAAGTTGAAAGGTTGAAAAGTTGAAAGGTTGGAAGCCTCCGCTTGTTGCATGTCGCTTGTCGCCTGTCCGGACGCCTCCGCTTCGGAAGACGACATGCGACTTGCGACATGCGACGTGCTGGCATCGGCTGGATTCTGTGCCTCGCCGGAAGAAGCGGCGATGTTCCATACCGCCGCGCCAAGCGCCGTGATTCCGCATAGTAGCAGCGCCAGCAGCACGGCCTTGCCTCCCGGCTTCTTCATATTTGCCCCGAGCTTTGCGCCTAGGGCGAGGCGGGCGTAGTGGAGGCGGCTCTTGACCGTTCCCTCCGGAATGGCGAGGAACTTCGCTATCTTTTGCACGGATAGCCCGGTGAAGTAGTGGAGCACGATGGCTTCCTGCATTTCCTTCGGAAGATTCTCTATCGCGTCATGCAGGAGCGAGGCGTCGATTTCCTGGAAGATCCTGTCTTCCGCATCCTCGTCAATCACATCTGGGACGACTCCCGGATAAACGACTATCCCATGCGACTTCTTGCGGATGTCTTTGGCGTGGATGTTGGAGAGTATCTGGCACATCCATCCGAAGAAGGCCGACTGTTCGAGATAGTCGTCGATACCTTCCACAACGGCGGCGAAGGTGCGGTTCACCAACTCCTCGGCATCGCCTTCGTCGGTGCAGAAACGCCGGGCCAAGGTCATGAGGCCGGCTTTGTATTCGGCCTCTAGCCTTTTCGCTCCGCTTTCGCGATTTGTCCTTAGTTCTTCAACGATTGTCATGCGTTACCAGTATGATTCCCTCATATTAATCATACCGACTCGCATTCATTTGGTTCAAAATTACTTTGGCTCTTCAAAACGCAACCGGCCCATGGCCGGACGCAAAAGCCGCTTCAAAACTGATGTGGCGTAGGGCATAGCCTGTCGTAGCCGCATTGATGCGAGCGTAACCCTTGCGTGTCGCGAAGCGACTTGCGTTAAGTGCTACCTTATAGGTTTGCGCTGTTGCATGGAATCCACGTTTGAATTTTGGATTCCCCCCAGTTGCCGGCGGAGGCATAGTCAGTCATGAGGATTGCGCCGTTGTCTGTTGGCACCTCAAGCGCAAGGCGCACACCAGCCGGTGCTTGCTCGACGCGCCGTGCCCGCACGGTGCCGTCGGCATCGGCTTGGATGTCGGCAGGTTCGTCGAAGTGTTCGTCGAAGCGCTCCTCTCGCGTCAGCACTATTGGCCCCCGCACGACGGCGGCGCGGCCATCACCGGCGCGGTTGACTCCATGCGGCCCTTCAATGCGTCGGCATCGCATGTCGAAGTCAAGTTCCACCATGTCGCCAGGCTTCCATTCACGGCTGAGTTCGAGATATCGCCCGGAGGCGGCATCGCATGGCACGCCGTTCACGGCAACCTTCGTCTTGGAACTCCATGCCGGGATGCGCAGGCGAAGCGTGAATTCCTCGGCTGCGGATGGCGAAACGGCGATGCGGACATGGCCGTCAAGCGGGTAGCTTGTATCGATGGAGAGGGCGAGCGGTGCGCCGGAAGGGGTCGCGCACTGGGCGTCAAGTCCGTTGTAGAGGTTGACGACGGGGCCTTCCGCCGACTGCATTACGGCGACGTATGGGATATAGGCGAGGCCCATTGGGCCGTTGAGGTTGCAGCAGGTTACGCGGACGCCGCCGAACTCCCAGCCCCAGCCGGTGTTGGTCGTCTTTGCGCCATCGAGGAGGTTCACGTAGCTGAAGCCTTGGCCATCTGGCTTCATTGCGCCGACGAGTCCGTTATAGACATAAGTCTCAATTGCCTCTGCGGCGGAGCAGTCGCCGGTGAGCCGCAGGATGTGAGAGCAGAACTTCATCCACGTCACGCCGGTGCATGTCTCCATCATGCGGGTGATGTCGGGGTTCGTCTGCTCGCGGGCGGTGTCGCTCCATGCCTCGCCGCAGACGCGCGGGTGGAAGGGCTGGTCGGCGCCGCCGTTCCCGACAATTGTCAGCTCGCGGTCGCGCACAAGGGCGAAGTAGTTGAGGACTGCCTGGCGCACGAGCTCGTCGCCAGTGGCGCGGACATAGTCTGCCAGCCCCTCGAAGTAGCTCGTTGTCTCGTATGCCTTGGGATAGACTCCCCCCATGAGGTGCGGCGGCACGTTGGCAAGCGCCATCTGCACGAGGTCGGAGCCTTTCGCGCCTCCGCAGTCCACGAGGTAGCGGGCGAAATCAAGGTAGCGGCGCTCGCCGGTGAGGGCGTAAAGCCGCATGATTGGCTCCAGGAGCGTCGAAGATTCGACATGGTTGGGACTCCAGCCAAGGTCGCGCACGTCGGCTTTCGGCGCAGGGCCGATCTGCGATATGATCGCGTCGGCCTGGCGGCGCATTGAGGCGAGGACGGCCGGGTCCTGGTCGATTTGGGCGTAGTATTCGAGGAGGCCGAGCAGGACATATTTCCGTTCCCAGAGGTCGCCGCCAGGGCCGTCTGGCTGCGCCTCCGGCGGCGAGCAGCTGATGGAGCCGTTGGGTCGCTCGGCGGCGAGGATTTCGGCAACGGCCTCTCGCATCCGCTCGCGGATTGCGGGGTCGGGGAAGGCGCGGAACATCATGCAGCCTGAGCGGACGAACTTGCCCCACATCTCCCCAGTGGCGTATTTGGGGCGTCCTTCGCGGAAGATGCGGGAGAAGTCGTGGTATGGCACATTGCCAAGGATCCAGCCGTCTATCGATGCGCGGATATCGCGGGCAAGCCCGCCGCGCAGTCGCACGGCACCCGCTGGCAGCGGGGAGAAGATGTCGGTGACTGCTGGCGAATTGGAAAAAAACGTAATCATGTCTGCCACAATTAAATGAAGATTCAATAATCGGCTCCATCCTCCATCGCTAGAAGCAGTTGACCAGAATCTTCTTCAAATAAAGAGTAATCCACACATCCTGAAAGCCAGTCCACAAGTGCGGAACAAGTGAGATCCCCCAATTCACGAGGTTCCATTTTGTGAAGTCCTCCACCGTAGCATCGACCCGCCCTGCTGAATTCCTCTGGAGGAATGGATCGAAGTCGTAGCCAAACAGCTTCGCTATTCTCTGCGCATTCTGCGAAAAGGCGTCGTAAAGCACCTTTGGGGTAGAGCATAAGGAAGGAGTTTGTTGCTATTGCGTTTGAAGTATTGAGAATAAATCGGACAGGTGCACCAATCCCATTCCCTCGCCCCATGTAAGAACAAAGAATAGGCGCAGGTTTGCGTTGCTCTTGATCGTACCATCTAATGCGGCCAGCGCAAAGCTTCTTCGTTGCAGTCGTCAGTTCTCCCTCCGCGAGGTAGTCTCGGATGCTTTTAGGAAGTTCTGCCATGTCCTTCCCAGTGCAGTCAAGCAAAAACTGCCGATGCGTATTTACAGGTACGCCGTTAGTGTCTGATTGGACGAAGTCAGTCTTCAAATGGCGAGGACTAGGCAGGATTGGCTTGAGAAAAGCGGTGGGAATACCTTTCTCGCGAACCATTTCTTCGGAGAGGATGAAAAAAGGATTGTCACCCGTTGCAATGCCGCGCCGAATGGTGAAAAAGTCACGGAGACGTGGTGAAGAATCTTCTTCTAAAGATTCAGCGGGTGGCCATTTGTTCGCCTTTCGTAGAGTCGAAACTGGAATGGCTTTTGAATTGTCGGGACATGTTATGTCCGTTCCCGAAGTAAAAAGGGCAGTTTCGCCGGGGGATTCATTGCGGAACCATACGACGCAAGAAGAAACAAGCGCGTCTGAAAAGCGAACATCCTCAGAGGCGAATCGGTGGATGCGTAGTAATCGGACGCGCTCCGAGAAGAAAGACCTCAGGGCACTCCCGTAGTTTACGGTCATCCATTCAGTCGGAACAAGCCACACGCCGAGAGCCCCAGGCTTCATCCACTTGACTGAAAGCAGTAGGAAATGGCAGTAGAGTCCGGCGAGGCCAGACAGCCGAATGCCGATTTCTGCCAACACGTTTGCCTGAAGCCTTTTTTTGTCAGCGGCCTTGATGTCGTGGTGCCGGACATAAGGCGGATTTGCGACGACTAGATCGACAGTGCGGTCGGGCGCTAGCGTTGTGAAGTCGGCCATGCGGCTTTCCACTGGAAATCCACGCCAAATTCGCTTCTGCAATTCATGGAATGCTGGATCAATTTCAACGGCTATTGCATGGTTAAGGCAGATGGCTTGCTCGGAAAAAAACGCGGACAGGAAAGCGCCGGTTCCCGCGGATGGCTCCAGCATTTCGACAGGGCCAGATCCCTCCAGCAACGGTGCCGTTTCCCTTGCAATGTCACGGGCCAGACTGGATGGCGTCGCAAACTGGCCGAGAGAACGTCTCGCCTCAATGCTTCTGGTCGCATCGATGCGTGTCTGCTCTTCAATCCGCTCCTTTTCAAGTGCCTCGATGTTCACAGTCCAAGAGTCTCCATGTCGGCTATGCGGTGTTCCCAAATCCAATCAATCCCCTCCGCTGCTTCATATCCAAGATATGTTACATCGAAATATCCGCACAAGAAAAGAATGTATCGGATGGAGTTGCCGTATTGACGGCGCAATTGCTCCATTTTCTTGGCCTCTTCTTTCCTGCGCTTGTTGACATTTGTAAAATCGCCGGCAGATTTCGCTTCGAACAAAATAGGCACATCGCCCTTGACTGCGTTTTTCGGCAGCACGGCCATGTCCACCGAAACGTTGACGATTTCGGAAGATTCCGCAGACATTTTGCACGGCATGTTTACATGGAAAGCAAACTGGCCCGGTTTGAAATCAGAATGCGTCTTGGGCGAAGCCCTGCGGTAACCATGTGCAATGAGCCATGAGGAAAGCGCCGCCAGCTGGCGTTTTTCCTGGGCGTTGCGGAGAATCGGATCTGCCAATGCACCACAAAGGCGATCTGCGACGACAAGCGCCGCACGGTTTCTGCGCTGGGCTGATGGGGCAGAGTTCTCATCGGAAAGCCATGTCAGAATATCCTTGTCGAGCATCTTCGCTATAATGTCTAACGCGGCCTGCATCCTAGGTTTGTCGCTTGGGGTGAGAGATGTGCCGTTGGATTCTTCGCACCGCTTAAGGAATGCCGATGATACTCCGGAAAGTCCTGAAAGTCGGTCACGCGCCAATGGGGGACATGTCAATTGGCGGGCCACGGCGAGAATCTGCGGATGGGCAAGCAAAGTCGCTGCATCAAGCAGCCGTCCGTTTTCAGTGAGTCGGAAAGCTTGTTCGACCTTGCTGACCGCTTCTTCTCGCGCCGTGCGGAATGAAGGCGGCGCGAAGTCGAGAAACCATGCATTGTAGAAGTCAACTGATGCGGCGCTGTCGGCTTTCCATCTATCGGTGGCTCGATTATTAATTGAGGTTCCCATGACAATAATCCTGTTAATCCTGTCCAAAGCGCCTTCCCTGTTCCCCGTTTCCCGTTCCCCCTTCAATTGGCGAGGGTGCCGGAGTTGATGGCGGCGGCGGGGCTTGATGCCTTCCCCTCCTGTGCGACGGCGGCGTCAAAGCCGCCGTCGATAGTCCACTTGTCCATGCCAGCCGGACTCCAGCCATGCGTCCAGCCCTGGTTCCATGTGATTTTCTTGGGAACTTGCAGGACGTTGTATAGGACGGCGAACGATGAGGGCGCGCAGACATAGTCGCCGAGTCCGGCGCGTGTAATCTCCACGGGGCAGCGGACTCTTTTGGCGGCGAAGACGGGATCGAAGTAGGCCATGTCGGGGAACCAGCATTTAGGACGGTAGCCCGCATTGAGCCTGCCTAGCTCGGCCTGTCCGGTCCAGTCGCAGCCCCATGTGCTGGGCGTGGTGATTTTCGTGGCGCGCGGGACGCGCGCTGCGGCGTGGAGTGCCTGCCATCCGCCCTGGCTCCCGGCGGCGAGATGGAGCGTCTTGCCATCCCACTCGGGGAGCGTCACGGCCCACTGGAGCGCGCGTATGGCTCGGAGCGCCATGCCAAGCCAGTAGCTCGTCTCGCGGTGTTCGTTGGACTCAGGGTCGAAGCCGTATCCGTAGCCTGGCTTGCAGATGCCGGCGAAGAACGCCTTCACATATTCGGGCCCCTTGCCTAGGTCGAAGCCGTGGCCGTTTGATTCGAAGCGGATGCGGTCGTGCGGCCCTTTCGCGGGGGCTGGCTGGTCTTCTTGCGATGCGCCGCGGTAGGAGACTTCGAGCGGGTAGCGCTTTTCCGGCGAGGCGTCGTCGGGCATGGTGAGCCAGCCTGTCACGGGGCGCGGGCCGGCGCAAGCGATGCGCACGGCGTAGAGGCGCACCCCTGCGTCGGCGCAGGGCGTTGGCGTAAGCTCCGCTTCGACTGGCACGGCATCCAGCGCCGCCATCTGCGCGGCCCAGAAGTCGTCGTAGTCGGCGGGTTCGGTGCCGGGCTTGAGGGTTTCCGGCGCGACTGCCGCGCCGCCCATGAAGAAGACGCGCTTCTCCCAGCGGTGGTTCTTCGGGACGCGCTTGCCGTCTGCGGTCACGACATTGGCCTCGACGCAGACGAAGCCCGGCTTGTCCATCTTCGTGCGGATGACAAGCGGCGCGTCGGGAGAGGGCAGGGGGGCGCGGCCCTTCTCGGAGATGCCGTCGTCGCCGCGCCGCTCCCAATCGACGAAGAAGGTGTCGGGCGGAATGTCGCCCTGCGCCCCTTCAAGGCGTATCGTGAAGACCATCTCCTCGCCGGGCGCGAAGAATGGGTTGCTACGGCCGAGTGAGCCTGAAAGCCATGCGGAGTCCCAGTTCACGGCGCAGGCGGATGCGGCGGTAAGCATGACGAGGAATATGCTGGCGAGCCGTTTCATTTCAGGGGACCTTGTCGCATTCGGCCTTGTGGGCGCGGAATCCGGCGGCGAGGGCGTTCCAGTCGCCCATGCCGGTGAACCAGTCAACGCCGCGCGCCTTCCAGCGCGGGAAGTTGGACGACGCCGTGCCGAGTATCTTGCCTGCCTTCTTGACCTTCATGCAGATTTCATCAATCACCTTGTTGAGTTCAGGGTGGTCGGTCTGTGTCAGGAGTCCCATTGAGCCGGAGAGGTCCATCGGGCCTATTGCGAAGGAATCGACACCTGGCACCTTGAGGATCTTGTCAAGGTTCCTCACGGCGTCGATGTGCTCGATTTGGCAGATGACGAGCGGGTAGTGCTCGCTCTCCTTGATGTAGGCCTGGGCGTCAAGCCCGCCATAGCCGATTCCTCGCCTTGGCCCCCAGCCGCGGATGCCAATTGGCGGATAGCGGCAGGCGGCGACGGCCGCCTCGGCCTGTTCGGGGGTGTTGACCATCGGGCAGATGATGCCGTCAGGCGCAAGGTCAAGATAGGGCTTGATGATCATCGGGTCACATTCGCGCACCCGGACGAAGCCGGCGCATCCCGTGCCGCGAAGGGCGAGAAGGTGGTCGCGCACCGTCTCTATGGTGAGTGGGCAGTGCTCGGCGTCGATCCAGCAGAAATCCATTCCGCAGTCGCCCGCTAGTTCGCAGACGGTTGGGTCGCTCATTGAAATGACGGCGCCGATGGAGACGCGCTTGCCGAGGTTGTCGAAAAACCGACAGGGTAAATTTGGACGGAGTTGGTTCATAATTCAGTTGAAAGGTTGAGAGGTTGAAAAGTTGAAAGGTTGAGAAGTTTTTACCGCATGTCGCATGTCGCATGTCGCTTGTCCAAAGGGTGGGCTAACCGTCCCAGTGATCCGCTGAGAAGTTACGCATCCAGTTCGTCGCAGATCTGCTTTAACTTCTTGACCGAATAGTCGAAGAAGTTCTTCTCAAAGTCGCAGGAGAAGGCCGCGATGTGCGGCGTGACGATGCACTTCGGGTGCTGGAGCAGCCGGCTCTTCACGTCCGGCGGTTCGGCCGCCATAACATCAAGTGCCGCGCCTGCGATGACGCCCTTGTCCAGCGCGTCAGCAAGCGCATCCTCGTCTATCACCCCGCCGCGCGAGGTGTTCACCAGGAGCGCGTTGGGCTTCATCATCGCCAGCCGCTCGGCGTTGATCAGCTTCGTGGTCTCCTGCAGGAGCGGGCAGTGGACGCTGACGTAGTCGGATTCCCTCAGCACCGTCTCAAGCGGCAGTGAGCCGGGAACAAACGGGTCGTAGTGTATGACCTTCATGTCGAAGCCGCCCATCATCTTCTCGACGCGGCGGGCGATGTTGCCGTAGCCGATTAGGCCGAGTGTGCGGTGCGAGATGTGCCAGTCCATGCCCTCGACCTTGCCCCAGGGGTAGCCGGCCTTGGCGCGGGCGTTGTATTGCGGAATCTGGCGGATGAAGCTCAGCAGCAGCGCCACGGCGTGTTCGGCGACGCACTCGGCGATTGACTCCGGCGTGTTGTAGATGCCAATGCCATGCTCCTTCGCCCAGGCGCAGGGCAGGGCGTCGATGCCGGAACCGGAACGGAAAAGCGCCTTCAGGTTGGACATCTGCGCGAGGACCCTTGAATTCATGCAGCTCACATCCGGGCCGAATCCCCAAAGGATCTCGGCGTCGCCAAATGTCGCAAGCAAGTCCTCAGGCGATGCGCATTTCTTCGCCTTGAAGTCTCCAAATTCGCGGATCCTGTCCGCAATTCCAGTGGGAAGACGTTCCTCACCGTTTGTAACCAACGCTATCTTGTGCATGGGAGTCTGTTTAGAAGTTGAGAGGTTGAGAGGTTGAAAGGTTGAAAAGTTGAAAGGTTGAGAAGTTGAGAAGTTGAGAAGTTGAGAAGTTGAAAAGTTAGCTAGATGGCGGCGAGGCTTTCGCGCTCGCCTGGCTCGAATTCGAAATCAAAGGCCTTCAGGTTCTCCCTTATCCGCTCTGGGCGCGATGTGCTCACTACGGCAAGCGTGTTCATGGGATCCGTAAGCAGATAGGCCATTGCGACAGTCGCCACGGAGACGCCGTGCTTCGCGGCTATCTCCTCTGCGCGCGCCAGCCGCTTCATGTTGTCGTCGCAGAGAAAGCCTGTCTGCGCGAATTCGTCAAGTGCCTTCTCCGCGCCCTCGCGATCGAAAGCCTTGAAGGCACCCGAGAAGAACCCGCGCCCAAGCGACGAATAGGCGAGGAGCGGCATGCGCGTCTCGCGATACCATGCGCGGGCGGCCTCCATCGCCGTCCCGGTCACTGTCACGCAGTCTCCGCCCCAGGGGTCGCGCACCTGCTCTGCGAGTCCGTAGTGGGGCGAGGAGATGGTCATGCCCTGGTAGCCGTGCGCCGCCGCGTATGCGTTTGCCTCGGCGAGGCGCTCGTGGCTCCAGTTGCTGCCGCCGTATGCGAGGCACTTGCCCTCCCTGCGAAGGGCCTCGAGCGTCTCTACGTATTCCGCAACTGGGTGGGTCGGGTCGTCGCGGTGCAGCAGGAAGATGTCCACATGGTCGGTGCCGAGTGTCTTCAGCGACTCGTCGATTTCCCTGCGGATGCGATCGACCGTGACAATCTTCTGCTTCGTTTCTCCGAGGATGTCGCAGCTCTTCGTCAGGAGGAGGATTTTGTCGCGGTTTCCAGGCGCGGCCTTGAGCCATTTCGCAATCGATTCCTCGGCGCGTCCGTAGCTGCGTGCCGTGTCGATGGCGTTGAATCCAGCGTCCACGGCGGTGGAGAGGAGATTGTTCGCGTTGCCGCCACCAAGCATAACCGGAATGGCGGTTCCTAGAAACATGCGGTGCGCCGGCATTCCGACGCCCTTGATGGAAACTGTCCTGCTAATCATTTTCATCCTTTGGAGGATGCTATTATACCAAACATCAGTTCCTATGATTCCATAGGGCGTGGTAAATGGACAATGTCAGTTGAAAGGGTTGGAGAGGATTCTAAATCCAAGATCCTCGAAGTCGCGCGTGTTGCGTGTGTGGAATTCGTCAACGCCCCAGTGCTTGAGCGTCTCGGCGAGGCGCACGTCGTGTATGCGGCGGCGAGCGAAGTCGCGCGAGGCGGCGCGGCGCCAGACGGCGTTCATGACTTCCGGCGTGGCTGGGATGTCAACAATTGACCAGTCTGGATTGCGGCGATATGCTGCGATTACAGATGCGGCCTCGGATGCGGAAAGAGGTCTGCTTTGCACCGCTGGATTGCGGAGAAGGCAATACAGTTCCACAAGCACCTGCTCGGCAATGACGAACCGCTGGTCGTTCGCATGCGCGGAAACGAAGCCAAGTGCGGTTTCGTGATTGGGGTCGCTTGGGTTTGAGGCCGCGAAGAGGACGTTTGTGTCGCATGAGACCATGGGCGTTTCTCCTTCAGCCGCCGCGTTCGGCGTAGATGGCTTCGCGCCAGTCCTCGTTAGCGAAGGGGTCGGACTCTAGACCTGTTGGCCTGCAGATCGGAACTGTCCAGCGCTTGGTCTTGGGAGGGATGTTTTCGATGGCGTGGACGCAGAAATAGAGTTCGAGGGCGTTGCGGCAAACCTCCGCCATGCTGATTTCACGGCTGTCGGCGAAGCGCTTTGTGCGTCCGTAGAGGACATCGGGAATTTGAATTTGCGTTCTTGTCATGATGTAAATAATACATCATAGCAAAATTGATGTCAAGGCTTCGTCGTTCTTAGGCTTATCCCCCTGTTTTTCATTACTGGTCGCGTTGCGACCGACGATGATGGACGATTTCCTGCACGTCGGCGTGGGGGCGTCCGTCATTTCGCCGGCCGGATTGCCGCTTCGCGGCGCCGGCGAAATGCACGGACG
>JAEEGL013738368.1_pt1 | contig 19854 bp, 16 predicted proteins | sample 9134231 | NCBI WGS metagenome assembly JAEEGL01 (sample SAMN16246548, study PRJNA631951) | gut metagenome | biome: gut microbiome; feature: rumen; material: fiber-attached | host: Bos | place: Iran: Karaj | collected 2018-10 | reverse complement strand
TTTTTTACTTTATAGGAAATTGCTTCGCAATTCCTATAAAGCAAAAAAGCCCTCCGGGGGATGCGCACTCGCGCGTGAGGAAATTGTTGCTATCGCAACCGCGCTCGGCGCGAGCGTTCTGCGAGCAGAACGCTTTCTTGTACTGGGATCCCTCCGGGGGATGCGTACTTGTGACTTTACAGAATTTGTGGTATTATGTAACCGTATTGTGTTATTTTGGTCGTATTGTGCGCTTCCCGCGTCACCGGGACCGGATGACACAAAAACGGATTCTGAATGAGAGTGTATTATGTGCGGGATCGCAGGATTTATCGATGATGCGTCGCATCGGAGAGATACAATCGAGAAGATGATGGAGCAGATCCTCCATCGCGGGCCGGATGCCGGCGACGCCTGGCTGGATGAGCACAGCGGACTGACCTTCGGGTTCCGGCGGCTGGCGATCCGGGATGTATCCCCCAACGGGATGCAGCCGATGCATTCGCAGGACGGACGCTATGTGATCGTCTTTAACGGCGAGATCTACAATGCCGGCAGCCTGAAGAAAGAGATGGAAGACATCGACGGGTATTCGGATACCTACCGGGGCACTTCCGATACGGAAATCCTGCTGAATGCGTTCTGTCATTACGGTGTGCGCAAGACACTGCAGATGGCCAGGGGAATGTTTGGCATTGCCCTGTATGACCGGCAGGAGAAACGGCTGTATTTGATGCGGGACCGCTACGGGGAAAAGCCGCTGTTCTACGGAACGGTGAACGGGCATTTTGTCTTTGCTTCGGAACTGGGCGCGATCCGGGTGTTTCCGGGATTTGCGGGAAAGATCCGGCAGGATGTGCTGCCGCTGTATATGAAGTATTACGGCTATATCCCGGCACCGGCAACGATCTATGAGGGTATATACAAAGTGCTGCCCGGAGAACTGTTAACGATTCCGCTCCCCGGGGCAGAGCCGGAAAAGGAGTTGTATTACGATGCTTCCCGCGAGATCGCAAAAGCGGAAGCGCGGCATTTCGGCGGAAGCTTTACAGAAGCAGCGGATACCCTGGAGGAGTACCTTACGGCGTCGGTGCGGGACCAGATGGTCTCGGATGTTCCGCTGGGAGCGTACCTGTCCGGCGGGACCGATTCCTCGGCCGTTGTGGCAATGATGACCAAGCTGGCGAAGGGGCGTGTAAAGACCTTTTCCATCGGCTTTGATGATAAGAAATACGATGAGGCGCCGGAGGCCAAAGCGATCGCGGCGCATCTGGGCACCGACCATACGGAGCTGTATGTGTCGGAAAAGGAGCTGCAGGATGTGATCCCGAAGATTCCGGGGATCTACGGGGAACCCTTTGCGGACAGTTCCCAGATACCGACCTATCTGGTGAGCCGGCTGGCAAAGTCGCAGGTGACGGTATCGCTGAGCGGTGATGCCGGAGACGAACTGTTCTGCGGCTACATCACTTATCCCAAGATGCAGAAGCTTTGGAACCATATCAAAGGCGTACCTGCAGGATTGCGGGACGGGCTGGGCAAAGCAGCCTGCGCACTTCCGTCGGGGCGGAAGGGATACCGCGGGGGCCTGTGTCTGCAGGCACGCAATATCCTGGAACTGAAAGAGGCCGTTGACCATACGGATCCGCTGGTGGATCGTCTGGCATTCCGCGGAGCACCGCTTACGCAGGAACGGATCTTAAAGGACGAGATGGCGGATCTGCAGCTTCTGGATCTGCGGGATTATCTGCACAATGATATTCTGGTCAAGGTGGACCGGGCCGGCATGGCGGTATCGCTGGAAAACCGTATTCCCATGCTGGATCCGACGGTCGTGGAGTTTGCTTTCTCCCTGCCGACGGAATACAAGTACGACGGCGTGACTTCCAAGAAAGTGCTGAAGGAAGTGCTCTACCGTTATGTGCCGAAGGAATTGATGGAACGGCCGAAGAAGGGCTTTGCCGTACCGTTGACGAAATGGCTGACACAGGGCCATACCGCACAGTGGGCGGAGGATCTGATGACGGACTGCAGCGTGGCAAGGGACGGTTATCTGGATCCGGAGAGTGTTGCGAAACTGTGGCACAGTTTTCGAAAGAACGGCGCGTCTTCCCGCATCGTCTGGAACGTGTTGGTTCTGGAACAATGGTACCGGGAAAACCGCCTGTGACAGGCGGACCGGTGCAGATAAACAGGAGCGATTTTGATCGGGAAAGTTTTATTTCACATCTACAGCCTGGGAAAGGGTGGCGCGGAGCGTGTGGTAACGACGCTGGCGGCACAGATGGCGGAGCGCGGGATCGAGGTCTGCGTGGCGACCCTCTGCGTTTCCAAAGAGGAGTATCCCTTATCTGACAAGGTGCGCCGCATCAATGTGGGGCTGAGTGAAGAAGAGGAAAAGAAGGGGCGCTTATCGAGGATGCGTACGCGGATCCGCAGGCTGCGCGAGTGCCTGAAGAAAGAGCAGCCGGATGTGGTCTATGCGTTTATGCAGACGGCCAATTACCGCGCGGTGCTGGCGGCAAGGGGCTTAAACATCCCGGTGATCATTTCGGTGCGCAGCAATCCGGCGGTGGACTATGCCTCGAAACAGCAGCGGCTGGTGGCCAACTGCCTGTACAAAAAGGCGGCCGGCGCAGTGTTTCAGACGACCGGGGCCAGGGATTTCTTTGACCCGCAGGTGGCGGACAAGGCAGCAGTAATCCTCAATCCGTTAAATCCGAAGTACGAAGGGATCGAACGCCCGAAGGAGCGCCGCAAGGCGTTTGTCAGCGTGGGACGTTTCCACGAAGCCAAGGACTATATGACGCTGGTGAAGGCGTTTGAGCGCATCATGGAAGATTTTCCGGACTATGATCTGGAAATTTACGGTGGTGCCAGTGAGGACAATACGATCCATCAGGTGCGGGAGCAGCTCCGTTCCCATCATATGACGGAGCGGGTGCATTTTATGGGTAACCATGAGGACCTGGAAAAATGTATCACGGATGCGGCCTGCTATGTGCTTTCTTCCAAATACGAAGGCATGCCCAATGCCTTGATGGAGGCGATGGCACTGGGGCTGCCGGTAGTGGCGACCGACTGTCCGAGCGGTGGGCCTGCGGCCCTGATCGAAGACGGGGAAAACGGCCTGCTTGTGGAAGTGGGAAATGATAAGGAAATGGCAGCGGCCATGCGCAAGATGCTGGAGTATCCCAAGGAGGCGGAACGCGTGGGGCTTGCAGCCAGAAAGATCATAGAAGATGCTTCTGCGGAAAAGATCACGGATGCGTGGCTTGCTTATGCAGAGAAATGCAGAAAATGACAACCGGCGGTTACCATTCACAGTCGAATCGCGCACTGGCTGCGCGATTACGACTCAAAACACTTTGAGTGAGATGGGTTTTGCCCATCGCCGCAGGCGATTTTTATTGGCAAAACCCGTTACTATCACAGCACGAAGGGCTGTGAATAGTAACAACCGGCGAAGACAGCTCAGAACGAAAAGGGGAATGTAATGCCTGAATTAAAAAAGATCGCAGTGATCGGCCCGGTGTATCCCTATAAAGGCGGGATCTCCCATTACACTGGTCTGCTGGTGAAGGAACTGAAAAAGCAATATGAGGTACAGGTATTTTCATACAGCCTGCAGTATCCGAAATTTCTGTTCAAAAAGGAGCAGAAGGACTACGGAAACCGTACCTTTGCCGTACCCGGCGCGGAATTTACGATCAATACGGCCAATCCGATGAACTGGGGACTGGCAGGACTGATCGTGCGGGACAGCCGGCCGGATCTGGTGATCGTGCAGTGGTGGCATCCGTACTTTGCACCCTGCTATCAGGCGATACTGAAGAAACTGAAAGGCATACCGGTATACTTTGTATGCCACAATGTACTGCCGCATGAGCGCTTTCCCTTCGACCGTCTGCTGACCAGGGGAACCTTAAAGTACGGCAGTTTCTGCATTGTCCACTCCAAACTGGATGCAGCGGATCTGAAAAAGATACTGCCGCATATGGCGTATGAGAGGACCGTGCTGCCGACCTATAATGCGTTTAAACTGACCGGTATGGACCGCAGCGCGGCCAGAAGCCGGCTCGGGGTATCGGAAGATACAAAGATGATCCTGTTCTTCGGGCTCGTCCGGGAATACAAGGGACTCAAATATCTGATCGAAGCAGCACCGCTGATCGCGAACGGAACGGAAAAGGCAAAGATCTATATCGTCGGCGATTTTGCGGGAAAACGCGCCGAATACGATGCGCTGATGAACAAGAGCGGTGTCCCGGAGATCTTTGAGGTGCGGGACGGGTATGTACCGGATGCCGAGATCGAGCCTTATTTTGCCGCGGCAGATGTGTGCGTCTGCCCGTATGTATCGGCGACCCAGTCGGCCATCGTGCAGATTGCCTTCGGCTTTGGCCTGCCGGTGATCGCCACGGATGTGGGCGGTCTGCCGGAAGTGGTGACGGACGGATCCACGGGATCGATCGTACCGCCGCAGAATGCATCGGCGCTGGCGGCCAAGATCAACGCCTATTTCCGTGACGGCAAGGAAGAGGTCTACCGCAAAAATGTGGAAGCGGAGCAGGACCGCTTCTCATGGCATCATACGGCGGATCTGATCGCGGAGCAGTTCGGCAAAGGGGAACAGTGATGGAAGCAAAGGCGGATAAGGCAGCCTATGTTGCGCTGATCCCGGCGTATAAACCGCAGTTTGATGCGGATGAGACGGCTTGCGTGGAACGTTATTTTTCCGTATTGCGCGGGGATATGGTGTTTACGGTTCCGGAGAGTTTAGATACCGCCTGGTATGAAGAACATTTTCCGAAGGCGGCGCTGGTACGTTTTCCGGATCGTTATTTCAAGGGGATCCGCGGATACAACAGGCTGCTTTTGTCGGAGGAGTTCTATACGGCATTTGAAACGTATGAGTACCTGCTGATCGCACAGCCTGATGCTGTGGTCTGGCAGGAGTGCGACCGTATCCCTGAGTTTATCCGGCAGGGCTATGATTACTACGGAGCGCCCTGGCAGCCGGCCAGACGCATCTGGGAATGGACCTTCCCGAAAACGCAGTCGTTTCCGTTCTTTAGGATCCGCTGCTGCAAGACGAAGGGGCAGGGGATCGAGATGGGCAACGGCGGTTTTTCCCTGCGCCATGTACGGCACTGCCGCGAACTGATCCGGGAATTCCGCCACCGCAAGATCTACTGGTTCTGGAAACGCAACGAAGATATTTTCTTCGGGGTGTTCGGGCGGGACAGCCGCCGGGGATTCCGGCCGGCCGATGTGGCTACCGGACGGAGATTTGCGCTGGAGTACGGCCTGCGGGAAAGCGTGGAGCGGGGGGAAGTGCCTTTTGCCGTCCACGGCTGGAGCAAGGAATTTAAAGATTATGGTGAGATGCGGGAATTTCTCGCAGAGCGGGGGATAAAGATTTGATCAGTATCATCGTGCCGGTGTATCAGGCTCAGGACTACATTATGGATTGCGTGGACAGCATTCTGGCACAGACGGAGCAGGATTTTGAACTGCTTTTGGTGGATGACGGCTCGAAGGATTTTTCGGGGCGGCTGTGCGATGAGTACGCCGAGATCCATCCGCAGGTCCGCGTGTTCCATACGGAAAACCGCGGCGCGGCAGCAGCGCGCAATTACGGGATCGGGCAGGCAAAGGGAGAGTGGATCACTTTTATCGACAGCGATGATACCGTAACGGAGGACCATCTGTCCTATCTGCGGTTTCTGCAGGAGCAGACCGGGGCGCAGATCGTCGGGAGCGGGTATGTGAAATGCCGGCCGGCCGATCTGCCGAAAAAGGACGAAAAGTTTGAACGGCATACCATGGCGGATCAGCTGGCGGTGCATTGCTACGAAGGTGAGGAATGCTTAAAGGCGCTGCTGTATCAGGAGCATTTTATGAGTGTTCCCTGGGGGACGCTGATGGACAAGGCGCTGTGGGATGATATCCGCTTTCCGGAAGGGACGGAAGCGGAGGATATGGGAACCATTTACCGGATTTTTGCCAAGGCGCAAAAGGCGGCGTACGGGGAGCACATTACCTATCATTATCTGCAGCGGAGCAGCAGTACGATGTATGCGACCTCGCGCACGCGCAATCCGGCCTATTACCGGCACAGCCGGCAGATGCTGCAGTTTGTGAAGGAGAATCATCCGGACTGCTATGCGGCGGCACTGTCCCGGCATTTCTCGGCCTGCTGTCAGATCCTGTCGGAGACACCGCTGTATCTGAGTGGGACCAAGTTCGGTGCGCGGCTCAAGCAGGACATTCAGTTTTTGGCAAAGCGGATCCGTAAGGACGGCGCGAGCCGGAAGCAGAACCGTATGGCGGCGAAACTGGCGGGCGTGAGTCCGTCGATGATCCATCTGCTGCTGCGGATGTATTACAGATTTCAGAAAAGAAAACTGTGAGTTCTGGGGCGGGAAAGGAAAGCTTTCTATGGAGGAAAAAACTTCGGAAAAGATCATACTCTGTATGGCGGAATACCAGGGACGCTGCGATGAGGAAGGTGTGGCCGTGGGGCACGCGCCTAAGGTGCTGTCGGCGTATCATGCGCTGATTTGCGGGCGTTTTACGACAGAGGTGTATGCACCGCGCTGTGTGCTCAAAGCAGCATCGCCCGAGAGCGCAAAAGGGGCCAAGGTACTGCGGCATCATATCGTGATGAAGGGCAGGAACAGCTTTTTTACCAAAGTAGCCAACAAGCTGCGGATGTTTGCCAATATCCGTTCTGTTTTTCTGCATACCAAAGCGGATAAGATATGGTTTTTCAATACCGAGTTTTACCTGATGCTGTACCTGGCACTGTTCGGAAATCATGGAAAGCAGATCTACTGCACGATGTTTCTGGACGGATACCATGGCGGGCTGACGGCAAAGATCAAACAGAAGATCTTTGAACGGGCGCAGAAGAAAATGCAGTGCATCATCTCTTCCGGGCCGAAGTTTCAGTTTGCCAATGCCGCGCAGGTGTTTGTACCGGACTATCCCTATGAGGAAGCGTTCTACCGGCCGTACCGGAAAACGCCGAAGGAGGAAGTGGCGGTCTGCATCGGTACGATGGGTGCGGAGAAAGAGATCGAGCAGCTGGTGGAGTGTTTTACGAAGAACGGTTATCCGCTGCAGATTGCAGGGCGTTTCTATGATAAGGAACGGCTGCGGCGCCTGCGGGAGACGGCAGGGTACCATATCACGATACAGGATGCCAATCTGTCGCAGGAAGAATATCTGACCCTGCTCGGAAAGGCACATTTTGTTGTGCTGCCGTACCGCCCGAGCCAGTACGGGACACAGACATCCGGTGTGCTGCAGGAAGCAGTCTTTCTGGATACGGTGCCCATCAGTTATTCAGAGGTACTGGAAAACAATCAGGTGCCGGGCATCGGATTTTCCGATTGGTCGGAGGTGACCAGGGAGAGCCTGTTTGCGATACAGGATATGAATGCGTACGAACGTCTCCGCAGGGAAGTGTATTCCCCGGAGCGGATGAAAGAAACATTGGAGAAGGTTTTCCTGGATGAGATCCCGCAGACTTGATTTGACGGAAAAACAAAAGACAACACTGTTTTGGAGCTGCTTTGCGGGACTGCTGTTTTTGTTTTTGGGCTTTCTGATCTACGGCGGCCTGCAGAAAGAGTTCTGGTACGATGAGATGGCTATGGTCGGTTTTGTGGGTGGAGACACTACAATACCGGACATTCTGCATACCTATCTGACCGTGGAGGCCAGCAATCTGCCGCTGTATGCCCTGCTGCTCTGGCCGGTCTATCACTGCCTGCCGGCGCAGGAAGTCTGTCTTTTGTCGCTCAGTATGCTGCTGACCTTTGGGGGCGTGGCGTTTCTCGGGCTGTTTGCCCACAAAAGGTACGGAAAGCCGGCGGCGATCCTCAGTCTGGCATTGTGCCTGTGCTCCAATACCGTGCGCAACCGGATCGGACTGGAGCTGCGTGCCTATTCCCTGATGTTTTTCGGCGGCACTTTTTCTTTGTTTATGCTGCTGCTTTTGCACGAAAAACGGAGCAAAAGACGGTATGTACTGACGGGGCTGGCGCTCGTTATCCTCGTTTTTTCCCATTATTTCGGCGTGCTTACCTTTGCCATTCTTGCAGGCGGAGCGCTGGTGGTGGTGCTGTGCCGGCGGGAGAAAAAGTCGTATCTTGCCCCTTTCGTTGCGGCGGGGCTGCTTTTTGTGCCGTGGTTTGCGGCCACGCGTATGATGACCTCGGTATCGAGTGATAATTTCTGGATCCCGCGTCCGGCATTCGCGGATGTTCCCAAAGCAGTGGCTTATCTGTTGGGCGGCAATGCGATCCTGTGCGGCCTGTTCGGGCTGGGCTGGATCATGCTTTTGGCAGTTACGATCCGCAAAAAGCAGTGGATCAGCCCGGAGAGTTTTATGCTGCTGACACCGGTTGAGGTACTCGGGGGCGTGTTTGTATACAGCCGTTACCTGAGCAAAGGCGGCGGGCTGTTTGAGAACCGCTATTTCATTGCGGTCCTGCCGATGCTCCTGCTTACGATTGCGGCGGCCTTTCAGCAGTATTGGGATCTGTGCGAAAAGAAAAAGGCATTGCGGCTCCTGCCGGTGCTTTTGCTGCTTCCGGCATTGTATATGGGCAATCACAAAGCACACGTGGAAGCGATCTGCCAGATGCGGGACGCCTCGGACTCGGCCGTCTATCTGCTGCAGCAGGGCGATCTGGAGGACGATGATGTAAAGATCGTTGCGCTGAGCTATGATCCGATCGGCGACTATTGTGCCTACGGATGGGCGGATTTTTATCTGCGGCGGCAGGGCGGTGTACAGAAAGAAGTCTTTGTGACACAGGATTCGATCATGGATGAATTGTTTGACGAGTATATCCCCGAAGGGATCCGAAAGATCTACATTATGGGAGATAAGGATTTTCTGGATTACTTTAAAGATGATTACCGCAGGATCGAGCTGGAAGATACCAGACGCATGACGGTTTTTGAACTGCGTTAGACGCAATAACGGAAATGATTTCTGTTATTGTGGCCTATACCCTGCGGTTGATATAATCTTTCGTGGCATGCTCCTTGGGATGGATCACGGCGGGATTGCCGATCACAAGGGAATGATCCGGGACATCCATATTCACAAAGGCGCCCGGAGCGATCATCACATCGTTTCCGATCTTTACTTTTCCGACGATAACCGAATTGGTCCCGATCCAGACATCATCGCCGATGGTGGGGACACCCTTTCGGGATCCGCGGTTGGCCTGGCCGACGATAACGCCGGTGGCAATGTTTATGTTCAGCCCGAAGACAGCATCCGGATGAATGAGGATACGACCCAGGTGGCCGATGTACAGCCCCGGTCCGACGGTGGTTTCCGGCGGGAGCAGGATCTGGGTGCGCTCGGTCATCTTTTCCAGCCGCAGGGCATAGATCTTGCCTAACAGGCCGCCTTTCCGGCGATAGTAGGCGGCTTTGCGCCACAGTTTCAGATATTTCATCTGCAACGGAAAAAAGAACCGTTCCTTCGCGGAAAGCGGCAGGTCATAGACACGTTTGATATCGGATTCAATCAGTTCTTTCAGTTCTTTATTCATAGCATTCACGATTATACCATATGCGAAAATATTATGCAAAAACGGTTTTTTATGGTATACTTGTCTATACTTATGTAAAGTATGCCCTGATTTTGCAAAACGGGGCGCAGGACAGAGAGAATGAACGTATATCGCAGGCTCAAAACGCTGCTGAATAAACAACAAAAGAGACGGGTGGTATTGCTGTGCGTACTGATCTTTTTCAGTGCGCTTTTGGAGACGCTGGGAGTATCGATCATCATCCCGCTGATCTCGGCAGTCGTCAGCCCGGAAACGATCTTAAACCATCCCTATGTAAAACTGGTTTTCGGCATGCTCGGCATTGGCTCTATGGCTCCGGATGCATTTGTCCGGCTTCTGCTGCTGCTTACGATGGCGGTTTTTCTGGTCAAGAATCTGTATATGCTGCTGCTCTATGATGCGCAGGCAAAGTTTGTGACCAAAACGGAAGCAGGGACTTCCGTGCGCCTGATGTCCGATTATCTGAACCGGCCGTACAGTTTTTATCTGAACGCAGATGTCAATGCGATCTTTCAGACGATCAATAAGGATATCCCCCACGTGTTCGAACTGCTGCAGGAAGTGATGAAACTGCTGACGGAGATCGCGGTTTCCGCCTGCCTGTGTCTGCTGCTTCTGGTGGTGGATTTCAAGATGACACTGAGCATTGCGGCACTGATGCTTCTGATGCTTTTGTTTATCGTGTTTGTACTCAAGCCGAAGCTGGGGGCGATGGGCCAGCGGCGTATGAAACAGGAAGTGCGCACCATGAAATGGATGCAGCAGGCGGTGTTTGGCATCAAAGACGTGAAGGTGGCGGCGAAGGAAGGCTATTTTCTGGAGGAGTTTGACGATTCCTACAGCAAACTGGCAAACGTTTCCAGAAGATATGCGGTGTTTAACAATGCACCGCGCCTGGTGATCGAGACGGTCTGCATTGTCGGGCTGCTGGGATATATGCTGTTTACGGTGGTGAACGGCGGCGACTTAAATGCCATGCTGCCGCAGCTGACGGCCTTCGGGCTGGCGGCCGTGCGTCTGATGCCCAGCGTGAACCGTATTTCCACGCATCTTTCGACCATCGCCTATTACGAGACATCGCTGAATTTTGTCTGCGATAACTTAAACATCGCCGGCTTGAAGGCGGTAGAGAAAAAAGAAAAGGTACAGCGGATGCATCTGGAGAAAGAAATCCGGCTCGAGGGGATCCGTTTTCATTATCCGAATTCGGAAAAGCAGATCTTTGAAAATGCGCAGATGTGTATCCCCATCGGTGACAGCGTGGGCGTGATCGGTGCTTCCGGTGCAGGCAAGACGACGGTGATCGATATTCTGCTGGGACTGCTGACGCCGCAGGAGGGCAGGATCGTGGCCGACGGTAAGGAAGTGCGGGCAAACGATGCCGCATGGCTTTCCGATATCGGCTACATTGCGCAGAACATCTATATGCTGGATACGACGATCCGGGCCAATGTGGCCTTTGGTGTGCGGGAAGATGCGATGGATGAGGAGCGCATCTGGGAAGTGCTGCGCGAGGCACAGATGGAAGAATTTGTCCGCAGTCTGCCGGAGGGGCTGGATACGGAGATCGGTGACAGGGGCGTGCGTCTGTCCGGCGGACAGCGGCAGCGCATCGGTATTGCCAGGGCGTTGTATCACGATCCGGAACTGCTGGTCTTTGACGAGGCGACTTCCGCATTGGATAACGATACCGAGGCAGCGATCATGGATGCGATCAATGCGCTGAAGGGCAGAAAAACACTGGTGATCATTGCGCACCGGCTCAAGACGATCGAAAACTGCGATCGTCTGTACAAAGTGGAGAACGGCAGTATCGTGGAAACGAAACTGGGTGACTAGATATGAAGATAGCGATCATTTTACCGCACTTTTATCCCTATGTGGGCGGTGCGGAGACCATGTTTTATGATGTGGCGAGAGGTATGGCGGAACTGGGACACGAAGTGCGTGTCGTGGCGGAGCGCGTGGATGAGGAACACAGCGGGCACAAGGTTGTGGACGGACTGCACGTGTGGTACTGCCCGTGGAAGTCGATGTTCGGACATCCGTTTCCGCGTACAAAAGACATTGAACGGCATATCCGCTGGTGCGATGTGGTGCATACTTCGATCTTTACGACGGCACCGGTGGTGAGTGCGCTGGCGAAAAAATATCATAAACCCTCGATTCTGACGGTTTATGAGGTGCGCGGGACGAAGTGGTTCTGGTCGGATATCTTTTACCGGGCAATGATCTATTATGCGGTGGAGCAGTTTTCATGCCGGCAGCGTTTTGATGTGTATCACGCGATCTCGGAAGCTACCCGGGCGGACTTTCTGAAGTACATCGGCAAAAGGGATGTGCGCAGGGTATATCTCGCGAATGAGATGGGAAAGAATACGGTGAAGTCTCCGGCAGAGTTTTCCATGCGGGAATACTTCGGGGTCGGAGGGGAAAAAGTCTTTCTGTACTACGGACGCCCCGGCAAGACCAAGGGAGTGCATGTATACGCGCAGGCGATCCGTCTCCTGCGGCAGCGGGGGATCGACTTAAGCAGTGTGCGGTTCTGCTTTTTACTGGGCAAAGAGCCGGAAGGACCGCGCAGGGAATTTACGCAGACCATTGAAAAATGGGGGCTTTCCGATGTGGTGGTCATCCGGGACTCCGTGGCAAGAGAGGACCTGGGGGCGTGCATCGCGCAGGCAGACTGCGTCGTGGTGCCGTCACTGACGGAAGGGTTCGGATTCAGTGCGCTGGAGGCTTGCCAGATCGGCACGCCGTTGATCTACAGTGACGGCGGTTCACTGCCGGAAGTAGCTTACGGACAATGCCGGTCCTTTAAGAACCGCAATGCGTCGCATCTGGCCGGACGGCTGGCGGCGGTGATCCGCGAGGATCCGAAGGCATTCCGGAAGGTGCCGGAAAAACAGTTTACGAAAGAGGCTATGCTGGGTGGTCTGGAAGAGATCTACCGGGAGATCGCGGCGAAGGGTTGATCGGATATGTTGATGCTGCTAATGCTGGTCGGGGTGCTGATCCACTGTTTTATGGTCGCCCTGATCTATCGGAAAATCGAATTCGGCAGGATGCTGCTCCTGGGCGGGAGCAGTTATCTGGCATTTTATGTGTTTCTGTCCGGCTTTTTGTTCTGGGCGGGGGCATATACCATCGAACGCGCTACCACCGTGGTGCTGTTCCCGGGGCTGGCGCTCTGCGTGGGATTGTTTCTCAGAAACAGAAAGCGGCTGCCGCGCATAGAGAGCAAGCCGGGATTGTATCTTCCGCTGCTGCTGATCCTGGTGATCGCCGGCATCCTCTGCAACAGTCACCGGGCGGATTTCTTTGGTACCGGGCAGGATGAAGGCCTTTACCAGATCCGCGCGATGTACTATATGAATAACCGGTATGAGGACGAGATCCGCTTCCCGGAATATGAAAACCTCAATATCCGCTGGGAGAAGTACCAGTATGTACAGGAGATCCGGGACCTGGAAGGCCTGTACCTGAATGTGGATAAGGAAGAAGAAAAACCGACGGAGCTGGTGGGCGTGCTGCATGGTCTGGGAACCTTCCCGGCGCTGCTCGCACTCTGGGGCAGACTCTTTGGAATGCGCAATATGTCGGGGATCCTGTGTGTCTGCTATCTGCTGTCCATCGGGAATGTCTGGCTGCTTTGCAGAAACCTGCATTTCCGCCGGACCTTTACCCTGCTGTCGACGGCGTTGTATGCTGTGTCTCCGGTATTTCTGTGGAGCGCGCAGAATACGCTGACCGAGATCGTACTGGCAGCTTTTATTACCCAGTGGTTTGTCTGCCTAACGGACGATGACAAAAATCTGCATCCGTTCTTTTCGGCCGTACCGATCCTGGGTGTCAGCATGCTGCATATCCTGATCTCGGTGCTGATGCCGCTGATCGTGATCCTGTATGTCTGCCAGTATCTGCAGACCGGGAAGCGGAGCTTTTTGTGGGGGCTGTTGACGATCCTTCCGGGATACGGCTGCGGATTTTCCATGATGCGGCATACGGCGGAAGTCTATACGATCAGCAACTATGCGCAGCTGTTCGGAAAAACAAAAGGGCTGCTTACGGAAGAAAACCTGGAAGGTGTGGTTTGGACCGTGGCACTGGTATGCATGGCTCTGACGATCGTCTTTCTGGTACTCGGCAGAAAGAATGCGCTGCTCGGACTGGCAAAGCGCCTGCGGCAGAGCAAAAGTGCCGGGGCGGTTGCCAAAAAGGTGCTTACGGTACTTGGCATCCTCACGCTGGTCTTCTTTATTTACAAGTTTTGGCAGCGCCGGGATGAGCCGAAGTATTATCCGTTCTTCTTTATCTACGGATATCTGATCATGACGGGATTTTTCCTGCTGCCGCTCTCCATCGTGACGGCGGCCAAGCGCGGTATGCTGTGGTTCCGCGACCGGAAGTTTGCACTGCTTCAGATCTCGCTGTATTACATCGTGTGGATGTATTGCGGATTCCTCTGGGTGCTGATATATTATTATTTCTATTATGCAAGGTATCTGACCCCGTTTGTATTCCTGCCCATCGTTGTGGCGGGATATGCCCTGCACAAAAAGCCGGCGAAGGTATTGGTCCCGGTTTATGCGGTGCTGATCCTGCTGACCGTAGTGCAGAGCAGGGTATTGTATACGGCAAAGGATATGACCTATGCAGAATATGAGGTGATCGAAAGCGTCACTTCCTGTATCGGGGAACAGGACTGCGTGCTGATCAACGAACAGGGCTACGGCAGTCAGCGCGTGTTTGCACTGCCGATCAAGGCAATCTCCGGTGCGGATGTATATTTTATGAATGCCGTACAGTTGAAACGGCAGATGCGGGATTACGGCGCCCGGTACCGGCATGTATTCCTGCTGAGTTATGATATGGGTAAAGAGGTGGCCGATGCGGAAGGAAACGGATGGAAAGCGATCTACCGCGGAAACATCCATGGATCGGTCTATGACTGGTATCTCGGAAAGGAGCATCCGCTGCTGCCGTATCCGAAAAAGGCAACATTGCTGGAAACACCGGTGGTACTGATGGTGATGCAGGAGGAAAACGAACGATGAAACTGATCATACAGATTCCCTGCCTGAACGAGGCGAAAACACTGGAGATCGCGCTGAACGATCTGCCGAAGCATATCGACGGGATCGATGAGATCGAGTATCTGATTATCGATGACGGAAGCACGGACAAGACCATCGAAGTAGCGATGAACTGGGGCGTGCATCATGTCGTCAGCTTTACGAGAAACAAAGGTCTGGCCAAAGGCTTTATGGCCGGCATTGAGGCCTGCCTTTCCTACGGCGCGGACATCATCGTAAATACGGATGCGGACAACCAGTACTGCGGGGAAGACATCGAGAAACTGGTGCGGCCGATTCTGGAGGGCAAGGCGGATATCGTGATCGGCGAGCGTCCGATCGATGACACACCGCATTTCTCATGGCTTAAAAAGAAACTGCAGCATTTCGGCAGCTGGGTAGTGCGTAAGGCATCCAAGACCGGCATTCCGGATGCGCCGTCCGGGTTCCGTGCTTTTTCCAGGGAAGCGGCGATGCATATCAATGTGGTGAATGAGTATACCTACACGCTGGAGACCATCGTGCAGGCCGGGCGTAACAAGATGGCCATCACGTCGGTTCCGATCCGTACCAATCCGGAGCTGCGCAAGTCCAGACTGTTTTCCAGTATGGGCGGCTATGTTAAAAAATCCATGCTGACGATCCTGCGTGCCCTGCTGATGTACCGTCCGCTGGCGGTGCTTACGGTGGTCGGCCTGATCCCGTTTCTGATCGGTACGGGGATCGGCATCCGCTTTTTGTTCTTCTACTTCAACGGCAGGAACGCCGGACACATCCAGTCCCTGATCCTGGCGTGTACGCTGATCATCCTGGGATTTGTCACTTTCGTCATCGGTATGCTGGCGGATGTGATGTCGGCCAACCGCAAATTGATTGAGGATGTGCAGTATCACGTGCGCAAGCTGACCTACGATAATACCGATATGACCGTATGGCAGGAAGCCGCGCAGGCCAAGGTGGAAGAGGTCCGCGAGGAGGAGCATGAGAGGAACGATGCCTTTGTGAAAGATCTGAATGCCGGAAAAAAGGACGGAGATAAAAAAGCATGAGTCCTCTGGTTTCGATCTGGATCCTGATCTATAACAACGCGCAGGAATTGGAAGAGACGGTAGCATCCGTGATGGCGCAGGACTACGGATCGATGGAAGTGATCCTGAGCGATGACTGCTCCCGGAACTATGATGCGGCACTTCTGGAGCAATATGCAGAGCGGCTGCGCGAGCGTTTTGCAAATGTCCGGATCAATCATAACGAAGAAAACCTGGGGACGGTAGCACATATCAATAAAGTGATCGGTCTGTCCAAGGGAAAGTATTTTATCAGCTGTTGTTCCGGAGACCGCTTTTGCGAATCGGACAGTGTGTCGAAGGTGGTGGCACGGATGGAAGCGGGGTGGGAAAAAGTGCTGGCCTGCCGCCGCGTGGATGTATATCCGGACGGGAAGCGAAAGGTGCGGCCCCCGCGATGGCTCGGAGCAGCGCTTCGTTTTGCACCGGAACGGCTGTTGAACTATATGATACGCAAACGCAATCTCCTCAGCGGCTGCTGCACTTTCTGCAGCCGGGCGGTATTTGAGGAATACGGACTGCACAATACGGCGTATCGTCTGGTGGAAGATTATACCTATTTTGTAAAACTGCTGCAGCTGGGAGTGCGGATCGGTTTTTCACCGCAGGTTGTGGTGGAGCATGGGATCGGCGGGGTATCGACCGGAAAGATCCATCCGCAGGTACTTGCGGATATCGTGCGCTTCCGCAGGGAACTGCTGGCGTCGCCGGTGAAGCTGGATGCAAAGACGATCCGGTACCTGGAGCAGATGCAGAAGGAAGAGACAGGGGAATAGAACAGGGGACATTTCCCTTACGGAGGATAGTTATGGAGATCGTGAAATACCCGTTTCAGATGCACGGCGATTACCGGGGGCACCTGGTCGCTGTGGAAGAAAACAAGGACATCCCGTTCGAGATCAAGCGGGTCTATTATATTGTGGATACTGCGCAGGGGGTGGTCCGCGGACACCATGCGCACAAATCCCTGGAGCAGGTGCTGGTCTGCGTGCATGGTTCGGTCAAGATCACACTGGACGACGGGACGGAACGCAAGACGGTAGTGCTGGACGATCCCTGCGACGGTCTGTATGTTTCTAACAATATCTGGAGAGAGATGTCGGAGTTTTCGGAGCATGCGGTGCTGATCGTATTTGCTTCCAAGCTCTATGATGAGAACGATTACATCCGGGATTATGATGAGTTTTTAAGGTATGTCGGGAAAAAGTGATCCCCGCGATCGGGGAAGCATCGGATCCGGCCAGCTTTCCTACGGAGAGGGACCGGGCATTTTAGGAGACTTAAATTGGATAAGATCGCAGTATTAATTCCATGTTACAATGAGGAGCCGACCGTAGCAAAAGTAGTAAAAGATGCCAAAGCGGCGCTGCCGGAAGCGGTGGTCTATGTCTATGACAACAATTCCACGGACAGTACCGCCGAAGCAGCAAAAGAGGCCGGAGCGGTTGTACGCTTTGAGCCGCGCCAGGGCAAGGGCTATGTGATCCGACGGATGTTTCGTGAGATCGATGCGCTCTGCTACATAATGATCGACGGCGACGATACCTATCCGCTGGAGTATGCGGCGCAGATGGCCGAGCAGGTCCTGGAGCATCAGGCGGATATGGTGGTGGGCGACCGGCTGTCCTCTACCTATTTCAAAGAAAACAAGCGCCCTTTCCATAATATGGGCAATTCCGTTGTGCGCTCCACGATCAATAAGCTGTTTGGCTGTGATATCAAGGATATTATGACCGGTTATCGTGCGATGTCCTATGAATTTGTAAAAAGCTATCCGGTGCTCAGCCGGGGCTTCGAGATCGAAACCGAGATGACGATCCACGCGGTCTTTAATGAGATGGTGATCGTCAATATCCCGGTGGAGTTCCGTAACCGGCCGGAAGGGAGCGAGTCCAAACTCAATACCTATACCGATGGTGTGCGGGTGTTGTCGACGATCGTAAAACTTTACAAAAATTATAAGCCGCTGCGTTTCTTTTCGGCGCTTGCGGCGATCATGCTCTTAGTGGCAGCCGTGATGTTCCTCTGGGTATTCGCGCGTTTCTTAAACAGCCATCTGGTCGAGAACATGCCTACTTTGGTTGTCAGCGGATTTATCGCGCTCGGTGCCCTGCAGGCTTTTTTCTCCGGCCTGATCCTTTCCGACATGGTCACCAAGAACCGTCGCGAGTTTGAACGCAATCTGTACGATATCAGCAGCCGCAAACGGGAACTGATGTGAGGACACGGGGACGGTCCTTTTGTCCTCATTTCCGACAAGCACGGAGGACAGGGGGACGGTCCTTTTGTCCTCATCCCTGACAAGCACGTATTTGGATAATGGAGATGAAGAAGAAAGAAAAGAAAGAGAAATTAAGTAAAGAAAGACATACGGCTTCGTGGATCCGTTTGGCTGTTAGCGCCGTTTTTTATATGGCCTTCTGCTTCATCTTCGGTGTGCAGATGGGAGCGGATTCCAGAGGATACATCAATATGGTCTCGGCAAGAGAACCGGTGTATCCGCTTTTTTTGTGGGCGCTTCGGAGTGTATTCGGTGAGGCGTCTTATCTTGGGGGCGTGATCCTCCTGCAAAATATCCTCATGGCTTTTGCTGTGTGGTGGAGTACGGAAGAGATCGGAAAGCGTTTTCGGCTGCCGGGGTTCGTGCTGGCGGGAATGCTCGCGGTACACTTCGGGGTGGCTTGTATCTGCCAGTTCCTGGCGGAGCGCGGTGCGATCTACTCGAATATGATCATGACCGAGGGGCTTACGATCTCGCTGTGGTTAATCTTTATGATACTGCTGTTTCGGGCGGTGCTGGACCGGGATGGGAAAGCATGGATACTTGCGCTTCTTCTGGCAGCGGTGATGATGGATACCCGCAAGCAGATGGCAGTGGGATATATCACGATCTGTGCGGCAATGTTTTTCGGACGGATGGGCAAAGAGACACCCGGAAAGTATTGGAAGGGATTGCTTGTTACGGTATGCGGCTGTGTTTTGAGCATTCTTCTGGCTATGGGCGGTACGCGTCTGTATAATTACGTGCTGCGTGGCAATTTTGCGCAGAACACCCGGGATATGAATCTGGTGCTGACAACGACGCTCTATGCGGCGGACAAAGAGGATGCCTCACGGATCGAAGAGGAGGCGGTGCGGGAACTGTTCCTTCTTACTATGGATAAATTGGAAGAGACGGAGAGCAATTATCGATTTGCGGGCAAGGGATGGCGTGCGCTGGAAGCGCATTACGAAGATCATTTTGATGTCATCACCATAGATACTACGGGGGATCTGTATATCGACTATGCGGTGGAGCGGGGATTTGCAAAAGGGATCGAAGCGGAGCAGGAAGCAGACCGTATGAGCGCTGTGATCGTGCGGAGCCTTTTTGCAGATAATATCGGTACTTACCTGCGGATTTACGGAGCCTCCATTCTGAACGGACTGATCAATACCGTGGCGAAACGCAGCAGTCTTCTGGACTGGTATGCACTGGCGGCATATATCGGCTACATTGTACTGATGCTTCTGTGCCTTCGGAAAGAAGCGTGCCGTACGGAAGGAATGGTTGGTTTGTTTGTGCTGCTGGCAATTCTGGTGAATGTTGGCGTGGCGGCAGCACTCATCTTCTGCCAGACCAGATATATGATCTACAATATGGCTTTGTTCTATGTAGCCGGGATTCTGATGCTGTGGAAGCTTATAGCAGCAGCCCGTGAGGACAGGGAAGCGGAAAAGAGAGAAAAGGGAAAACTCTGGACCTGGAACTGAAAAACCTGCCATCGAAAGACGGCAGGTTTGTTTTTGGAAAACAATCAGGTTTCATCAGTTTGAACTAAATTCCTTAAGCGTTCCACCTCGGCAAGTAAATCTTTGTTCTGCGACTCGAGATCCTTGTTGTGCGACTCCAGTTCCTTCGTCTGCGTCTCCAGCTCCTCATTTGTTTTCTTCAATACTGAAAGCTGGTTTGTCATATCTTCCACCATATACTGCACGGTGTTACGGTCTAAAAAAGCGATCATCTCAGAATACATATGGAGCACCTCCTTTGGTTTCCGGCGATACGATGCGATATCGTCGTAGTATTCCCGGAACTCCGGGTATCGGTCGATCAGTGCCACGATATCCTTCGCCTGCACGGACGAA
>JAEEGL013450829.1_pt1 | contig 19854 bp, 32 predicted proteins | sample 9134231 | NCBI WGS metagenome assembly JAEEGL01 (sample SAMN16246548, study PRJNA631951) | gut metagenome | biome: gut microbiome; feature: rumen; material: fiber-attached | host: Bos | place: Iran: Karaj | collected 2018-10 | reverse complement strand
TAGAAGAATATAATAATGTTACTAGTACAGCTATTGTAACTGTGCCGCGTGGATGTTGTTTTTCTATTAGCGTCCGCGCAGTCAGTGGTATTGTAGACGATGCAGCTGGTACACCAGCTCCATCAATTAATGTAACTAATTCTAACCTTGTAATCACAAGAATCGCATAGGAGGTAAATTATGGAAAAGAAAACAATTGATACTCTCCGTACGATGATTTGTGGAGAGCTAGAAGATATTGCAAAAAAGGGTATTGTTACTCATGAGAACCTGGATATTTTAAAGGACTTATTAGAGTCTGCAAAAAATTTGGAGAAAATTGAGAAATATCAGAACGAGAAAGAAGAAAAAGAAATGGATAGAGGATATAGTCAGAGGAAATATTATATAGATGCTGATTATCAACCGTCAATGGGACCTAATTCATATGCACGTGGCGGCCAAGGTAATTCATATGGTTATTCTATGGGTAGAACGTATGATGGTGGAAGCTATATGTATCATCCTGGATATGATCCGATGTCTATGTATTCAATGGCCAGAGGTAATAGCTATGGAATGGGGTATTCGCGTCATGGAGACAAACAAGAAATAATGACTGAGTTACAAGAAATAATGAGCGAAACTCAAGATATGAAAATTAAGGATGCTATTCAAAAGGTTATGAATGAAATGAGTAAATAAAAGAAGGCGAGGAAACTCGCCTTTTTCTTTGGAGCGAAAGAAAATTTGACTTAGAAATAAATTTATGTTATATTATATATAGTAAGAAAAATATTTATTTTTGGGACAGTTTAGTTTTCTTTCAATTCTATTTTATAATATAATGGAGAATTATTTTCTCTACGTTAGACTTAGTGTTATTACTTATATTATACTTATAGGAGAGTAAAGAAAATGAAAGCAAAAACATTTGGCGCTCAATACGAGCTAGTTGAATTCAATCACTACATTGATCATGAGAAAGAGAAACCAATTAATGTTGTCGACTTCGTTGTAGAATCTAATAATATTGATTTTATTGAAAAAGAATTTACACATTTGTTTGTAATTGATACAGAAGAATCTTCTTATGTATTTAATAATTATGAACTTATAGAATGTTATACGATTGGCGGCGGTTTAATTCGTGTAATATGTGTGAAATGAATGCTTTCTACAGAATTGAGAACGGTCGATCCGTTCTTTTTTCTTATGACTTAAAAAGCTAAAGTTGTTTATGTCATTCTCTACTTATTATATAGAGAATTTTAGCGAGGTAACATATAATGATTATACGTGGAACAACACCATATCATAATTTCATACTTCCTATTTTAGTAAAGGATATAGAAGCAATTTATGTAACTTATATGCAAAATGGACAAGTTATTTTAAATAAAACTAAAGATGACGTAACTATTACTGATTTAAATGATTTATTTGAAAACGCTTCTATGGAAGAGTTATCCGAAGAAGAAAGTAATTCAAGTCAATTAACTGTTCATTTAACTCAAGAAGACACTCTTAAATTTCAGTTCTATCCTGCAGCTAAAAAAAATATTGCAGTAATTCAGATACGCATATTAACAACAGATGATGAAGCTTTTGCTTCTATGCCGATTAATGAGCGCATTTTTGGTGTACTTCACGATGGGGTAATTTTAAATGAGGTAGAAGAAAATGAAGGGCAATAATGATAGAAGCTTTAAAGTACAATTTAATAGTTCTAATAATATATATTCTAAATTAAAGTTTAATCGGACTTCAAATAATTTTAAACCAAAAGCTGAGGTTACTCCTACTGAAGAAGATATATACTACGATGAAATAATTTATTACGATGGAGGAGATGTACACGGATATGGCGATAGTTAAAAAACATGTAAAAGCTGTAATACAACTGCGCCGTGCCACTGAATCAGAATGGATTGACCTTAATCCTATTCTGCGCGTAGGCGAACCGGCGCTCTCTACAGATGTATATAAGTTAAAAATAGGAAATGGACATGATCATTGGGCTGATATTCCATATTTATTAGAGAATGAATACAATGAAATTATGGAATTAATTGAACATGGTATGTATGATGCTGGTAATGGAATTGTTATTAATGAAAAGGTAATTTCATTAGATGATTTAATACTTGATTGTGGCACAAGTACCACAAATATATAGGAGGTGGAATATGAGTGCTACGATTAATACAAGAATTCAAATTAAACATGATACAACCGAAAATTGGAATAATGCTATAGGTTTTATTCCACTTCCTGGTGAATTAATAGTATATGATGACTATGAAACAAAGACTTATACAGCAGAAGAATATGGACAAGTCGTTACCAAAACAATAAATATTCCAAATGTAAAAGTAGGAACAGGTAATGCTTATGTACAAGATTTAGCTTTTATTGATGAAAGTATTAGAGATATAGTAATAAAACATATACAAGACCATGATATTCATGTAACACTTCAGGAAAAAGTTTTTTGGAATAATAAAGTTAATATAGATGATGATTATGATAAAGTTCATGGTGAAGTTATAGACGAACTATTAATTTTTAATAGAAATTAAAGGAGAGGAAATAATGGCAGATATTAGTAAGATTACATTACCTTCTGGTAATACTTATGATATAAAAGATGCTACTGCTCGTGAAATGATTAGTGGCGGAGTATCTTTTATTATTGCTTGGGATGGAACGGGAACCCCTACTGCTGCAAATATACCAAAAGGTGTTGTAGCGGGAGGTGTTACTGGTACATTAGAAGCTTCCGATGCGCAAGCTGGTGCGTTTTATTTAGTAAAATCTTCTACTACTCCAAGTGCAGAAACACTTGATATATATGATGAATATGTAGTGGTTGGTTCTACGACAAAAAGTTGGGAAAAAATTGGTGATACTCAATTAAATTTAACAGATGTAGTAACAGGAGTTAGTTTATCTAAGCAAACTGATACTGTTGTTGGAACCGATTCAACATTTACAATTACTCAACCTACTGTAGCTCTTTCGGCTGAATCTAGTACGGCGACGGGTCGTCAACAATATGTACAAAGTGTTAGTACGAATAAAATTAAAGGTACTGCAAGTGGAACAGCTGTTACACCGACTACAACTTATGTTAAAGCAACCGCATCAGGCGGCGGCGCAGCATGGAATAGTAAAGATTCAAAAACAGTTGTTACTGGATATACTATTGCAGCAGCTAATAAAGATACATTTGTTAAATCAGTTAGTGCTGAAACAAATAAGAATTTAGTTACTACTTCAATTACACCAACAAATGGTACCGAAACAGTTTCTAAGGTTACAAAAACTGCAAGTAAATTAGTTACTACAACAGTTCCTAATGTTACAAGTGCGGGTAGTGCATCTACTTGGTCATTTGAAATGGGTTCTGGCGCTGCAGCAGAAACTTTAATTATTAATGGTGGAAATAGTACAGCACCAACTTTAGGTACTGCAAAAACTGTAGCTACTGGCGCAGTAGATTCAAATGGTAGTGGTAGCGATATTGTAACTGCAGTTACTGTTAGTGATAAAACAGTCGCAAAACAAGGTTCGGCCGTTACCGTTGCGACTGGTGCAACTGCAACCAATGGTACTGGTGACGCTGTTGTAACGGGAGTTACAATTGGTGATTCTGCAGATGCTATTGTTAGTTTACCTAGTCCATCAACTGCAAGTGTAATTGGTTCAAGCTCAACATTTACAAATACTCAACCGACAATCGCGTTAGCTACTGAATCTTCTAGCGCAACTGGTAGAGTTCAAGTTGCAACAGGAATTAGCTCTGTTACTCAGCCAACAATTACATTGGCAACTGATGCTAATGGTGATGTAACAGTTGCGACTGGTGGAACTACTAAGTATATGGCGGCTACTGCAAGTGGAGCTAATACAGCTTGGAATAGTAAAGATTCAGTTACTGTACTTAAGAGTACTACGGATGTTAGTGTAACAAAAGGCAACTCATAATTTTTTAGAGAAATTTGTGGTTGTGCATAGCATAATCGTACATTTATTATAAAGGAGAAAACAAATGTCAGACGGAACTATCAAAAAAATACAACTCCCCGACGGAAAAATCTACGACATAGCCGGTGGAGAATCCGCAATAGAATCTACTTATGATAGTTCAACTAACACAGTTACCTTAACAGTAGGCGCCGCAGAAGACGCTGATGATACGGAGTATTAGTTATGACTAAGGTTTTAGTAACAGAATCATATTTAGAAGATATTGCAGACGCAATTAGAGAAAAGAAAAGTACTCTTGATACATATAAACCAAGTGAAATGGCTGATGCCATTAGTTCAATAAGCGGTGGCTCTACTGTATTAAAACCTTTTGTAGTTAGGCCAGATGCAGAATTGGTTAAGACTTGGTCTTATGATACTACTTTAAGTGATGAAAATATTAATGTACCTTCATGGTCTACTTCTGCAGTAACAGTTCGTGCCACTGAAGCAATGAGTGGGACATATACGGTAGACACAACTAATTATGATTATTATATAATGGAAAGAGCTTTAACAATTCCTACATATAATACAAATACATTAGGTAAAGGTAGAATTGATTATCATATAGGTTCTTTTGGGTATGAGTTAGTAACTTTTCCAGCAAATACTATTTATTCTTTAGATAAAACAAAAAATTATACAACTCAAACAAGAGCTTTTTATGCTACCGGCGCGTACTATAGATCAGTATATTGGTCATCACAAACAGCAATTACCGCATATTCAACATCAGCCTATTCAACCTCTCAAATTGTTCAGGCTCCTTCAATTTCATCTGGCGGAGCTATAACTTGTAATACACCAACATGGTCGATGAGAGGTTCAACAACATATTTTACACAAACTTATTGGCAGGCAATTACAAATATTCGTTATCAGTTTATTGCTGAGGTTTATCGTGCACCAAAAAGCAATTTAAATATTGATGCATGGGGAATTGCTCAACAAGCTGACCATATATTTGATGATGCAGTCAATACTAATACACATACTTTAACTTAGGAGGTAGTCTATGCCAACAACAGGAACAATGAGATATTTGAAAATAGGCGATGCTACCTATGAAGTTTATAATACAGATAATGATACAAAAGTTACTCAAAGCTATAAAACTGCAAGTGAATATACTTATTGGCGTCCACTTGTAATAGGTTATTCTTCAGGTTCAGCAGAAACATTTACACCTGCAGATCAAACCAATTTGACTTATACTTTTAATACATTAAAGGTACAACCATCAACAGGTACAATTAGGGTTGGTAATTTGGTTTTATATAATGGAAATTATACGGCCACGTTAACTCCCGGCACACTTTCTGCTAATAGAACAATAACTATTCCAAACAAAGCTGGTACAATGGCTTTGACAAGTGATATTACATCTGCAATAGCAGACTTGCCAGAACCTATGTTATTTAAAGGTTCTGTTGGTACAAATGGAACAATTACATCATTACCTGCTGCAGCCGCGGCGAACGAAGGTTTTACATACAAGGTTATTACAGCTTTAACCACTCCGGTTACTGCAAAAGTCGGTGATACAGTTATTAGTAATGGAAGTGAATGGGTTGTAATTCCATCTGGTGATGAGCCAAGCGGAACAGTTACTTCAGTAGCTGCAGCTAATGCAACCAACGGCGGATTAACAATAAGTGGTAGTCCAATTACAAGTTCTGGTACTATTACAATAGGACATAGTAATGTACTTACTAACGCGCAAACTACGCAAGCAGTTTATCCAATTAAAATTGATAAAAATGGACATATTTCTGCATATGGAAACGCGATTACTATACCGAGTGATATTGTTAGTGGTAGTGGTTCGGCCAATCGTTTAACTATATGGTCAGATACGAATACTTTATCAAGTAGTTCATCATTATCTATTAGTACTTCTTATAATTCTAGTAGTGATTTATATGGTAAAATTAAACTTTATGTAGGAAGTACTGGACAATTAGATTGGCAAGGACAACTTGTTTTTTATAGTGGTAATACATCAAAAACTATAACTATTACACCACCAAGTTTAGCAACTGGGAGTAGAATCATTACACTTCCGGATAAAGATGGTACAGTTGCTTTAACTTCTGATATACCGACAGTACCAAGCAATATTGTTAATAAAATTACTACAACAGCAGGTACTCATACGGTAATTAGTAATCAAACCGGTAATGTGAGCTTTAATGTACCTACTAAGACAAGTCATTTAACGAATGATAGTAATTTTGTTGCAACTACTAAAAGTGGAGCATATGATATCTTAACTGTTGGTACTGGTACTTATACTGGACAAATAAAAATTAAAAAAGATTATAATGATGCTACTTTTTACACTACAATAGATGTTAGTCACACTGCTAATAGAACCCTTACTCTACCAAATGCAAGTGGTACAGTAGCATTAACTTCTGACATACCTACAGTACCAAGTAATATCGTAAATACAATTACTACTACTGCTGGTGCGCACACTCCGGCAAGTTATAAGGGTGATGTAGAGTTTAATATACCTACAAAGACAAGTCATTTAACAAATGACAGTGGATTTGTTACAACAGATACAAATACAACCTATGCATTAAGCGGAGCTTTATCATCACATAAGTTTACTTCGACATTAACCGCTAGTGGCAGTGGGAGTGGAACTTCTACTTCTGACTTTACTCTCGCTGCAGGTACGGGAATTACAATTACAGATGATACAAGTAATAGAAAAATGACTATTGGTTGTAGCGTTACTAATACAGATACAAAGGTATCAACTGCTGCAGTAACAAGTGGGACCACATATTATCCAGTTTTAGGTTCTGATACAACTTCAGCTGAATCTAAATTTTATGATAAAACTGGTATTTCATATCTGGGGACAAGTGGAGGTAATAGTACTAATGGTATAGCTACCCTTACATTAGGTAATAATGTTTCGGGTGGTGGTGGAAAATATGGTAAATTAACTATATATAGTGCAGGTCAATATGGTGCCACATTAAAAACGGGTTCGACTTTTTTAGCAAATAGAACATTTGATCTTCCAGACAAGAGTGGTACAATTGCATTAACTGGAGATTTGAATAATTACATATTAAAGCCGTCAAATGATGATATTGCTAATTATAGCTGGGTATTAAGCTATGGAAATGGGTGGCAACCAACAAGCGCTTTTCAAATTGTGGTGATACCAAATTTTGATGCACAAAGTAATCTTCCTGATGGAACTTATTATTGTATGACCTCTACTGAACTAATAGAGAATGCTTACATGGATAATTGCACACTAGAGTTGCGCATTGATTTACCTGTATCATCATCATCTGATGAATTAATAACTAATGTTTTAACTGATTATTATTATAGGATGATACAATATCCAGATGAAAGTGATTATTATGGAGTAATAGAATTTACGGGTATAATCGGAAAAATAGGCGCCAATCAAAAAAGAATTATTTGTCGTATTTACATAGATGAGAATGAGGGAGTACACACAAATGGCGAGGTGACGGTTGATATAATAGAAGCCCAGTTAAATACATCAAGAATAATTGTAGAAGGAACTGATTCTATGAATGCTGTATCTTGTTCTGCAGGAGGTTGGGCAACCATTGGTTCTATTACTCTTACAGCAGGAACTTGGGTAGTTAATTGTAGAGCAAGATTTACTCCAACGGCGAGTGGTACAAATTATTCAGCTGTTTGTTTTGGCTCATCAACTGGACAGGGCTGGTATGATAGGCGTTATTCAGAATCAGCATATCAAATACAGCATTCGTTTGTTCAAATAGTATCTACATCTGGAGGCACATATTATCTACGTGGTACTTGTAATAATGCAGGTAAATTTGAGAGATCAAATGGTGCAGCTTATTCAATAGATGCGGTAAGAATAGCAATGAATACATAAAAATATTAAATAAAACGACTACATAAGTAGCCGTTTTTTATTTTACTTCAATTTCAATCAATGGACAATTATCGGGTATTTTTCCTATTTTAAAAATTACTCCATCTTTATCTATATCAATTTTTTTAAAAATACATTTTGTACAATGTTCTATATAAAAACAATCTACACAATTTGTAGGCATTTTTTCATCTTTAATATATATTCCCATTTGTTATTCTTCCTTTATTTTTTTAGAGATTCTTCTTTAATTCTACGATTCCACATAGTAATTACATTATTCATTGCTTCAACATATTTTTTGAAACCAAGCCCTTCTGAATCTATAACAAGTCTTTTTGTTATTTTACAATCTGGACAAAAAACAGAATATGCTAAGGTTAATTCTTCTCCGCCGCAACGTACATAATTAATTGCTGTTTTTGGTTTTGTTCCACAAAAGGGGCATGGTTTTAATTCTTCTTTTAATTCCATTATATATCTCCTTCTTCAAACCAATCATATAAGTTATCTCTGGCATCACTTAAATAATGATAAGCCCATGTATCATCGTCTGTATCTTCTAATACTTTTAAAATTAAATGATAAGCTTCTTTAATATCGTGAACTTTTTCTTTCTCAGTCATTATTTTCTCCTTTTAAGTTATTGTTTTACCAAAATTTTTCATCTTCTAAATAATCATAATCATTCAATGCTATATCTGGTATACTGCTAAAAAAAAGTCGATTTATCATTTCTATTTTATACCCTGTATCTGAAGATAATAATTCTTCATTGATGTCTGCTCCTTCCCATTTTAATATATCCATTGCTTCAAGATGTGTAAAACCTTTTTTTATTAAATAATCATATCGTTTCACTATTTTACTCCTTTTATTTTATGATAAAAATAAGTTACATCACCAATATAATCTCCCCAACCATCTTCAGTACATTCCTGAACAGGTTCCATTCCACATTTCTCCATCCATTTACCATCACGGAATACTTTAAAATGATAATCATAATCACCATACTTTGATGAACTAGCATAACAATAGGTAGAGAAGGCAATTAATTCGACATCATCTGTTTTCGACGGCCAGCCGCTACAGATTTCCAGCTCACCATCAAATTCTTCCAATATACCTTGTACCAATATATCACCATACATTGTAGAAATTTCATAGTCATTATAGCCTTCTTCACTTTTTTCTGTAATCCATTCATCAATATAGTAACCCGTTACATCTTCAAAATAATAATCAAGGTCATACCATTCATTAAGACGAAGGGCATAACTGCCACAGTTGGCTTCATGACGGTGAGTTTCATAGTATGTAAGGTCTGAATTGCGTGTGTAGTTCATTGAAATCTCCTTTCTATTCTATATATATTATATAAGAATTTTGAAGAATTTTCAATTTTTATTTTGAGTATGATGTATGAAGGTGGCGCCGGCGCAGAGTACATAAAAGAATTTTTCAAAAAGCTTCCTATTATATATATAACGCGCGCGATTATATCAAAATTTTAAAAATAATTCAAATTTATATAATCGCGTTTATATAATTTTACTTATATATAGAAGAAAATAGGAGGAAAATATTATGTTTATATATAGAATTTATAATATAGATACTAATGAAAGTTATATTGGACAAACTGTTAAAGCAATAGATGATCGTTTCAAAGAACATATTAGAGAAGCAAAGCGTTCTTTCAGAGGAGAAAAAAGAGATTTTTCTTTTTTTCATAGAGCATTATTATATTATGGTATAGAAAAGTTTAAAATAGAAAAATTAGAAGAAGTATCTGATACTTTAGCGGATGCCAGAGAAATATATTGGATTGAATATTATGATAGTTATTATAGTGGATATAATTCTACTAAAGGCGGACAACATCGGCCTATGTCAGAATTACAATCTGAAACAGATAAAAAATGGAAAGAACCAAATCCTAATAAAATGACTATTCAAGATGTTATTGCTGCTGGATTATATAATCCAATAGGTAATACAAACGGAGGGAAAAAAGTTGGTCAATTTACCTTAGATGGAGAATTAATCAATACTTATCCGGCTGCTAGTGTAGCAAGTCGTGAAACAGGAGTAAATGTTGGCGGTATTCGTAGGGTTTGTAATAATAAACAAAAAAAATGTGGTGGCTATATTTGGAAATGGTTATAATTAAATTTTGAAAAATTGTTAAAAAATTGATATAATATAAGTAGAATGTAGGAGGAAGAAATAATGTGCGAAGATACAAAATATAAACAATATGATAGTGTAGTCAATACAGTAATGGTAAATATTCTTGTTGAGCGACAGCGCTGTGGAAAATTTCTTATTTACGATTTCGACCAAAACGAAGACGGTAACAGGCTCTATTATAATGTAATGGTCGTGGCTGCAGATTTAGAGAAAGAAAAAATCTATTTAGATATGCCTCTATTAGACTTCTTTTTTTTCTGGAAAAAAAGAAGGAAAAATCGTAAGAATTTGCGATGGTTTAATCCAATTCAAAAAAGAAAATTAGCAGATGAAAATAAAACAAGTACACTTATTATAATGGATTTTATTTGTGAACAATTAAAATTAAACTATAGGCTTTTTAAAGAAATTAATGATGAATATTATGGATGGGTTGAATAGATGAAGATTATAGTAATTAATGGACAGGGTGGTTGCGGCAAAGATTCATTTGTAGGTTATTGCGGTTATGAAGACGAAGGCATTTACAATCTTTCAATGATTGATGGTATTAAACATGCAGCTGAACAACTTGGGTGGCATGGTGGAAAAGGACTTAAAGATAGAAAGTTTTTAAGTGACTTAAAAGACCTTGCCGCGGAGTACAGTGACTTTCCTTTTAAGAACGCATTATTTAAGATTAAATGTATTATGACAGATCACTATCGTTATAGCTACGACTATGACTATGATACAGACAAAGAATTAATCTTCTTTATTCATGCTCGTGAGTTAGATGATATTAATCGTTGGATATATGACTATGGCGCCCGCGCACTCATCATAAGACGTCCAGAGATAGAAGGTACGTATGGCAATCATGCAGATGATAACGTATTTGAAGTAGAATATGACTACGAAATCTGGAATGATGGAGATTTATATCTCCTTAAAGATAGAGCTGAAAAATTTATTACACAAATTAGAGAAGAAGAATGGGAGTCAGATTTATATGGAAAAAGTAATTGACGGATACAACTTTTTTGAAATGGAAGCAGAGAAATATTTTGCTCCTCCTTCAAGTTGGTCGCAGGAAAAGAAACAAGAGTGGGCAGAATCAAAAATTTTTAGTGGAGAGTGGTACGGCGCGCAGAAACGCGACGGTGCATTTTTTATGTTCTTAAAAGATGAAGATGGTAATATGTATTTGCGCCCACGCTCCCGTAATGTGAAGAAAGAATTTGTAAATAAAATTGATTGGGTTCCACATTTACATGACTTTTTTAATCAATTAGATAATGGGACTTGTTTACTTGGAGAAATTTATCTTCCATCAAATGAACAAGCAAAGTCAACTACTTCAATTATGAATTGTCTGCTTGAAAAAGCAATTAAACGTCAAGAAAAAGAAAAGCTTCATTATTATATCTTTGATATACTTGCAGATGGTGGGGAGTCATTATTAAATACAACTGCAACAGAGCGTTTTAAAACTTTAGAATATTTATCAACATCTTATTGGACACCAAAAGAAGTTGAATGGGCGCATTATGTAACTGGAAAAGAGTTATGGAATCAAATTCAGCAGCTTCTTGCTGATGGATATGAGGGTGTAGTAATAACTCGTGGAGATTCTACTTATCTTCCAGGTAAGCGTACCAATAAAGATACTCTTAAAATTAAAAAAGAACTTCAAGAAACAATTGACTGTGTAATAATGGGAGCTAATTCTCCAACAAAACAATACACAGGTAAAGAGCCTGAGTTATGGGAATATTGGTTTGATGAATCTATTAATGAAAAAATACTTGCAAAAGATTTTTTAGAAAAGAACCATACTACAATCTATGCAGCTTATGCAGAGGGTGCCGCGGTGATTCCTGTAACTAAAAATTGGTTTTATGGCTGGGCCGGCTCGTTAAAGCTTGGGCTTTATGCAAGTAATAATGTCTTAGTTCATGTTGGTGACCTCAGTGGCTTAACTGATGAAATGAAAGAGAATTGGCGCAGCTATCTTAATAAAGTTGTTGAAATCAGCTGTATGGAAATTAGTGAAGATAAAGATGGTAACAAAGGTTTTCGTCACCCAAAATTTATGGGGCTGCGTGATGATAAGACGCCAGAAGATTGTACAATAGATCAAATAAAATAAATTTTGACTTTTTATAAAAATTTTGATATACTATATATAGAATTGAGAAAGGGGAAAATTATATGGATACAATGATGGCTTTTGCAATGGGCATGGCGCATAGAGATGATAGATTAAAAGTTTTTGACTGGGATAAAGCAGCGCAGCTCATTGTTAAACATAATTTAACTGATGCAGACGCAGGATTAAAAGAAGATTGGACCTTTACTGGTGGTAATATTCTTACCGATGGTAATCTAAATATTAATTCTTATACTTTTCTTGCTTCTACATGGGCAACACCAGTATTATGGACAGACGATACTATTTATGAGTGCTGGATTTGGGAAGATGAAACCGATTGGGATTCTGATACCAAATGGCCGCAATCAGCGATAGAAATTTTAAAGAAAAGATAAACTGAAAATTTGACGAAAATAAAAATTTTTGGTATAATATATTTACAAAGTGAGAAAAAGAAATAAATCTGATAGGGCGGCGGTAATTTTCTTTCCTTTCAGCCGTCGCCCGCATTAAATAAGCGGTGTCATGTAAGTGCCTCCACGTGGCGACACTGGATATGTGGGTGATTTCTATTGAATAGCCCCAGAGCTAAACTTACAACGCTACCAGGCGAGCAAATGTGCTGAAAGCATTATGGCAAGGATGTGCGGTTGGCTGACCTAAAGCTATAAATTGAATAAAAAGAACTCAGTGCAGAATTACTGAACCAGTAAGCTGAGGTGCGATGAATGGGTCAGAACAACGAATCAGGGATACCTGAGGATAGTTACTGTGGTAATAGGTGTGAACCTATTATCGGAGAGGGTGGAACCCCAAACCTAAGTCGTAGCGCCGCTGCTGTCGCAAGTAAAAGCAGAGTGTGGGTCGAGTTATAATAGAAGCAGTTGTTAATAGCTTCTGCTGAATCGGAGTTAGGTACTAACGAGTGGTGTCGAGTGCAAACCTACGAAATACCAATAAGACTTTTGTCGTGAAGCAAAGAAATTTGTGTATAAGGCCTGCATGTCGCGTATGAGTAGCTCAAGACAAGACTCAGCAAGATAAAATTTTTTCTATGGTATAGAGATAAAATACTTTTAACATGAAAAAAAATTTACCGTAAGGTGGGTGAAAGTTGTAGGTAATCAATCCTGCATGGGACGATGACTGTACGCCAGGTGGCACCCAGTTGGGGTACGTTAGGCTAAGCTCGCTACTTAGTCTTCGGACGTATCTCCCCATTGGCTGAATATACTTGAAGATAGTGGAAGGTAGGGGAAAACTCCAAATTATTCAATTTAGAAATGAAGTAGCCAAGTATTAAAAGGCGCTTAAGACAATAATGTGAGATATAACAATGGAACGCAGTGGAGAGACACCACAAAGAATAAATCTTAGTTACGCTCGCGCAATCCATAATATCCAATCGGCAGGTTGAAACTACTGCCCTTCATTTTTTTATGGCGATGGGAGACTCCCACGCCGAATGGCATCAATAAGGTTGCCTTCACGTGGCGATGCTGATTTCGACTGAAACCTTAAACTTTATTAAAAAGGAGAGTTAATATGATTATTGTAAGTGAAATAACGGGAAAAGAATATAAGACGGTAGATGAATGTCTTAAGGCCGAAAAAGATTTTCGGAAAAAGAAAGAAGAAGAGGAAAGAGCGAAGAAAGCTCATGAGGAAGAACTAAATAAAGCATACCATGATGCAATTGCAGCTTGCGACAAATATCTAAAGCTTCGTGGAATTGAAATTGAAGAAGATGAAAATAGTTTTATTGCTACTTTTAAAGGTAAAGAAGGTGATGAGCTGTTTGAAAAATTTTTTGAATTGATGTTTTAAGAGGTAATAAGGTGAACAGAACAGAAAATGAAAGATTAATAGCTTTAGAGAATCGACTTCATAAACTTAAAAGTAATGGTAAAAATAGCGACTCTCCTGGCGTAGTAAAGAAAATACAAAGAAAGATAATGAAGGTTAAACAAAACTAAGGAGAGGTTATTACCTCTCCTTTTATTTTGGAGTAAACAATGGGCGAAATAAAACATGAAGTTAGAACTTTTTTAGTAGATATGGTATGCGAAAGCTGCGGCACAGGATATATGCGTCCAGTTGGTAATATAGCTTTATCTACTTATCCGATTCAATATCCACATCAATGTGATAAATGTGGATACACTCAAAATTATATAAAAAAGTATCCTTATGAAACTTATGAATATTGGGAAGAGAAATAGAAATTTTATTTTTTAATAAAATTTTGATATAATAAAATAAAGAAGTAAAGAAGGGAGAAAATTATAATGGCTAAAAGAGTTGGAACTATTCATTTTTGGATTGATGATGATAGAGAATCTGTCTATAATCAATCTATTGATTTATCTTATGCACTTTGTGTAGAAGATGAAGAAGATGATATGGTCGATATTATTGAAATTGGCGATCTTGTAGATTATTGTATGAATTTTGCTAAGGCTTTTGGATTTGCAGAATCAACAGTAGAACGAGCTTTTGGAAGAAGATGAGTAGAAGCTATAAGAAAAACCCATATGTGACAGATCATAAGCGGCGTAGCACAAAACAGTCTAAACGTCTTGCAAATCGTAGGGTGCGGCGCCGTCTTTGTGATGAAGATGCGCTCGGCCGCATCCAACATAAGAAGTATACAGAGAGTTGGGATATATGTGATTATAAATGGCGTATGAGTAGAGAAGAAGCGATTGAATGGTACGAAAGTGAAGGCTTTGGTATAGCTTCTAGTTATTTTAAAAAGCGTTATCCAACTCTTGAATTGTGGCTTGAGTATTGGGAGAAATGTTATAAAAGAAAATAGATTGGAGAGTTAAAATGTTGATGACAAAAGCAATGAAAAAAGCTATTGATGAAGCCTATGAGCGTGGATATGAACTGGGATATTCAGAGCAAGTTCATGATGCATATTGTAAAGGATATGAAGCTGGGAAAAAAGAGAAACTTATTGAATTTTATGAAGATGAAAAGCGTAGACTTGGCCAAGTTTATGAATGGGCTTATCAGCTTGGTTCAGAAGATGCTTTAGCCAAACATGGAATTGTAGAAGTAGAAGATATTGAAAAAGAAATGAAAGGAGAGGAAAATGAGTAGAAGATCATATGAAGGATTACCATCTTATGAAGCTGGTATTAGACATGGAAGAAATGAAGCGATAGAAATTTATAATGGTATTTATAAGCCAACAGTTCTTAATATGTTGGCTTTGGTTCTCGATACGACTGAAGACGAAACTGTTTTAGAACTTGTAAATGATTGTTATAATTATTTGCTTGGGGCTGATTTTAAAGCTTTTAAATATGAAGATGTGATTAGTAATGGGATTAAATTAGAAAAATGATTTTGATAATTGGTGATACTCATGGCACCAGAGATAATTTTGATAATGTAGCTTTATCATACCCAAATCTAACTAAAGATGACTATGTAATTGTTACAGGTGATTTTGGTTTTGTTTGGGGCGTTAATAAATATCATATTAAAGATGATGATAAATGGCTTAATTTTTTAGAGGAAAAGCCATGGACTACTTTATTCGTTGACGGTAATCATGAAAATCATATGAGATTAAGAGAATACCCCATAAAAGAATGGAATGGTGGCAAAGTACATGAGATAAGAAAAAGTGTTCTTCATTTAATGAGAGGAGAAGTTTTTAAAATAGAAGGGAAAACTTTTTTTGTTTCGGAGGTGCACGAAGTATAGATCAGCTTTATCGCATTCCCTACAAGTCGTGGTGGCCGCAAGAAATTCCTTCAAAAGAAGAATATAATAATGCTATTTCTAATTTAGAATTAATAAATTATCACCCAAATTATATAATCACACATGCTATGCCCGACATATATTTAAGAGAATTGCAGGGAAGTCATTATGAAGAAGATAAAGTAGCTTTTATGTTGAATGATTTTCTTTTGCAATGTGTTTATGATAAATGGTATTGTGGTCATTATCATTTAGATGTTAAGATGAGAGATAATTTTCAAATTTGTTATAAGCAGATATATGAAATTAAATAATTTGAAAATTCTTTAATTTTTATATATAATATATGTAGAATAAAAAAGGAAGTGCTTTATTATGTGTAAAAATGAAATTGCTTTTAAGAATCATGAAAGAGGATTTGAAGTAGCCAAGAAATTACTTGAAGAAGAATATGTAGTAATGCTTTCACATGAAGAAAATTTACTTATTGTGAATTGGGAATGGTGTGATGCACCTCAGGCAGATAGAAACTGCGTAGTGTTTATGTCACGTTATGAATATGATGATGAACTTGACAAACTTTGTGAGGAAGCTTATAATGTAGGAATAGAAAATCATTAGTTAATTTGGAGAAGTGGCAGAGTCAGGTTGATCGCGGCGCCCTGCTAAGGCGTTAAGGAAGCAATTCCTTCGGAGGTTCAAATCCTCTCTTCTCCGCCATGCCGAGGGATACCCAAGTTGGTCATAAGGGCGTAGACTTGAAATCTATTGTGGCGTAAGCTCCGCGGGTTCGAATCCTGCTCCCTCGGCCATTACTTATAAAGGAGATTTAAATGAAACCATCAAATATAGCATGGACAATTAGTATGATTTTATGGCTTATTTGTTTTATTATAAGTCGTAAATTACAAAAGAATGGTTATGAAGCAGAGGCTGGAACTTTTATATCTATGGAATGGACATTTTTAGGATTTAGTTTTATTTTCTTAGGCTTTAATAATGGTTGGTGGTAGAAATTTTTTAGAATAATAGCTGATTATATCCCGAATTATATTGCGGGCGCTGCAGTGGACGCCTTGTGAGGTTCGATACCTCAGGAGTCTGGATATAAATAAGATATAATTGGCTTATATCTGCTTTAACAAGGTTTTGAGTAGCAGAGGAAGAAAGAACCAAAACGGCGGCGCATAGCGCAAACTCACATAAGAACAGTCGGCTGGAACTCTGAAGCCAGGCTTCGGCAAACAGGAGATATATGCCTCTATAGCTCAGTTGGTAGAGCAAACGGCTGTTAACCGTTAGGTCCTAGGTTCGAGTCCTAGTGGAGGCGCCATATATTATATCTTCAATACCAGACAAGATGAGGTATAATTCAATTCATGATGAGGATTATATCAATAGGCTATACTGTGAGGAAGGTTGACTGTTAAAGCTGGTGATGACGGCAGTTTCTCAACAGTGATGAAACTGGTCAACCATCGTAGTTGTAGGGACTCTTAATGTAAGTGGGTCTGCCCACCCTACATGTTTGCAACATTATAGCACGGCCGCAGAGTACGTATTGGCGGTCGTAAATTTTGAGGACGTCGTATAATTGGAAGTATGCTCTGACTCCAAATCAGAGAGGCGTGTGTTCGATTCGCACCGGTCTTGCCAAATAGAGAGGAAACGGAAAACAGCGGATGCCCATAAAGAGAGAATCTGTCCGAAGGGTTCTGGAGTGTAGTGGCTACTCGGCTATCCTCTCTTATATGCGACTGTGGTGGAACTGGCATACACGTTGGACTTAAAATCCAATGATCGTTTGTGTCATGAGGGTTCGAATCCCTCCAGTCGCACCAGTGTCGTTAAATAGCTGGCACTTAGCGACGTTAAATAATAGTGTGAGCGGGCGGAAGCGGGTAAGCCGCCGCAATATAAATACCGTATATGGTCCTGTAGTCTAACGGATAGGACACGTGGTTTTCATCCACGTAACGAGGAGTTCGACTCTCCCCAGGACTACCATTTGGTCTATTCGTATATCGGTGATTATTCCTGACTGTCTATCAGGAGAGAAGGGTTCGACTCCCTTATAGACCGCGGTATCATGTTAGTACCTTCACGTGGTGATACTGTTTTTACTAAACTAACAAATATTTTAATAGGAGTCGTTTAATTATGGCATACATTTATAAAATTATTAATGACATAAATAAAAAAATTTATGTCGGAAAAACTAATCTTTCTATTGAGGAACGTTGGAGACAACATAAAAAAGATAGTTTTAAAATAGAAACTCAAAAGCGTCCATTATATAGAGCTATTAAAAAATATGGAATTGAGTGTTTTCATATTGAGTTAATAGAAGAGTGTACTAATAATGTAGTTAATGAACGTGAAAAATATTGGATTGAACAATATGGTTCTTTTAAAAATGGTTATAATGCTACAATAGGTGGCGATGGAAAACCATATTTAGATTATGAGTTAATATACTTAACTTATAAACAAACAAAAAATATAGCAGAAACTTCCAGACTATGTCAAGCTGATGCTAAACATATTAGTAAAATATTAGAATCATATGGTATTACTCATGAGGAAATAAAAAGAAATAAAGAATTAAATTCTCAAAAGCCTGTAGCTAGATTGGATAAAAAAACAGGTAAAATTTTAGAAGTATTTCCTTCAATTAAAAAAGCTGAGAAAAAGTATCCTCAAACCAATAAGCATATCGCTGCAGTATGTAAGGGCAAAAGAAAAAGTTGCGGAGGATATAGGTGGAAATACTTAGAAGATTAGTTAGACAAGAATTTAAATATGGTCTTTTATAGACCGCCAAATATGAGCCTGTGGCGTAGATGGTAACGCAATTGACTTTTAATCAATGGAGCGAGAGTTCGAGTCTCTCCAGGCTCACCATATAGACGAGTAGCTCAGTCGGTTAGAGCGCGGAGCTGATAACTCCGAGGTCGACGGTTCAATTCCGTCCTCGTCTACCATATGCTCCCATCGCCTAATGGAAGGGCGCGGTACTACGGATGCCGTTTATGTGGGTTCGAGTCCTACTGGGAGTGCCACAGAGGCTTGGGTAAGAGGACCCTGTAAGTAGTTGATAGTGGAACAATAACCTCTATATGGAACTGTAGCTCAGTTGGTAGAGCCGGGGACTGAAAATCCCTGGGTCGGTGGTTCGATTCCGCCCGGTTCCACCATATGCCCCGCTAGCTCAGTTGGAATAGAGCATCCGCCTTCTAAGCGGAGTGTCATTGGTTCGAGTCCAATGCGGGGTGCCATATGTGGTAGGTAGTTCAAAAGCAGAACGTCAGGTTGTGGCCCTGAAGAAGAGGGAGCGTTACCCTTCCTTCCACCCAATAATGATTATAAATAAAATACTATGAATAAAAAAGAACAATTAAAAGAAATAAAAAGGGAATATTTACGATGGTGTTCTGAATGCCCACGAAGTGAATATTGGTATGCTTGTTCTGGATATCGTTCAGAAAAATGTTTAGAAAAAAGAGAAGAATGGCTTAAAGAGCAATTAAAAAAAATACGTGATTAACTCAGTTGGGAGAGCGCCTGCCTTGCAAGCAGGAGGTCGCGAGTTCGACTCTCGCTAATTCCACCATATATGTGATATTAGTGTAATGGTAGCATAAGACCCTTCCAAGGTTTTGGTACGAGTTCAAATCTCGTATATCACTCCAATGCAGTAATAGTTCAGTAGGCAGAACGTCACGTTGCCAACGTGAAGGTCACGGGTTCGAGACCCGTTTACTGCTCCATATGACTGTGTAGCCAAGTGGGAAGGCTGGTGGTTGCAACCCACCTATTCGCAAGTTCGAATCTTGCCGCAGTCTCCATTATATCGGAGTATAGCTCAGTTTGGTAGAGC
>JAEEGL015292406.1_pt1 | contig 19855 bp, 18 predicted proteins | sample 9134231 | NCBI WGS metagenome assembly JAEEGL01 (sample SAMN16246548, study PRJNA631951) | gut metagenome | biome: gut microbiome; feature: rumen; material: fiber-attached | host: Bos | place: Iran: Karaj | collected 2018-10 | reverse complement strand
GAGGACGGATGGACTTGGAACAGTGGTGCACAGCGTCCAGGTGGCGGTGCTGCTCCTGATGCTTTGAAAATTGGCGATCGCTATCTTGTGGCTTATAGTGCTACTGGTGGTGGACTGGGTGGAGGTCACGCTGGCCGTATCCTCGTGATGTGGAACAAGACTCTTGACCCGGAGTCTCCTGACTTCAAGTTCTCTGAGCCGATCGAAGTAGCAAAGTCAATCCAAGATGAAGACTGTGACGCTATCGATGCAGGTCTGTTGCTCGATCCAAAGACTGGTCGTTTGTGGGTAACCTATGGAACCTATTTCGGACACATCCGTATGGTCGAAATCGATCCTAAGACAGGTGAGCGAATCAAGGGTAATAAGGCAAAGAACGTTGCTATCGACTGTGAGGCATCTGACCTTATCTATAAAGATGGTTGGTATTATCTGCTTGGTACTCATGGTACTTGCTGCGATGGTGGCAACTCTACTTACAACATCGTATGCGGTCGTTCTAAGAACGTGACGGGTCCATTTATCGACAACGTAGGTCGTGATATGTTGGAAGGTGGTGGCCGTATGGTCATCGCTGGTTCTGGACGTACTTGGGGTGCAGGTCACTTCGGACGTTTTGTTGTTGCAGAAGGTGTGGAGAAGATGTCACTTCACTGGGAGGCTGACCTTGATCAGGGTGGTCGCAGTGTATTGGCTATTCGTCCTATTATTTGGAAGAACGGTTGGCCAATTGGTGGCGAACTCTTCAAGGAAGGTACTTATGAAATCGAGTCAGAGCGTCGTGGCTATTCTCTCGAACTTGTTGTCGACTTCGTTCGTATGAACCGTGGTGGCGGTATGTTCGGAGGTGGAGGCTTCGGAGGCTTTGGTGGCTTCGGAGGCGGTGCTCAGCGTCCTGCTAATGCACAAGGTGGTGCTCAGCGTCCAGCTAATGCTCAAGGTGGTCAGGCTCCTGCTGGTGGTTTCCCAGGTTTCGGAGCTGGTGCTTCAGGTGCTGGTGCACCTCAGGGTGCACAGCGTCCTGCTAATGCACAAGGTGCTCCTGCTGGTGCTCCAGGTGCTGGCGCTCCTGCTGGCTTTGGTGGCATGGGAGGCTTTGGCGGCTTCGGAGGTGGTGCTGCAGGTGGTGCTCAGGCTCAGCGCCCAGCACAGCAGGCTGCTCCTCAACCAGTTGCTTCACAGACTCTTGCTGACGTAATCGAAGATTGGCCAAAGGGCGAGATTCGCGTTCGTATGGCTGACTATATGGGTCGTCCTCATCAGCGCTGGACTATCACAGCAGTTCCTGAGGCTGGTGGTTACCTCGGTGGTCCTTATTACAAGATTATCATCGCTGGTACAAACCGTGCTCTTGCTGCTACAGCTGACAAGGAAGTAACTTCTGTTCCTCGTTTCACTGGTGCTCCTGAACAGCTCTGGCGTATTGACCAATGTACAGATGGTACTTACCGCATCATGCCTAAGGCCGTTCCTGGAACGACTGAAGAACTCGTGCTGATGTCTGCTGGTGACTGTACTCCTACCCTTGGTAAGTGGGACTTCAACAGCGATAACTGCAAGTGGAACTTCAAGGATATGAGCAAAGATATCACAGTTAGATAATCCTACTTCGAACTATAAACGTGGCGTGCAGACCTATAGGACTGCACGCCTTTTGTTTATGCCTAATCAATAGGGAGTATTAGTTTCTTACCAACAAATCATAGCGGATATTATCGTCTGCTATAGAGTGCCCGAGCGATGCTTGAGGACTTTGCGCAACTACGGATTTGTGAACCGTTTGTGTGGGTGCAGTGGTGTGCTCATTCGGATTCGGTAGGGGAGTTGGTTCCTTTGGGGGTTGTTGTATAGGTACTTGGACATAGACGGTATCAGTACGTGCTGTGAGTGGGGCGTCATTCTGTGAACTTTCAGTCCATATACCCATAAAGAAGCCAACGATGGCTGCTGCAGGAATGGCAATAAGCCAAGAAGGAATATGACGCCAAGGTCTTGTACGATTGAACTCGGGACGGACATGCAGTTGTTCGTTCTCCTCGTCGCGCAGCTGTTGAGCTGTGCGGATGATGTCTTGGTCAGTGATGTTCATATTGTTTTAGGTTTTGTTTGATGATATTCATTGTTTTATGCAGGCGTGACTTTACTGTTCCTTCTGGTAGGTCCACGATGTGTGCTATTTGTGGAATAGTCAGCTCTTCTTCATAGTGGAGTGAAAATAGCGTTGCGTAAGGTTCGGGTAGTTTTCGAAGTACCTCTCGCAGTGCATCGTGAAGGTCTTTCATTTCTAAATCTACTTCGAAGTTGGCATCATCAGTGATGTCTATTCCTTCGTCAGAGATAATCGTTAACTGATTGCGATGGTGATTTCTACATAGGTTGTAAGCGATGGTGAAGAGCCAAGTGCGGAAGTTGCGCCCTTCGCGATAGGTTTCGCGTGCAGCATAGAGTCGCAGGAACGTGTCGTGCATGAAGTCTGCTGCCAATTCGGCATCGTTGCCAAGCCTTCGAACGAAGAATCCCTGCAACCGTCGAGCATGACGGTTGTAGAGTTCTTCGAACGCACGGTCGTTTCCTCGTGCAGCTCGTTTCATCAGCTGTTCATCGGACTGATCCGATAGTCTCAGAGGTATCAGCATTGCTTACTGTGTTATCAGTACGTTCATGTATTCCTGCTTCTTTTCCTCGCTGAGCGATGTGTTGCTGATACCGCTCACCAGCCGTCGCATCAGCCAGTCGTAGCGTTTCTGATCATGTCTCTCGTAGTAAGGAAGCAGGTCGGCAAGCAGCACGGCATAGTTGGCAGAGAGGCGTTGGCCCGAAGTCCAGTCGGGTCGGAATGACACAAGCAGATATTCCAGCATGTAGCGTTCTTCTACATTGCGACGCTTTACGGCGAGATTATCGTAGCGTTTCTTTGAGTATTTCAGTAGCAGCCCCTCGTTGTAGAGGTTTTGTTTCCAAGGTTCCAGTATCGAAGAGGGCGTTGTGGCTGAGAAATATACTTTGCTGCCAAACTTGTCTATAATGCTCTGTAGCACGGCACGCTCGTAGGCTTGATAGTCTTCGTAGCCTCCATCTTCCAATTCTGGCAAGGTTATGCCTAGTTTCTTGTTCAACCACTCACGATATTCTTTTACACCTAAAAACGGAATGCAAACGATGGTTTTGTCCTTATGCTTTCCCATTCCCTCCTGGATAAGCCACTTGGGGATAATGGCTGCATCGCCGCTACTTATAAATATCGCATCCCCATCCATACTTTCCAGTTCGTTATAACTATAGCGCAAGATGTCCTCAGAGTAGATGCCGCTATCGAAATAGCGTTTGGCCATCGACTTCATTCGAGGCTCATCGCCCTTCATCGCTAAATAGCACACCCATTGGTCGTAATCGAAGAACTGCATCTCTGTGGGCAATTTCGCCAGAGCAGCTTCAGCATATCGATCACCATCACTTTCTGTTGAATGGCCTGTAATATTAGCTCGATAGGCACAGAAATTATAGGTATAGGAATCGGGAATAGCTTGCTTCATCTCGTTCATCACTTGGCGAACGATGCTGTCGGAACTGGTGCCCCACCAACCCATGTAGTGGGCTGCATGATAATAATTCAGCCAAGCATTCTCGTCCTTTGGATTCTTCTGCGTCTGCGCTTTCCACGCTTCTTTTTGTTCTACATACCACACAAAATCTTTCTCTGCCACAATTGGGCTTTCCACTCTTACGGCTTTGGTCTGAGCGATAGCACTGAGGCTTAACATCACGAGCCAAACACCTATTATTACTCTTTTCATTTTTGTTTTGTTCTTTAAAAAATTAAACGATTTCAGAGCTCTTTCATGTCTGCATACACAGAAAGCCGGAAATCGTTCAAGTTAAAGAGAAAAAAGTGCACTTACTAATGCTTTTTCTTTGGTTTGGGGGCAGGCAACACTTTGCATGTCTCGTACACAAGTTGGGAGAGATAAGCACGATCGTCTACGTCGGCAATATAGAAATAGTCTTTTGCTCCTTCGTAAGGTGGACGCATTTCGACAACTCGCAACAGCGGACGGGCTGCATCAGTAGGCTTTAGGAAGAAGCGGTCGTCGCAAATCAGCCCGAATATCTTTCCGTCACAATAGATGCCATATTCGCCAAACATCTTCTTAAAGGTTATCTCCCCAGCTCCTGAGCACTGGTCGGCCACATATTGTACAAAATCCAAACGACTTGCCATAATTCATTCGCTTTGTTCTATATTAATAATATAATAAGGTGTAGCGATTGCTATTCCTTTCTGAGTGCAAAGATACGAAGATTTCACAAGATGTCCAAGAGTCTGTATGGAAAAATCTTTTCCTTTTGCACAAATGCCTTTCCTAGATAAAAAAGATGCAACCTCTAGGGATAAATGTTTTTTCCCTTAAGGGTAATCTATGTTGCACGACCTGCAACCTATGTTGCACGACCTGCAACCTACGTTGCACGACCTGCAACCTATGTTGCACGACCTGCAACCTACGTTGCACGACCTGCAACCTATGTTGCACGACCTGCAACAGAAATTCCCCCTAGGGGAAATAAAAATTATCCTTAGTGGCGTCAAACAATAGACTTAAGGCTATCAAAAATATCAGCAACTTCGCAGTTGCTGATATTTGCAATACAAACATTTTTAATACCTAATTATTGGAGTTATCTACATATAGACACTTGCCTCGTTCACTGAGAGGATGATGTCGTAAATCTTATCCCTGAGTTTATTGTAACTTGTGCGGCTTTTCAGTGTGTCCAGTTCGTTGATAATATCCTGCACAGCCAGACGACTGATGTGGTTGGCACGAATCTCATCGTCGAGATACTCTCCCAATCGAACCAACAGATTCTCCTGAGTCTTGGTATATGTCTCTTTGAGATAGTTTGAGCAAATCATCTTTACCTGCGCCACAACCTCTGGGGCATAAGTATTAGCAACCACCTTCTCATTTCCTTTGAGCAAACGTTCCATCGTAGGAGACAGACTATTCGATGTCATATTCAACCGTTTCTCCATCGCTTTCTGACGCATGGAATAGAGGACAGTTTCAGCAATCTTGGCACGCTCAATATACTTGGTTCGATTCACTTTGTGAACTTTATCAGCATATGGAGTACCATAAGACCTACGTGTATACTCCACCTCTTTTATTTCTTCTGGTGTCTCGCGCAAGTTCTCCACAAGGAAATCATTCATCACCAGCAGGAGTGAACGGTTGTAGTCGTTGTCCTCGCCTGTGAACTTCTCGAGGAAATAGTTCAGTGAGCGGGTGAAGTCCGACGTCGGAACACCCATCACATTTGAATTTGAACCCTCATTAAATGGTTCGAAGGTTGTCCTTACTGTTCTCCTACCAGGCTCGACAGTCTCCGTTACCTTCGGCTGACCAAACTTTAATGTGTTTATAAAGTCAGCCTCGTTATATACAGGGATGGTGTCAGGCACGAGGTCAACCTGAGCCTTACTACTCAAGCCCAAACTAAGGGCAAGAGCCACAAATAATAGTTTTTTGTTCATATTCATACCTATTTATAATTAATATTAGTATTCTTCTTCGCTCATTACCGCCAAATCGTTACGTATCTGTTCCATCTGCTGCATGTAGTGAGTTATCTGCTGTTCCAATCGCTCCTCAACAGTAAGAGGTTGGGAAGTCATTGTGTCAGTTGAAGCATAAAGTTGTTCCTCTTCACTTTCGACAGGAAGGGTGGCTTCCGCTATTTCCTCATGCTCTGTTATACTCTGCATAGAAGGGGTCTGCTTTGCCAACAATGGACGTGAAGGGCGTGGGTGATACTGTCGAACAGGATCTTGCGGCTTCAGCTGTGTAGGGCGTTCCTGCATGGGGATGATTATCGTATCAGTTTGGGTCTGCTGTGGTTGCTTAGGTTGTGCTGTATCAACCTGTGCAGTCAAAGGAGCATCAGAAGGCACCTTTCCCTCATGATTGTTAAGGAAGAACACGATTGCGATGCTTGCAGCAACAGCTGTTGTTGCAAACCAAACCCACAATGGAATCGCTCCGCTCTTCTTCTCCTTGACCTCAACTTCTCCTTTATCGAACATCGTAAACATTTCCTTGTAAGCACTCCATTCCTCATCCACCTCATGGATACGGAAATAGTCGGCAAGGCGTTTTTCCTCGTCAAGTGTCGATGTTCCTTCCAGGAAACGGTCGAGCAGTCGTTGTATGTCCTGTATGTCCTTATTCATAACTTCGTTTGTTTGATTCGTTCGAGTAATTGTCTTCGTGCTCGTGCCAGAAGCGTAGAGACTGACGACTTAGTGATGCCGAGCAGAGATGCTATCTCATCGAGTTCACGATGTTCCAGCTGTCGCATTCGCAGGATGATAGCATTAGTGGGCGGCAGACGGTCGATTTCGCGTTCGAGCCATTGTTCCAGTTCCTTGTACTCCAGTTCATCGTGCTGGTTCCTTTCCTCTAAGAACTCATAACTCTCATTGAGCGAGCGCTCCTGCTTGTGAGTTCGTAACAGGTCGATTGCGCGATTTCTCGTCAGAATACCGACTAAATGCTCAACTTTGTCATCAGGAGGTACTTTTTCGTGCATCGCCCAGAGCTTCAACATCACATCACCAGCCACATCCTCAGCATCAGCTTCCAATGCCACATAAATGCGAGCCACACGGAGTGCCTTGCTGTGCATTTGACCGGCAATATGTTCGAACTCTTTTTGCGTCATCTCACCTATATAACGAATAAGTACTGCGAATTTAAACAAAAAACTCATTTTTTTACAAAAAAAACATACACTTTACGCGCTAAACCCTAAACTTTTTGTAACTTTGCCTTGCTAATCAAAACAAAACAAGCGTATATGACAAATGAATCTACCCAAACAAAGCTGATGACTAACTGGCGTTGGTGGCTTTGTTCGTTGCTTTTTGTGGCAACCACCATTAACTATCTCGACCGTCAGGTCCTTAGTCTTACGTATGAAGAGTTTATCAAACCCGAATTTGGCTGGACAGATGCCGACTATGGTACGATTACTTCGTTCTTCAGCATCTTCTATGCCCTTTGCTGTCTGTTCGCAGGTAAGTTTATCGACTGGATGGGCACTAAGAAGGGCTATCTGTGGAGTATTGGCGTTTGGAGTGCAGGTGCCTGCCTTCATGCCCTCTGTGGCTACGGATCCTCGTTGCTGACAGGTTCGCCCGACCTTGCAGCTGCTACGAAGATTGGTTCGAATGCAGCTTTGGCATTCTCCACCACCTCCGTCTATCTGTTCCTCTTCTGTCGAGGCATCCTCGCACTTGGAGAATCAGGTAACTTCCCAGCAGCTATCAAGGTAACAGCCGAATACAACCCAAAGAAAGACCGTGCTTACTCAACCTCTCTGTTCAATGCTGGAGCCAGCGTAGGAGCACTTGCAGCTCCTCTCTGCATACCTCCATTGGCAAAGAGTCTAGGTTGGGAGTGGGCATTTGTTGTCATAGGTGCATTCGGATTCCTTTGGATGTTCTTCTGGCAATTCATGTATGACAAACCAGAAAAGAGCAAGCATGTGAACCAAGCCGAACTCGACTATATCCATCAAGACGATGAAGCAGAGGCTGCAGCAAAGGTAGTAGAGAAGGAGGAAAAAGCCATTCCGTTCTTCAAGTGCTTCACCTATCGTCAGACGTGGTCGTTCATCTGCGGAAAGTTGCTCACTGATGGTGTATGGTGGTTCTTCCTATTCTGGGCACCATCGTACTTCCAGAACCAATTTGGCATCAAGGCTTCCGAACCACTAGGTCAAGGACTGATATTCACGCTTTATGCTATCGTGACGGTTGTCAGCATCTTTGGCGGTTATCTGCCAAAACTCTTTGTAGAGAAACGCGGTATGCACCCCTACAGCGGACGTATGCTTGCGATGCTGATTTTCGCTTTCCTGCCACTTGTTGCCCTTGCAGCACAGCCTCTGGGCGTACAAAGTCCTTGGTGGCCAGCCATCCTTATTGGTATCGCAGCTGCAGGCCATCAGGCTTGGTCGGCTAACCTGTTCTCTACGATTGGCGATATGTTCCCAAAGAGCACGATTGCTACCATCACAGGAGTGGGAGCTACAGCCGGAGGATTTGGTTCGATGGTTATACAGAAAGTAGCAGGTAACATGTTCGATACGGCAGAAGCCGCAGGTTCAGCCTTCCAGTTCATGGGCTTCGAAGGTAAACCAGCAGGTTACTTCATCATGTTCTGCTTCTGTGGCATCGCTTACCTCATCTCTTGGGTAGCTATGAAGCTATTGGTTCCAAAATATAGTCCAATCAAGGTGTAACTGATACGCAGGAGGTGCAAAAATAATTGTCAAATGCCTGCTTTTGTACCGTTTTTCGCTTGAGATTTCTTAAATCGACGTAGTCAAAACGAAAAAAAAGCAGTTTTTTCAAAATAATTATCAATTATCAATTGTCAATTGTCAATTATTTTGTACCTTTGCACCCGCAAAACAAAAACGGGGCGAGATAGCTCAGCTGGTTAGAGCGTCGGATTCATAATCCGGAGGTCGTGGGATCGTGACCCACTCTCGCTACAAAAGGGATGTACCATTAGGTGCATCCTTTTTGTTTCTATTCGTACAATCCATAGATACATCTGTCCGCTCTAATGTTAACAAGATCGTTCCCGCTTAGATTTGTTTTTATTGGCTTGCATTTCGTAGTACGATTCGTGTTAGTTTACTGATGGTATGGGAAAAACGACCTGTTCGTTGACATTTTCATGGTTTTCTGATGATTTCGGCAGCAATATGATGTGTATTTGAAAAAGAATGCTTACATTTGCAGTTGAAATCGAACGAACACATAACAATTAAATAACAAACAACATGATGGATTGGTCAAATATAGGTTTTGGATACAACAAAACCGATTACAATGTCCGTTGCTATTACAGAGACGGCAAATGGGGTGAGATAGAAACTTGTAGTGAAGAGACGATCCCTCTCCACATGGCAGCAACATGTTTGCACTATGGTCAGGAGGCTTTTGAAGGCCTGAAGGCGTATCGTTGTCCAGATGGAAAGGTTCGTGTGTTCCGTATGGACGAGAACGCAGCTCGCCTCCAGTCAACATGCCGAGGCATTTTGATGCCTGAGGTGCCAACAGAGTTATTTGAGGAAATGGTAAGGAAAGTGGTGACGCTCAATCAACGCTTCATACCGCCTTATGAGAGTGGTGCTACACTCTACATCCGTCCACTGATGATTGGCATCAGCGCTCAGGTGGGTGTACATCCAGCATCAGAGTATCTGATTCTGATGTTTGTAACCCCAGTAGGTCCTTACTTCAAAGGCGGATTTGCTGCAAATCCTTACGTCATTATTCGCGAGTTTGACCGTTCTGCACCATTGGGTACAGGTATCTATAAGGTAGGAGGAAACTACGCAGCCAGCTTACGTGCCAACAAAATGGCACACGATTTGGGCTACAGTTGTGAGTTCTATCTCGATGCTAAGGAGAAGAAGTATATGGATGAATGTGGTGCTGCAAACTTCTTTGGAATAAAGAACAACACCTATGTCACTCCTAAGTCAACTAGTATTCTTCCGTCAATCACGAACAAGAGCTTGATGCAGTTGGCCGAGGATATGGGTATGAAAGTTGAACGCCGTCAGATTCCTGAGGAAGAACTTTCAACCTTCGAGGAAGCAGGAGCTTGTGGTACTGCTGCCGTTATTTCTCCAATCGCAAAGATTGATGATTTGGAAACTAAGCAAAGTTTTGTGTTCTCCGCCGACGGAAAACCGGGCCCTATTTGCACAAAACTGTATAATAAACTACGCGGTATCCAATATGGTACGGAACCTGATATTCATGGATGGACAACCATAATTATTGAATAAAAGAGAGGAAAAAGAACAGTTTTTTCGTTGTGTGCGAAAACAGATGTTGTAAAACATAAAAAAAGCTGTGCTCATATCGATAAAAAGCACTACCTTTGCACAATCCTAAAAACAATCTTTTTACCTTAAAAAAATTAATACTTATTGGGTGGGGAGAGCATTCGCGAGAACAACTCTCCCCATTTTCGTGTCCATATATTAGTAATTTATGGGACGAACAATGTTGCAAAATAAACGATGAGTACAGAATGTGCACTCATCGTTATAGTTAAACACGGTATTAGTATGCTCTTACCAAATAGTATTATCTTACTAATACTTTCTTGCCGTCCTTAATATAGATGCCAGATTGAGTTGGCTGTCCCTTCAATGTAACACCATTGATAGAGTGCCATTCACTTGAGCTCTCAGCCTTGTCGCTATTGACATTTTCGATTGCATTTGCCAAACCTTCGCTCTCAGGAGCTGTGACCTCAGGCACTTTTTCTGTTTCGTTTTCTATACGAACAAACTTCACATACATCATAGGATCGTTCAGCACTCTCATCATGCGATGATACTGACGTCCGTTCAATACTTCGAGGAAACGAGGACGGAAGTCCTTGTATAGCTCAAATTCTGCTTCACGATGTGCGTAGGCTTGAGCGCGACGAACTTTCATTTCAGCAATCTGCTCCTCTGATGGCTTCTCGTTCTTCCTTGGATGCTGGAATGATGGCTTTGCCATTGGGAACATTTGGTTTACAGTTGCTCTTTCAGAGATGAATTTAGTTAAAACTGGAGCAAAGGCTTCTGCCTTTGTCTCATCGAGTCTCAGCGTGCGTGCAAAGCGAGCAGCCACTTCGTCGTCAGTCAGTTTTACCATTTTCATTTTCATAGCAGGACGTGGTCCTGGGTGTGGACGGAATCCGCGAGGGCCTTGAGGACCGCGTGGAGGTTGAGCTACAGCGCCAACCACCATTACTAATGTCATGACAAAAAGTAGAATTCTTTTCATGGTCTTTTCCTTGAACTTTGGGGGTTAATAAATTGTTAATTCATTCAACGCTGCCAACAACGCTACACCTTATTAGATAGAGAAACAAAGGAAAAGTAAAATCGAAATCTGAAATTTAACCTTAATTAACGATTTTTCTCATCCTTTCTTGTATTGATCGCGTTATTGATAAAAAAGTGTACATCTCGCGACGTACACTCCTCCCCATTATCATTTTAATACGTCAAAGAGACGCGAAATGAGTATTAACTACTGAGGTATTATTTCGATATTCAAATCTCTATATACCGTATAGCTCCAATCCTTGGCCTTGTCATACTCTACGATATCCGCCTTAACAGGCTGAGACCCTTGCCCTCTAAGAAGATTTCTTGGGATGACATAATGATGTCCATTATTCGACAAAGGGATTTCCCGTCCTTGCCCGACTACTAGTTTTGCAGTAGTAGACTGATTATGCCTTGGCGGCAAACTGATATAGAGTGTGTCTAACAGATAAAGCGTCTTATCAAGCTGCCATTCCTCTGTAGGGCTTTGTTTGAAGCCTCTGGTCGAAAGATGTTTGTTCTTAATCAGGTAATCATACAACGTTGAGGCATTTTTCTTTTCTAGGGCTTTAGCCACAAAGACCATTACACGATTCGTTGTTAAATTGACAACCTTCATAGCCTGCTGTTCAGAATTCCACTTTACAGTTTCTTTTTCGTCAAACACACTTCCTACTGCTATTACCTTCCCACCTACCTTGATGTCCGTTGAGTTCACATACAGCACTTTATACTTATCAGCATAAGTACAACAAGCGGCCATCAATAGAAGTCCCAATATGATTTTTTTCTTTTTATTCATAGCTTTGTCCTCTCTGCTCCCTTAGCAGCATACATTATTATTGATAATTCACATTGACCGCCTTATGGGTGATCTCCACGACAAGTGGCACGATTGGCTTGCTCGTCTTAGCACTGAAACCGATATCGTTTTGAACATATCGCACATCTTCTTTCGAGGCCATAGCGTTGCCCAACACCTTTCTGAGCTTTTGGTAGAAAGTCCCATCAGCCGATTGTATTTGCTTCACGATGCTATTGATATTAAGTTCCTCTTGCGAATAGAGCACACAGAAATAGTCTGTACCAGGAGTGGTGTCCAATTCAAACTCATGCGTCTCGTCAGGAAGGGCGATATCATTTTCCGAGTAGTTCAGATACGCACTAACGTTATCCGCATAGGGGAATAGTTTTGTAACCTGATTCTTCAAATCCGAAGCGATTACATATACCCATGCAGGCTCGTGGTTGCTAATAACAAGCCGGAACCTCTTGCCCGACATGTAGTCCTCCGCCATTAGATAATAAGGAATTACACCATCATCATTATTGATGACCATAGGAGTCTCCCCTCCGTCCCGCTCAACTATCCACATATCACCCGACATAGAGTATTTCTTCTGAGGGGTAGGCGTTGGTGTCGGCTTGGGTTGTTCCTTCTTTTTCAGATATACATCATAGGCACATACTGTGTTCTTACAAAAGTCGTCATACTTGACCCAAATAAAACCGTTGTTTGCCCAATCTGTCCCCCAACTATTCAATATTTCAAATGCACCGCCATATTTGTCATCATCATAGCCAACCACACACATTGCATGATTACCACGTAATTCGTCCAACACTCCGTTCCACAAATCTTTTCCATTAAAAACGCTGAAAGAGCTATAAACTTTTTGGATTATCACAACAGGATGTTCTTCCGCTAATGCCTTTTTGACGGCAACGACTTGTCCGGTATTATCTCCAGCATAAGTATTGAACAATGTCGTATAATCATCAATCTTATAATCGATAGCCTCCGTATAAAGGTTATTTGGGATATAATCAGCACAACGGACATTAAATGAACGCAGTTTAGGCGCACCCTTCTTTTTCAACAATTCCAATGCTTCCGCTGGTGACGTTCCTTCTTGGCAGTCTGATTTGCTGCTCAACTGTTTATAGATAAAGATAGGAGCAAATGCCTCTTTCGTAATGAGTTCTTTATCTGTCCACCCGTTGCTGATGGCTTCACACATTGTTCTTGCTGCATAAGTGGTAGACCACGCAGTACATGTGCCATGTGGGCTCTGGTCTTTAGGTGTAGGACAATACTGCTTCAGCGAATACTTGCTTGGTAATACGGTATAAGCGCGAGTCATTAACTGTGGACGAAGTGGTACTTTGCCGTCTATCTCGGGTTTATACACACAGCCTAATGCCGGAGTCGGTCTTTGAGCATTGGCAGTCAGACATGCCAATACAAACAAAGAAATTATATATAACCTATATTTTCCCATCGTCATTATTGTTTATTGAAATAGAAATCGCCAGTAAATTCAAATGAAATCCAAGGAGCCTGTTCGTTGTTGGTTTTTTGTTTTACGTACTTACCAACATCCTGGAAGAAATGGAGGATGTCGATATTGGGCTTTTCCAGAGATTTAAGGAAAGCCTCCGTGTAAGGACTGTTACGTCCAGTGCCGTCATTTGCCGTCTTTCCCGGAGCCGTTGCATACGATATTATGGTTCCTTCAGGTGCACTCATAATGGACAAACCACGTGCTATGCCTGCACTTCTATGCCAACTTTTCGTAAATGGGTCATCACGGCAAGCATCCAAAACGACGATCTTCAACTTACATTGTGAATCATCCATGGCGTTTAGCACCTCCTGCATATCCACACATTTCCTCTGGACATTCTCGGCAGTAAGACCTGACACATCAATCGGTAAAATATAGTTTGCTCCCTTACTCTGAATGCCGTGACCAGAATAATAGAATAAAGCGACATCATAATTCTCAGCTTTCCGCTTAAAGTCAGACATGCCTTTGTCCAATTTATCTATCGTAGCATCAAGCAGCAGAATCACCTCAAAGCCCAGTTGCTTTAGTTTGGCAGAAATATCAGAGGCATCATTCACCGGATTTTTCAGTTTTGATGCTTGAGGATCTTTATAGTTAGAGTTTCCAATGATAAAAGCAATGCATTTGTCTTTTTTCTCAGCCACAGGTGCAGCATTGTTCGTCTGACAAGTAATGGTCCTTTCCGAGGTAGTAACACCGTTCTCATTGCGTACACTCACCACAATTCTGTTAACACCTTCATTCAAGGTTAGTTTTTGGTTCAACGTCCTATCATATCCGTCCGATTTCACGGTATTAATACCTCTCGACAGAGAACCGTTCACTGTAACGCTCACATCCTCAATTCTACTCTCCGAGTTGATGCCCACATTCAATTGGTATTCTTTCTTGTTGACTGTTGGAGTAAAACCTAACCAATCAAAGGTAACCAGACTCTGTTGTTTAGAGAATTCTTTCAACACAGCCTCTGCTTTAGGAAGGAATTCCATTGCATCTTCATCCTCTTGTTCAGCCGCTTTGCGAAGCCATGAGACAGCTTGGGCATAGTCCTGAGAGACACCTTCTCCATTATAATAAAGATAGCCTAAATTTCTTTGAGCGGGAGCATACCCCTGATCAGCAGCTTTACGAAATAATGAGGCCGTTTGAACATAATCCTGTTTAACACCTTCGCCTCCATAATAGCAAATACCTAAAGCATTTTGAGCTTCAGCAAGTCCTTGGTCGGCCGCTTTACGGAACCATGAAACGGCTTGTGTCGCATCTTTTGTGACACCGTCACCCTTAACATAACAATAGCCAATTACATATTGAGCACCGGCATTTCCCTGTTTTGCTGCTGTAATGTATTGTTGATATAAATACTCTTCCGACTCCTCCGATTCTTCCGGCTCTTCCGATAGCTGCTGTTCCTTCAGTGTTTTCTCTGCTTTTGGCAAAAACTCTTTCGCATTACTCTCCCCTTGTTCTGCAGCTTTACGGAACCAAGCGACTGCCTGCGCATAGTCTTTTGTAACGCCTTGTCCATTGTAATAGAAAATCGCCAAAGAAGTCTGGGCTAAAGCAAATCCTTGTTCTGCGGCTTTACGATGCCAAGCGACTGCTTGCGCATAATCCTGCTTCACCCCTTTACCGTTTTTATAGCAATTGCCTAAATTGTATTGAGCTTCAGCAATTCCCTGATCTGCTGCCTTGCGAAACCATGAAGCAGCCTGTGCGTAGTCCTGACCGACACCTTGTCCATTATAATAATAAGAACCAACCAATACTTGAGCATCAGCATCGCCCTTTTTGGCATATTCAAGCATGTCTTGGAATAACTTCTCAAGTTCCTTTTGCTTTACCTGTGCTTGAGCCGTCATACAGATCAAGTAAGTTAATAATAAAAATAATAATCCTTTCTTCATAGTTTATCGTTTTATATTAGTTCATACAAATAATATAGTACAAATCCTCATGGTACTAAGTAAGTCTCCTCTTCGATTGCAAATATACAACATTTCAGTTATATAAAAAACAAGAAATAGGGAATTTTGCATTTGAACATGCTATTTTTCCCAAAATTCCACCCGATTGATTTGGTGAACGGTTACTTCAACATGATTTTGATCAGTAAACTTTATAAAGAACCTATGTCGCGAATTGAGACATCACTCTTGACGAAGGTCTTCTATTATTTGTACAATAATGGCACATTTACAAACGATAACCCACCCTTATTGCCCAATAACGCAGGGTTATCCGACGATAAGGTCATTGCGAAGGTGTTTGATTTGATGTTGCAAAGTTACGTCAAATAATTATAAGTCTGTTTCACTAGTGTCACTTTCCGTTTAAACTATGTAACTTACTCCCCTATTGGTTACAATAGCTGTTTTAATTTCGATTGTTTTGGGTATTTGTCTGCTTCTTGCATAATGAAATAGGAGCCAATTGTGCGGAAATAATCCTGATTTTTGTCCATTTTATCGTTAATCTGATGAAAGAGACAAAAACCAGGAAGGAAGAGGAGCTGCAATAGTAGCTTAGAAACCTAGTTTATATATGAGTTATTGTTGTGCTTGATGATGTTCTTCAGACTTCTTTGTTCGCTTTTTGTCAAACCAATGTAGGAAGAAATTAAATGCTTCCAAACCGACTAATACAAGTAGGGTGCAGGCAGATGCGAGTATGTACATTCCTCCTCCACAGGCGAGACCGATACCTGCTGTCACCCAAAGACCTGCAGCAGTAGTCAATCCGCTCACTACATTCTCGCTCTTGCGAAAGATGATGGTGCCAGCTCCGATGAATCCGATGCCACTCACTACCTGAGCTGCGATACGCGAGATGTCCCAGCGATGTTCGCCCGATAGTACCACGTCTTCAAATCCGTAAGCAGAAACAATCATAAACATGGCTGCTCCTAATGCTACGAGGAAATGGGTTCGGAATCCTGCTTCTTTAGAGCGGTATTCGCGTTCCAAACCTATCAAGCCACCCAATACAGTGGCACTGAAAATGCGAAGTATAAAGTCTAATTCTTGGTTCATATTATTTTTCTCCATTCACTTTTTCGTCCAGCACAGGCCATCCGTCTTTGTCGAAGTGCATCTTCTTAATGACGAGCTTGGAGGCTCCATTGTTGGCGCGTGCATAGCCGTGAGCCATAAAGTACCATTGTCCGTCGAACTTATATGCAGAGGTATGGCCTATGCCGAAGTATTCATCGTCACGTTGAGCTATCACCTCTCCACCACCTGCAGCCATATCCTTGCCAGAACGGTCGAGATAGGGGCCTGTGATTTTCTTTGAGCGACCAACTGCCACCTTGTAGTTGCTGTTAGAGCCTTTGCAGCAATAGTCCCATGATACGAAGAGGTAGTAATATTTGCCCTCCTTAATGAGGAAAGGTGCCTCGATTGCATTTGCGCCAGCATCGGGAGCCTGATTGGCGCGCTCCATGTCTTCTTTCGACACGAGTTGCGACATCTGATTTCTCAGGTAGCGGCGAGCGATGGTTTTCGACTCACCCTTTGGTGTCTTGAAGTCCTTATCGAGTTGCACCAGTTGGATGCCGTCCCAGAACGACCCCCAGGTGAGCCATGGATGTCCCTTCTCGTCAACGATGAGGTTCGGGTCGATGGCATTCCAATTGGTCTGTCGTTGCACACTACGTACCACCAATCCCTTGTCCTCCCATTTATAGTCGGGCGATTCTGGGTTCAACGTCTTGTTTGTCATCAATCCGATAGCCGAGCCATTCTTCCCGAATGTCGAGCAACTATAATACAGATACCAAGTTCCATTGTGTTCGCTGATGTCTGGTGCCCATGTGTGACCCCTGTAGCCAGGCACGGCCTCTATCGCCCATTGTGGAATTTCAGGCATCACACCCCGACCTGGCTGCCATGTCTTCATATCAGTGGATGACATCGAGCCAACAGCCTGCCCAGTCATAAATATGTAATACTTTCCTTCGCAACGTGCCATTACTGGATCGTGAGCATCAGGATTTGTGGCATCGAAACCGAAACGAGGACGGCGCTGTTCATTCTGCGCCAAACAACTCATGCCCATCAGGCATGCTAAAAACACGAATATTACATACTTTCTCATGGTTAATTCTTCTTGTTAGTTATACATAGTTAAACGTTGATGTCGCAAAATTACAAAAAAAAGTTGAAACGAAAGATGTATATCGTCAATTTATTGTGCAACCCCCTAGAAAAAAATTAATTAACCCTTATTGTTTTATTTCTGACAGAAAAACAATTGACGAAACTGCCAATTTCAATAAAATACCTTATCTTTGCATGGTCGTAGTGTCACATATACCCTTATGCCAAGGCAATGATTAGTAACGATACTAAGCATCTTATCATCACAGGCAAGCGCTTGACTCTTTCCGACTTCGAAGTATTGTTAATTGGTATTACAATTAATTGGTATTAAAAAAAGGAATCCCCGTGCAGTCTTTTCCATAGTTGTAGGACTCTATAAATAGAAACGTTATGTTTACGATGGAGATAACAAGGTTGATAGAACGATGCAGGCAGGGGGATGCGGATGCCCTCGGAGAACTGTACAAGGCCTATGCCCAGCAAATGAGGGGTATATGCCGACGTTATATCAGCGATAAACAAATCGTAGACGATGTGCTGCACGATGCCTTCCTCATTATCTTCACTTCATTTGACAGGTTGCGTGACAATAGTAAAGCAGAAGCTTGGATGATGTCCATCACCAGAAATGTGGCATCTAAATGCAAAGATCATCTGGAGGCTTTGTCAACGGTTTCGCTCGAAGATATGAGCGAGGCGGAGTTGATTGCCACCGAGGACGAGGAAAGAGATGTGAGGGGTGTGCCGCTAAGCGAGGTGGTAAGGATGATTGACAAACTGCCTGAGGGCTACGGGCAGGTGTTCCGACTGTCGGTGTTCGAGGGTATGTCACACAAGGAGATTGCAGACTTGCTGGGCATCGAGCCACATTCGTCTTCTTCGCAACTGGCACGTGCGAAGAAGATGCTCCGAAAGATGATGCAGCAGTATTGGGCTGCCGCACTTCTGTTGCTGCTTGTTCCCATTTTATTTTATCTATTCAGGAAAGAGGATACTGCCGTCAAGGAGGATAATCCAGTTGTGGCGAAACAGCAAGATACAACGGAAGACTCGCAGAAAGATTCTCATAAGGAACAGCCACAAGAGCCTGTGATTGTTCATCCGCCTGTGTATCGTACCACTGTAATTGTCACAGACACCTTGCAATCGGTCATCGCCCAAGCTGTTGATTCCGTTATGCCTGACACCTTATTTAATATTATAGCCCAGGAGCAGATAATCCCTGACACCATTGCGGCGGACACAGCAAAGACTATACGTAAGGTGGAGATACCACATTACGACATTGCCGACCTATTCCCAAACAAACCTGTCATTGGCACCAGTCACCAGAATAGATGGTCGATAGACCTTGCATACGTAGGAGGCATGGGCGAACAGAATTACAACCGTCCATATAGTTTTACGGAAACACCGACATTAGCGATCATCAGTGGCGAGACGCCTTCGCCTGTCTCCTTCGAGAATTGGAGCGATTACGCGGCCTTCTTGGCAGAAAATCCAGACGACGGAAGGAGTCACACCCGAAGCGTCATTATGAACATTGCGCTGAATAATGCAGGAGATGCCCCAGGTACAGACAAGATTGTGCGCAAGAGCTACCACTACATGCCAATCAACTTCTCATTGACATTGAAGTATCGACTGAACAATCGCTTTGCGCTGGAGACAGGGCTGAGCTACAGTAGGTTGAAGTCCGAATTTGAAATGGGTTCAAAGGGTAATACTATTAATGAGCAGCAGACTATTCATTATATTGGCATTCCCGTGAAGGGTATCTACAATATATACAACATGAAGATGTGGAGTTTCTACGGAAATCTCGGTGTTACCACAGAGGTTCCTCTCTACTCGTCGTTCAACACAAGTTACTACTTGAATGGCATCTTGGGATCAACTGACAAGACCACCATTCGTGTTCCGTGGCAGTGGTCGGTTGGTACAGGTATTGGTTTGCAATACAATTTCACACCCAACATTGGATTGTTCGCAGAGCCAAGTCTGCAATACTATATTCCTACAGGGTCACAAATTGAAACATACCGCACAGAGCATCCGTTCTCCTTCTCTTTGCCTTTAGGCATCAGATTTACTTGGTAATCGGTGCAGTCTTTTCCTGTTTTTTTGGACTATATAAGTAGAACCACTTATTTAACAAACAGGAATTATGAACAAGAACATCAAGAAAAGTATCTGGATGATGGCGATAGCCATTGTCTGCATGACAGTGACTGCTTGCAGCAGTGATGACGAAGAAGTAAACCAAATGAAAACGGAAGACGGTTTGCAAGAAGATACACGGCTTTTTGCTCGTGGCTATTGCGCGCTTCCTACAGGAATGTCGAAAGGTGATGATTTCGAAGTATTCACTGAAGATGACATCGAATGGTTCGATGTGAATAAACGTGAACTGCGTTTCCACGAAATGGAAGAGCCTCTTAACAAGAAGCTGCGCCTGCATTCTGGCGTTGAAATCCGTCTTGG
>JAEEGL012183833.1_pt1 | contig 19855 bp, 17 predicted proteins | sample 9134231 | NCBI WGS metagenome assembly JAEEGL01 (sample SAMN16246548, study PRJNA631951) | gut metagenome | biome: gut microbiome; feature: rumen; material: fiber-attached | host: Bos | place: Iran: Karaj | collected 2018-10 | reverse complement strand
TTCGGTCGTGCTTCCCTTCTGTCTCGTTATCTTTCAGCATTGTGACATCGTCTCGGGCCAGACTTTGTCGCACTGAAAAAACGGCTATAGGGGCCCACCTACAATCCCAGTGCTTTGAGTTTACATCACAAAGCACTGGTTCTCGTGCTGCGGAAAATTACGTAACCGCCGTTTTGGAAAAAAGTCAGTAAAGACGGGACATTGGGGCAGATCGCCCCCGGAAAAACGTGAATCAAAACCTGTCAAAATCAGGGAAATTCGTGCATTTATGTAAACTCGATGAATCAAATCTTTCAAAAACCCCCTGTGGTACGTCACAGGAGAAAGCTTACCTTGTCAAGCTAATGTTTCGTAATGAAAAACCACAAAATGCAGTAGGGACAGGGGTTTTGGAACCCTACATCTTGTCAAAAATTACATCACAAAGCTTGGCAAAAAAGCTCAGAAAAATCCCCGCCGTTTCCGGCGGGGATGAACTTACGTATGGGATCACGGGCGGTACCCGTTCCTGTATTATTTGGTGAAAAGATTTTTGAACCAGCGGAGGGCTTCCACATAGGCTTCGTAGACCGGATCCATGTCGATGCCGCCCACGACCATCTGTCTGGACACTTCCTGCCAGGAAGCATTCTCATACTGCAGCAGGAAATCGTATACCGGGGAGAAAGGCCCGGTCTTTTCCAGCAGCGCCTGGCGGATCTCCTTGGAAACCTTCACCATATCCAGCGCCTGCTGCATGGGCTTTTCGATGATCACATCCAGCACCGAGAACAGGCCCATCAGGAAAAGCTCGGAAGACTGGCTGGCCAGCTTGAAGGAAGGTGCCAGGTTTTCCGCAAAACGAGCTCGTATCATGGACATGCGCATGATCTCGCTGGGACGGTCCACGCACAGTTCTTTGGTGGCTGCCGTGTTGATCCAGCGCTTCAGTTCTCTCTGCCCCAGCATCGCTGCCGCATGCTTTACCGAATTGATGCCGGAATTCACCGTCATGCGGTTTACCATCTCCAGCAGGGAAAGTACCAGTGCGGGGTCGCGCTCGATGACAGCCGCCGCATCCGTCAGATCAAAGTCCACGTCATTGACAACCTTGATCAGTTCCAGATAGTTGACCTTCAGAGGTGCGAGTTCCTCGCCCTTATTGACCGGCATACGGAAGAATTCGCCCTCGTACAGATCATATCCGCCGCCTTCCTTCAGGCGGTCGTAATCCTCCTGGGAATCCACATTGACGGCTACCAGGCGGATATTGGGATAAACCTTGGAGAAATAAACCTTTGCCTTGCCGATATCGATCTTTTTATGATTCAGCAGGATGTAATCCATCAGACGGAGCACTTCGCGGTACTCCTCAAAACGTCCCACCGGGAGCTTGCGGATCGCCAGGCGGTATTTCTGCGCCTTCAGCTCCTGCAGGCGTTTGATATAGCGCTCCTCGGGAGGCATCTCCTGATCCAGCAGGAGCACGATACGTTCATGAGGAGCCTTGCACTGCGCCGCGATATCCGCAAAGATCGAGATATTGTTCATCTCGATGAACACGTTCTTATCGCCGGCCACCGTTTCCAGACCCATGTTCTCGATGATGTCAAAACCCACCACCTCGGCCGCACCGTCATAACGTCCCACACCCAGCAGGCGGGGATTCAGAAGGAAGTTTTCCTTCTGCGCAAATACGGAATAGGCGCATACACTCATAGTGTGATCAAACAAGGGTATCAGCGTAGCTAACATGATGCTCCTCCTTTTTTTGCAAAAATACTGGCGCTACTATTATAGCACATCGGAAAATGATTTACTATATCTGATTTTTTATTTCCAGTAAGGTCCGTACTCCACCCCGTCGGCGGCTGCCGGCCGCTCTTCCAGCGGATAGATCCAGGCATCGCTGTAGTAGGCTTTGAGTTTTTCCGGCATATGTTCGGGCCCCCCGAAGCGGGAACCGTCCCAGCGGCGCCCCATGATGCCGAAGAGGATCTGCAGCACGCCGCCCATGCACACGGCCTGTTTCCCGGCCCTGCGGATCTCTGCTCCCAGCGGGAAGCCGTATGCGCCGCAGGCCAGCAGCGCGATATCGAAATCCATCGCGAGGATCTCGTTTTTCATGAACTCCAGCGCTTCAAACCAGTCGGAAAAACGCTCATCCTTCATATCGCCTATGGTCATCAGCGGTTTGTAGACACTCAGGGACGCAAATTCCGGAAGGATATCGCTGCCCGGGTAGATCTCTTCCCTGCGCTCATACTGCTTTTTCACCGATTCCGGAAAGGACGTCACCACGAGCACTTTCTTTCCGGCCAGCGCCTTCGTCCAATGCTCCTCCAGATTATACACATCATAGAGGTCCAGGTTCTTCGCGATCAGGCAGTGCTTCGGCGTATAGCGGTTGATAAAATAGGACTCCATCAGCTGCCGGTTGGCCGCGATCAGATCATACTGACGGTAATCCTCCCGCATCAGCTCCGTGAAGCGCACGGCCAGTTCCGGTTCATTTGGAAAGAAACCCGACCACTCATAGAGCTGGTTTATCACCGTTGCATATTTATCCTTACGTTCAAACTCCCCCGCGCGGATCACCGCTGCCTCGGAAAGTCCCATCCTGCCTGCGGCAAAAGGCTCCTTCCCTGCGATCATCCCTGCCAGCTCCAGTGCGGCCTTTTCATTATCCAGCACCGGTCTGCGGCAGTAACGGACAGCTTTCAGCGGCCGGATCTTCTGTTTCAGTATGTACCAGCCCGCATAATAAGCCCATTTAAGCCTTTTCTTCAAGCTTCCGCTCCTTCATGATACTCATATAAGCCGGGCGGATGATCTTGCCGTTGCCGACCATCTCCTCCAGCCTGTGGGCGCTCCAGCCCACGATGCGCGCGATGGCAAAGAGCGGGGTATAAAGCTCCACCGGAATGCCCAGCATGCTGTATACAAAACCGCTGTAAAAGTCCACATTGGGACTCACGCCCTTGTAGATCTTCCGCTCCGCGGCGATCACTTCCGGTGCGATCTTCTCGATATTGTTATAAAGAAGCAGTTCGTCGCAGCGCCCCTTCTCCTCGGCCAGCCTGGTCACAAAGCTCTTGAAGACCTGCTCTCTCGGATCCGAAATGGAATAGACCGCATGGCCCATACCGTAGATCAGGCCCTTGCCGTCAAAGGCTTTGCCGCGGATCATCTTGGTGAGGTATTTCCGTATCGCCTCTTCGTCCTCGTAATTGTGTACGTGCTCGCGGATATCCTCCATCATCTCCATGACCTTGATATTGGCGCCGCCGTGTTTCGGTCCCTTCAGGCTGCTCATGGCCGCCGCCATGGTCGCATAGGTATCCGAGCCGGAACTGGTCACGACTCTCGTGGTAAAGGTGGAATTGTTTCCGCCGCCGTGCTCCATATGCAGCATCAGCGCCACGTCCAGCACATCCGCTTCGGTATCGGTAAAACTCCCGTCCGGGCGGAGCAGGCGCAGGATGTTTTCCGCCGTGCTCTTCCTGGGAAGGGGGCGGTGGATATACATGCTCTGATTGTTCTCGTAATGATTGTAGGCATGGTAGCCGTAGGCTGCCAGCATGGGAAAGGTGGCGATGAGCATGATGCACTGGCGCAGATTGTCGGCCAGATCCGTCGAAAGCGCGCGGGGATCATAGCTGGCCAGGGTCAGGATGCTCCTGGTCATGCTGCTCATGATATCGCTGCCGGGAGCCTTCATGATCACATCCCTGGTGAAATTGGTGGGCAGTGAACGGCTCTTGGCCAGATGCCGCAGAAAATCCGTCGTCTGCTCCTCATCCGGGAGCTCGCCGAAAAGCAGCAGATACGCCGTTTTTTCAAAGCCGAAACGCTTGCCGGACATAAGCCTCACCAGATCGCGCACATTATAGCCGCGGTACCAGAGCTCACCGTCACAGGGTTCCCGCTTTCCGTCCTTTTCCTTAAAGGAAACGATCTTTGAGATATTCGTCAGTCCGGTCAGCACACCCTTTCCGTTCAGATCGCGCAGACCGCGGTATACACCGTTTTCCGCAAACAGCTTGTCCGAGATCGTATCATGCGATATGCAGGCAGGAACCTGCTTTTCCGCATATTCCATGATGGTCTTGTGATAAGTCATTCGCACCTCCCGCTTTATTATTCTCATCCCGCGCGGCCTGCGGAGCTCTCCGCCCCGCTGCAGGATGATGTTCACACAATCCGTTTGATTATATCATGACGCGGCCGATTTTTCCAGTAGCAATCGCGCTCACCGTGAGTGTAAAAGCCTTCCTCCCCTGACGGTTGCTAATTCCCTGCCCGGGATATATAATGTGGTGCATGAAAGAGAAGACTTTGAAGGGGAAAGAGCTTCCCATACTGATCCTGATCCTTTCCGCAGGCCTCGTGCTGCGCATCTGCCTGCGGCTTTTTACTTTTCCGTATCCGGAGGTCATGAAGGACTGGGCCGCCCTGCTCTTTGAGGACGGCTTTTCCTCTTTCTATTCCCATGAAAGCGTGCAATGGCCTTATCCGCCGCTCTATCTCTATGTTCTGTGGCTGATGCAGGTTTTTGTCCGGCTTTTCGGCGCCGCAAAGGATACAGGCTTCCACGAGCTGATCATACAGCTCCCGCCCATACTCTGCGATATCGCCGCCGCCGCATTCCTCTGGAAGGAAGCCTCGCGGCGCATTTCCCCGCGCAGCGGTCTCCTTGCCGCCGCGCTCTGGTGCTTCAACCCCGCCGTCATCCACAATTCCTCGGTATGGGGGCAGACCGACGCCTGCTTCTGTCTCTTTATCGCCTTCATGTGCGTGGCTTTTTCGGAAAAGAAGCTCTTCAAAGGCTTCCTGTATTTCGGGATCAGCCTCATGCTCAAGCAGCAGAGCCTGAGCTTTGCGCCGCTGGTGCTCGTCGCCCTTGCGGAGAGATACCGTGATGAACGCTCCCTGCGGGCTCTCGTAAAGCCCGTACTTCAGGGCCTCGCTGTCATCGCGGGCATGATCCTCATCAGCCTGCCCTTCGGCCTGGGCGGCATGCTCTCCCAATACCTTTCCGTACAGAGCGGCATGTCGGGGGCAAGTATCGACGCCTTCAATTTCTGGACCCTCATCGGACGCAACTGGGCGCCCATGGACAGCACGTTCCTGCACATTTCCATCCGTACGTGGGGCAACGCCGCCCTCGCCGCCGTTACGCTGCTGAGCTTTCTCCTGGCATACCTTCAGTCAAAAAAGGGCCGTGCGGATTACCCGCTGCTGGCCGCTTTTCTGATACTGAACGTCTTCTGTTTCGGCACCTGCATGCATGAACGCTATATGTTCGCAGGACCGCTGTTCCTTTTACTGGCATGGAGCTTTAGGCCGAAAAAGGGCACGCTGCTCTTCTTCCTTGCCTTCAGCCTGCTGCAGTTTGCCAATACCTTTGTGATCTATGAATATAATCTGGGATTCTTCGGCGAAAACTTCCCGAAGGAAAGCGTACAGCTCGTCCTCTCCCTCTGTGTCACGGCAGCTACGCTTTTGCTGGATCTGTTTTTACTGCTTCCTTATCTTCGGGGCCGGAACAGAAAAGACGGCTGATCGCCAACAGCATGAGGATGCCGAACGGGTAGGCCGGATGCCCGGACCATTCCGTCAGCATGCCGATCATCACTACGCCGATGGCGAGAAACGAAAAGACCAGGGACGCATCCGCGTCCTTTTCCTTTGCAAAACGGATCGCCGCATACAGCCAGAGCAGAAAGATCCCCAGGCCGAAATAGAGTCCGGCGGGAATTCCGTACTGGAACATGTTCTGGAAATAAGTGTTGTGGGCGTGATAGATCACGTGCCCGTCCTCTTCGGTGATATCACCGGGATAATGCCCGTCGATGGTCATGTGGCTCAGGAAGAGCTTCCACACATAGATACGGCCGTTAGACACATCCCTTTCGGAATTGATGCTCACCACGCCTTCCTCTTCCGCCAGTTCCTCCTGCCCGTCCTCGATATGCAGGTCGATCCCCCATTTGCCGAAGCTTAAGGTCAGATAACGCGCAAGACTCGTATACTTGGGCGAATCCGCGGGGTCACCGGGATGCACGCGGGTCTCGTTGAATTCTTCTCCGTAGAAAAAGCGCGGGGAACTGAATACCGCCGGCACATGACGCAGGATGAGATAGCCGGGATAGAGACTGAGTATCGTAAGTCCGATGGGCAGGAAAAAACGGCCCAGCGTACGTTTTTTCTTATCGCTCTTCTTCAGCAGCAGGATCAGATAGATAAAGAAGGCAAAGATCATGCCGAAGAGATAGGTGCGGGTATAATTGTAGAATATCAGTATCCCGTTCCACACGAGCAGCGCATGCAGGAAGACCAGCGCAAATGTGCGCAGACGGCTCTTCGCCATGGTCCAGACCACATGGAGCCTTGCGATGACCGTCACGAGCATCGCCGCCAGATACATGCCGGCCATATTCTCGTTGGAGAAATAAAAGAGATAACGCTCGGTATCGTAGGGACGGTGCATCATGGCCCGCACGCTCACCATCATAAAGCAGAGGAGCACGCCGTCACTGAAAGCCGCAAAGAGCAGCCGCTGCCGCTCCGGCTTCCTGCTGATGATAAAGAAAGCGGAAAAGCCGATGGTAAACACGATCAGATAGGCATAACCCGGGTTCATCACCGTATAGAGCACCACATAGCCGCACCAGCCCAGCAGCAGGAGCTTCTTCATGCGCGGGACCTTCCGGAGATAAAGCAGGAATTCCCGCGGCAGGTCCAGACGTATGATATGCTTCAGCAGCGCGATGATCATAAGTCCCCAGCCCAGTGCCACCAGCTTTCCCAGACGGATTAGATCCACAAACTTATAATCACAGTTATCCGGGATGATATGGTACTCATAGCCGTAATGGGTCGCCACATAACATAAGGGAATGAACAGAAGGGAACCGATGGTAAGCACATCCTTCTTCGGAAGATTGATCAGCACCAGTATGGAAAAACAGATGCAGAAAATGCGGAAGGGATGATCCTGCTCATAGGAGTGTCCGGCGTTGCAGAACTTGATCCCCATATAGCTCATGACAAAAAAGAGCAGCATGGAGACCAGCCGTATCCAGTTTTCCTTTTTCTTCACAAATTCCTTGATATTCATCAATCCTTACCTTCTGCCGGAATCTTCGTATCCCTTTAATGCTTTCCGGCCTGCGGATCCGCAACGATCTTTCCGCCCTCCACCCGGTAGACCATATCGCATTTTTCAATGGTCTGCAGGCGGTGGGCGATGATGATCAGGGTCTTTTCACCATGGAAACGGTTGATGGAATCCATGATGGCACTTTCGGTATCGTTATCCAGTGCGCTGGTAGCTTCATCGAGGATCAGCACCTCGGGATCCTCATACAGAGCCCTGGCGATCCCGATCCTCTGACGCTGTCCGCCGGAAAGACGCACGCCGCGCTCGCCGATGCCCGTATCCAGGCCATCCGGCAGGCCGCGCACGAATTCATCCAGCTGCGCATCCTTCAGCACCTGCCAGATGCGTTCCTCGCTCATCTTTTCCTCCGGCACGCCGAAGGCCACGTTCCTGCGTATCGTATCGTCCAGCATAAAGATGCTCTGGGGGATATATCCCACGTTTTTCAGCCAGCCGCGGTAATTCTCCTTTGCCATCACATCTTTCCCGTCCACGGTGATGCTGCCGTTCTGCAGCTTCAGCATTCCCAGCAGTATATCCACAACCGTGGACTTGCCGGCTCCGGAGCTTCCCACGATGCCCACGCTCTTTCCGACGGGGACCGTCAGTTCCGCATGGTCAAAGATCTCCACCTCCGTGTTCGGGTAATGGTAACAGATATCCTTCAGTTCGATCTTATCCTTAATGGGCAGCTTTTCCGCCTCGACGGAAAACTCCGTCATATCCGTGCGCTCCCCGCTGATCTCATCCTGCAGATTGTCCGAGACCCCTTTCAGGAAGGGCTCGAAATAGGTGATGCTGTTCAACTGGTTGTTGATGCGGTTCGCACAGGGCATGAGACGCATCACGGCTATGCCGAAAGCGGCTATGATCCCCATCATCTGTGATGTATCCCGGCCGCTGCGCATAAGGAAGATCATATAGATCACCATGACCGCAACGCACACCGTCTCAATGAGCAGTCGCGGGACATTGCTGTAGAGCGTGTATTTCTGCACTGCATTCACGTAGCCGTCGCCGCAGCGTATGTACTCATCCACGAAATACTGCTCGCGTCCGCCGGTCTTGATCTCCTTGATCCCGGCCACCGACTGGCTGATCCATTTAAACAGTCCCGAATAATACTCCTGATTGTCTTCGCCCGCTTTTTTGAGCATGGGCTTCAGCCGCAGCTTGACGATAAAGAGCGTAAGCATCAGAGTCAGCGCCACCACCAGGGTCATCAGCGGTTCCTGGAAAAAGAGCACCGACGCAAGACAGACAAAAACGATCCCTTCCGAGACCAGCTGCAGGATCGCCAGCAGCAGCGCGTACATATTGTTCACATCCGAAGTGATGCTGCGCTGGATCACCGCGGTATCGGCATTCAGATAATACTCATAATCCCGGCGCATATAGTTTTTCATCATACGTTCCGAGGTACGGAACTGGTTCGTGTACACAAAGCGGTAGAGCATCTTCTGCTGTACAAAGAGAAAAAGGTTCTTCAGCACAAAGAGCAGGATCAGCGAGAGCATGGCCACGGTCGCGAACGTCTCCTGCGAATGAAAGCCCAGTGCATTATAGACCGGCGCCACAAAACGGTTCGTCATCACCGCCTCCGCATCCATGAGCAGCCCGACCACGGTAGGGACGATCGCCACACTGGCCGTTTCCAGAACGGCGCCGATGAGCATCATCACAAGCAGCACGATACAGAAGCGCTTCTGCTTCTTATCCAGTAAAAGATTCAGTTTTTTCAGTGTTTTTATCATCGCTTCAAGATTCTAGCATCGTGCCGGAAAGCTGTCAAACTTCCCCGCCCGCGTTCAGCCTTTCTCCACGCCTCTCAGCTTCATGCTCACCCTGTGGGCTTTCCGCACTTTGACCGGCGCCGCTGCCAGAAGAAGCAGGTAATGCTTCTGCTTCCGGCTCAGGTAACGGTTTTTTTTGATCTCCTTCTTCTCGCTCTGAACGAATCGCAGGATGCGCATGAAAAAGATATTGTCCCGCGTCATCTTTTCCACGGGGATATGGAGCAGGAAATCCAGCGCCTGCACAAGGCGGAAGCGTTTCCCCTCTTCAAGGTATTCCGGATAATCGTCCCGGGCGATACGGCAGGCCGTAAAGGCGTTGTACATCATATCCTCATATAACTGCTGCCGGTAAGTCCCCCTTGTGGCACTCTCGGCACTGATCCGGATATTGTAGCCGACCACGCCCAGAGTGGGCAGGCCCGCGGAAAGTCCGGGCAGCATGCGCAGCAGCAGTTCGAAATCCTCATTTTTATGCCCTTCCGTGAAACGGTAAGCCTTTATGAATTCGCTGCGGAAGAGCTTGGTGCAGAAACTGGAATCCCCTTCATGCAGGATCAGCTGGCGGAAAAAGCTTTCGGCCGTGAGCACCTCCACCGCACCGTCCACCCTGAGTGGCGGCCGGATCAGCTCGCCGTCCTCGCTGAAATTTCGGCTCATGAGCTGCGCGCAGGAGTAGGCACGGTTTTCGGAGAGATAGGCGCAAAGGGAGGAATACATATCCGGCTCGATCCAGTCATCGGCGTCCACAAAGCCGATGTATTCGCCCACCGCTTCCGCGATCCCGAGATTCCGCGCTGAAGAAGCCCCGCCGTTTTCCTTCTCGATTACGCGTACACGTTTATCCTGGGCGGCATACTCCCTGCAGATCAGAAGGCTTTCATCCGTAGAGCCGTCATCCACCAGGATCAGCTCCAGACGGCCGTGCTGCTGGGCCAGTACGCTGTCCAGACAGCGCCTCAGATATTTCTCTTTGTTGTAGACCGGGATGATCACGCTGATCATCCCTTCCCTCATCTCTCCCATATTCGCTCTCACCAGCGTTTGCAGAATCTCATACCTCTGCCGGGTCCGATCTCCGGATCCCTGCACATGGGCTGCAGGGCGCCGCTTTCCTTCTCACTTTCGGCATAAAGCGGGGGTTCCCCCGCCAGCAGCCCCTTTGCCACCCGCAAAAACTGCGCCGCCGCATTTTCCGCATTCCAGTAGCGCAGCGTTGTCTCGAGCGCCCGTCTTCCCTGTTCCCGGCAGTCCTCACGCTTCAGCGCCATATACAGCACCATCCTGCAAAAGCCCTGCAGCGTACTGTCCGCAGCCATACCGTTCCAGCCGTGCTGCAGCATATAAGGCACCGCCCCGATTTCCGAACGGGCGATCACCAGACAGCCGCTGTTCATAGCCTCATTGAGCACCGCGCCCCAGCCTTCCTTCTGATCGCTCGTAAAAAGGAAGATGTCCGCTCTCTCCATCTCGGCGCGTATTCCCTCCGGCGAAAGAAAACCGGTAAAACGCACATGGTTTTCCAGGCCTTTTTCCTTTACCTCCGCCCGCAGCTGCGCTTCCATATCGCCGCCGCCGGCCATGGTGAGCGTAAAGCCGCCCTGTTCCTTAAGCTGTTCCGTCAGCCCCTCTTTCATCTGCGGAAAGCCGTGCAAAAGCACATCCGCTGCGGCGACCGCATATTCCGGATGCTTCCAGTCGATCATGCGTCCCGCCCAGAGTATGCGTACCGCCTCACCCTCCCGGCTCTTTTTCGCAAAGAGTTCTTCGGGGTCGTGGCGTTTCACCTCCGGGAAATAACCCCAGACAAATTTCTTTTTCGGATAGGCGCGGATCAGCCGGAAATCCGAACCCACATAAGCTCCCGCGCAGAGCAGATATACCGGCGATCTGCGGTAGCGCGTATGGTCATGATGCTTTTTTTTCAGTCCACGCGGGGAGATGAATTTCCACTGTCCCTCTTTATAGATGCGCTCACTGTAGCGGAATGTGAGTTTTCCGGCCTGCAGGCGCGGCTCGATCACATCCTCCATCTCCACACCGCCCCAGATCACGATCTCGCTTTCAAAGATCTGCCGCTTCGCTTCCTCCTCATCCTCCGAAAAGAGCTTCACATACGGATAAGCCGAGATGTCCAGTCCCCAGCCCATGCGCAAACGTTCCTCTTCCATGGGCTCGGTCTGATAGAAGGTAAAATCCACGCCCTCCGTATGCGTAAAGGCTTCGCATAAGGGACGCTGGTGATGATTGAAATAATTGGAAACGAATACCAGTCTCATTTCTTTCCGTTACAATAGGCATAGCCTGCTGCCGGCGCGATCTTCGGTGCCGCGGACATGGGGCCGCTCTCCCAGCTCTTTTCCTCTCCGCCCAGGACGGATCCGCAGAATTCCAGCAGCCTTTCCGCCGCCGTCTGCGCATTCCATTCGGCCGCGATGGTATCGTATGCCGCTTTTCCCAGCTCCGTGCGCAGTCCGCGGTTTTCGCACAGTATCTTCAATATCCCCGCCAGCATCTGTGCATTTTCACTTGAACGCTTTCCGAAGGGATAGACACAGCCGTTCTCCGTATCCCTGATAAGATAGGGAACGCTGCCCGCCGCATGGGATGCCGCCACGGCGCAGCCCGCGTTCATGGCTTCGTTCACCACGGCGCCCCAGCCCTCTTCATAATCGCTGGTCATCAGATAGATATCGCTTTCCAGCATGCGCCGCCGCACTTCCGCCGGTGCCGCAAAGTTTTCAAGGCCGGTCTCTTTTTCCAGACCGTATTTTTTCCGCAGTGCTTCCAGTACGCTGCGGCATTCGCCTTCACCGATCAGGTCCAGGTGAAAAGGGATCCCCTCTTCCTTCAGAAGATATGCCGCCTGCAGGGCGGTCTCCGCATGCTTCCATGGGATCTCCCTTCCGGTCCAGAGTATCCTCGTCTTCTCCCGTTCCGGTCTTATCAGCTCTTCTTCGCCGTATGCGATGAACTCGGGGAAATAGCCCCATCTGCGCATCTTTCCCGGATAGGAAAAAAAGAGGGAAAAATCCGCGGGCACATAGGCACCCGCGCAGAGCAGATATACCGGCAGCTTCCGGTATTTCGTGTGCTCCTTCAGTTTTTTCAGATAGCCCCGCGGGGCAAAGGCATGCTGTCTTCCTTTTTTATACAGACGTTCATGGTAGCGAAAGGTCAGCTTTCCCGCATCCATGCGCTCCAGTATGTAATACACGCTGGCCCCCCCGCAGATCACCGCATCGCTCTCCATGACCAGCTGCTGCATCGGTCCTTCGTACTCATCGGTACGCAGTACAAAATCGTAGGCGGACGGATCCAGTCCCCAGCCCATATGCAGGCGCTCGTCCTCCATCACATTGGTCTCCACCAGCCGGAAACCGTCGCCCAGGCGTTTCACCATCTCCATACAGAAGGGCAGCTGGTGATGGGTCATATAATTGGTCACAAAGGTCAGCTTCATGAGTTTTCTTTGATCACCGTTTCGTAGATCCAGCGCAGCATACGGTAATTGGCCTCGCGGTCAAAGGTGAGCACGGCACGCTTCCGCGCCGCAGCCGCATAGGCATAGGTCTTCTCCTTATCCTCAAACAGATCCGTAAGGGCTGCCGCCAGTTCTTCGGCTTTTCCCGCTTCCACAAAGCGCAGTTCTTCATCCTCCTTTGCCATGGAAGGGATCCCTCCCACCCGGGATGCGATAGCGGGCAGTCCCAGCAGCATCGCTTCTCCCAGGGAATTCGGGGAATTCTCCACAAAGGAAGGCAGCACAAAGGCCTCGGAGGAAAGGTAGAGTGCCTTCATCTCTTCATCTTTTTTCTGTCCGATAAAATGTACAGCATCCTGAAGATGCAGGGCCGCGATACGCTTGCGAAGATATTTCCCGTAGCCGCAGCGTTTTACCGCGTTCATCAGCCCTCCGCCCCGCAGGATATTATCGCCGGCCACTGTAAGCGTTGCATCGGGGTAACGGTCCTTAAGCAGCGCCAGTGCTTCGATCATCACATGCACGCCCTTTAAGGGGATATTGCCCTGGGGCACCACGATGCTGTGGGGCACACAGCCTTCCGGCGTCCAGTCCCCTTCGTAAAAACAGGGCCGCAGGGTCTCGTTCAGTGAATAGTAATTCCCGTCCGGATGCAGCGCCTGATAGAATTCCTTATCAAAAGCAGTCCTCCCGCAGACCCGTTCCGCCAGTACCAGCGCATCCGCTTCGTTCAGCGCGCGCAGACGGTATTTTTCCTTCTGTCTCGCAAGACTGTCGCGGCGCAGGATATCCCGGAAGCTGGCCCGCTGTGTCACCGATTCCGGCAGGCCGCCGAAATAGACTTCCTCACATTTCTGCATGACGCCCTGGATGTGCACCACAACGCGGCTTTTCCATTCCGACACACGCAGGAGCGCCAGTGTATGGGGATATTCCGTTCCGAAGACATGGATCACATCCGGGCGGAACTCGTCACAGATCAGTCCCAATGCGCCTACCAGCGCGGGATCGTAATTCTCGGGATGGGCGCTGTCCTCATAGAAACCGAAGAATTCCACGCCCCTGGCCATGCCGTGCATGGGCGTTTCCCGCGGCACGGGAAAGGCGAGCGCGGGCTGTATATCGTCCTCGCGGGCATGTTTTAAGAGCGTCTCCATGGTGCCGGTCACCCAGCCCTCTTTGTTGGAGCTCTCTTTCTTTATGGAGTCCGCCACCAGTGCGGGCATCTGATTACAGAGCCATAATACCCTCATGCTTTGCTTTTTCCCCGTAATAACTCTTCTTCCGCTTTCCGTATTCCTCTGTCCGTACGGAATTTTCTTCAGGAATTCTTATGCTGCCGGAAAGCGCTTCCGGAGCGGCTTTTCCGTTTTCCTTCAGGCAGAAAAGAAAGCTGTAACCTGTTTTGCGGCTCATCGCAGAGCATACAGCTTTTTCTTCAGGCCATGGTAGGCCGCCGAAAACTTCGGATCCTCCGCCAGCTTTTCCCGGAGGGGCTGCAGTGTGAGCAGCATGATCAGACTGTAGAGAACCGCCTTCCGTCCCAGATAATGCCGGGTGATCAGCGCGTGTTCCTTTCTCGCCGCGGCGCGGTGCTCCTCCGTCTCGGAAAAGCCGCCGCCCTGATAGGAACAGACCGTAAAGGGAAGCTTTTCGCACTTCGCCCCTTCACGGTAAATGCAGTATAAAAAGTGCTCATAATCGGCCCGCACGGGAAAACGGAGCCGGTACCCCCGCAGCCCGAACAGATGCCTTGCGTAAAAACAGACCTGGTGGCAGGGGACATTGCGGTAACAGACAAAATCCGTGATCGCCGCAGGCGCGGTATCGGTGCTGTCCAGCGCCCTGCGGTACAGATCGCCGTATACGATATCCGCCGCTTTTCTTTCGAGCGCGGCTGCCGTCCGTGCCAGTACCGAGCTGTCATAAAGATAATCCCCGCAGTTCAGGAAAAGGAAATAATCCCCCCGCGCCCTGCGCACCGCCTGATTCATCGCATCGTAGATGGAACGGTCCTTACGGACGACCAGCCGCAGACGTTCATCCTTCGGAAGCTGCTCCACGGATCCGTCGGAAGAACCCCCGTCCTTCACCAGGATCTCATAATCCTTATAGCTCTGGCAAAGAACACTCTCCACGGTCTTTCGCAGTTCTTCGCCGGCATTTAAACTTACCACGATCACGGAAAATCGCATGGCTTACCCTCACTCTTAATGCTTATAGCGTTCACGGCTCCCCGGTCCGGACCGCAGATGCCGCCTTCCCATTCCTCCGCAACAGAGGAGATCCCGCTGTCGGAAGCTGTCAGAATACCGGCGTCATGCCATCCGGCACCGTCAGCCAGGTCCGGTAGGGCAGGATCGAGATCAGATCATCCGAAGCCCTGTACAGAAATACGATAAAATACAGGATCCCGGCCGCCAGCACCGCCCCGTACAGCATCATCCTCTTTTTCCCTTTCAGGCAGTATACCAGCTGCGGGATCAGCAGAAGCTGGCTCACATTCAGATAATAACCCAGCCGCGAGACAAAGGGCACGTAGTAAAAACAGGAATACATCACCAGCGCCAGCAGATTCATCCGGAAATACAGAAACGTTCCCTTTTTCTCTTTCAGTTCCTTTCCCGCAAACTGCCACATCACCGCAAAAAGCCCCACCACCAGAAGACAGCGTGCGATATTGATCAGGCTGATTCCGCCGCCCGCCAGGTATTCCTCCTCGTTCACATAGGAGGGATAGAGCCACACGAAAAGCTTCATGTACTGCGCTCTCAATACGATACCGCTGATGCCGCCCGCCGCGAGGACCACGCAGTGCCAGATACGCCAGCGCATGGCTGCCAGCGGATAGAGCAGGAGCACGGCCAGCGCCGTCTTGTGGAACAGGGACGCGATCAGCACCGTAAGCACAAATTTTCCCCATTCCCGGTCGCGTACGAAACGCAGGCTGTAAAAGACCAGCGCGAGCACGAAGTAGTAACGCACGGTATTGTAGCTCTGGAAATACAGGGACAGGGCCATGAACAGGAAAAAGGACAGGGTGACATCACAGCTCTGTTCATAGATCCCCCGCAGGAAAAAGAAGACCGTGAGCGCGGAAAAGATCGCAAAGATCACCAGGAAATATTCCCCGCCCAGGGCGCGGTAAACCGCCTTCACCAGCAGATTGAAGCCGGGTTCCGTCACCACATAATGGTCCAGTTTGGAATCATGAAAATGCTCGATATAGGTATAATAATCGTTCCCGGTATAAACGCGCAGCGCCGCGGGAAGAAAAAGAAGCCAGAAAAGCACGCTCAGATACAGACGGTTCTGCGCGGCCATGCGGCTGCCCGGAAGCGTCGTATCACGCGGGCGGACCCTTAAGGCCAGCACGGTACCGGTCACCAGCAGCAGCGTGTACAGCATCATCCCCTGCATAGTTTCCTGCCTTTCGCGATCCCCTTGCGCATCAGCGCGATCGCCTTAACCGGAGGGACTTCGCCACACATGATCTTTTTCTTTGTCAAAACAAAACGCAGGGCCCAGAGCTCTGCCAGCCGCCCGTAGAGAAAGGTGTACAGCACGCCCCGGTCATAGAAAAACTTTTTATCGTAGCCGTGAAACCAGGTACTCTTCCGCGCTTCTTCGCGGCCGATGGTCACGGGCAGCGCGCGGATCTTCAGACCCTTCCGGAGACAGTCCGTAAAAAAGAGGCTGTCTTCCCCGTTGCTGTAGGGCGCTCCGCCGCCGAAAAGCAGTGAAAAACGAACGCCTGCGCTGCGCAGCGACGAAAGCCTTGCCGCTGCACAGAAGGTAGGATAGCGTCCGCAGTTGAAGCGGTGTACCGCCTTCTCCTTTTCATTCCAGTAGGTGCGTCTTTCCTCGTTCACACGCACATTAAACAGAAGGATATCCGCATGGGGCCTTCTCCGGAAAGCCTGCACGATCCTTGCCGCGTAACCGCGGTCATAAACGATATCCTCATCGGCGAAAAGGACCAGGTCTCCCCAGGCTTCGTCCAGAGCCAGGTTCCTGCTCCGTCCCACGCCGCGTTCTTTGCGCATCAGTATCTTCAGCTGCCTGCCCTGCCATAGGACCGACTGTCTCTCATCATGGTCCGTCTGGTTGACGATCACGGCATCGCATTCCAGTCCCATGCGGCCGGGAAGGGCATCCGTATCCTGTTCAAGCGCCGAAACGAGTACGCAGAGTCTCACCCTTTCTTCTCCTTTCGTCTGCCGAAGAAATAATAAGCCTGATGTAATGCGGCTCTGGCGTCACAGAGTATCGCCGCTTCCTTCCTGCCCTGCAGCTGACGGTGCAGCTCGGATGCGCTGATGCTCCCGGCTTCCACGCAGAGCAGCGTCTTTGCTTCGGGATCGCCGGTATTGAGCTTGATCCCTCCCGGCAGAAGGCCGCGCACATAGGCCGCGCTCTTCTCCGAGATTGCGGTCCCTGCCGGATCGACGATGCGAAGCTGGCTTACACCCTTCAGCTCCTCGGCCAGCAGTTCCTTCAGCCGTTTTTCTTCTTTTTCGTCCTTTTTATCTTTCAGTACCACGCCAAGGCAGCGTGCCCCGGCATTCTCCACATCTTTTTCCAGACGTATCGTATCGTCAAGAATATAGTGCGCTGCCAGCATTGCCAGCCCGGCGAGCAGCCCTACAACGGCGCCCGCGATGACCCAGCGCAGCAGTGTGCTCGTATGCGTTACCAGCTCGGCATCCCCCCGCTTCCAGGAAGAGATATCGTCGATATCCCCGCGGCGGAAGGAAAAACTCGCCAGTGTGATCTCGAGTGCATCCCGGATCTTTTCGGCTTTTTCCGCGCTGGGATCGTCCACATAGATGTGAAAGAGATGGATGTCTGTCATGGTGGGCACAAAGGTCGCGTCCGCGATATACTGCTTGTCGATCCCGTCCAGGATCGTAGCTGCCACACCCGCGATCACATCCGAATCGATCACATCGTTCCAGGTATAGTCATTGAACCAGGCCTGGGCCTCTTCCTCCTGCCCGCCCGCAAAATCAATATGATACAGGGAATCGCAGCGGTAAAAAGGCTCCGGCCCGTACACCTCCTGCTTTATATAACAGAACAGGCCGAAAAGTACGGCTCCTGCCAGCATCACCGGAAGAACGATCCACAGGCGTCTTCCTCCCAGCAGCACAAAACGCCGCAGGTCGAAAGGCTGCCGCAGAAAATCCTCGTCCATGCCTTTATCCTCGCTTTTCATTCTTTTGCTTCCTCCTCACAAAACCACTTTGTATCCTGCATGGCTGCTGCCGCATCCTCTACAGGCTCCCGTTCATCTCCGACTTAATCCCGGCAGTGCTTTCTCCGCCGTTCATGCTTTTGCTTTCAGCGCCGTTTCCCGCTCATCCTCATGCTTTGCCTTCTGCGCCGTTTCATCGCCATCCTTATGTTCCTCTTTCAGCGCCGTTGTCTGGGACGCTCCCACTCCTTCCGTGGCCTCCGGCTGGAAGAGGATCTTCAGCGTAAGGAACATCAGCTTCAGATCCAGCCATACCGAATAATTCTCGATATAGGTCAGATCCAGCTTCAGCTTGTCATACGGCGTGGTATTGTATTTCCCGTAGACCTGCGCATAGCCGGCCAGTCCCGCCTTGACCTTCATGCGGAATACGAATTCGGGCATTTCCTTTTTGTACTGCGCGATGATCTCGGGGCGTTCCGGACGCGGTCCGATAAAGCTCATATCGCCTTTAAAGATATTCCAGAGCTGCGGCAGCTCGTCCAGCCTGCAGGCGCGGATAAAGCGTCCTACCGGCGTGATGCGGCTGTCCTTCTGTGCCGCGAGCCTTGCCACGCCGTCCTTTTCCGCATCCACGCGCATGCTCCGGAATTTCAGGATCCGGAATTCCTTACCGCCGATGGTACAGCGCGTCTGCTTGTACAGCACCGGCCCCCTGTCATAGAGCTTTACCGCAATCGCCACCAGCAGCATGAAAGGCAGCGTGATCACCAGCAGGATCGCGGAACAGAGCAGGTCAATGATACGCTTGGCTGCCCGCTGTTCCACCGTCAGGGCGTATTCCCGGATCAGGTAGATCGGGGTATCGAAAATATGCATCTCCTCGGTGCCCTTGACCAGCACATCGGGGATCTTCGGCATCAGATATACTCGCTGGGAACGGCCGTAACAGAATTTCAGCAGGGTATTGCGGTCCGCCGTGGGGATGTCCCAGAGCACCAGACCTTCGTAGCCCTTCTCCGCTTCCCTGCAGATCGCGGGAATGCCCTCGGAAAGCTTCATGGTACGCTCGATCTTATACTTATCCGGACGGCTGGCAAACTTTTTCAGGATATCCTCCGTAGGCCGGCTGCCGCTGACCAGAAGGAGACGCCGCGGCGGGAAGAGCCGTGAATAAACCGCCTGGCTGGACGCGGTCCATATGGCGATCCAGACGATCTGTATCCCCGTAAGAGCCAGCAGTTCCTGTGCGCTGATGACCGTGGTCGCCATCAGGGCCAGCACCGCGTAGGCAAAGATATTCGCAATGGTCGTGGAAAAAAGCTGTGAAAGAAAGACTTCCCAGGCCTTCAGATAACCGATACGCATCCCGCCGTACATGCGGGTGAGCAAAAACAGGATCACGACATAGACCGCCAGGAGCGTCAGATCACCCTTGATCCAGAACTCGACCCCGCGTAACTTCAGCATCGGCTTGTAGTACCAGAACCAGCAGAGCGCAAAGCCCGTAACCTGCGCCGCGAGGTTCAGAAATGACAGCAGTAATATGATGATCCTGCGTGAAGTTTCATGCTTTCTCATAACTACATTATTATATCAAAGAAAACGGCTCATTTCCAGTAGTATTTATGTTAACCGTAGGAGAATAGTGAATGATACGCCGGCATCGGCCGACATGTGTCCGCTCCGGGACACGCTCCCGCTCCATCTCGCTTCGCAGCGGATGCTAAACTCGCATACGGCTGCCTGCGGTACGGCAGCCTGCTCGTTAAGCACCGGCGGCTCGATAGGGTCCCTGAGCCGGACACATGATCGGCCTTGCCGGCTATACATCCACAGAAAGGAAAGCGAATGCATCTGCCCTGCACGGCAGCCGCTGAACCCGATCGCTTACCGCGGCTGTCCGTACAGGGACAGATGACGGAGCGTTCGGAATGAGGCGGCTTTTTCGCATTCGGGATGATCATCTCAGGGATGATCCGCCATGGATGGCGGATCAAGTGCACGAGTGCAGGGATGCACGCCGTGCACGGCCCGGGAGACGAAAGTATCCTGCCCCGAATGCATAATAAAAGCCAGCCGAATGCAGAAGCGGAGTCAATGACCCTGCACGGTAGCCGCTGAACCCGATCGCCTTCTGCGGCTGTCCGTACAGGGACAGATGACGAAGCGTTCGGAATGAGGCGGCTTTTTCGCATTCGGGATGATCATCTCAGGGATGATCCGCCATGGATGGC